>WPCG01096240.1_pt1 | contig 158053 bp, 140 predicted proteins | sample 5403311 | NCBI WGS metagenome assembly WPCG01 (sample SAMN12869467, study PRJNA574797) | sludge metagenome | isolation source: wastewater treatment of Control | place: China:Beijing | collected 2019-05-17 | reverse complement strand
GGACAGCGAGGTGCCACGGTACTGCGCAATCAACTGCGTGACCCAGGCCGCCTGCTTGTCGATGAAGGTATCGAGCGCGAGCTGTCCGGTTTCGATCATGTCGAGCGCCTGTTCCCACACCGCGGTTGTGCCGGGATCGGCAATCGCGGCGGGCACCGTGTCGATCAGCGTGAAGGCGGCATCCGAGGCGCGGATGGCCCGTCCTTTCTTGAGCAGGTAGCCACGGCTCAGCAGGCCGCTGATGATATTGGCGCGGGTTGCTTCGGTGCCGATGCCCACGGTGTCTTTCAGCTTCTGTTTCAGGCGTGGGTCTGACACCAGTTTGGCGACGTTTTTCATCGCCTTGACCAACTCACCCTGGGTGTACGGGCGCGGCGGCAGCGTCTTGAGCGCCTTCAGATCGACCCCGGCCACCTGGCACGCCAGCTCTTGGTGTAGCGCTGGCAGCACCTGGCTGCGGGGCACGGCGTCATCGCCGGCATCGTCGGGCTGCGGCTCGGCCAGCACCAGGCGCCAACCCGGCACGACCACCTGCTTGCCCACGGCCTGCAGTGTCTGGTCGCCGCAGGAGAGCCTTGCCGTCGTGCGGTCGAACTCGTGCGTCGGAAGAAATTGCGCCAGATAGTGGGCACGGACCAGGCGGTAGACGGCCAGTTCCTTCTCGCTCATTGCCGACAGGTTCGCCGGTTCGAGTGTGGGGATGATGCCGTGGTGGGCCGATACCTTGGCGTCGTTCCAGGCGCGCGAGTGCTGGGTGCGATCGAGCTGGTCGATGATCGGGCGCAGGCTCGGATCGGTCTTGAGCAGACTGTCGAGCACCGTGGGCGCTTCGGCATGCATGCTTTCGGGAAGATAGCAGGAGTCGGTGCGTGGGTAGGTGGTGGCTTTATGCGTTTCGTACAGGGCCTGCGCGATCTCCAGGGTCTCCTGGACGTCGAGGCCGAACTGCTTGGAACACACTTCCTGCAAGGTGCCGAGATCAAACGGCAGTGGCGCGCCTTCGCGCATGCGTTCCGTCTCGACCGACATCACCTGGGCGATACCGGCAGCACGAATGTGCTGTGCCGCCTGCTGGGCGACGGACTCCTGCAGGCAGCGTCCGGCATCGTCGGTACTGGCCGCGGGGGCCAGCCACTGCGCGGTGAATGTCTGGCCTGTGCAGGACAGCGCCACCTCGATGGACCAGAACGGGACGGAGACGAAGGCCGCGATTTCACGATCACGATCGACCACCAGCCTGAGCGTGGGCGTCTGCACGCGTCCGACCGACAGCACGCCGTCATAGCCGGCCTGGCGCCCCAGGAGGGTGAACAGGCGGCTCAAGTTCATCCCCACCAGCCAGTCCGCTCTGGAGCGCGCCAACGCCGAGTGATACATGGGCAGCGTGTCGCCCGAAGGCTTCAGCTTGCCGAGCGCGGCACGGATCGAGGCGTCGTTCAGCGCCGACAACCACAGCCGTTGAATGGGGCCGCGATAGCCACAGAGGTCGATGATCTCGCGGGCAATCAGTTCGCCTTCGCGATCGGCGTCGGTGGCGATGACCAGTTCGGTCGCCTTGCTCAAAAGGCCCTTGACGACCTTGAACTGCGCGGCGGTTTTGGGTTTGACCTCGACCCGCCAGTGCTGGGGAATAATGGGAAGCTGCTCTATCGTCCAGCGTTTGAGCTGTTCGTCGTAGGCTTCCGGTGGCGCGGCTTCGACAAGATGGCCAATGCACCACGTCACGACGACGCCCGGGCCGTTTAGGCAACCGTTACCGCGCTGCCCGGCGCCCAACAGGCGCCCAATGTCCTTGCCTTGAGAAGGCTTCTCGCAGAGAAATAGCCGCATGCCTGTCCATCCGAATCACGCTGTTGATGTATCTGGGCGATAGCATGTCCGGGCGTCGCGAGCTTGGCCGCAAACAAGGGGAATGCGCGGGCACCCACTTTGATTGCGGAAATGGCAGCATTCGCGACCGGATGCGTTGGGCGTGCGGAGCGTTGATACCTACTGGAGTTTCTTGCGCCGGGCGCGCGCGATGTCGGTGGACGTTGGTGGAGCCTCACTTCCGGGAAGTCGGAAAGCGGGGCGAGCCTCGACAGGGCCGCCCCAGGGAGGTGCGCTTACTCGGATGATGGCGGCTGCTCCGCTGACGCCGGCTTCTGGCTCAGCGCGATCGACTCGATCCGATACGGCAGAATACCGACGCTGCGTGCGTTGATCCGGTACGTCGTGCGCGGTTTGTTGTCATCGTCGGTCCAGTCATCGCGCTCCTCACGTCCACGCACCACGATGCGCATGCCCTTCTGGAACAGCGTGGCGAAGTGTTCGGCATCGCGATGCCACCAGTCCACCGGCCGCCAGAATCCTCCGCGATCCTCGTAGTTGCCATCCTTGCCTGGGACGGGATTGTCGAAATAGACGTTGAGGCGCAAGACCCTGCGGGGCTCCTCGTTACCGTTCGGGTATTCGTGGAACTCCGGGGCGGAACCGATGTTGCCTTCGCCGTAGAAATGAGTGCTCATGGTGAAATCTCCGTGTTGCTTGAAAGGCCCGTGCCACCTGACTCGGCACGGGGGTGAGAAGCGGTGCTTGTCATCTCGGCATCACCCGTTCATGGGGGGCTGCGGGAGCTGATGGCAGTCGGCGCAGATAGGTGTCGTCAGCCTGGGCCAGCTTGCTGGCGCAGTCCCGTGCCTGGCGGGCAAGGGTGTGCAGCAGGCTGATCTGCATGTTCAGCACCGCTCGCTGGATCTCCATCGCGTGCAGGTCGCCGACGAGGCTGAGCGGCGTGGCCGAGTGGGCCACCATCTCCTGCCACAGGGCCACGCCCATGTTGCTGCGATCGAGGTTGCGCCAGCGCAGAAAGGTCGTGCCTGCGCCAGTTGTTTGCTGGGCCAGTTGGACGGGCAACAGGTTGAAGGGATGGCTGCGTGCCTGCGCCAGGATCTGCAGCTGCGCCAGTGCGATCAGGTCGTCCCGCAGGCCTTCGCACTGGCTGGCCCAGGTGTCGAGCGCCCCTTTACTTTTAAAAGGTTTTAAAAGGCCTTTTAGGTAGCCTGCGTGTTCCAGCCGCTGGAAGGACGCCTGTTCCAGCGCGATGAAGCGAAGGGATGCGGTCATGCCTGGTCACCGTCGCTGTCGGATGCGGCGGCCTCATCGGCCACCGGCTCGCCAGACGGGTCTTGCGCATCGGCGGGTGTATCAGTGGGTTCATCCGCTTGCGATGGCACCTGGGTCGTGGCGCGGGCGCGGGGCGTGATCGCGGGCGAGCGCCTGAGCAGCGGCGGCGCGAAGCGGGAACGGTGGGTGCCTTCCAGCACGTCCTGCGGCATTTCTCCGTACTTTTCCACTGCGGCACGGGCTGCGGCATTGTTGGCGGCGAAGTCGTCGCGCTGGGTGCCGGAGTAGCGATATTGCTGCGCCAGGCTGAACAGGCTGCGCAGTGTATGGGCGCCTTCGTTGAGCCAGCGTTCGAGGGTGCTGCGATCGATCAGGGCAGTGTGATGGGCCAGGATCAAGCGCCGGGCCAGATCGTCGTAGTCGGCTAACAGGTACACCGCCATGAAGCCCAGTTGGGAGGACACGAACAGCGGCAGTTTGACTGGCTGCACGTTGAGGTTTTCACCCAGGCTCAGGGCAGGGGGGACGTCGGCCAGCGCCTGGTCGACCTGGTGGCGAAGTGTCTGGAGTTGGTCCTTGGTGGTGGCCAGTTTGTCTTCGATGCGAATCATCCACCAGTCCGAGTACGGGTCGTCCTGTTCGGCACCGCGTTTGAGCTTGTTCATGATGGAGACGAAGCCGTTCAAGCCGATGATGCCCGGCTTGCCTTCGGCGGGCGCGCGCCCATGCCAGATGCGGGATGCGTGATGGGTATGGAGGGTCAGCGACATTGCGCTACGCAGTGACCCGAGATTCAACTGGAGGGATTCGGTGGCATTGTTGTCGTTGGCCATGGGACGGCTCTCTGTAATGAAACGAATCGCCAGCATCGGCAATCGCCGGAAGGCCGTCAGTCATCAAACCGAACTGGCGGACGGCCTGTTTTTCGACTCGATCGATGTCCGAAAGCCCTGTCGTGGGACCGCACACCGGAAGGCTGTGTGTTGCGCTATACCCGGGGTATAGGCGGCCATGGACCTCGATGGATACAGCCGATGTGAAGCGGGTGCCGTGCTGGGTATGGGGCCAGGGAAGGCTGCGTATTGCGCTATACCCGGGGTATAGGCAGCTATGGAACTCCTTGGATACGCCATCGGATCATCAGGTGCGCAACAGTTGGCGTAGCCGTGCGAGGTGTGTCATTGCGACCTCGGCGTCGGCCGGAGGCTCCGGTGGTGGTGGCGACGCTAGCTCACTGTTGACTGGCGCCGCAGGCGCCTGCTTTGCGGCCCAGGCGCGGAACTCACCACGGAGCGCTTTCTGGACGATCCCAAACAGATAACCGGTAGGGTTGCGAATCGTCGTGGACGCGCAGCGTGCATCCCACTCGTCGAGCAGGGCCTGCCGCAGTTCGCTGTCGACCGAGTGCAAGGCCGCCAAAGCGCCGGTCTGCTGCTCGGCCCTGAGCGTCAGAAAGCGCTTGGGCAGGCTCAATTCTGCCTGCGCGCGCGGTACTGTACGTACTTCTTTAATACTTTCTTCTTTACGTACTGTACTGGCAGTCTTCGGAATCCGAAGTGAGCCGTCGTGGCTGGGTTTGCCGCCCACTTCGGATTCCGAAGCCGGGGCACTCCGATTCCGAAGAAGGGCTTTCATGCCGTCTTCGGAATCGCGTTTGTCCCCAGGCTGTGGATAACTCGATGTGGCGTTCCAGCCTTGCGCTTCCAGTCGCTGCGACAGGATATCCAGCCGGCTTGGCAGCACTTGCCCGCTGAGCATAGGGTCTTGCGTCAGTTCTTGCAGCGTATGTACACCGATGTGCTGAACGGACTTGCTGGCATGCGTCAGCGACAGGCTGATCAACTCCAGGTAGTCGGCGTCGAGCTGGATCGCCTCAAAAGGGGTGAGCGGTTCGTCGTGCAGGACGTAGAGGTTGCCCAGGATGCGTCCTGTTTTCGGATCACGTTGACGCCGAACCAGGCTGATCCAGCGAGTCAGACGCAGCATGGTCAGCGTGCGCGCGACCGTTTCGTGCGAGGCTCGGCTGGCACCGGGCATGGAGGCCAGCCAAGGCGCGAGCTGGTCATAGGTGGGCATGGCAGTGATGCCGTCATCCATGAGCATCAGGCGGAACACCTGCCAGGCGTTGCGTTCGAGGGGTGTCAATCGCCTGTCCAGCAGCAAGGCCCGCGGCACGCTGTCATGGCGGTTGCCGCTGAACAGAAAACTGTCCATCAGGTTAGCCCTTCATCAATCCATCCCTGTATGGCGTTCCAGATCACGGAAAGGGGCAGGCCAGTGGCTTCAGCAAGATCCGCGGCAATACCCAGCATCCCCATATCGTCGTCGAAGGAGACTTCCTGTTTCTTGGCGGCAGCAGACCAACGTCTCCATAGGTCGACATCCTGCTCCTCTGTCAGCACAGGATGGCGGCCTTTGCGCTTGGGCAGGCCGATGACGCTGCGGCGCAAGGCGATTTCCTGGTGGGTGAGGCCGAAGAACTTGCTGATGAGCTCGGTACTTGCCCCCAGGCGCAGAAGCCGATCGATCCTGACGACCTCCTGGGTGACGTCGTCGGCCTGGTGCAGAAGGCGACGCAGCACGTCGCGATTGATGGCCACTGAGCACCAGGAGACATGGGCGTTTGCCAGCACGCTCGCCATGGCTGGGTGTTTCAGGGCGTCCAGGTCCTCGTCATCAAACCCCATGGACTTGGCCCGGCGCAGTTGGCCGTTGCGCAGGTCATGGAGTGCCTGGGCGATCACGGCCTGGTTGAGAGGATGCGGACTGGACATGGCAGTGCTCCTCATGAACCTGTCGTGGCGCTGCCGGTTTCGATGTCCCGCAGGCGACGCGCGAGCCGCAGCAGACGGAAGAGCTTCACCAATGCGGTGTCACTCAACCGGTGTGGCATGTTGTCTTCGGAGCCTGTTGCAGTCGGAACGCCCTGGAGCAGGAGGCCCAACTGTTCGGTCAGTATCGAGACGTCAATGCCCGTGGCCACGAGGCCAGCCGGCAAGTACGGTGCGCTCAGAACATGCAGCAGAGCCAGAAGCGCTCGCGCATGCCGATCTGCAGCAGCCGAGGCCTCGCATGGCTGGCAGAGGAACCCGATGCCGCTCTCGCATGATTCAATGAGCTCCTGAACGCCGGCTTCGCTGGCGATTTCCCGAGCGAACTGGGCGATGTGTGCACGCAGCCGTTCTGGGTCGTCGAGGGCCGGCTCGATGTACCAGACGTCGGTGATCGGATAGAGCCCGCCCGTCTGGATCGGAATGGATTGCAGGACATTGTGCTCAAAGTCCGGGAGCGCCTCGCCGGTGTGGTCTGCAACCAGGCGCTGGATCGATTGCAGCCGCTCGGTCGTGCCGGCAGGCGAGACGATATGTTCCTGAAGCATCGCAGCACGATGGCCATCACCTTCTTTCGGTTCTTCCTGAGCAGGCACGGACCCACCGGAGGGCTGGGGTGAAGCATCGGGGGCTGGAGGTGTGGGAGGTGGCATTGCTCCTGGCGTAGAGGATGATGGCAAGGGTTTCGGCGCCGGCGTTGGTGCGGTGTGCTCCGGGGCCGGTGCAGGTTCCCCACTGAGTACCTGCCAGCGCCTGTCGGAGTCCATGATCTCAAAGACCAGCGTGTCGTATTCCACCTGGAGCAGATCGGCCATCTGTCCAATCAACTCATCCTGCACACGCTGGACGCTGAAAACGCCTGCCGCACCATCGAAGAGTGTCAGTACATCCTGGAACAGCGTAGGGAAGTCGATGCGCTGGTTGGTCTCGGAACCGCGGGCGGACCAGATTCTTTCGGCAGCGCGCCGCAGGCTGGTCAGTTGCTCCACCTGATGCCGCCCCAGGCCCGCGTAAAGTACGGTCGGGATGGCTGGCAGCAAGTACTGGATGGCCTCTTGCATGCGGCTGATGTGTGGCTGTGGAACAGGGTAGCCATCGGACTTGAGGCGCCGTGCCAGTTCCGACTGCGAGAGCTGCTTGCTTGTCTCTTGCTCGTAAAGCTCGCGGGCTTTTTCTACGCCCAGGGCGCGCTCAATGAAGGACAACCCCCCATGCAGCTCGTTTTCGGCCAAATGTCCGGTCAACGCGATGATCTCGCCCCGCTTGGGCCAAGGCCTGAACAGGCATGCCAGGCGGAAGAAGCGCTCCTCTTTCGTTTCCGCCCAGAGCTCACGCAGGATGGCCAGGCGTGTATTGCCGCCATTGCGAATGATGTAGTGGTCTGCACCGGGGCGGCGGGTAATAGGCGGTGGCGCATCCAAGCCACGCTCGCGGATGGAGGCTTTGATTTCCTCGTACAAGGGGTTGCGAGTGATACGCGGATCGAGCTCATAGGGGAGCAATTTATCGAGCGTAACGATCAGTGGGGTGTCGGCGATGGGATCGCTTGGCGATTCGGCCACTGGGCCGGTGTGCGAAAACCCTTCGGCCATCAGCTTGCTGGCCATCTCCTGGACGGTGAGATCAGCCATCGCGATTCCCCGTACTTCCCGGTTGCTGCAAGGCTCGGCGCAGCTGCGCCCGAGCGTTGAGACCAGCGCGATGATCGCTGGTTGTCGAACTGGTGTAGATAGGCGGCAGGCCGGCTTTGATGAATGTCAGGTGTCCTCCAGGCGTACGACAGATCTCCCAACCTTCGCGTAAAGCGAACTCGACCAGTGGCAGTAGCCGCTTGTGACCCCTGCAGAGCTTACGGGCGTTTGCCATGGGGCAGCCCTCCTGGCGTGCCGGTAACCGCGGCAAACCGCTCATGCCACTGCGGGCACAGCTCAGTGGCCAGCCCACGCATAATCTCAAGTGCTGCCGGCGTCAGCCGACCCGACGGGCGACGGTACTCGACACGGTGTGCGGGTAAGCCTTGTGTGGCCGCACGAGGGAAGGCCTCTATCGCCGGCACTTCGCTGTGCAGGATGTGGACTCCGGCTTGCTCTCGAAACATCAGGCGCAGGGTCTGCTGGATCAGCCGGGCATTGGCCGAAACGGCCGGCACCCGGTTCATTAGCAGATGCAAAGGAGGAGGCTGAATGCCAAGGTGGCGGTAAGGGGTGATGTCTTCTATGAGTTGCAGGGTTCCGCGCTTCAGTTCCCGAGCGGCGAGAGTCTCCGGTGTCACCGGAGAAACCGACAGTTCGGATGCGAGCACCGCCATTTCCAGCAGCACACTGCGAGCACCTTGAGTGTCGATTAACAGTAGATCGTAGTGAGGCTTGAAGATCGAAAGCAGATGGCGAAGCCGCAGACGTCCATCTGGTGCGTGCAGCAGCAGGGTATTCAGTTGCTGGTGTCCATCGTTGGACAGAACGATGTCCAGGCGCTCGATGGCTGTGCGTGATACCAGGCGAGCCATGTCGCGCTCGTTGAAAGCCAGCAGCTCGTAAATACCACCCGGAGCGCGGCTTGACAGTTCGTAGTAGGAGGACAGCGTGGGCTGCACATCGAGGTCGAGCAACAGCACACGCAGGCCTGCATCGGCCAGAAAGCCTCCCAGATTAGCGGCGATGGTCGTTTTACCGACGCCGCCTTTAGTCGAGATGACGGAAATGACATGCATGGACGACTCCTCGTCAATGGAAAACCGATTGCCAAAAACGACCATCAGATACGTTCATTACGTCGTTCGGCAATCCATTGTTCGATTTCGATCGAGTCCCATCCCACGGCACGGACACCCAGGCGCATGGCCTTGGGAAACTTGCCTTGTTGCATCAGGTTGTAGATGTGCGCGCGCTTGAAGCCGGTTTTCGCTTCCACCTCGGGGCGGCGCAGGATGCGGCGCTCGGTTGGCTCCGTGAGAGGAATCGTCTGCTGAGTCATGATGGTCACTCCTTGGTGCTTGTTGGCACTGTTCGGGACGTGACCTGTATTAAATAGACTGCGGCGAAGGGAAACACTGCAAATGCAGTCCCGCGCGGTGCAGATACAGTTTTGAAAGTGTCAGGCGGGGGGAGGCGGCATACGGCGCTTGGCCTCGGCGAACTTTGCATGCAGTGTGCGTTCGGTGATACCCATCAGGCCACTATGGTGCGCGATCAGTGCGCTGATGATGGCGTCCTGGCTCATGAAGGTGGAGTACCGCCTACCCGAGGGCGACTCGCCAAGCATCAGATGCAGCAACGCGCCAATGATATTGAGGTAGGTGGTTTCGGCACGTCGACCTATAGCATCTGGCTGTAGTCGGGCAGTCAGGCTGTCATGTTCCTTGCGTAATGCCAGATGCTTGGACTCCAGCTCCTCGAAATCAAGGCTGCAGGTAGCGCATCGGGCACGCCATGCTTCGCGTTCGGCAAGCAACATCTGAACCACATCGATGCTGATGGCTGGGTGAAGCTGGCGTTCGAAATCATCGAAAAGAAAGGCAGGTCTCTGGTCAGGGTAGTACTGACTCATCCAACTGCGCAGATCAACATGGCGAATGGTCAGTGCAGGATCGGACAGCAGCTGAGAGTCGGCGCATGTGATGCCTCTACGTCCGTAGGGAAGGTCACCATTGAATAGAGCGTCGAAAATGCGCTCTGTATTCAAGTACAGGGTTGGCCAGTGGGGGAAGTCGTGTGATGAAGGACGACTCTTGGTGCCGAGCGCCTCGATGATCTCATGCTCAAAACGCGTCAGGTCACTCCATCGAATGGCGGCTTCGATTGGTTTGTAGAAAACCTTGCTGTGTTGATGGAAATTGTTGAGCTGGCACATCTGTGTCCCCTTGCATCCTGCGCTTTGTCGCTACAGCATCGGTAAATTCCTTCTCGTTCCATTTCATGTAGTAAAAGCATGCTGTGATGCTCTGACCATAAGGCGCTCTTTAACGTCGTTGCCCAATAAAGGTGCTTTGACAGTGTTTTTTGTTGGGTATGAGGTGTAAAGACACGCTAGGTCTGCGAGTTGACACAAATCGTCGTAATTCAGATTTGGACTAAGAAGGTCATGCCTATGACCCTTGGAGGCATAGCACTTTTCGAGATGGGCAGGCCGCTTGGGCTTCTGATTATGTAACTTATTGGATGGTTCGTTGACCGAAGAAGTCCTTCTCGTGGCGATGGTTATGTGGTAGTGACATATTGCCATCACTTCTTATGGTGCGATTTTTTTATTACAAATAAAACCTCTGATCTGGTTCGGGTACTGATGGGATCATGCTGCGGCCCCAATTCTTTTCGCCCTGGCAATGAAACCCTCCAACTCCGGCGAGATGGCTGTATCTCGGCGAACGATATAGGTTTGGACGTGAGAGTCTTCGCCTGCAAGTGGACGTACGATGATGCCAGGATGGTTGTACAGTTTGATTTGCGATTCAAGCGCCAAGCCAATACCGTATCCAGCGGATACCAACATCATCATAGGCTCATGTCCTGATATGTATTCCGCGACCTTGGGAGTGATATTTGCCTCAGCGAACACTTTTTCTAAGATCAAGTGTCCGCCGAGGCATTGTTCCGGGTGGCAAACAATAACCGGGTAGCGCGCGACCTCCTGTAAGGTCACTTGGCTATGCGAAAGCAATGGGTGGCGCGCAGGAATGACAACAGCCGGCTGATCGATCCACACCGCCTCTGTGACAAAGCCAGATTCGTTTACTGGGTACAGGGTAAAACCGGCATCCAAGTGACAGTTTCTAAGGTCTTCGAGCAGTTGCTTGACTGTACGCTCGGAGATGCGCACGGTGGTACTTGGCGCTTCCTCACGGCAGTGAGCGAGCACTTCGCTCATTCTTGGCTGGGCGAGCCCATCGGACAGACCTATGCGCAGATAACCCCGGTAGCCGCTTGCCGCCGACGTAACCCGATCACGCGCATGTTCGACGGCGGCTAGAATTTTCTTGGCCTCTTCCAGTAACACCTCTCCACACCAGGTTAACCGTATGTGAGATTTGTCGCGTTCGAACAGTTGTACTCCAAGCGTCACCTCCAACTCTTTGATCGCGCGTGACAGTGGGGAAGGCTCAATATGAACTCGGGCAGCAGCGCGGGTGAAGTTCAGTTCCTCGGCGACAGCTACGAAGAAGCGCAGATGATGTAGTTTCATGGTCTGTAGCTCTCCTTCTTAAGATGGCATTGGCGTCGATTAGAGCTGCATAGGAGTGACGTGTTGTTTCTTCCTTATCATTAGGCCGCCGGGAAAACGGTGTTGTTTCCGCTGCTACAACATGAAGGATGCAAAGGATTTTTCCAGCGGAGGTTGAATGCTTCCATGAGCGGAGGATCAGTCAGGCCATCTGGTTGATGGTTCTGCGAAAACGGGCTAGCGAAAGCGCAAACAGAACCGTACCGATATGTTCTGCACGGTTTTGGGCATGCTTTCACGCGGAGTGGAGCCTCCCGATTGCATCTGCATGATAGTGAGCATCATGAGCATGCCGAATGTCGACATGTTGCGTCCCTGGGTGGTGATGAATATCCCCATAGACAATGCGGCTTGCAGTTTGACACGGGGGAATGGGAGAGGTTTGCTGCATTATTATCACATGCCGTATAGACATTTTACGAGGAATGGCGGAGGCGGCCAGGGGCAGATTGATTGAGGGCTGAGACGTCGAGCGAAAACGGGAGTCCGTGCAGACACGGCGAATGCCTTGGTCAGCATCCTTTACCCGAAGTGACTCCATCATCGGAAGATATCACTAATCGAGATGCTACGATAAGCACACTCCTCAGCGCGATAGCAGTATGGCTTCGCCGAGGATCCTGCCACGGTTTCCGGGACCGGCTTGACGGAATTGGAACTACCCGCGAGCGCGATTACGAAGGGAACCAGCAGGACAGCAACGATCAGCTTCATAACTCACCCTAACTTTCTGGTATTGACCACGGTACGTTTTCGTTTAAGCTAACATAACTGAATGATAGACAGTTATCTGCGATAGGCAAGGAAGCTTATGCAGAAGCGGAGGCAGAATGTATGCTTCCCTAAGTCTTCATGAAACACAGCCGTGCCCTCGTTAGCGGAATGGCTGTGGTCTGACCCCGTTTTATAATCAGATGAGTTGAGGAGGTTGGTATCATCAGGCTTGAATCCGACGTGATTGCCGCACGCCAGGAGACCATCAGGTCTAGAGGTTTGAATGCTTGGCCTGAGGACGGCGAGAATGATCTTACACACATCCGCGCCATCCACGTGGCGCTACAGGCATTATCCGATACGCTGGTCATGACTCATCCCATCTATGATCTGCGCCTGTCCGTGCGAGCGGACTTTAACCCTAGGATGGCTTATTATTTCGCTCTTGGAGATTATGAGCAGGCTGATCTGCAACTGATCTCGGAGTACGTAGTGGCTGGTGACAGGGTAATGGAATGTGGTGGCGGGGCGGGCATTACGGGCTCGTTCGCCGGCATCCAGTCCGGTAATCCGGTGACGGTGGTTGAGCCAAACGACCGGCTTTACGAGCAAATCCGTCGAACCTTCGAGGCTAACGGCCAGGAAGTCGAGATTATCGAGGCGGCAGTTGTCCCTGATGATTTCGGTAGGGATGAACTCACTTTCGGGATTCATGACGAGTACTGGTGGTCGAGTGCTCTGGCCCCTGAGCGAGGCGATCATGTCTTGCAGAAAAAAGCGATCGGCCTGGCTGTTCTGCTGGAAAACCTTTACCCCACTGTACTAATACTCGATATCGAAGGGGGTGAGGTAGGTTTGTTTCCGACCGCGCTACCGGAATGCTTGCGCGCTATCATGATCGAGATTCACACCCCGGATATCGGGGACATGGCGACAGCCGAGATCGTCAACCACATCACATCCCTTGGCTTCCTGGTGAAAAGGATTCTGGCGCAGACCTGGCTTTTCACGAGATAGCGTACTGATAAAGCATGCACGCCCTGTGCAGTCATTATCACTGATGATTAGGAGGTTTTTTCTCCAGAAACGCCTTCAACGCTGTTCTCATTTCGTCACTTGCCAAGCATTCGTCGAACGCCGCAGCTTCTGAAACCAGCTGTTCGGTGAAGCTTCGTGTGGCGCCTTGCCTGAGCAGGCGACGAATGTGACCGTAGGCTTTTGTCGGGCCGGTTGCCAGTTGTCTAGCCAGCTCTTCGGTACGTTGCGGCAGGTCATCTTCCGTAACGACCACACTTACCATGCCTAGCGCCAGCGCTTCGGTCGCATCAATGGTTCTGGGTCTGAGCATCAGGTCCATTGCCCTGGTCAGCCCGACTATTCGCGGCAGAGTCCAGGTTATACCCAGATCTCCGCTCGCGCCAATTCTGGAATAGGCCGTGTTGATTCTGGCGGTCTCACTGGCGATGACCATATCTGCGCCAAGGAGCATGCTGACCCCTGCTCCTGCGATAGCACCTTTGACCGAAGCGACAACTGGAGCGTCAATCTCTGACAAAAGAGCCAGACCTTCATGGATAGGCTCTATGAGATCGGCAATTACACGCTCTGGCTGCGCCGACATCATGGCGATGTCACCACCTGCCATAAACGACCGACCGTTACCTTGAAGTACTACTGCGCGGGTGTCGGCGTTGCGAGAAATGGCTCTGCAGGCAGCGAGAAACAAATGAGCAAGTTCTACATCAAGAGCATTTAAGGCCTGTGGTCTATTGAACGTGAGCCAGGCGACAGACTCGCGAATTTCCATAATAAGAAGGGGATGGTCAGCCATATAAGTTTCTCCATTGCCTTGCCGAAGCATGAATTCGGAACAAAAAAAAGCAGGTAGGGGCAGCTTTTCCCGTACCTGCAAAGGATTGACCTGGTTGACGCAATCAGTCGCGAGCGCCCTCAATGAGGCCTTTCATGTTGGTGTGCATGATCCGCTTGATCTGCTCATCGTTCAGGTGGTCGATGTCCTTGAAGAAGTCCAGTGGCGTTCCCAGGCCTTCGGGATGCGGCCAGTCGCTGCCGAACAGAATGCGTTCCACACCGATCAGTTCGATGAGCCGGGCTACCGGGTCTTCATAGAACGGAGAGACGAACACATGCTTCTTGAACGATTCAACCGGATCCTGCTTGAATGAGTTCGGCATTTTCTTGTAGTTGAGCGCCAGCCGCAGCAACAAGGGCTCAAGCCAGTCAGAACCGTTCTCCAATGATGCGACCCGAACATTCGGAAAGCGGTCGAACACGCCGTGGCAAATCAGAGCCGTGAGAGAGTCGGCAATCGCACGTCCCATCCAGTCGAGCACTTCGGCGAAGGGGTTCTTCTCGAAGGGACGGAATTCACCCTGACCGCCTGCGGTCCACCAGCGGTTGATCTTGTCGTATCCCGAATCGGAAACATGTAGCACGACGAAGATCTTCGCTTCTTCTACGCGTGCCCAGAAGGGGTCAAACTCCGGGAAGCCAAAGGAGCGCCCACCTTTCAGGCCGACTACAGGTGCGGGGCGGATGCCTACTACTCTGGCGCCGTTCTCGATCAGGAAATCCAGTTCTTTAACGGCCTTGTCCACGTCAAACAGGTTGACCATGGGAACCGGGAAGAGACGATTGTCGCGGGCCAGGCCACAGTCTTCCACCAGCCAGCGGTTGACGGCGCCGAACAGGGCGGCGATGGCCTCTGGTTTGTGCTCAAGCCTTTCTTCAATAACCGAAGCTAGGGTTGGCAGAAAGAGCCCGGCATGGATGCCTTGTTCATCCATGACTTTCAGGTGGGCTTCGCCACTGAAAAAGGCCGGGTCACCGGGAATGGGTTCACCGCCGATCTCGCGCAGAGACAGGCCTTCGGGGTTTTTACCACGATACCAGTCTTCATGGGCGCCGGGCGCGGCCACCACGTCAAATGTCGGGTTGGGGATGTAGTCACTCAGAACGCCGCCGACTGCCAGCTTGGTACGACCGTTAACCTGCACGTACTGAAAGTCTTTACGAAATTCCTTGGGCAAGTGGCGCAGGAAAGCTTCCGGCGGCTCGTAGAAATGACGGTCGACATCATAGATGGGGTAATCGACGGTTTTCATAGGGACCTCAATTCGATATGTTAGGGTTGTATAGCTGACGATATGTTAGCTTTTTGTTGGAGTCAAGCATTGCTTCGATCAAATATGAAGGGAGTGTCAGCGCCTGAGATAACCCGACTCGAACGCTTAGGCCAAAAGAGTTGAAAGGAATGGAGTATAAATGAATTTATGTTATTTATTGGTGCATGGATATGAGTACGAGACATGAGAGGAAAATCGCTGTGAATCAGGATATGACAGGTAAATACGCACTAGTGGTAGGCGGTACCAGTGGTATCGGGCGGGCTGTTGTCATCGGGCTGCTGCAATCTGGTTGCGGCGTGCTGGCCACCGGCATATCTCAACAGGAAGTTGAGGCTTGTGGGGCTGACGAAGCGCTTGACGGTGCCTGCTTCGCCGTACTGGATGTAGCGGATGCCGATGCGGTGAGCAACTGCCTGGGACGCTTCGAGAGACTGGATGTGCTGGTCAACGCGGCGGGTGTTGGCAGAGGAGCAAGCGAGTTCAGTGAGGAAGGGTTCGTGAGAACCCTGGAAATAAACCTCGTTGGCACCATGCGCATGTGCTACGCGGCTCACACGCTGCTGGCGAGCAGCCAAGGCTGTATCGTGAATCTGGCCTCTGTCATGAGCTTCTTCGGCAGTCCGACCGCGCCAGCTTATTCCGCCAGTAAAGGCGGAGTAGTGCAGTTGACCAAGAGCCTGGCGCTGGCCTGGGCGTCGGAGGGTATTCGAGTAAACGCCGTGGCGCCTGGTTGGATTGATACCCCGATGACCAAGGCGATGCAACAGGACAAGGAGCGCAATGCTCGCGTCTTGGCCAGGTCGCCAATGGGGCGCTGGGGGCGCCCGGAGGAAATCGCCGCAGGCGTCATGTTCCTGTGTAGCCCAGCAGCCTCTTTCGTAACGGGCATAGTGCTGCCGGTCGATGGTGGTTACATGGCTGCTGGGATCTGAGCGGCATAGGGAGATTCTTTGTCGCTCTGCGACGGCTGGCGGGTCAGACCATGACGCCCAGATTATCGAGAATCTCCACTTCGCCAAACCGTGCGCAGGCCATCAGTCGGATTGGTCCGCGCAGCGGATTGATGTCCTGCAATGTTTCGCTGATCACATGAGCGTAGACTAGCGGCGCCTGGCTTTCTATGTGCTCGACTATGATCGCGCGGACCTTGTCAGCATCCCTTTCACCTTCGGCGATAGCTCTGGCTGCGGTTTCCAGAGCCTGAGGCACTATCGCCGCGGCTATACGGTTTTCCGGTGTCAGTTTCATATTGCGGCTCGACAACGGCACACCGTCTGTATCGCGCACGGTTGGGCTAACGACAAAGCGCTTTATCGGTAGAGACAGGTCGCTGGCTACTTGACGCATCATGACCAACTGCTGCCAGTCCTTTTCGCCCATATAGCAGGTGCAACCGCCAACCATGCCGAGGAACTTGCTCATGAACAGCGCCACCATGTCCAGGTGTTGCGGGTCGGTCAGGCCTGGGTGGTGCAAGCCCGGCGCTGTGACCTTGACGACAGGGGGCTGTGGGTAGATTTCTTCACCCCGTGGGGTGTAGAGCAGATGAGCACCAGCGCTTGCGGCCATGGCGGCATCTTTTTCGTAATCGCGCGGATAGGATGGGTTGGAGGCGCCTGCCCAAGGAAATGACATCTCACCGGTCCAGAACATGATCACTGCGTCGTTCTCGGAGCTGGCATGGCGCAGCAGCGACAGATGTCCTTCATGCAAAGCCCCACTGGTACCGACCCAGCCAATGGACTTGTTCAGGGCCCTCAGTGCGGCCAGTTCAGTATCCAGATCAGCCTTGTTACGTAGAGTTTTCACTGTCCTTTCCTCTTGTTGTTATTGGTATTCATATGGACCCGAGCGTTGTTCCTCAGCCCGGGACGTTCGTCGCCAGACTTCCTACGGGGGCAGGCACATCCAGTACGGTATGCCAGCCGGGAGAGGCCGCCACGATTCTGGGCAGGAAGTTCACGGCACGGGCGGCGTTTAGTGAAGCGACATCGTCCGGACCACTGTGATCGGCCTGTAAACTGAATTCGCACTGGATGCTCGGCGACCCTTCGATGACCACACGCCAGTTCGGCGTATCTGCCGCTGCCCGCCAGTCACCGCCGATATCGAGCCGGGTGGTCTGTTCATTGATCAGTTGGTAGAAAGGTTCACCGCGGGAGAAAGCGGTAAAGGTCCAGCGCACGCCAGCGGCGGTGCCTTTTGCGACCTTCAGTCCGCTAGGTTCCAGAACCATGTCTTGCACTGAGCGGCCATACTCCTTGTTGGTCAGGCGCAGGTCATCCATCGGTATGCCTAGCCCCAGCGCGACGATGCGGGCAGACTGGGCAATGCCCCACATCCAGAGTTTGTCGACTTCAGCAGGTTCCGCCTTGGGATCGAATGCCGAGTCCGGTACTGGCTGACCAATGCCAACGAACTGGCCCAACTGAATCGCCGAGGGGTAGTGGGGCACGAAGTTTCTTTGGAAGGCTCTGATCATGCGAATGTTGGTGGAGTAACCCGTACAGAAGAGGGGTAATACATCGCTTATCAGGCCAGGAATATTGCCTCCGGCCATCAGCGCGGCTCCCCCTTCTTCGGCGGCGCTCTGCAGCATCTGGTATTCCGGTGCGCTCGGTAGGTGCCATCCGCCGATATTCGAATAGACACCCGTACCGGCGCGCAGAAATCTGGCGATTACTTCCGGCTGCCAGGTCAGGCCATGCCAGGCGGCGACGTCGGCCTGCAAGGCCACCAATGCCTCCACATCGCGGGTCGCCTTCACTCCGACCGGCTCGATACCAACGATGTCCCCGACATCCTTACCTTCCTTGTCGCTGTTATGCACTAGCACACCAACCAGTTCAAAGGCTGGGTTCTTCACTACCAGGCGAGCTACTTCACTACCGACACTGCCCGTATAACAAACGACTATGCGCAAAGGCATGGGTCTATTCCTCTTCTATTGTGAATCAGGGGCGTACATGACTGCGTTGGGTGAATGACCATCTACGCTGACCCGGCGGTAAGTGAATAACCAGCGTCCTTCAAGCAGCGCCAAGCGGTCGGTATACCGTCCCCAGTGATCCCACCCGCTGGGGCCTGCCACGGCGAAATAGGACCAGCAGCGCGCCTCGGTAGGGCTGGTCAGCTCTATCCGAATACTGGAAACATGATGCGAGAAGCGGCCACCAGCCTGGCGGCGGCGCTCCAACTGCGCGGGGCTGGCACCGAAGGCCTGGAGTATGCCTGCGCGTATGGCTTCCCGACCTTCGTAGGTGCCGATGCCCTTGAGATCGAGCACGCCATTGAGAGCAAAGGTGGCAAGGTATCCTTCGTAGTCAGCGTTATCTCCGCACCAGTTGTAGGTGGCCAGCGTATTGCGGATCGCTTCATGGGCTCGGCCGTCCGTTTCATTCATTATCTGGTCTCCAGTAGCTGTTGCCGTGACAACGAGTTCGTAGCAGGGTAGGAAGCCCTTCAGATGATAAATAATGATCAGTCAGTTATGCTTTGTATAGTGTTTTCCCTGTGATAGTTCGGGTGTGCTTGATGGGTGGCCACGTTAGACTGATCGGATTGCCGGCCAGGGCAATGGGAGTCTTATTGAAAATAAATGACAAATGGTTGTCATAATGGAAAATGGGTGTCATATTGTGAGCATGCAATCTGAAGATGCTGGTTTGTTGCCGACCTTTGATCGCTCGGTGCACAGCGAGTCGGGGGCACGTATCGCCGAGCTGGTGGACGAGATACTGCGTCTGCATGGCCGGGTAATGAGTTCCCGCAAACCTTCGATACTGGGTAACTCCACGCAGGCCATTGTTCTGGCTTCGGTGGTGCTGGCGTTGGAGCCTCCTACCGTGGCACGTATTGCCCGAAGTCTTGGCTACACCCGGCAGGCCATTCAGAAGACCGCAGATCTGATGGTCGGCGAAGGCTATGTGGTGTATGCGGACAACCCGCACCACAAGCGCTCTCGGCAGCTGCTTGCGACCGAAAAGGGCCGGCGCGTCTACGAGCAGGTCAATCGGGAGAGTGCCGAATGGACCGAGCATGTCGCCCAGGGTCTTGATGCGCCGGTACTGCTTCAGACCCTGGAGGTGCTGCGCCAAGTACGGCGGAACCTGGAAGGCTACTCGGATAATGCCGGGGCTTCGCCGAAGGGAGATCATTCATGACATGAGTTCCTGAGTGTCTCTCTGGCATGTGGTTGATCAGTCACGATGTGATCTGAACTTTATGCACAAAACAAGAGAGACAGAAATGACTCAGGATCTTCCTACTTTTGACGGGCTGCTCGACTGGCCAGCGCTGAATGACTGGCTGATGGCTGGCTCGCTACCTGGCAGCGGCCCGGTCACTGGCGTAGAGCAGTTGACCGGTGGTTCGCAGAATAATCTGTTTCTATTGCAGCGGGGTGACCAGCACTTCGTGCTGCGCCGCCCGCCCCGTCACCTGCGACCAACCAGCAACCAGACCATGTTGCGCGAGGCCCGCGTACTGGGTGCCCTGGCTGGAAGTGATGTGCCGCATCCTGCCTTGCTCGGTCTCTGCGATGACCTATCGGTGATCGGCGTGAACTTTTTCCTGATGGAACCGCTTGAGGGGTTTTCCCCTGCCGGGCTACTCCAGGGCCGCTACGCCACGGATTCAAGCTGGCGCCATCGTATGGGCGAGGAATTCGTAAAGGCTGCCGCGGCGCTGGCAGCGGTCGATTACCAGGCCGTCGGCCTCGACGATTTCGGTAGGCCCGCCAACTGGCACGCCCGGCAGGTAGAGCGCTGGCGCTCGCAACTGGATGGGTATCGCGACGTTTCCGGTTACGCCGCCGAAGCCCCTCTGCCATACGTGGATGAAACCGGTCGCTGGCTGACCGACAACATACCGGCGGACGGCCGCATCGGCATCATTCATGGCGACTTTCAATGGCCGAATGCCATGTTCTCTCTCGAGTCTCCGCGAATTTCCGGGTTGATCGACTGGGAACTGTCCACACTCGGTGATCCCTTGCTGGATCTGGCCTGGGTACTGACCTCCTGGCGTGAAGAGGACGACCCGAGCGAGGGAGGAGCCAGCGGTGGACCGATAGTCCAGCCCTGGGATGGTTTCATGACGCGTGCCGAGCTGATTTCCCTGTATGGCGAGCTGAGCGGACGCGACATGAGCTCGATGCCGTGGTTCTTCGTGCTGGCCTGCTACAAGCTGGCCTGCCTGCTGGAGGGGACCTATGCACGATCCCTCGCCGGCAAGGCGCCGAAGGAAATGGGCCTCTACCTTCACAACTATGCGCTCTGGCTGATGGCCAAGGCCAGACAGCTGATCGCCAGCGCATGAGCCGGCAATTCTGACACCTGACACATGCATGGAGAACGACACGATGTGGGATTTTTCGACTGACCCCGAGTTTCAGGCCAAGCTGGAGTGGATCGATCGCTTTTTGGTCGAGGAAGTGGAGCCGCTGGATGTGCTTTATCCATCCGTCAGTGTGGTCTATGACACTCGCCACAGCATCTCGCGCGCCATCCTCAAACCGCTGCAGGACGAGGTCAAGCGCCAAGGGTTGTGGGCCTGTCATCTGGGGCCCGAACTGGGCGGAGAGGGTTATGGGCAGGTAGCCCTGGCGCTTATGAACGAGCGGCTGGGCCGTTCGCTCTGGGCGCCGACCGTATTCGGAACCGCGGCACCGGATACCGGCAATGCCGAGATTCTCGCCATGTTCGGCACCCAGGAACAGAAGGACAAATACCTTCAGCCACTACTTGATGGCGACATCGTTTCCTGCTTTTCCATGACCGAACCGCAGGGCGGGGCTGACCCACGAGTATTTACCACCAATGCACGGCGCGAGGGTGACCATTGGGTTATCAGCGGTGAGAAGTGGTATTCGTCCAACGCGCGTTACGCCGAATTCCTGCTGGTGCTGGCGGTAACCGACCCGGATGCGCCGATCCAGAAACGCATGTCCATGTTCATCGTGCCGAAGGAGTCGCCCGGGCTGGAAATCATCCGCAATGTACCGCACATGGGTGAGCGGCTGGAGATGGACGAGGCCACCGAGGGCTATCTTCGTTACAACGATGTGCGCGTACCACTCGATCACATGCTCGGCGAGGCCGGTGGCGGATTCGCTGTCGCCCAGGCACGTCTCGGCGGCGGGCGGGTGCACCATGCCATGCGCATCGTCGGCCAGTGTCAGCGAGCCCTGGACATGATGTGTGAGAGAGCGTTGAGCCGATACACGCAGGGTACTCGGCTGGCGGATCTGGGTACGGTGCAAACCATGATCGCCGACAGCCAGATAGAGCTCGAGCAGTTTCGTCTGCTGGTCATGAAGACCGCCTGGCTCATCGACCAGAGCCATGGAGACCCACGCAAGGCGCGTGCACACATCGCAATGGTCAAGGTAGGAATGGCCAAGATTTACCACGATATTGTTCAGCGGGCGCTGCACATGCATGGCTCGCTGGGAGCGACCTTCGAGACGCCGCTGGCCTATATGTGGATCAACGTACCGACCTTCGGTCTTGCGGACGGCCCTACTGAAGTACACCGGGTGACCGTGGCCAAGGAACTGTTGCGTAATTACAAACCGGCTGAGGGACTGTTCCCTAGTGAGCATCTGCCGCCGAAGATCGCTGCCGCACGGGCACGTTACGCCCATATTCTCTATGACCAGACTGCTGGAGAACGGCCATGAGCGATGCATTCGACAAGCAAGCGCTGTTCGATCTGAGCGGTAAAGTAGTGCTGGTGACCGGTGGTAGTCGCGGTCTGGGTTACCAGATGGTCCGAGCCTTCGCCGCCCATGGTGCCGATGTGATCATCGCCAGTCGCAAGCTGGAGGCCTGCGAAGCAGTGGCTGAGGAAGTGCGTGCCCTGGGACGACGGTCTCTCGCCGTTGCCTGTCATGCCGGCAAGTGGGAGGAGGTCGAGCGTCTGGCGGAAGTGGCCTACGCCGAATTTGGCCGGGTCGACGTGCTGGTGAACAACGCCGGGATGTCACCGGCGGTAGCGAGCCATGAAGTAACCGAGGAACTGTTCGACAAGGTCATCGGGCTCAACTTCAAGGGCCCGTTCCGTCTGGCGGCGATCATTGCCCAGCGCATGGCGCAGGGCGAGGGTGGCTCCATCATCAATATCAGCAGCACTGGCGGTATCCGTCCGTCGCCGATGATAGTGCCATACGCCGGGGCGAAGGCCGCGCTGAATGCCATGAGCGTTGGCTTGGCCCAGGAGTACGGACCCAGGGTACGGGTCAATACCATATCGGCCGGCCCCTTCCTCACCGACATCGCCAAGGCCTGGACCGAGGAGATGCGCGAGAAGTCCGCCAGCGCACTGGGCCGGCCTGGCCGGCCGGAAGAAATCATCACCACTGCCCTGTACCTGGCCAGTCCTTACTCCAGCTATACCAGCGGGTCGCTGATCAAGGTGGACGGCGGTATGCCCTGAAGGGTGCGAAACCGGTTTTTGACAACCCGACAACAATAATCAAGAGGCCATCGCTATGCAGCTTGCTGGCAAGAATATCATCGTTACCGGCGGTGCACGCGGTATTGGCGCCGTCGTTGCCTGGGCCTACGCTGCGGAGGGCGCCCGGGTGGTTGTGCTGGATGTGCTGGATGATGAAGGCACGACAGTTGTCGCCGCCATCAATGCTCGGCACCCTGGTAGTGCCCGGTATCTGTCTTGCAATATTGCCGATGAGGCTCAGGTCCGCGCGGCTTTTGCCCAGGCGTGTGACTGGCTGGGTGGGTTGGATGTGCTGGCCAATATCGCCGGTGTTGAACGCACCGCTCCGGCGGAGGCCATCGGCCAGGCCGACTGGGACCTGATTTTCGACGTCAATGTCCGTGGCACCCTGCATACCAACCAGGCCGCCTTCCCATATCTGCGCGAACACGGTGGCAGAATCATCAATTTCGGCTCGGCCGCTGGCATCAATGGCATGCCGAACGCGGCTCATTATGCCGCTTCCAAGGGTGCAGTCCTGGCCTGGACTCGTACGCTTGCCCTGGAATGGGCCAAATACCGGATTACCGTCAATGCCGTAGCACCGATGATGTGGACGCCCATGTATGACGCCCACCGGGCAAAGATGAACGCTGATGAGCTGGCGGCCCATGACCAACTACTGAACCGGGTGATTCCACTGGGTGGAAAACTGGGTGACGCCGAACGGGATCTGGCGCCGTTCATGACTTTTCTCGCCAGCGACGGATCGGGCTTCATTACCGGCCAGACCCTCTGTGTCGACGGTGGCACCGTACCGGCCCGTTAACCCCGACATGCCATAACGGCGATAGTCAGGAGCACTCACTATGCAGTATCAGGTGAACAAAACAGCAGTGGTAACGGGCGCCGCCAGTGGGCTTGGCCTGGCCATGGCCAGCGCCTTCTGTCAGGAAGGCATGCGCGTGGTACTGGCTGATCTGCCAGGTCCGGCGCTGGCGGAAGCGACGCGTAGCCTGAGCGATCAGGGTTTTGCGGTACTGGCGGTGACAGTGGATGTGGCCGATTCGGCCTCGGTCGACGCGCTTGCCCGGCGCAGCATCGAGCATTTTGGCCGTGTGGATGTGCTGTGCAATAACGCGGGGATTGTTGGTGATCTGCCCCGTGAGAGTTGGGAGCACGATCTGGCCAACTGGCGCCGCGTGCTCGATGTGAACCTGATGGGAGTAATCCATGCCATTCACAGTTTCATCCCGTTGATGCTCGGGCAGGCCGGTGGCGGTCATGTGATCAATACCGCTTCGATGGGTGGACTTGTGGCTCTACCGTATCTCGCCCCCTACGCAGCGGCGAAAGCGGCATTGATAGCCCTTTCCGAGTCATTGGAGTTGGAGCTGCAGGCCTTGGGGGCGAATATCGGTGTATCGGTGCTGTGTCCGAGCATGGTGCAAACGGGGCTAACCCGCCCTGGCCGGGATCATCCTGACTGTACCGCCGCGCCACCCTCGGCTCCTGCCCAGGTGTTCTATCACGGTACGCAAAAAGCGGCACGTCAGGCGACCGTTTCCGCAGACAGTGTCGCCCGGAAAGTGATCGAAGGTATGCGCAACGGGCAGTTTTTCATTCTCAGTCACGAAGGTACGCTCGCCACAGCGCAGAAGCGTTGGCAGCGCCTTCAGGACAATTTCACTCTTCAACAGGAGCTGTAGCATGACTCTCCCACTGAATGACCAGGCACTGCCAGGCTGGACAGTCGGCGAATCCGACACCATCAACGACGTGGTGCGTCGCGCGGCCCGCGATTTCGGCGATCAGCCATTCCTCGACGTGCTGGGCGAGATTCACAGCTTCGCTGATATCCAGCGTGAATCATGCCGCTTGGCCAATGGCCTGGCCCAGTTGGGCGTGGTCAAGGGGCAGACAGTCGTCACCATTCTCGACAACAACTCCGATGCGGTGCTGCTCTGGTTCGCCCTGAACAAGCTGGGCGCGATCAGCGTGCCGGTCAATACCGCGTTCAAGGGCGAATTCCTGCGTCACCAACTCGCTGATGCCAACGCGGTGGTGGTGATAGCGGAGACGGCCTATGTCGAGCGTATCGGTCTTATCGCCGAGCAATTGCCAGATTTACGTCATGTCGTGCATCGCGGCGCGGCGCCCGAAGGCAGTCTGGGCGACAAGATATTGGTCCCACTGGAGGATGTTTTCGGAACTGTCGGAGGATGAAGTCAAGGTCACCGCGGTGCTGCGGCCGGATGCCCGGCTTGATGAAGAAGAACTCTGCCGCTGGGCGATAGAGCGTGTGCCCTACTATGCGGTGCCTCGTTTTATCGAGTTCCGTCATGAACTGCCGCGTAGCCCGGTGGGGCGCATTCTCAAGTACAACTTGCGTGATGAGGGGGTGACGGACAGCACTTGGGACAGGATCAAGGCTGGCGTCACGTTCGACAAGCGCTGATATGTTGGAGGAAAAAGCGTTAGCGTCCGCTCCACTCGGGTTTGCGCTTTTCCTGAAACGCGCGGACGCCGATCAGCATGTCCTCGGACTGTGCCAGCCGGCGGCTGGCGGCAGCGCTTCTGGCTCGCAGCTCCAGTTCGGTGAAGTCGAGAGCCTGGCGGGCAATGAGCAGGGTTTCGCTGACGGCCAGTGGCGCGTTGTCGGCAATCTGACGCGCCAGCGCAAGGGCCTGCGCCAGCACCTCATCATCCGCCACTACGCTGTTCACCAGGCCCAGCGTGGCGGCCCGGTTCGCCTCAAGCCGGTTGCCGGTCAGCAACAGTTCCATGGCTATGGCCGGGGCAATGCGCTGGGCCAGACGATAAGCTCCGGCCGCGCCGGCGATCATGCCGCGCTTGACCTCGGGCAGGCAGAAGCTGGCGTTCTGGCCGGCGATGATCATGTCACAGGCCAGTGCCAACTCGGCACCACCGCCCATGGCCATACCGCGAACGGCAGCGATCCACGGCTTGCGGCGCTGGGCATGGATAAGGCCGCCCATACCCGCTGCATGCTCGGCAATCTGCTCACCGATACCAGCCGCTATGTCGTCAAGGTCTGCGCCTGCCGAAAAGGCCGTGGCCCCGGCGCCATTGAGGATGACAACCCGTATTGCCCGATTGTTCTCGGTATTTTCGACATGCGCCGCCAGGGCGCGCGAAACGCTGACGTTGATCGCATTGCGTTTTTCTGGACGGTTCAGGGTAATCAGGGCGATGCAGCCATCGATTTCCTCGTACAGCACTTCGTTGGTCATCATCGGTGTCCGTGTGAATGTCAGGTTGCCGGTATCGTGCGCGAGCGCCGTGGATAGTAAAGGGGGTGAGTGTAAATAACATTATGACATTTATTGGGAGGCGTCTCAGCACCATTTCACCTGTCGTACCATGCTATGTCTGCCATTCCCACAGGTGATTTATCCGTAGGATAGCCTTAAAAGCTGACAAAGTGTTTGTTATTTGCTCGTTGAAAGGTTAAAAATACATCCAAATAGAAATAAAAATGACGGGGTAATGTTATGTCCAAAGTAGCTGTCAAAACCAGAACCTCCATGGCTATCGATCTGGCAGAGTTCCGGCAGGGCTGGCGGGTACTGGTGTTGGCCCTGATCGGCATAGGCACCTCGGTCAGCGTGGCTCCACTGTATGCCTTTGGCACCATGGTGGTACCTATGCAGGAGGCCTTTGGCTGGTCCCGAGGGGAGGTTCAGTCCTCCATCGCCTTCCTGTTTGCCAGCTCAATCATCGCCATCCAGTTCACTGGCTGGCTGAACAAGCGCTATGGGCTGCGGCCGGTCGCATTGGTTTCGCTGGTGACCTTGCCGATAGGTTATCTGGCGATGACGTTGAACACCGGCTCCATCATCCAGTTGTATGCGGGTTACGCCATGCTGGCCTTTGCCGGCCTGGGAACGCTTCAGGTTACCTGGACTCACTTCGTCAACCTCTGGTTCGACAAGAACCGTGGCCTGGCGCTGGCCATCATTCTCTGCGGCACCGGATTATCGGGCTTGGTGATGCCGCCATTGCTGACCTGGGCCATGGAGCTCTGGGGCTGGCGGGCGGGCTTCTGGGTGCTGGCGATCTTGCCGGTGGCGCTGACATTTCCTATGTCCCTGTTCTGGCTGACCTCGTCTGGCCCGGTCGGCCATTCCCGTACGTCAGATGCGAATGCTGCGAAGGCTGTGGCGCTGCCAGGCATGCTTTTGCCTGAGGTTTTCCGTTCGAGAAAGTTCTGGCTGTGCAACTTCGCCCTGGTGTTCTTCGTCATTGCCATGATCGGCATGCTGACCAATGCGGTGCCGATGATGCGCGACAATGGTCTTAGTGCCGGGGAGGCTGCTGCCACCTTCAGTGTGTACGGTATCTCGCTGGTTATTGGGCGCGTTCTGGTTGGCTACCTGATTGATCGTCTGTGGGCTCCGGGTGTGGCGTTCGTAGTGATGTTCCTGCCTGCGATCGGCTGCATCATCTTTTTCTCGGTCGAAACCTATATTCCTCTGCTGATGCTGGCCGCCATGCTGATCGGTGTCGGTGCTGGCGCGGAAATGGACATCGCCGCGTTCATGATGGCGCGTTATTTCGGTATGCGTGACTACAGTCGCGTGTTCGCGTTGCATATGGGGTTCATCAGTCTTGGCAGTACGCTGGCGCCGATACTCTTCGCCGTGATGTATGACAGCACCGGATCCTATGCCGCCATGCTGACCTTCTGCACCATCAGCTTCGCGGTCAGTGCCTGTTTGCTGCTGACCATGGGGCGTTACCCCAACTTCTCGCCCGTGCCCTCTCCATTGGACATGGCCGGTCAGGCGGCGGACAGTATCGATAATGCCGCGGTAGCGGGGGAGCGCTGATGAACACATCGAACAGTTCGGAGCAACCAGCTTTTCTTGCCAGCCTGAAAGCGGATGAGGGTCTGGATCCGCTGATGGACCACCTGAAGATCTATGGGGCGCCCAGCTTCGACGAGCAGGGCGCTGGTATTGAACTGCGGCTCGAAGCCTGCCATATGAATGGCGGCCAGAGCGCTCATGGTGGCCTGATAATGATGCTGCTGGACGTTGTCATGGCATGTAGTACCTCGAGGGACGGGCGCCATTGTGTGACGGTGGAACTGAAATGCAACTTCATGAAGCCCGGCGGCAAGGTAGGAGATCTCCTGCGCGCCAAAGGCATCGTGCGAGCCACCACCAGAAGCCTGGCCTTTTGCGACGGCGAGATTCGCAATGAGGAGGGTGAACTGCTGGCAACGGCATCCGGTACCTTCAAGTACGTCAGACCCTTGCACCCTCTGGACCCGCAGCCTGTCAGGGCATGACGAAAGGGGAACCGTGATATGGACTTGCGACTGGAAGGCAAGACCGCACTGGTCACCGGAAGCAGTGCCGGAATCGGTGTTGGCATCGCTCGTATGCTGGCAGCTGAAGGCGCTCTGGTAGTGATACATGGGCGTAACCTCGAACGTGCCCAGGGCGTGGCTGCGGAAATACGCCAACAGGGAGGCCGTTGCGCAGTGGCCTGTGGTGATCTGGCCGATCAGGCTGGGGTGGATCAGGTGGCGGAAGTTGCGCTGAAGGTATCTGGCGGTATCGATATCCTGGTCAACAATGCCGGCGGCAGTCCCGAGAGCGTTGATCCGAGCTGGTTCTCCACCTGCACCGACACTTGGCTGGATACCTATCAGGCGAATGTGCTGGCCGCCATGCGCCTGATCCAGACTCTGGTTCCGGGTATGCGCGAGCGCGGCTGGGGTAGGGTGATCAACATAAGCACCGCTGCGGCCATTACCCCTACCTCGGCCCAGCCTGACTATGCGGCAGCCAAAGCGGCCATGCTGAGCATGTCACTGAGCCTGTCCAAGGCGCTCAGCGGAACGGGAGTCACCAGTAATGCCATTTCCCCCGGCATGATCCGGACCGCAGGGCTGAATACCTTTCTGGCCAATTTCGCCGCCAAGCGTGGCTGGGGCAACGATCTCACCAGAGCTGAGGCATACGTTCTCAAGGGTGCCGGCCAGACCGTCGCCAAGGTGGGAGAAGTGGAAGACATTGCCTATATGGTCACCATACTGGCCAGCCCCCGTGCTGATTTCATAAATGGGGCCAACATGCATGTTGATGGAGGTATTTCGCCTTCGCTGCATTAAGGTTCGTAGCCCCGAAAAGTATCGCTCAATGATGGGCCCTGGCCGGAGCTGGAAAAGATTCTGCTTCAGGAGTTCATCCCACTTGGCGAAAAGGCTTAATGGCCATGTCAACTAAGTACCATAAGATCAGCCCTCTACTCGGAGTGCTGGCCGACCCACTGCGTCAGCACATCATCAGCCTGCTCGCTGAAGGTGCTCGATCAGTATCCATGCTGGCTGCCGCCACACCGGTTTCAGCATCGGCGGTATCCCAGCATCTTCGGCTGCTGAAGGAGCACGGACTGATCACCGACTGCAAGGCAGGTCGTCAGCGCATCTACAGCCTTTGCCCACAGGCGTTTGACGCCTTGGCGCTGCGCCTGCTTGCAGTGCGTGATCGGGCGCTGGCTGCTGAGGCTCTGGCAAGCAGCAATGACACCACGGAGTTCGATCAGATCGATTATTCTCTGGAGCAGTGGGCTGAGAGATGGGTGGAGGTGGATCCGCTGACGATCGGCATCATCGTGCGTATGCGCCTGGTCGCTCGTGATCTGGAAAGGCTGTCACGACGCTCGGCGGCACGTTTTGGGCTGAACTCCGCCCAGGTGCTCCTGCTGGCAACTCTGGACCGCCCGGAGGCGCCGTCAGAGTGCAGCCTGACCGAACTGGCCAGAATCTGTCATATCTCCTTGCCGGCGACAGCACGTCATATCGAGCAGTGCAAGCAGGACGGGCTGATCCTGTGCCGTCAGGATGAATACGACGGACGCATCCAGCTCATACGTCTTACCACCCAGGGGCGTGACTTGATACACCAGGTTCTGCGCCAGCAGCGCCTGCAGGATCACACTCCGGTTTATACCCTGCGCCAGTGACCGGCTGCAGCTGGCCAGAATCCTGCGCCAGTTGCTGCCGGCTCTGCATCTGGCTATCGGCAGCAACTCCTGAGCAATAACACCGGAAACATTAGCCGCCACTAATGCAATATCGCGTGCTGAATACGCAATATATTGATTTTACTTGATAAAATAATAATACAAAGGGCTATGGAGAGTCATTGACAGCTATCTCGTACCGGCATTTAATAACTAACTATTAGTCATTTAATGCATGCAAAGTGTATTGCATAACAAAAGAGGTCACCCCCATGCATCTGTCGCTCTCATCAAAACCCACCGGTTGGTTCCATATTGGCTGGAGCGCCGAGATTCCGCCTAAAGGTGTCAAGCCGATGAAGTATTTCGGCCAGGATCTGGTGGCCTTTCGCAGTGAAGACGGTGAACTGGCTGTGCTCGATGCACACTGCCATCATATGGGAGCCCACCTGGGCTATGGTGGAAAGGTCGAAGGCCGATGTATTGCCTGCCCCTATCATGGCTGGCAATGGAATACCGATGGCGAGAACATCTTGATTCCCTATCAGGACCACCCGGTACGCAAGAAGCTGCGTAAATGGCATGTAGTGGAAAAGCACGAACTGATCTTTCTCTGGCATGACCCGGCCGGAGGCCCTCCGCGTGAAGGGTGGGAGATTCCGGATATATTTGCCTTTGAAGGTGAAGGTTTTGAGGGCATGGCTGCCAGCTCGGACGATTTCTATCCTTGCTATCCTCATGCAGTAGTCGACAAGCCGGACGAAGCCATTCACCCGCAGCTTATTCAGGAAAACGCTGCCGATTGCATGCATTTCCGCTATACCCATGGCGCGCCGGAAGATCCGGAAATGCTCTGGTTTCGGACCAACGGACCATACTGGCATTCATCCATTGGATTCAAGTCCAAACGTACCAAGCAGGTAGCGTTGCGAACCCTGCAAAAGAACTTCGGCGTTGGTCTGGCCTTTGCTGTCTTTGATGGGCGTGCGCCTTATCGGTTGGTACTCTCGGCTACACCGATCGACGACACTTTGTCCTACCTTCGTGTCAGCTACTGGTTTCCAAAGGCTCCTGGCGCCCCGGCCGAGATGCCCCAGGATATACGTGCCTTCGACGTTGAGGAGCTCTTTGAAGAGGATGCACGCATCTGGCGTCATCAGAAATTTGTTCAGCGGCCGATATTCGCGCGTCAGGATGTGGCGGCCTACAGTACCCTGCGTACCTGGTGTGCACAGTTCTATGAGGCTCCGGAAGAGCAGGGTGTGATTCCGCTGACTCAGGAGGATCATGCCTGACAGACAAGCGTCAACGGATATACCAACAGTGCTGGGCCTGTCGCCCATCACCTGGCAAATGATCAGGCCAGACAGACCCTCCGCAGGGCAGCCTGCGTCAGGCTGTGATAGCATCGGGCATTCCCGGAATGCTAGCCATAATGAGGTAACACGTGACCGTCAAAGGCCGGCCGCGCAAGAAAATTGAAAAGTTGTTGCTGGAAGCCGCGGCCACCGAGTTCCTCGAGAAAGGCTATATGGCGGCCAATCTGGATCATATCGTGGCCGCAGCCGGTACCACCAAGCCTGCTTTTTACCGTCGTTATTCAGGCAAGCTCGCCTTGTTCGAGGCGGTGCTGGAGCACCTGGCTCTTGAGTTTCAGCTGGATCTGGACTTTCTCGGCGACACTCAACGTGCGCCCGCCGACACGCTCTATGAACTCGCCGGTATCTTCTATCATCGCCTAGGGTCGCCCCGGGTCATGGCAATGTCCCGGCTAGGGGTTGCCGAAAGCAACCACTTCCCGGAACTCATCCTGCGCTTTCGGCAGGGTGTGATGGCGGGTTTCATCGGCAAGGTGACCGAGTACCTGGGCTGCATTGACGAGCAAGGTGTGGTCACCATAACCGATACGCTGGTCGCGGCGATCAATTTCCTCACCTTGTCGGGTCGCGTCCATGAGCGTCTGATGGGTGTCGAGCTTCGCGCCGAACAGGTTGAGCCCTATCTGCGCGAAGTGGTCCGATTCTTCCTGGCCGGATATGGGCCAACGGCTGATCAGCCAACAGGATAGGTAATGACCTTTTCCTGCAGGTATTCCTTCAGCCAGTTGGGGCCGAGTTCGCGGCCGATGCCCGAGTGGCGGTATCCGCCAAAAGGCGCCCGCACATAAAACCCGCCGATGCCGCCATTGATTCCCACTCCGCCGGTACGCATGCGGCAGGCCAGGCGATAGGCCTCCGCCCGGTTTTCGGAAAACACGGCGCCATTCAGTCCGTAACGGGAGTCGTTCGCCATGCTGATGGCCTCGTCAGGGGTGTCAAAGCCGATCACCACGCCAACCGGGCCAAAGATCTCGTCCTGAGCCAGCGTGGATCGGTTGTCGACGCCATCGAACAATGTCGGCTCATAGAAAAAGCCCTTGTCTATGCCCGCTGGTCTGCGGCCCCCACAGACCAGCGTGGCGCCTTCATCCAGGCCCGCCTGGACATAGCGCTCGGTCCTTGCCCGGGCGCTTTCCCGAATAAGCGGGCCGACAAACACATTGGGATCCGCCGGGTTTCCTATCCTGAACCGGGACACAACGGCCTTTGCTGCCTCGACGAAGGCGGGTCGCAGGCTGTTGTGGACGATATAGCGTGTCAGCATGGCGCAGCCCTGACCGGCATGCAGCGAGAAGTTGAACGCTGCGATAGCCGCGGCTTTCATCAGGTCTGCATCCTCGCAGACGATCATGGCTGATTTGCCGCCCAGCTCCAGATGCAGTTTTTTCAACGTAGGTGCCGCCTGCGCCATGATCGCCGAGCCGACTGCGTCGGAACCGGTGAAGCTGATCATGTCCACTCTGGGATCGGAGGTCAGCAGGGCGCCGACTTCCGCATCGCCGGTGACGATATTGATCACCCCTGGGGGCAGGCCTGCCTCTTCGGCGAGTTTGCCGAGCAGCAGCGCAGAGAACGGCGTGAAAGGCGATGGTTTGAGAATCAGCGTGTTGCCTGCCAGCAGGGCGGGAACGGCTTTGACCACGTTCAGGAGGAACGGATAATTGTAGGGGGTAATGCCCAGCACCACACCAAAGGCATCCTGTACCGTGACGCCCGATGCGATATGGTCCGGTGCGGAGGGGTCGAATATGTTCTTCTTGAAGGACACCGGCAGTGCATCGGGAGCCAGGTTTTCGGCCAGTTCCAAAGCATAGTCGGTGGCCTCCAGGGCGCCCTGGAACTGGGCGATATGGAGGACCGCCTGGGTCGCACCGGCTTCGGCGACGAGCAGGGCGCTGATCTGCTCGGCATGGTGCTGAATGGCGTCGCGCAGACGGCTGATATGGCTAACCCTTTCCTTCATGCTCAGGCCCGGCCATGGACCTTTATCAAAGGCCTCTCTCGCTGCGGCCAGCGCATCCTCGATATTGTTTTTTCCGCCCACTGGCGCCTCGCCGATGGAGTCTTCCGTCGCCGGATTGATAATGGGTTCAAGTCCATCATCGGGAGTGACCCACTGGCCACCGATGTATAGCTGATCGATATCGGTAAAAGGTACGCTCATGGGATTGGCTCCTGTTTGTCAGCCTGGATGAGTTCAGCGGCCCGCATGGCGAGCACCATGGTGGCGGCGTTGGTATTACCGGAAATCAGGGTCGGCATGATCGAGCTGTCCACCACGCGCAGCCCTCGAACGCCACGTACTCGCAGCCTGGTATCGACCACCGACTGGCTGTCACTGCCCATCCGGCAGGTGCCGGATACGTGATAGGCGGTTTGCCCAAGCTGCTGGTAGGCCGTAATTATCTGTTCATCGGTTTCGACCGCCATGCCAGGCCGGGTTTCCTCGATAATGAAGTCCTTCAGGGCTGGCTGGCTGGCAAAGGTCCGAATCCAGCGAAGGAGGGCGACAGCGCCTGCGCGGTCCTTTTTATCCGTCAGAAAGTTTGCCTGAATTGCTGGCGCCGCCGCCGGGTCGGCAGAGGTGATCTGCATATGACCGCGGCTCTCGGGTCGCATCAGGTAGCCGCCGATGGTGATGCCGGGCCAGGGCTCGAGTATGGCCGCGCCGGCTTTTTTCTGGAGGGAAAACAGGCTCACCGATATCTGCGCATCGGCCCTGTCCAAACCGGAGCTGGTTTTGATATAGCCGCCCAGTTCGTTGGCAGCATGGGTCATCGGACCCTTGCGCTGGAACCAGTATTCCAGTACTGCGCGCAGCAGCGGCAGTCCGCCGAAGCGGTGGTTGAGGCTGCCCTGAACAACACGATGCTGAGTAGCCAGATAACAATGTTCACGCAGGTTGCGTCCTACCTCGGGTGCATCCTGAATGACGGCTATAGCATGCTGGTTGAGCAGCGCTGCCGGGCCTACCCCAGAAAGCTGAAGTAGCTTGGGAGTCTGGATGGCGCCGCCACAGATAATGATCTCCTGGCGGGCGCTGACCCGTTGCTCGCCGACATTCTGCTGCAATGTCACCGCGCAGGCCTTGCCGTCAGTGAAGTGAATTCGTGTGGCTTGCGTCTGCGTCCATACATGGAGGTTGGGCCGGTTCCTAACCGGAGAGAGAAACGCTCTTGCCGCGCTGCAACGCTCTCCGCCACTAATGGTGCGGGGGTAATAGCCAAATGCGCCTTGGGTAGCCTGATCCGGGTCGTTGATGTCTGCCGGCGTGGCAACGCCTGCCTCCCGGGCGGCCTTGATCATGGCTTCACAGAAGGGGTCTCCGGATGGATGGACAGATATGTTCAGCGGACCCTTGTCACCTCGCCAACGCGAGGCGCCCAGCGTGTGGTTTTCCAGATCAACGAATAGCCGCCCAATCTCCGACCAGCCCCAGCCATCACAGCCCATGTCCTTCCAGGCATCGTAATCAGCCGGAACACCTCGTGAATACACCATGCCATTGACCGAGCTGGATCCACCGATAGCGCGGCCCTTGATCCAGGTCTCGCTTTCGAGCTCCGGTCCCCGCTCTACTTCATAACTCCAGACATGAGGGTTTCCGGGAATCAACAGCTTGCCTATTCCGCGTGGCATGCGGATTAGCGGGCTGCGGTCATCTGGGCCGGCCTCAACTAGCAGGACTCTGGTGGCCGGGTCGGCGCTCAGCCGGTTCGCCATGACACAGCCAGCCGAGCCGGCACCGATGATGATGTAATCGTAGACGGGGGACATGATTGAAGCCTGTTTTTATTTGTTACTATAAGGTAACGTAATTGAGGCGGCCTGTCGAGAGCCGAAGTAGCGTGTGCAGGTAACTCGCGCAGGAAAGGCCGTGGAGGGGAGGGAGTAAAGCCAGGTTCGCGTTCGGCGTTTTTCGCCATGCGGAATTGCTGTAGAGCCCGGGGACTCTACAGCCTTTTTTTCACTTTTAAGGTCTTGTGCCGTGCTCTAGCCGAGCATCTGTGCGCCGATCCGGGCTACCTGTGCGTCCTGGTCGGGTTTTACCCCCGAGACGCCGATCGCGCCAATGACTTCACCCTCATGGATCAGTGGAATGCCGCCTTCCAGGGTTCCGCTCAACGGAGCGGACAGAAAGGCATTGCGGCCACCATTGATCATGTCTTCGTAAATTTTCGATTCACGTCTGCCAAGAGCAGATGTGCGGGCTTTTTCCGTTGCGATATAGCTGCCGATTGGCGCACAGCCATCAAGACGTTCCAGGCCCAGGGGGTGCCCGCCATCGTCAACCACCGCGATACAAACCGACCAGGCATTGGTGACGGCTTCCTGACGTGCGGCCTCGATAATGCGTGATACCAGTTGGTGAGACAGTACGGCTTTGGTTTTCATGACGTGGCTCCTTGGGTCTGAAGGCTGCTATCCAGCAGTTCTATCCAGTGCTTGACTGGTGTGCGACTGGCGCTCTCCAGATGCATCTGGCAACCGATATTGGCTGTAGCGATGATGTCGGGGTTGCCGCTTTGCAGAGCGTCCAGTTTGTTGTCACGCAGTTGTGTTGACAGCTGCGGTTGGGTAATCGAGTAGGTGCCTGCAGAGCCGCAACAAAGATGGGCGTCCGGGACAGCTGTGAGCTGGTAGCCAAGATTCTGCAGCAGGCTTTCTACTGTCCCGCCGAGCTTTTGCGCGTGTTGCAGGGTGCAGGGGCAGTGGAACGCTAGACGCTGGCTGGTGGTGGGTTTGAGTTGCGAAAGGTCTTCTGAACCCAGAAGCTCGACGAGATCCATGGCCCGCTCGCTGACCAGCCTCGCCTTGTCCGCATAGGCAGGGTCGTTGCGTAGCAGGTGGCCGTATTCCTTGATGAATGCGCCGCAGCCGCTAGCCGTCTGGATGATGGCTTCGGCGCCCTGTTCAAGCACTGGCATCCAGGCGTCGATGTTGCGTCTCGCTCGTTCGAGGCCCTGCTCCTGTTCATTCAGGTGGTAATCGACTGCGCCGCAGCAGCCTGCTTCGCGGCATGGCGTTACGCTTATGCCCAGCCGGTCCAGCACCCTGGCGGTGGCGGAGTTGGTGTTCGGTGAAAGACTCTGCTGTACGCAGCCTTCCAGTAGCATGACGGTACGCGTGTGGCGGGCCGGTGGACGAGTGCCTGGCGCCGTTATGCTGGCGGGTACCTTGTTTTGCAGCGTTCCTGGAAGTAGCGGGCGCAGCATCTGCCCTGTGCGCAGGAGCGTGCCGAACAGCGCCGGTCGCGGCATGATGGTTTTCAGACTCCAGCGCAGCAAGCGTTGCGATGCTGGTCGCGGGATCTGGCGCTCGGCTTCGGCCCGGCCGATGTCGAGCAGCTTGTGGTATTCGACGCCGGACGGGCAGGTGGTTTCGCAGTTGCGACAGCTCAGGCAACGATCGAGGTGTTCCTGGGTGCTGGCGCTGACCGCTTCGCCTTCCAGCAGCTGCTTGATCAGATAGATCCGGCCGCGTGGACCGTCAAGCTCGTCGCCGGTCAACTGATAGGTGGGGCAGGTAGCATTGCAGAAGCCGCAATGCACGCAGGAGCGAAGCACCTTTTCCGCTTCGTCACTACGAGGGTTGAGGCGTGCGGCTGGACTCAGGTTGGTTTGCATTGCTGATCCTCAGGGCGCTGCATTAGAGCAGGCCCGGGTTGAAAATGCGTTGCGGATCGAGTTGTGTTTTTACCCGCTGATGCAGGCGCATCAGGCCCTCTGGCAGCGGATGAAAGGTCTCGATGCCTGGCCGTGGTGTGTAGCATGTCGCCGAGCCGCCGAGGCGTTTTGCCTGGGTTCGAATTTCCGCTGCCGGTGTGTCGCTTTTCAGCCAGCGCTGGGCGCCGCCCCAATCCAGCAGGACGTCACCGGGCAGATCGCCCCAGGGTGTGTTCGGCGGTACCGAGAGGCGCCATAGCGGTCGCAGGTCATTGAAGAACGGCAGTTGGTGTTCGCGCAGTGCCGTCCAGAACGCTGAATCTGCCTGTTCGCCGCCAAGCTGTTGGCTGGCCTGTCCGACCGAGGCAGTTCCACCTTCAAGGCGTATCCACAACGTAGTGCCATCATGGCAGGCGGCCGACAAGGGCAAGCCCTGGTGTTGCCAGTCACGTATGGACTGCAATGCCCGGTGGGCGTCCATTTCGAGCTTCAACGTGACCTGGCCGCGGGGAATGGGCAGAACTTTGAGTGATACCTCGGTCAGTACACCCAGGCAGCCGTAACTGCCGGTCATCAGCCGCGACGCGTCATAGCCAGCAACGTTCTTCATGACTTCGCCACCGAAACGCAGGTGCTTGCCCAGACCGGTAATCACCCGTGTGCCAAGAACGTAATCCCGCGCCGAGCCTGCCCAGGGGCGGCGCGGGCCTGACAGACCGGTGGCAATCATGCCGCCCACAGTGGCGGCAGGCCCAAAGAGGGGCGGTTCAAAAGGCAGCATCTGGTTCGAGGCTTCCAGCACTGCAATCAGATCGGTCATCCGGGTGCCGGCGCGAACGGAGACAACCAGTTCGCTGGGGTCATAGTTGACAATGCCGGTATGGCTGCCGATGTTCAGGCTGGCGCTTTGCTCGTCCCGCGGCAGAAAGGTTTTGCTGCCGCCACCCTTGATGCGTAGTGCTCGGCGCTGCGTCAGGGCGGTCTCTACCTGTTCCAGCAGGACGGCGCTGTGGTCGTTGGCGGCTATTTCCTTGCTCATCAGAACCGCTCCAGTTCGGGGAAGGGCAGGTGTCCGTGATGCACATGCATGGCGCCAAACTCGGCGCAACGCTGCAGGGTCGGGATGTTCTTGCCAGGGTTGAGTAGTTGCTCTGGGTCAAAGGCCCGCTTCAACGCATGGAAAAACAGGATTTCATCATTGTTGAACTGGGCGCACATCTGGTTGATCTTTTCCCGCCCGACACCATGCTCACCGGTGATGCTGCCGCCGACGGCGACGCAGAGTTCGAGGATCTTGCCGCCCAAGGCTTCAGCACGCTCCATTTCGTCGGGAATGTTGGCGTCGAACAGGATCAGCGGGTGCATGTTGCCATCGCCGGCATGGAATACGTTGGCTACCCGCAGACCATGCTCTTCCGCCAGATGGGCTATGCCTTCCAGCACATAGGCCAGCTCTCGCTTGGGGATGGTGCCATCCATACAGTAGTAGTCCGGCGACAGGCGGCCGACCGCCGGGAAGGCATTTTTGCGGCCTGCCCAGAAGCGCTGGCGTTCTGCGTCATCCTGTGCCAGGCGGATCGCGGTAGCGCCGGCCTGCTCGAGTACGGCGCCAACGCGTGCGCAATCGTCGTCGACGTCACCTTCGGCGCCATCCAGTTCGCACAGCAGAATGGCCGCTGCCTCGCGCGGGTAGCCAGCATGGATGAAGTCTTCAGCGGCGCGGATGGCGAGGTTGTCCATCATTTCCAATCCGGCGGGAATAACGCCGGCGGCGATAATGTCGGCCACCGCAGCTCCGGCCTTGCCGACGTCGTCAAAGCTGGCTAACAGCACCTTGGTGCAGGATGGCTTTGGTAACAGTTTGACGGTGACCTCGACGACGATACCGAGCATGCCTTCAGAGCCGGTGAACAGTGCCAGCAAATCCAGCCCCGGAGAGTCCAGGGCGTCGGAGCCCAGCGTCAGGAACTCGCCATCGACTGTGATGATGTCAACCTTGAGCAGATTGTGTACCGTCAGACCATATTTGAGACAGTGCACGCCGCCCGCATTTTCTGCCACATTGCCGCCGATGGAGCAGGCGATCTGCGACGAGGGGTCCGGGGCATAGTAAAGACCGTGAGGCGCTGCAGCCTGGGAAATGGCCAGGTTGCGAACACCGGGCTGGACTCTGGCAAAACCACCCTCCGGATTGACCTCGAGAATCCTGTTGAACTTGGCCATTACCAGCAGAATGCCCTTTTCCAGCGGCATGGCTCCACCTGAGAGGCCCGTTCCCGCGCCACGGGCAACAACCGGGACCTTGTGTTCAAGGGCTATCCGCATCAGCGCCTGGACCTGTTCGGTTCTGTCCGGCAGGGCTACCAGCAATGGGACGGTGCGGTAGGCGGATAGACCGTCACACTCGTAGGGTTTCAGGTCTTCATGCAGATGAAGAACCTGCATCTCTGGAATCGTTGTGGCGATTTCGTTCAGTAGCACCGTTTTGTCGACTGCGGCAATCCGGCCATCGACACGTTCATCGTACTGAATATTCATGAGCAATCGATCTCGTTTTAGCCGTGCCTGGAGTGAGATGGTGTCGCTGTATTTGCACATAATTGACTATGTGTCAGTTTACAGGGTAGTGTCATGCTCATCAACCAGCTTCATTTCCTTTCTGAAAACTCTGCTGAGAAGCTTTCCGGCCATGACATCAAACCCTACTCTATCGACCCGTACCTCGTTTCAGGACAGTGTAGTTGCATGGGCTGGTGACCATCTTGAATCGCTGCTTGAGCCGTTGCCGCTCGCGGCGCAACACTATTACTGTTCGGTACACGATGCCAACCTCAACGGCTTGGCGTTTGGCGGGCAATTGCTGGGCCAGGCGTTGATGGTTGCGCAACGAAACTGTGCTGATCTAGTGCCTTCAAGCCTGAATGTGCTCTTTGTCGAGGGTGCCACGGTTGACGTGCCAATAGAGTTTGAAGTGACGGAGCTTCAGCGTGGGCGGCGGTTTGCCCGGTATCAGGTAAGGGCCCGGCAGGGCGGCCGGATAGTGCTGGATGCTCATGGATCCTTTCAGGCCGACCTGGCGGGCTTCGAGCATGCCGTGTCCATGCCCCTGGGTATTGATCCGCCAGAATCACTGCTTTCCATGGACATGCTGCCGGATGAGCAAGGGCATGATTGGGCTAAGCACCAGAAGAGCTGTCTTGAGTTGCGTCTGGTCGATCAACTGCGGGGGCTTGACGTACCGGCCGACGACCCGAAAAGCGTGTTCTGGCTAAAGCTGCGGAATCCGCTACCCGCTGATCCAGCACTACATTATGCTGCGTTGGCTTATCTAAGTGATTATTGGGTAAACAGTGGTGGCATTACTCGCCATGTTGCCTTGGCCGAGGCGCGGGAACGCATATTCGCCGCCAGCCTGAATCATAGTCTGTGGTTTCACGGCGAATGTCAGGCTGATGATTGGCTGTTGTTTGTTTCGGACTGCCCCGCCATGCAGCGTGGTCGTGGGTTGAGCATGGCACGGGTATACCAGCGTGATGGCAGGCTGGTCGCAAGCATAGCTCAGGACTGCCTGGTCCTGGAGCGAAGTTAGGTTCTATTCCGGACCGTCATCAAGGCTGTCTTCGATGCTGTAGAGCGTCCGGCCTTGTGGATCGTCCAGGCGATAGGCGATCACCGTCAATTCTGCCTCGGCGGGGAAGTCGATATCCCAGCGTCGTTCAACCATAGGGGTTATCCGCCATATGGCCTCTTCGCCCGGCTGGATGGCGGGCCGGCTTCTGTAGCTGAACGATTCGGTCAGCCAGGGCAGGGCGCGGTCTGGGCTGATCAGCCTGGCCTCAAAGAAAGCCTCGCCTATTTCATAGGCAGTATCATTCCTGACAACAAGCTCAAGCCGGGTACTACGGAAGTGCGAGTAGGCGTTCTGGCGCTGGTTCACCTTGGCCGACAGCAGCGTAAATCGCTCCAGTGACGCATGGCGCTCAAGCTCGGCAATGGCGGCTGCTCTTATTTGTTCAACGTTCTTGCCCTGGTGGTTGCGAATATCCGAGCCGGCACCATTGAGGATTGCTATGTCTTCGCGAAATCGGGCGGCGCTGTCCTTGTCCAGGGCGTCAGCCATGCGCTCCGTGGATTGGCGCAGCGCACTGGCATCACTGGTTTCAAGCACAGATTCGGAACAGGCGGTAAGGCTGAACAACAGGCATAGCAATAATGGCTTTTTCATGCTTCTTCCCTTGCATGGTGGATTATTGTTTTTAATCAGCCGGCTCGTCAGCGGGATGTGTCATCCGGCGACGGGCAGGTAACGCCTCATGAAATCCAGCATGGCGTCATTGAACACATCGTTGCGGTCACCGGCGACCATGTGGCCGGCCCCCTGAACATCGACAAACTCCATCCTGGGCAACAGTTCGCGCATTTCAGCCACACCCTCGGGGCTGACGACGTCGCTTTGCTGGCCGCGAATCAGCAGGGTAGGGATGGTGATTTTTACCGCCGCCTCAAACATTCTCCGACTGATTTCCTCGACTGTCGTGCGAAAGTCGCCGAGCATGAACTGCGGGTCCCAGTGCCAGCGCCAGCGTCCGTCTTCACCCAAACGCAGGTTCTTGCGCAGCCCGTCCTTGCTGCCTGCGCGGGAGTGGGTGGAGTTGTAGACCGCGACGGCTCCCGCAGCCTCATCAAGGGACGCGAATCCCTCCGGATTGCTCAGCATGAAGTCCTTGATACGCTCTACGCCACGGGCTTCAAGGCGGGGCGTTACATCCACCATGACCAGCAAGGTGGCGAGGTCAGGCTGTGCGCCGCAGGCGATCAGGGAGTTGACGCCGCCCATTGATGCGCCGACCAGGGCGGGCTTGCTGTCCAGCGTCGCGATGATCGATGTCAGGTCACCTACCTGGGACTCAAGACGATAGTCACCGTTATCGATCCAGTCGGAATCACCATGTCCACGCGCATCCACGGCAATGGCCAGATAGCCGGCGCTGGCCAGCGCCTGTCGCGCCCTGGCCCATGAGTGCCGGGTCTGGCCGCCGCCGTGGAGCAGCAGAACCGGTCTGCCATCAATCGGACCTTCCTGGTCCGCCGCCAGGCGGTTACCGGAGCAGCCCTCGAAGTAACGCAGCACTGAGCGACGGGCAGACATGGCCGGCTCCTCAGCGTTTGGCTAGCTTGAAGCCAGCCTTTTCGCGATCCCAGGTATTTTGGGTGACGCCATCGTCACGCAGTTCGAATTTATACACCCGGCCCAGCGGACTTTTCGGCAGGGCCTTGCGAAATTCGATATAGCGAGGAACGGCGTAGTAGGGCATATGGTCTGCCGACCAGCGACATAGCGCCTCTTCACTGATCTGCATGCCTTCCTTCAGCGTGATGGTTACCTTCAGTTCGTCCTCTCCGAGGTCGGACAGCACGGCGTGGGCGGCAACCTCGTCAACGGCTTCGTGCTGCAGGAAGGCGTGTTCGACCTCGAAGCTGGAAATGTTCTCGCCACGGCGGCGCAGATAGTCCTTCTTGCGGTCAACGAAGTAGAAATAGTCGTCCTCGTCGAACTTGCCAATATCCCCGGTGTGAAACCACATATTACGCATGACCTTGAGCGTATCTTCCGGGCGGCGCCAGTAGCCCTCGAACATCACATGCGGCTTGCGCGGTCGAATGATGATCTCGCCGGGCGTATTGGCGGGCAATTCCTGATCGTTGTCGTCGACAATGCGCACATCAAAGAATTCCGTATTGCGCAGGCCCGAGCTGCCCGGCTTCTGCAAGGTGCCGAAGGGCAGAATACTGGGCAGGGAACACTCGCTCAGGCCAAAACCGCCACAAACCGTGTGCTCAGCGCCAAAGCGCTGTTTCCACACCGCTTGCACCGACTCGGGGAAAGGTGCGCCCCAGACGGCCTTGAGCTGCCCGTAGCAGCGCTTCATGGCGTCGTTGTCCGGGGCGCCGGCCAGCATCGGCATCATGGACGCCAGCAATTGGGTATCGTTGGCGCCGGTGCGTTCGATTTCCGGCCAGAAATTGGAGACCGAGAAGCGTGGGTAGATCGCTACCTGGGCACCGACCATCATATTGGCCAGGCAAGTGGTAGCCACGGCGTTGAAATGGAACAGCGGCAGGGCTGTCCAGGTGATGGTTTCTTCGTTGCGGTTGGTAATGATCAGCATCTGCCGGGCAAGACTGCAGGCGTAGTTGTGACTGATCATGCAACCCTTCGAAGGGCCGGTGGTGCCGCCGGTGTAGATCAGCATTGCCAGATCCGATGGCGCTACGTCCACGCTCTGGTCTGAAGTATCGCTGCTGAGAATCTCACTCCAGGGCAGCATACGCTGCTCTCCAGGCAGTTCCACGGCGGGGCGGTCATTGCGATACACCAGGGTCTGAAGTGTGGGCAGCTTGTCGGCAATGGCGGTAACCCGCTCGGCATAGTCGCTTTCCGCAATCACGATGGCGGCATCGGCATCGGACACCTGGTGGCGGAGGAAGTCGCCTTTCAGAGCAGTATTGACCGGAACGCTGATGGCACCGAGCTTGTTGATGGCCAGCCAGAGAAATACGGCGTCTGCCGAGTTATCGAGGAGGGTGACAACGGTCTGACCCTTGCTGACACCGAGTTGGCTCAAGCCGTTGGCCAAACGGCAGGCAGTGGTGTCCATGTCTCTGTAGCTGTACTTCGCTCCCAGGAAGTCCAGATACTGCTTGTCGCCATACTGGCTGACAGCCCGGCGCAGGACAGCATTGATCGTGTCCTCCTCGCCTGTGGTCCACTGGATGTCACTATTGCTCATGTGTTGTATCCTCGGTGTTGTTTTTGTCAGGCTGAAAACCATTTCATCACTCAGCGATCCGGCATGCATTATGAATGTACGGTTTGCTTTTTAAAAGCCAAAAACTGACTGATTGACATTTTTTAGAGTCTGCCGCACTGTGACATACAGGTCAATACCGAAGCGCTGCCGTCTCGACTCAGGGGCACGACAATGCGCAGGCAAGTATCGGCGATCTTTTTGTGAGGGTTAACAGGACATCACGAGGTGTATGCATGGTAGTTGGTGAGCGGGACGCAATCATTTCCGGAGTGGGGCAGTCCCAGGTTGGGCGCCGCCTTGGCAGGAGCGGGCTGGACCTGACCCTGGAGGCGATACTAACGGCGCTTGAAGACGCCGGGCTGGATCGCAGCGAGATCGACGGCGTGGCCAGCTGGCCCGGCTACCGTGCTGACATGCCGGCCTTTTCACCGGTGTCCATCAGTCAGGTCAAGGAATCACTGGCGCTCGAACTCAACTGGTACTGCGCCGGTAACGAAGCGACGCAGATGGGTGCGCTGATCAATGCCTGCATGGCGGTGGCCTCGGGCCAGGCGCGGCATGTGATCTGCTACCGCACCATGGTCGAGTCCAGCGCCCTGGCACAGGGGGTGCGCTCCAGCAATATCGGTAATCAGGGACGCATATCGGGCTTTGGCGAATTCCAGGTGCCTTTCCAGGCCGCAGCGCCGGCCAACTGGATAGGCATGGTTGCGAGCCGCTACTTTCATGAGTTTGGCGCAACACGCGAGCAGCTTGGGGCGATCGCCATCAATGCTCGGCGCAATGCGGCTCTCAATCCGAAAGCCATCTATCGTGAGCCGCTGACGATGGAGCAATACCTCGATTCCCGGATGATCTCCACGCCGCTCTGCCTGTATGACTGCGATGTTCCGGTGGACGGTTCGACGGTGGTCATCGTGTCGCACAAGGATACCGCCACCGATCTGAAGTCCAGGCCGGTGCACGTCGAATCCATCTGCGGCCCATTGACTGGGCGTGACAGCTGGGACCAGATGTCGGACATGACCCGCTATATTGCCGAGTCGGCGGGCAAGCGGCTATGGAGTAGAACCGATTACAAGCCAACGGATGTCGATCTGGCCGAGCTGTATGATGGTTTCAGTTTTCTGAGCCTGTTGTGGCTGGAAGGACTGGGCTTTTGCGGTCGTGGCGAGGCGGCCAGCTTCGTTGAAGGCGGCCAGCGGATTGCGTTGGACGGTGAACTGCCGCTGTCCACCCATGGTGGTCAGTTGTCAGCGGGGCGTTTGCACGGCCTCGGACATGTTCATGAAGCGGTTGTCCAGTTGCGGGGAGAAGGTGGCGCCCGCCAAGTGCCTGGCCAGCCAAAGCTGGCGGTAGCGTCCAACGGTGGTGGGCCTCTGGCAGGGGCGGTTCTGCTATCCAGCGGCCAATGACCACTGCTCATCAGGCAAGTACATGCCTGATGAGTCGGCAGTTTCTGCCTCTACCAGTGATGCAAGTTCCATTCTCCGGTGCGCACCGAGCGGCTCCAGCCGCTTGAGGCGTGGACGCCAGCATCCACCGGGATGGTCAGACCGGTCAGGTAGGAAGACATTTTCGACGCCAGGAATACGGCTACACTGCCAATTTCCTCAACGCTGCCCAGGCGTTGCATGGGAATGTAATGATCGCGGGCAATGCGCCCGGCTTCGCCCTGTGCATCGAAGAAGGCCTGCAGGCCCTTGGTTGCAATCATGTCCGGCGCCAGCGCGTGGACCCTGATGCCATGTCCGGACAGCTCGAGTGCCATTGTGCGCGTGAAGTTGATTATCGCCGCCTTGCAGGCGGCATATACGGCAAACTCCGGCGCGGCGCGCAAACCTTCGCTGCTGGCGATATTGATGATGGTTCCGCCGCGCTTGCCGTCGATCATCAGCTTTGCGCCGGCTTGGGTGGCGCAAAGCGTGCTGATGAAGTTGAAGTCGATATGCTTGCGCCAGCTGCGTTCGCTCTGATCCAGGAAGGGTTGCTTGCGTACCCCGCCGGCATTGTTGACCAGAATGTCGAGCCGGCCGAAGCGGGTGGCGACGGCGTCAATGGCCAGGCTTATCTGATCGGTGTCGTTGACATCGGTCTCGATGAACAGCGCTTCGCGCCCCAGTTCGCGGATGGCTGTCGCAACCCTCTCGCCGTTTTCGCGATCGATATCGGCAATGGCTATATGGGCGCCGAAGCGGGCCAGACTGGTGGCGATACCTTCACCGATGCCGTTTGCGGCACCGGTAATGAAGGCTACCTGGTCGTTCAGGCAAATATCCGTGGATTTCATCACGACTCCGGAATTATTGTTGTGCGGGTCGCTCAGCCTTTGAGTTCAACCCTGCCGTTATTGATGACGATCACCTCGCGTTCCAGCGCAGTGACCCTGAAAAACACCTCGTTGCCCTGGTTCCATATGCCCACGCGAAAGGTTTCGCCGGGGTAGGCCGGCGCAGTGAAGCGTCCGAAAATGGAAGCGATCCGGGTATTGTCGTAGTCACAGACCGCCTGCATTATCGCGCGCACGGCCACACCCCAGGTCGCCAGGCCGTGCAGAATGGGTTTTTCGAATCCAGCCTGGCGAGCGACGTCAGGATCGGCATGCAGTGGGTTCCAGTCGCCATTGAGCCGGTAGAGCAGCGCCATGTCCCCAGGTGTTGTCAGGTCGACCACATGATCGGGGGCGCGGTTCGGTGGCGAAGGGGGCTTGGCACTGGTTTTCTGTGGGCCACCAAAACCGCCATCTCCACGGGCAATCATGGTCTGGGTGATGGTGCACAGTGGCTCGCAGCTGTCGAGTTCGAGGATGCGACGCTCATAGGTGATCAGTGCGCCTTTGTCCGCGCCCTTGTCGATGATGTCGACAATGCGTGATTTGCCAATCACGCTGGCTTCGGCAGGCAACGGTCTGTGCAGCGTCAGGCCCTGTTCGGCGTGCACGATTCTTACCCAGTCCAGGCCGGTGTCCATGGTGCGTGGCCAGTAGCCAGGATGTGCGAGGATTACGCCCATGCTGGGGACGGCGCGCAGATCTTTCTCGAATACAAACCGCAACTGGTTGTCTGTCAGAGACGATTCGCCATAGCCGAGACTCAGAGCGTAGAGGAGGCAGTCCTTGTTGGTGTAGCTGTGCAGGATGTCTGGAATCTGCAGGTTCAAAAGCGCTTGGTAGTCAATCATTCCGGGATCTCGTCAAAGGGTTGTCGGAGACTCAGGCCAGCAGGGCTCTGAGCACGCTGATCAGCGTCAATGGTTGGTCAAACATCAGATGGTGGTGGCCTTCCGGAACGATGACTGGTCCGTGTCCATCGGGCAGGTGGGTGACGATCCGTCTCGCCCGTTCCTGGCTGACCACCACACTTTTCTCGGCACTTATGTAATCGACACGGCAGCGAATGCTGCGCAACAGGTGTTCGCCATCGGCCTCCCGTGCACCGCCAACCGGAAGAGCCGGATCGAACTTCCAACGGTAGCCGCCTTGGCAGGGCCGTAGTGAATGTCTGGCGATATGCTCGAGCAGGTAGTCATGCGTCATGGGCTGATCTGGCATCAGGCGGAACCGCTGCATGCCCGTGGGCAGGTCGGGATACACGCGATTGCCACGGATTGTCGCTGGTTCAGAGGGGAAGGGTTCACCTTCGAACAGGACGAAGCTGTCGATGATGATCAAACGTCGAAACAGCTCCGGCCGTTCGGCACAGGCCCGCAGCAGCCGTGATCCGCCGTAGCTGTGGCCGACAGCGATAACCGGAGTGCTACCCAGATGTTCTATCAGCGCCAGAATATCCCGGGCGGGCGCGGCGGCATCATAGGCCTCACGGTGCTCGCTGTCGCCCATCCCTGAAAGGTCCAGAGCCACTACCCGGTATTGACTGGCAAAAGACGGGGCGATGAAGTCCCACCAGTGCGCATGCCCCCGAAAACCATGAATAAACAACAGCACTGGCTTGTGGTCTTCCTCCAGATTCCAGCCGAGGTAATGCAGGCGATTTTCGTTGGTCTCGAGGAAGTGCGACTGTCCTGGCTCGGCCATGGCCCGGCAGAACCAGTCCGGCAATCCGGGTGCTGCGTTCTCTTGAAGGGTTTCTGAAGCAGTCGACATGGGTTTTCCTTAAAACGATGAAGCGGCCGCCCTCGCATAGTGGTTGCCGCTGACAATAATCACGCTGTGGGTTACCATGAAGCTGATAGTATGTTAGTTTTTCGCTTGAAGTCCAGTCGCTCACCAGAGCATCTGGCGAACTGACAAGTACCTCAACGCTGGAGCAGGGTTATGGAACGTTTTCCACGAGGCAAAGTGGCGGTGGTCGGGGCGGCGACCTACGGAATGGGGGCTTCGCCCGGCATGCGATCGCTGGATCTGGCCGGACAGGCGGCGGTGCTGGCGCTGGCTGACGCCAATCTGAAGCTGGCAGACGTGGATGCGCTGTTTGTCTGTACACCCGACGATGCCCTGTCGGGGCTCAGCGCTGCGGAGTATCTTGGCATCCAGCCGCGTTTTACCGAGAACAACCGCACTGGAGGCTCGGCCTTTCACTCCCATGTCATCACCGCAACTCTGATGCTCGAGGCCGGTTATTGCGATACGGCCCTGATCATGTATGGCAGCAACCAGCGAACCGCTTCCGGTGGTCTGGTGTCGATGCGCTTGCCTTCACCCTATGAGCGGCCCTACAGGCCGCTGACACCGCTGTCATCCTATGCCCTTGCTGCGGCACGACACATGTATCAGTACGGCACCACGCGTGAACATCTGGCGGAGGTGGCAGTTGCGGCACGCAACTGGGCCAAACTCAATCCGGATGCATTCAAGCGTGACGACCTGACCATCGAAGACTGCCTCACATCGCGGATGGTGTCCGATCCGCTCAGCGTGAGCGACTGCTGTCTGGTCACCGACGGTGCCGCGGCGATAGTGCTGACCCGTGCCGAGCGGGCTGAGGATCTGGTCAGCGACCCGGTTTATGTGCTCGGCGCAGCGGCGGCAACTTGGTATTCGGGCGTCGATCAGGCTGGAGATTTGACGGTGACGGCCGCGCGTGAATCCGGCCAGCGAGCCTACGATCTGGCCGGAGTGGGCCCGAAGGATATCGATGTGGTGCAGCTTTACGATGCCTTCACCATCAATACCATTCTGTTCCTCGAAGATCTGGGCTTTTGCGAAAAAGGTGAAGGTGGCTCCTTTGTTTCCGGCGGCAACATCGGACCCGGTGGCGGCTTGCCGGTGAATACCAATGGCGGTGGGCTGTCCTGCTGCCATCCTGGCATGTATGGCCTGTTCACCATCGCCGAATCCTGTGTACAGCTGAGAAACCAGGGTGGTGACCGCCAGGTCGCTGGTGCGCGGTTGGCGCTAGCGCATGCCAATGGCGGCACGTTGTCGAGCCAGGCCAGCATGATTCTGGGTACAGCGGAAACACTTTAACGCAATGTGCAACCGGGCCAGCCCCGTTCAATAACAAACAAGGCCGGTATGGCCTGTTGGAGATACCAGTATGAGCACCAATAAGTCGGATGCCGCGATGCGCCATGTCCGGGTCTCGATCAGCAATCGTATTGCCACGGTTACCCTTGATCGTGCCCCGGTCAATGCACTGGATTCGGTCGCCATTCGCGAGCTGACTGCCACCTTCAATAATTTGGCGCGCTCAACTGAAGCCAGCGTCATCGTGTTTACCGCAGCTGGCGAGCGAATCTTCTGCGGCGGCATCGACTTGAAGGACTCCGCACGCCGCCACGCTCGTGAACTGGTGGAGGACGACACAACCATCGACCTGCTGGACCCCGGCGCGGTAATACGCGACTGCTTCTGGGCCATCATGGATTGTCCGCTGCCAGTGATTGCTGCCGTCAATGGCCGGGCCATAGGTGCTGGCCTGGTGTTAGCCGCCTGCTGTGACGTGATCATCGCTGCGGATCACGTCACTTTCTCCGTCCCGGAAATCAAGGCCGGTGTACTGGGTGGCGCCCGCCATCTGCAACGCTTGGTAGGCCCTTTCAAGACCCGCAAGATGTTCTTTACCGGTGAGCCCGAAACAGCCCAGGAGTTCTATCGCCTGGGTGCCGTGGAGGCTGTTGTCGCGCCTGACAAGCTGCTGGAGACGGCACAGGAACTGGCCGCCAGTATCGCTCGAAACAGTCCTATCGGACTGCGTCTGGGCAAGGAATCGCTGGTGCGGGTCGAGGATCTGTCCGTGCGGGAGGGCTACCGCATTGAGCAGGACTATACGGGTCGTGTAACCCGCTATCGGGATTCTGCCGAAGCACGCAGTGCCTATCTCGAAAAACGTGCTCCGGATTGGAGCTGGTCCTGACAGGTTTTCAGCTCTTATGTACGCTATGTGAAAACGACCACGATGATGAGGACATAACAATGAAAGAATTCAAAATCGAGTGGAGTACCGCCGAGATCAAGCGGCTTATGGACAAGATCGCTGGTTGCCAGCTGCCTTCTGCACCTGAGGGAACAGGCTGGACCATGGGTTGTGACCCCGCCTTCATGGCCGAGTTGCAGCGGTACTGGACTCATCAATTCGACTGGCAAGCCTGCATAGACACTTTGAATCGCTATCCGCAATTCGTTGCCGAGGTCGACGGTTTCCCCGTTCATTTCGTTCATGTGCGTGGTGAGTCCGAAGGCAAGCGGCCGCTGCTGCTGACCCACGGCTGGCCGGGATCACATTTCGAGTTCTGGAAAGTGATCGATCTGCTCGCCTTCCCTTCGCGCCATGGCGGCAGCAGGGACCAGGCCTTCGATCTGGTTATCCCCAGCCTGCCGGGATTCGGCTTCAGCGGCAAGCCCCAGGGCGTCATGACTCAGCGCCAGACCGCTGGCCTGTGGAACAAGCTGATGACCGATGTACTGGGCTATGAGCGCTACGCAGCACAAGGGGGGGACTGGGGGGGCATCGTTACTTCCTGGCTGGGCCTCGACCATGCGCAGAATGTTGAAGCCATCCACCTGAACATGCTGGGTTTCCGTTCCATGACCCCGCCACAGAACGAGGCAGAAACTGCCTGGCAGGCCAAGTGCGATGGCGCGCAACGGGTCTACAGCGGATATGCATCGGTGCATATGTTCAAGCCACACTCGATCATTCTGGCCACGGCGGACAATCCGTTGGGGCAGGCGGCCTGGATCATTGAGCGCTTTCACGACTGGGCCGATCTGCGCAGTCGGCCCTTCGAGCAGGTCTTCAGCATGGATGAGCTGATTACCAACCTGGTGATCTATCTGATGAACGACAGCTTCGCCAGCGCCGTGCGTTTCTACCCAGGTGTGGTCAGGGATGGTTTCGGCATTCTGCCATCCGGCACCCGTTGTGAGACGCCGACCACCTTTGCCGCTGCCACTGGGGACGCTCTGTCGCCGGTGCCACCGCGTAGCCGGGTAGAGCTGGTTTACAACCTGGCCGGCTGGCAGAATCTGGCTGAAGGCGGGCATTTCCCGGCGCTGGAGGTTCCGCAGCTGTTTGCCGATGCGGTGCGCGAGTGGCGTCCTGCCTGATAGCGGGCAGGCGCCGCGACAGCGGACCAGCCAGAAAGTAATAACGTGTTGGCATCGGGCAGGAAAAGAATATATCAAGATCTTTCCGGCCCGTTGACGGCGCTTTTTCATAAGACTATAAATGACAGACAGTCATTTTTGCCTGGCAGTAGTCCCCCCGCACCCCATTTTCTTGCGGTGTCAGGCCATATAACAAGAGGAGTACCGTGATGAAAGTTCGTCGTCCAGGGTTTGATTTCTCGACAATCAGGCCACACTGGGCTCCTGTCACAGAGTTTGCCCAGTTCTATAACGCGTTCTCCACTGTGCCTGCCCACATTGAACCTTTTCTCGTCAAGGTAATGATGCGCGTCAAGGACGCTCTGGGTGACAGGAATCCCCGCCTGCGTGAAGACATAGAGATCTTCAACAAGCAGGAAGTCCAGCACTGCAAACAGCATCTGGCTTTCAATAAACGCCTGTACGAGTCAGGTTATGCCGGCATGCAAGACATAGAAGCGCCCTACAAGGCTGACTACGAGCGGTTTCTGGCAACGAAATCACTGCGCTTCAACGTCGCCTACTGCGAGGGCTTCGAGGCCATGGGCTCAGCCGCGAGTCAGGTGTTTTTCGAAGAGCTCGATGAGTATCTGGAAGGTGCGGATGAATCCGCAGTCGATTTGTGGAAGTGGCATCTTGCCGAAGAGTTCGAGCATCGCGAGGTCTGTTTTCAGGCTTATGCCACCCTCTATGGGAAGGGGCCCTTCGCTTATCTGTACCGTGTCTGGGCTTTCGCCTATGCCGCCAAGCACATTGGTACCCATACCATGCGTGTCGCCAGCTATCTGATTGGTGTCGACCGGGAAGGCATGAGTGAGGAAGAACGTACCGCCTCGCTCGAACGCCAGAAGGCCGCATTGAACAAGATCCGCAAGGGCAGCCGCAAGCGTCTGCTCAAGGTGCTTTCGCCTTTTTACAACCCCGGCAATATGAAGCCGTCCCCCGGGATGGTGCCCTTGCTGGAGAAGTATTCATAAAGCAGTATCAGTAGTCTGATCTCTGTCAGGTGAAAAGGAGGGGAGCTCAAGCTCCCCTTTTCTATGCTGTCAGTGCTTCGACCTGGTAAATCGCCTGTTCCAGCTGGTCCGCATCAACCGCAGGAGCAAAGCGCGCCGCGCTGGGGCTGATCATCGAGTTCTCCGCCAGGCTTCGTATTTCCGCAACTGTTGGGCTACTGAGACCAAAGTCATCCAACTGGGTGGGCAGACCGATCTGCTGATAAAAACCGACAAGCTCCTGGATGAATGCCGTAGGACGCTTTTCCATGATCAACTGAACCAGCAAGCCATAGGCCACATGGTCGCCATGCAATGTGCCCCTGGCCCGTTCAAGGTAGGAAAAGCCCCTTGCCAAGGCATGAGAGAGCGACAGGCCACCATTCTCGAAGCTGACTGTGCTGAGCAGCACCACTGCCTCCAGCAGATTTTCCAGGGCGTTATTGACCTGTTTGCCTTCAACTGCCCTGACGGCTTCAACGGCGTGTTGGCGGATGATCCTGTAGCAGGCGTCAGCGGCCATGAGCCCGGTCTGTGATGCAGGGGTCCCTAACAGCGTCATCGCTCCTGCCGCATGGCAGGCGTCTGCCTCGAATTTTTTCGATATGGCGTCACCTATGCCCGCGCGCAGAAAGCGCACCGGTGCATTGGCTATTACCTGACTGTCCACCAGTACCAGTTCCGGGTTGCGCGGCAGATGCAGGATGTCCTGCATGATGTGGTGCTCGTCGTAAACCGCGATGGCGCCGCTGGCTGGGCCGTCATTGGAAGCGATGGTCGGCACGCTGACGCAGGGTGTTCCCAGCTGCAAGGCTACGCCCTTGGCGGTATCCAGCGCCTTGCCACCACCCAGGCCGACGATCAGGTCGCTGCCCGCAGTCTTGGCCTTGTCGGCCAGCCTGGCCATCGCCGTATGAGTCACTTCTCCCGGAAATATCTCCAGGATGGCCGTCACGCCGGCAGCCTGGTAACTGGCAAGCACCCGCTCGCCTAGCAGATGCGCCATATCGGCATCGGTAATGACAAACGCTGTGCTGCCAAGTACTGCCGAATGTTCTCCAAGCGCATCAAGCACACCGGGACCCTGCACATAGCGAGAGGTTGCTGCAAATATTCGCATAAAAATCTCCACATCGGCAGCAATGGAACGCTGCGGGAAAAGTACCGGCTGTCCTGGTCAGAAAGGCGGGCATGTTTGTTTAAGTACTTGCCATGACGGTTCGCCTGCTATACATTTTACAAAAAACTGATGAGATGTCAGCTTTTTTCGAAAAATGATCTGGTCGGTTAACCCTGGAGAACAACAAATGAAGCTTTCTGAATACAAGACTTTGAAATTCGAGCGTCGTGATCGCATCCTTTACGTGACGTTCAATCAGCCGGAAAAGCTGAACAGTTTTGCTGGTGAATCACATACGGAGCTGTCCTGGCTGTTCTACGACCTGGTTGAGGACAAGGAAAGCGACATCATCGTGATCAGTGGTGAAGGCCGGGCATTCAGTGCCGGCGGCGATATCGAGTATATGCAGTGGCTGCATGACAATCCCAAGGAGTTCTACCGTTGTGTGCGTGAAGCCAAGCGGATCGTCAACGGCATGCTCGAATGCGACAAGATCATCGTCGCCAAGGTCAATGGTGACGCCATTGGTCTGGGTGCTACCGTCGCCGTGTTCTGCGACATGATTTTCGCCGCCGAGACCGCCCGCTTTGGCGATCCCCACAACAACGTCGGCCTGACCACCGGTGACGGCGGGCAACTGATCTGGCCTTTCCTGATGGGCTACGCACGGGCCAAGCATTATCTGCTGACCGGTGAGAAGTTCTCGGCAAAAGAAGCCGAAAACATGGGCATGATCAACAAGGCTCTGCCAGCCGAAGAACTGAACGCCTATGTCGATGCCTACGTGGACAAGCTGGCCGCCATGCCTGTGCAGTCGCTGCGCTGGAGCAAGGCTACCATCAACGTGCCGCTGCGCCAGATGGCCGCCAGCATGATGGACGTCGGCATGGCATATGAAAACGTATCCTCTGCCAGTGGTGACCACCTTGAAGCCATTGCCGCTTTCCGTGAAAAGCGCAAGCCGGTTTTCAACCAGTAAGATGGCTATCAGGCAGCCGGTGGCAGGGGCGGACAGCGGGTTGGATAGCCAGGCCGCCGATGCCTTTGGCTGGGCTCTCCAGCACCCCGGGGTGTCGCACCGCGTAATGGTGGATGGCGTGTGGCTGCATTACCTGGGCTGGAACCTTGAGGCCAGTGACAAGCCTTTGCTGTTGCTGGTCCATGGTTTGCGTGGACATGCCCACTGGTGGGACGGGATTGCGCCGTACTTGGCGGAGGGCTACCGGGTCATAGCCCTGGACCTTTCCGGCATGGGTGACAGTGATCATCGTCAAAGCTACTCCTTCCAGTATGCCGCCGGTGATATTGCCGGCCTGGTCGAGGTGCTTGGGCTTGGGCCGGTAACGGCTATAGGCCACAGCTATGGTGGCGTAAGGCTGCTCAAGGCCTGTGCCGATCATCCGCAGCTGTTCACGCGGCTGATCATCCTCGACAGCTATATGTACTTTCCCGAGGAAGCACCGCCGCACGACCCCAGCAAACCGGTCCGGCGCTACTATCCCGATCTGGAAACGGCCATGGGCCGCTACCGGCTGGTTCCGGAGCAGCCCTGTTTCGAGCCCGCTGTGCTGGCGCATATTGCCCGGCACTCGCTGCGTGAAGAAAGCGAGGGATGGTGCTGGAAGTTCGACCCCCTGTTGCCGGCGGGCATCAGCCATGAAATTCCCGCTCGTGAGTTGTTACCGCTGGTGCGGCGTCCGGTACATGTGGTTTACGCCGGTGGCAGCGCTGTGGTGAGTGCGGCGCATGCCAGGGAGACCGTAGCCTTGCTGCCTTTCGGACAAGGGCCTGTCGAACTGCCCGCCGCCTACCATCACATGATGATCGATCAACCCCGGGAGCTGACAGCTTTGCTCAAAAAACTGCTGGCTGATGGAGATATGACATGAGTGATCTGGTTCTTGAGCAGCGGCATGATGCCGTTGCGCTATTGACGCTGAATAACCCGAAGACGCGCAATGCGTTATCCCGGGATCTGCTGTTTGTGCTGGCCGACTGTCTGGAGCGCCTGAACGAGGACGATAGCTGTCGCGCCATCGTTCTGCGTGGCGGCAACGGCCACTTCTGTTCGGGTGGCGATGTGTCAGGCATGACGGCCGAGCGCCCGCTGCCGGTTGGCCGAGGCCGTATGACTCTGGGCCATCGTGTTGTCAGTGCCATGGTCAAGGGTAACAAACCGGTCATCGCCGCGGTGGAGGGCTATGCTGCCGGGGCGGGTTTTTCCCTGGCCTGTGCTGCGGATTACATGATTGCAGCGCCGAGTGCGAAGTTCGTTTCATCCTTTGCCAAGGTTGGGTTGGTACCGGATCTGGGGTTACTTTGGAGCCTGCCTCGACGTATTGGCCTGCCCCAGGCTCGGCGCATATTCTATTCGGCGGCGATTACCGAGATTGAAGATGCATTGCGCCTGGGCATCGTCGACGAGCAGGTAGCCGGTAGTGACCGGTTACTGGAGCGGGCGCTGGAGCTGGCAGCCCAATTCACGGCTCATGCACCTCTCTCGGTGACACTGGTACGCTCGGCATTGGCACGCGGCATGGATACGCTGGACCAGGCTCTGGCTTATGAGATGGACAATCAGGCGGCGCTTTACCTGACCGATGATCACAAGGAAGCGGTCAATGCTTTCATGAACAAGCGTACTCCGGAGTTTCGCGGTCGCTGAGCATGAAGCTCAAGTTTGATGATGAGGCGGACCAGCCACAGGCTGGTCCGCCTTTTTCAGCTCCGCGATTTCGGCATGCCGAGCGCCTGCTCGGCTATCAGGCTGCGCTGGATTTCACTGGTACCGCCGTAGATGGTCATGCCGATTGACTGGCGATAGCCCAGTTCGACCAAGTCCAGGTCATTGCCCTGGTTCTGCAGCAAGGATTGTGGGGCGCACAGTTCCATCAGGTCGCTGGCATCGCGCCGGTAATACTCGGTAGAGAATACCTTGGACATCGGGCCGAAAGCGGCGCGACCGGGAACCTGATGCATCACTCCCCAAATGGCACGATAGCAGAGACTGCGGGCAATAGTGGTGTGGGTCGCCACCCGGGCCAGGCGCCGGCACACGTCCTTGTCGTCCAGCATGCTACGTTCACCCTGTCTGGTCGAACGGGCCCATTGCAGGGCGTGGCGCAGCATGTTGCTGTAGCTGATGCGGTACTGGTCACCACCATGCTCCAGCTCCAGGGTGGCGGCCATGACTGCAACGCCCTGATTGACCTCGCCGATGCGGTAGTGATCGCTGAGCCGCACGTCGCTGAGATAGGTGATGTTGGTCCGCTCATCCTGCAATGTTTGTACCGGGTGTACTTCGATGCCGGGCAGGTTCATGGGCGCCAGGAACAGCGTCAGGCCTGCGTGCTTGGGCGCGTCGGGATCAGTGCGCGCCAGCAGGAATATGTAGTCGGCCAGGTTACCCGCTGTGGTGAATATCTTCTGGCCATTGATCAGCCAGTCACCAGTATCAGTGAGCTCGGCACGGGTCCTGGCGGCAAACACGTCGGAGCCACAGGTGGGTTCGCTGAAGCCCAGGCAGGCAAGGGCTTCGCCGCTGCCGAAACGTGGCAGTACCTCTTCCTTGAGTGCCTCGCTGGCAAAGCGCATGGTAATCTGCGCGACCTGGTTGGTAATTGGCGCGGTAATGCGTTGCCAGTTGAACTCCTCGAAGACCTCCTGCAGCGCGGCCATATCGAAGGGTGACTTGCCGCGTCCACCAAAGGCTTCCGGCCAGTGCGGATACAGCAGCCCGGCCTCGGCCAGCTGGCGATTGAAGCCGGCATGATAACCGTCTACGGAATGGTGGGCATGGGCCCTGAGCTCATCGGTAAGGTGGCTGTTGAAGAAGGCCCGTGCCTCGTCGGCGAAAGCCCCTGCATCATCACCACAACCAAACTCCAGGTCCGTTTCGCCCGCATCGGGTAATGGAAAGGGCGAGCCGGTAAACCACAGGCGGGTGGCGATCTGGTCAAGCTCGGCTTGCGGGTCGCCACGCAGCAGCGACCAGCCCCTGGCGCGTCGATAATACAACTGGATGTCATACTCCACTGATACGCCATAGCCGCCAAAGGTACGCAACGCCGTTGCCGTGGCTCTGGGGGCGGTCTGGGTGGCCCACCACCAGGCCATCGAAACCAGCGCCGCGGCATCGCCGTCGGCCTTGGCGATGGCTGATACCGCATGCCAGGTCAGCAATCTGCTGCCGTCGATGTCGGTGATCGCGTCCGCCAATGGGTGGGCGATGCCCTGATAGCCGCCGATAGGGCGACCGAACTGTATCCGCTCGCGTGAATACTCCGCCGCCATGTGTATCGCCTGCGCCGCAAGACCATAGAGCATGGCGGCCTTGAGCAGCTTCCATTCTTCGATGGCTGCCTGAAAAAGCTGGTAGCAGCTGTCTCCGGATGCGATAAGCTCACGGCTGGCAACTTGCTCCAGCTGTCCAGGCTGAACGATGGTGAGGCTGTCTGACCCGAGATTGTCCGCCTGACCGATGGTGCCTCGGGCGTTGACAGCAAACAACTGTTTGTCTTCCAGTGCCAGGACGGCTTCGGCAACGCCCAGTGCCGGCAAGCATGCCTGCTGATCCCCACTCAGAGCCAAGGGAGAGAGGGTGACTAGTGCGCCACCGCGAATGCGCTCCAGCAGGACTGTCGCAGCAGGGCTATCCAGTTGGGCCAGCAGGGCGGCAACGGGCAGGGCTTCGGCCAAGGGTACCGAGGCCAGGTAGCGTCCAGCCTGTTCGGCTATCAGCACCGCTTCAAGCAGTCCGGCGCCACTGCCTCCGGCGTCCTCGGGCAAGCGCAGCAGAGGGATGCCCATCTCTACCAGGCTGTCCCACAGGCTGGGATCGAAACCGGTTGATTCGGTCGCTCTGACACGGAGCATGGAGGATTCATTGGCAAACAGTCGCGCGACGCTATCACCCAGCAGCTTCTGCTCATCACTCAGGAAAAGGTTCACGGTGGCTACTCCTTCCTAAAGTTGGCTTACAGGGAGATGAACCACCAGGCCGTCGAGCTGTTCGTTAGCAACGATCCTGCATAGCAGGCGGCTATTGTCCCGTGGTTCGATGGCGCAACCGAGCATTACCGTCTCGTCGGCATCGGCCGGATCGAGTAGGGGAACCCAGTCCGGAGCGATATAGCCGTGGCAGGTAGCGCAGGCACAGTTGCCGCCGCAATCGCCGAGAATGCCCGGCAAGGCGTTGTCTACCGCAGCTTGCATCAGCGAGATGCCGGCGGATATGTCAATCCGGTGTTCATTGCCCTGATGTTCTACGAAAATGATCGATGGCATGGAGGGTTCCTTGTAAAGGGGCAAGTCGGCTGAGTCAGGCGCCGAGCACTATTGTTTTGATGCCATTGGTGGTCTGACACGGCCAGACGTTGCTAGCGCGCTACGGCGTACCGTTGGCGAAGTTCGATCTTGTTGACCTTGCCGGTGACGAGCTTGGGCAATGCTTCAACGACGATGATCGTTTTCGGCTTTTTATAGCTGGCGATCAGTGAGCGGGTATGCGCAATCAGTTCCTCTTCCGTGGCTGACTTGCCCTGGGCGAAGGTAATGACGGCACAGACGTTTTCGCCCCACTTGGGGTCGGGAATACCTATCACGGCGCACTCCGACACTGAGGGGTGCTGCAGCAGTGCCTCCTCGACTTCGCGGGAATAAACATTTTCACCACCGGTGATGATCATGTCTTTCTTGCGGTCGACCAGATACAGAAACCCGTCTTCATCGAACTTGCCCATGTCACCGGTATGCACCCAGCCATCACGCAGGGTTTCCATGCTGGTAGGGTGGTTGTTCCAGTAACCACGGAACATGGCGGCACTGCGGGCGACAATTTCCCCAGGTACATTGGGCGGGCATTCATTGCCGTCGTCATCGAGGATTTTTGCTTGCAGGTTGGGGTAGGGCTTGCCGACCGAACCCAGTCGTTTGCGATCCACCTCGCTTCCGTCCGGCCGATGCTGGGTAGTGGACAGGCAGAACATGCAGATTTCGCTCTGACCGAACAGGTTGACGAAACCGCAGCCGTCGAAGGTCGCAATCGCCCGCTTGAGTACCGGAACGGACATGGGCGCAGCGGAATAGATGATGGTGCGTACGCTCGACAGGTCCGCTTCGGCGACGTAGGGGTGGTCCAGGACCATCTGCACCATGGTCGGCGCCAGTAACAGGATACTGAGCTTTTCCTTCTCGATGGCCTTGAGCACGTCCAGTGGTTCGAACTGGCGCTGCAGAAAGGCCGCACCGCCGCGCACATGCTGCGACAGGCTTATGACCATGCCGCCCAGGTGGAACATGGGCATGACGATCAGGGTGATGTCCGGCTGCTGCATGTCGCAGAGCCAGGTATCCATCTGTATCAGTTGGCGGTATTCACGGTGTCCCCATATGACGCCTTTGGGTTTGCCGGTGGTGCCGCTGGTGTAGATCAGGCAGCAAATGTCCTGCTCTCGCGAGCGGGTCGGCGGACCGCTGTCGGCGCCGCTGGCGACAAATGCCTCATAGTTCAGGGCCCAGTCGGCTTCTCCATCGATACAGACAAAAGTTTCAACCGATGACAGTTCGTGGCGCAGCTCTTCCATTACCGGCAGATACTGGGCTTCGAAGATGAACAGCCGCGGTGAGCCGTCCCGGATGATGCTGGCGATCTCTGCCGGGGCCAGACGAAAGTTGACCGGTGCGAGGATGAAGCCGGCCCACTGGGTTGCCGCCATGATTTCACCAAACTCGATGGAGTTCATCGACAGCACGCCGACCCGATCCTGGTGACGTACACCGGCGTCGTACATCGCCGAGCCGGCCTTGAGGCCTCGGGCCAGCAACTGGCCATGGGTTATGCGACGTTCGCCTTGTATATAGGCCGGTTCATTCCTGTAGAACTGCGCTCGCTGCTCAAGGTCATCGGCAAAGGATAGGGGAAGATGGTCATGCATACAGGGCTCCTTTCAACGGCTGGTCGAGCTGGTCAAGACCGAGGCTGGAACGATCGAGGTGGAAACCCGAGTCGCCGAAGCGCTGCTCGAACATGACCGCGCTCTTGTAATGGTGACCAACCGCGTATTCCTCGGTCGTGCCGATGCCGCCATGCAGCTGGATGCCCTGGCTGGCGACAAAATAGACTGCCTTGGCTATCTGGTATTTGGCCGCGGAGATGGCTACCCGCCGGCGCTCGGCATCGGTGGATTCCAGGGCCGCCAGGGCGCTGTGCAGGATGGCTCTGGACTGGTCGGTTTCCACGAACATTTCCGCCATGCGGTGCTGCAGTGCCTGAAACTGGGCCAGCGGCTTACCGTACTGGACCCGGGTTTTCAGATAGTCGGCAGTCATCGCCATGACCGCCTCCATGGAGCCTATGGCTGCGGAGCAACCTGCCAGGATGGCCAGATCCAGCGCTTGTTCCAGTGCCTCCTCGGTCAGCCCGTCATTCAGTAGCAGAGCGGTTGCGGGCAGTTGTACGTCATTCAAACGGATATCCGCGCCGCGGCTGCCATCGATCAGCTCGTAGTGCTCGCTTGAGAGCCCGGCGCTGTGGCTGTCAACGATGAACAGCCCCAGGTCTGTTGATCCTTCCAGTTGCGCGCTGACCAACAGCATGTTGGCGGCAGCGCCGTGAAACACCCGATGTTTCTGGCCGCTCAGGCTCCAGCCATCAGTGGTTCTGGTAGCGCTGGTCCGGACCTGGAAGTCATATTCGTTACGCGAGTTCTGTTCCTGATGGGCCAGGGCGACAATCAACTCGCCTGAGGCGATCTGGCCAAGCAGTTGTTCGCGTTGTGTGGGGGCGGTGCTGGCGCCGATCAGGCTGGCTGCGAGGATTGCCGTATCCACCAGCGGTTCGACTACCAGGGCGGAACCCAGCGGCTCCATGAGCATGACGACATCGGTGGCGCTGCCACCCAGTCCGCCACAGGACTCTGGTATCGCCAGGGCCAGCCAGCCCATCTCGGCAAACTGGTTCCAGTGCTGGCGGCTGAAGCCCTCAGGATTGCCGCCGATGTGGCGGCGCTCTTCGAAGCTGTACTTGTCGCGGCCATAGCGCTCGGCGCTGTCGACAAGCATTCTCTGTTCGTCTGTCAGGGAAAAATTCATGGTCAGAATCCGAATGCCAGTTTGGCAATGATGTTTTTTTGAACTTCCATGGCACCGCCGTAAATGGTGCAGGACCGCAGATACATGAGGTCAGCCGTCACGCCTGGGGTATAGGCCGGCCAGAGCGGATTGCCGTCAGGTTCGGCATAGGCTTCCTCGCGGCGATACACACGCAGGCTGCGCTGGCCGAGGGCTTCCACCATCAATTCGGTCAGTTTCTGCTGCAGGGACGAACCGCGAATCTTCAGTACCGAGGCACAGGCGCTGATCGGATGGCGGCTGGGGGCCTCATGCATGACGCGCAGCACCGACCACTCCAGGGCATCCACTTCAATACGCAGGGCTGCCAGTTTGCGCCGGAAGTCGGCATCCTCCAGCAGCGGCTTGCCACCCTTGAGCTCATGGGCGGCGATATTGCGGATACGCTCTAGGTCGGCACGTGCCTTGTGGATGTCCGCGCTCGATGTGCGTTCATTGGAAAGCAGAAATTTCGCATAGACCCAGGCACTTCCGGGCTCGCCGATCAGGTTCTCGCGCGGTACCCGGACATTGTCCAGGAACACTTCGCAGGTCGAGCCTTCTCCATTGATCATAGGAATCTGCCGAACGGTGACGCCGGGGCTCTTCATGTCGATGATGATCATGGATATGCCCTTTTGCGGGCGGTCGCTGTTCTCCGTGCGGACCAAGAAGAAGCCCTGCTCGCAGTACTGACCCTCGGTGGTCCACAGCTTCTGGCCGTTGATGATGTAGTCATCACCATCGATCACGGCCGAGGTTTTCAGCGAGGCAAGGTCGGAGCCGGCGCCTGGCTCGGAAAACCCTTGGGCCCACATTTCCTCACCCTTGATGATCGCCGGCAGATAACGGGCTTTCTGTGCCTCGCTGCCAAAGGTATACAGCACCGGCCCGATCAGTCGCAGGCCCTGCCAGCGTAATTCAGGGGCGCCGGCGAGCCGGCATTCCAGCTCGAAGATATGGTTCTGGATATGGCTCCAGCCGGTACCGCCATATTCCAGTGGCCAGTGTGGCGCCGCCCAGCCCTTTTCCGCCAGCACACGGTTCCACCAGCGACGGTCATCTTCATTCGGCGGATGCATGCCGGTATGGGATCGGCGTATGACATCCTCACTGAGTTTCTCCCGCAGGAATGCCCTGACTTCCTCACGGAAAGCTTCATCATCCGCGGTCATGTAAAGTTCCATGATTGTTTCCTCAAGCTATGCCTGCGCACAGGTAGCGTTGTGTTCAGACCTGTTATCAGCAGGCCATTAGGGGTTGTTTGCTGGCACTGGCACAGACGGCCAGCACCGCCTGGTAGGCATCCCGTACTGCGTCACCAATCCTGCCGCCTCGGCGTGAGTCACCAATCACACTGAAGGGGATACCGGCTTCGATCAGCTGGTTGGCCAGACCATGGTCGGGCCGTCGGCCCTGGGCTATCAGTACCCGGCTGATTAGCAGTTCGCTGCGGATACCGTGGTGGTCCTTGAGCGTCACCATGCCTTCGGCGCTGATCTCCACCAGGCTGGTATTCTCGACAATGCGAATCGCCGGATTCTGCATCAGCCGTTGTTTCAGTACGCCGCGGTAGATCATCTCCGCAGAGCGGGCCAGCATGAGCGCCGGGGAACGGCTGACCAGAACCACTGAATAGCCTTTTTCGGCCAGCAATTCCGCGGTTTCACAGCCGGTCTCACCACCGCCATAGACCAGTACCGGCCGGCTGGCGTCCGGTACTGGCAGGCAATCGATATCGCCCATCAACAACTCATAGGCGTCGATGACGTACGGACTGTCGATACCCTGTATGGGCAGGACGACCGGCTGCGCACCGGTTCCCAGTAACACGATTGCCGGTGGGTCATCGCGCAAGCTGGCGATATTGATAGTGCTGTTCAGGTGAACCTGTAGCTGACTCTGTTCGAGCTGGCGAATGAGGTAGTTCTGGTACCAAGTGAGCTTGTCCTTGAACGGTGGCGCTGCCGAGGCGATCAGGCCGCCGCCAAGCATCGCGCGGCTCTCGTGCAGTTCGGTGCGAAAGCCGGCCTGTTGCAACAACAGGGCGGCGGACATGCCGCCAGGCCCGCCGCCGAGGACCACCGCTCGTTTTCCCCGCAGCGAGCCGGCATCAGGGAACACGTCGAGTTCATGGCCGGTGCGCGGATTCTCGGCACAGCCAATGACTCCATGGGGACCTGAACTGACCGCAACGCAATAGTTGCACGAGGTACAAGGGCGAATTCGTTCCGGTTGGCCGGCTCGAGCCCAACCAGCCCAAGCTGGATCTGCAAGCAACGGCCTGCCCAGCGCGATCATGTCCGCATCGCCTTCGACAAGGGCGCGCTCGGCGGTTTCCGGCCAGCGGATCTGGCCGACGCTGATCACCGGAACACTCACCGCTTCGCGGATTCTGCGGGAGTAGGGCAGGCGCCAGCCTTCCGGCGTGGACATGGGCTCAATGACCTTGTCAAAACTGGTAAAGCCCAGCCCCATCGAGACGTGCAACGCATCGAGTCCGGCTTCGACCAGTTTGGGGGCGATACGGACCATGTCGTCTATATCCAGGCCGCCGCTGGTGAATTCGTCAGCGGATAGCCGGTAGATCAGCGGTCGGTCGCCGATTGCCTGGCGGACGCGCTGGATGACTCTACGCGGGAAGTTGAGACGACGCTCTTCATCACCGCCCCACTTGTCGTTGCGGTGATTGCAGAACGGCGTAAGAAAGCAGGTGAGCAGGTAGCCGTGCGCACCGTGTAGTTCCACGGCCTGATAACCCGCCTGGACGCCCAGTTCCGCGGCGCGGCCGAAACTTTCGATCAATTCCTCTATTTCATTCTCGCTCATGCCCCGGGCCTTGAGGACGGTCGGGTCCGAGCGTGTCGGAACGTCACTGGGCGCAATCGGCAAACCATCCCTGACCAAATCACGCTTGGAGGCCTGGCCGCCATGCTGAAGTTGCAGGCAGGCCACTGACCCTGCGTCGGTAATGGCTTTAACCAGGCGCTGGTGCCCCGCCACCTGGGTAGGGTTTTCCAGAGTCAGTTGACGATGTTCGGAGCGACCGGTGGCGCCGTCCACGCAACAGAACTCGACGATGATCATCCCGGTGCCGCCCTCAGCTCTGGCGCGGTAAAAAGCCACCTGCTCAGGCGTTACGTAACCATCGAGGCTGCCCAGGTTGGTAGACATGGGGGCCATCACTACGCGATTGGGTATTTCCAGGTTGCGCAGGGTGAGGGGGCTGAAAAGTTTTGGATACAGGTGTTCAGTCATCTTGCCTCGTCCTTCACGGTTCTCCCCTGGTGATGTTGTCAACCAAACAGAGGATATGGCCATTTTTGTGATATAGCTGACCATATATCAGTTATTTGTGAAAATCCAGAGGCTATGCATCGGAAAGGACAGAATTCGCATTAGTTGTGGCCTGTCAGATGATTTAGGGGTTTTCCGGTTTTTATACGGGCGTTTGATATTCCCGAAAGGACGGCTGGTTGGCGGGTTTTTGTGACGTGTTATCAGTTGTTTTGGCTGTTATTCATGGGCTTTCAGCTTGTGCTCAATACTCTGTTACGAGTCTTTTTCATGGCAACATGTTGATATCTTGATGTTTTTTATGGCGGATCCTGCGCAAGACAAAAAAAACTTGCCAATAAATGACTATGTGTTAGTTTAATGATCGTGATCTACTTTGACTCATCAAGAGGCAGAATGTGCTGACGAGTGAGCGGAGCGGATTGGTGGATGCCTGGTCATGGTGTCGCGGTGTGAGATGTTCGATGAGGGGCAGGAAGCCCACGCCTGATTACCTTCGGGCGCGGACTCTTTTCCAGAAACCGGTCTAATTAGAAGAAGAGGCGGTCAAGTGAAAACAAAAACAAAAGTTTCAGGGCAGAGGGTTGGCATGGTGTTCAAGCGCAGCTACCTTGCCAGCGCCGTAGCGATATGTGCAACGGCCTTGAGTACCAATGCGGTGGCGATTCAGATACCTACAGGCAATCCCGATCTGAGGGTCGAATGGGACAATACCATTCGCTACAACGCTGGTTGGAGGGCGGAGAGCCAGAACTCCGACTTCCTGAACTCGCCATTTTTTGACGATACCGAGAACAAGTTTGATCGTGGCGACATGGTGATGAACCGTCTGGACCTGTTGTCCGAACTGGACCTGGTCTGGAAGCGTGCCCATGCCATCCGTATCAGTGCTGCCGCATGGTACGACGATGTGTACCAGGGCAGGGCAAAGCCAAATGCCGACCTGGTGGGCAGCGGCAACTATATTGATAATCGCTACAATTCCTACACCAAGCGGTATATGGGCGGATTGTCGGGGGAAATCCTCGATGCGTTCGTGTTCACCAGTTTCTCGCTGGGGGATGCCAATGTGGCCATTCGTGCCGGCCAGCATAACGTTTATTGGGGCGAGTCGCTTTATTCCATCGGTAACAGCATCGCTTACTCCCAAGGCCCTGTGGATACGATCAAGTCTGCAAGCAGTCCTGGCGCCGAGGCCAAGGAGCTGTTTCTGCCTCTGAAGCAGATATCCACGCAAATACAATTGACCAATGAGCTGTCGCTGGGCGCCCAGTATCTGTTTGATTGGAAGCCGTTCCGCCTTGCTCCGGGTGGTACTTATTTTGCCGGGTCGGATGGTGCCCGTTCAGACCTTGGCGCACCACCCATAGTCGGTGGCTTCCACAATGGGAATGATTTCGAGCCGGACAAGAAGCGCGGTGATTGGGGTGTGAACCTGCGCTGGAGCCCGTGGTGGTTGGGCGGTACTGCTGGTCTGTATTACCGCAAGTTTGACGAGAAGCTGCCCTGGAGCTTTACGCAGATTGATCCTGTCGGTGGTCGTCATGCCATTCGTCTGGGCTACGCGCGCGATACCGAGCTCTATGGGTTCAGCCTGTCACAAACCCTGGCTACTGTAAGTGTTGCAACTGAACTGTCCTATCGCAAAAATACTGCCCTGAACTCGGTCAATGGATACACGGTCATTCCAGGTGATACCGTGGCTCCGACCTATTCGGAAATGGAAGGAGCACGTGGTAACTCTATACATGCCCTGGTCAATGCTATTTACCTCCTGCCAAGAACGGCGCTATGGACAGGCGGCACCTTGCAGGGCGAACTCACCTACAATCGCCTGGACAAGATTACCGAAAACGCAGACCGCTACAATGCTCGCGGGTATGGATGTGTTACGGCCTACACTCCGAACTGCGTAACGCGTGATGCCTGGGGTATGCAGGTTGGTTTTACCCCTGAGTGGCCGCAGCTGTTCCCGGGTTGGGATGTGTCGATGCCGACCAGTCTGGCGTATGGTATCCACGGTAACAGCCCGACACTGGGCGGCACCAACGAAGGGGTTTACAACTACTCGATTGGTGTAGCTGGGAAGTACAAGGGTGTGCACAACTTTACCCTGCGCTGGGTCGACTCCTACGGCAAGTACAAGGTCAACCCTGCCAGTGGTTATGTAACGACTGACCACACCTCCGGCGCTCCGGTGCAGAATGACCATGGCTGGGTTTCCTTGAGCTATCGCTTCAGCTATTGAGGCTGAGTGTTCATCCGAATGAGGATTTTTTCGTGAATAACAAGAAGATATTGGTAATGACCGCAGGGGCGATGCTGTTCGCCAGCCAAGCGGCTGTAGCACAACCGACCGAAGAACAGATCAGTCAACTGGGAAATACGCTTACTCCGTTGGGCGCCATTCAGGCAGGCAACGCGGAGGGCACAATCCCCAGCTGGGAAGGTGGAGTTTGTACCGCGCCCGCTGACTACTCACCGATTGAAGGCGAGCGCGGCGGTTCCCCGTACGCGGATCTGTTCCCTGATCAAAAGCCGCTGTTCAGCATCACCAGTGCCAACCTGGCTGAATACCAAGACAAACTTGACGAGGGTACCAAGGAGCTGTTCCGCCGCTATCCTGATTCGTATCGCGTGGATGTGTATCCGACCGAGCGGACTGCCTGTTTCCCCCAGTGGGTATATGACAATACCATCGAGCGGGTTCGCAATCCCCGTTTGGAAGGCGATGCGCCCGGCCTGGTGAACGCGCATGCACAGGTGCCATTCCCCATTCCGCAGGATGGCTTTCAGGCCATGTGGAACTCCAACGTGAAGTTTGACATACCACGTTCCAGGGGAACCCAGGGCGCCTATCTGATCGATGCGTCGGGTGGAATGCAACTGACGTCTATCCAGGATATCGAGGACCAGAACCTCTACTGGGACAACAGTATCGACCAGGTGCCCAGGAATCAGCCGTATTGGGCTCTGATCGCGACGACAATCGCGCCGTCATCGGTGAATGGCGTCAAGCAGATGCGCCATGCCTTCCTGAATACCCATGAGCGTGACGACATGGCCTGGTCCTATATTCCGGGTCAGCGTCGGGTAAGGATGGCTCCTGAGTTCAAGTACGATACCGTCAGTACCCAGAGCGGCGGGGTTCTGCTGTTCGACGAGATCAACGGTTTCAGCGGCAAGATGGACAAGTATGATTTCAAGCTGCTCGGGCGCAAGGAAATGTACATGCCCTACAATGCCTACAAGGCTTGGGCTGCCGAGCCTCGCCAACTCAATACGCCACGGCACCACAATCCAGACCTGATGCGCTTTGAGCTGCGCAGGGTATGGGAAGTGGAGGCCACGCTGAAAGCTGGTGAACGCCATGTACAGAAGATCAAGCGTTTCTATCTCGATGAGGACAGCTGGATGATTCTGGCCTACCACGCCATTGACCATGGTGATCAGGTGCACCACGTCATGTATCAGCCATCTATCCAGCGCTATGAAGTGCCTTCATATCGCAATGGTCAGTATGTGCTCTACGACATGAGCAAGGGTATCTATTCCAGTGCCTCGATGATGGGCGCCCCTGGTATGACCGGCTTTGCACGGGTGGACGCCTATCCGCCGAATCACTTCACGCCGGGTGCATTGGCTGGCGGTGGTCTTCGTTAAGTTCCGTTAGGGTGTAGGACTTTCAGGGGGGTGTACGCCCCCCTTTTTTTGAGAGCCCTTGATTCAATACAGGAGCTTGATGTTATGAAAACAAAGAAAAAGCATACAGGGGCTGCGCTGTGCACTGTCCTTGTGTTGTTGCTGAGTCTCCCGGTGATCGCCAGCGATTTCCGCGATCCTCTGGTTACCCCCGCGAGCCTGGTAGGAAATGTTCACAACGCTCATCTGACCAGCGTTGCTGCCGCCGGCGAGCGACTGGTGGCAGTAGGAGCCCGAGGGCTGATTGTCAGTTCCACTGATGATGGAGAGAGCTGGCAGCAAATCGAGTCTCCAGTGTCTTCCGACTTGCTTGATCTGTTCTTTGTCGATGACCGCAACGGTTGGATCGTCGGCCATGACGGTGTGGTCATGCATAGCAGTGACGGTGGAGAGCGCTGGGTAAAACAGCTGGATGGCCGCATGACTGCTGACCTTCTTGAAGAGCATTTCCTGAACCTTGCGAAGAAGGGTGAGGAGAATGCCGAGGCCTATCTGGAAATCGTCCGGCTGAATTACACGGACGGCCCTGAACAGGCGCTGATGGATGTCTGGTTTGCCAACGAGAACGAGGGTTTCGTCGTGGGTACCTTCGGTACCATTCTCGCTACGCGTGATGGCGGCAAGACTTGGGAGTCCTGGATGGAGCGGGTGGATAACCCTGAAGTGCTGCACTTCATGTCGGTGAGCGGCGAGGGTGAGAATATCTTTGTCGCCTCTGAGCGGGGCATCGTGTTCCGGCTCGACCACGAGCAGCAGCGCTTTGTCGCGGTGCATACCGGTTACACCGGCAGCTTCTTTACCGTGACCGCCACGCAGGGGGGGGCGATTGCCGCGGGTTTGCGCGGGACCCTGTATGCCACGCGAGATGATGGGCATTCCTGGCGTGCGGTATCTACAGGCATCCAGGCAGCGTTGACAGACTCGGTTGTACTGGACGGCCACGAGGTGGCGCTGGCCAGTATCGATGGCCGGGTGCTGGTAGTGGACCTGGAGAATGACACGACCAATGTTATTCGGCCGGCACGGCCTGGGCGTTTCTCCAGTGTTGTCGCACTACAGGACCGTCGTGCTGTAACCGTGGGATTTTCAGGAATCCGCCCGGTAAGTCTGAATTAGAAAAACCAGTTGGTATTTAGTAAAGAGGCGATTATGGCTTTCAAGACTGCTCTAGACATGCCGGTGGTATCGGATCCTTCACAGTTCGACAAGAACAGTGGGAACAGGCTGGAGCGCATGGTGTTCAATCATCGCCTGCTGGTAATCCTCATATGTGTTGTCGCCACCGCCTTTCTCGGCTGGAATGCCACCAAGCTGCCAGTCAATGCCAGTTTTGAGAAGATGATTCCGCAGTCCCATCCGTTTATCCAGAACTACTTCGAGCATCGTGACGCACTCCGTGGCATGGGCAATTCGCTGCGTATCGCGGTGGAGCACACGGAAGGCGATATTTTCGATAGCGAGTATTTGCTGGCGCTGCAAAAGATCAATGACATCGTCTATCTGATGCCGGGCGTCGACCAGGCCTGGATGAGAAGTCTGTGGACATCCAGCCTGCGCTGGACCGAGGTCACCGAGGAAGGCTACCGCGGCGGCCCGGTGGTGCCTGACCGCTGGGACGGCAGCCCCGAATCCATGGATCGGCTCAGGGAGAATATCAACCGCGCAGGGATTGTCGGCAGCTACGTCGCCAACGACATGAAGTCGTCGATGATTTTTGTGCCGTTGCTGGATACTTCTCCACGTACTGGTGAGCCACTGGATTATCAGGCGTTTTCGGCAGAGCTCGAAGAAAAGGTCCGCTCACTGGAGTCGGAAAGCATTCAGGTGCATATCATCGGTTTTGCCAAGCTGGTTGGCGATCTGATCGATGGCATGTATGTGGTAATGCTCTATTTCGTCTTTTCGGTGGTGATTGCCGGCCTGCTGGTATACGCCTACACACGCTGTCTGCGCAGTACTCTGCTACTGTTGTTCATCGCGCTGCTGGGTGTGGTATGGCTGCTGGGGCTGCTGCAAGTGCTGGGTTATGCGCTTGACCCATACTCGATGCTGGTGCCCTTCCTTATCTTTGCCATTGGCCTGTCCCATGGCGCCCAGAAAATGAACGGCATCATGCAGGATGTCGGTCGGGGTACCCACAAATATGTGGCTGCGCGCTATACCTTTCGGCGACTTTTTGCCGCTGGTCTTACCGCGCTACTGGTCAATATCGTTGGTTTTGCCGTGCTGATGATCATCGACATTCCGGCGATCCGCGACATGGCGCTGACCACCAGTATCGGTGTGGCCGTGCTTATCTTTACCAAGCTTTTTCTTATTCCCGTGGCATTGTCCTATATCGGTGTCAGCGAGCGGGCCGCCAGTCGAAGCATGCAAACTGCCGCCGAACGTGCCGCGGCTCGCACACCCTTGTTGATGGCTCGTCTGTGGCTGGTCAGCCTGGCCGGGCGCCGTCGGGCCTCATGGGCGGTCATTGGCGGGTTTGCATTGCTGGCTATCGGCCTGGTGGTAGGCCGTAACGTCGAGTTCGGTGACCTTAATCCCGGCGCACCAGAACTGCGGCCAGAGTCACGCTACAACCAGGATGTTGCCTTTGTCACCGCCAATTACGGGCTGTCTATCGACCAGTTCGTAGTGATGCTGAAAACCCCGCCAGGCGAGTGCACCCAGTATGCGGCGGTGATGGAGGCCGACCGGCTTAGTGCCCATCTGCGTTCGCTGCCGGGTGTGCAAACCACGTACTCTTCTGCCGATGGTATACGTCTAGCGTCCTCTGGTGCCTTCGAAGGCAACCCCAAGTGGCTGACGATCCCCCGCAATACCAGTAATCGCACGCAGGCTTTCAATATGTTTTCCACTGATCGGCCTGAGTTGGCAGACCGGTCATGTGAAATTACGCCCATCATCGCCTATCTGACCGACCACAAGGCTGCCACGCTGGACGGTATCGTTGCCGCGGTCGAGCTCTACGCCGATGAATACGGTAGCGATGATCGCCAGTTCCTGCTTGCCGCCGGTAGCGCAGGTATTGAAGCCAGCACCAATATTGTCGTTCGCCAGAGTTTCTGGATTCTTCATTTCGTGCTCTACGGCGTGGTGGCTCTCCTTTGCCTGGTGACGTTCCGTAGCTGGCGTGCGGTGATCGTGGCGCTGATTCCCCTCATCATCACCTCGGTGCTCTGTGAGGCGCTTATGTACATGCTCGGCATCGGCATCAAGGTGGCCACATTGCCAGTGATAGCGGTCGGAGTAGGCGTGGGCGTCGATTATGCCCTGTACCTGCTCAGCGTGCAGTTGGGGCTGCAGCGCCAGGGCATGACGCTGGCGGAGTCCTATGCCGGCTCGCTGGATTTCGTTGGCCGGATCGTCGCGCTGGTGGGGCTTACCATGGCGGCTGGCGTGTTGCCCTGGATCTGGTCGCCGATCAAATTCCAGGCGGATATGGGCATTCTGCTTAGCTTCATGTTCCTGTGGAACATGATCGGTGCCTTGGTGCTGATTCCCGCACTCTCGCACTTCCTGCTGAAAACCGATGCGGATCGTTTGCGTGGCGAAGGGGTAGTGGTCACCGTGGATACCGATGGAACTGCGCCCGAGTCCGCAGCGGCTGATGGCCTGTCGGCTACTGACAATACCCGGCAGCGAGACAGGGTTTCTGCCTGATAGGCATCGCAACAGAGGAAACCGCTGACGATGAAGCTGGGAATTGAGAACCGGGTCGCCTTTGTCTCGGGCGGCAGCAAGGGAATTGGCCGGGCGTGCAGTGAGGTACTGGCGGCGGAAGGCTGCCGGGTCATGGTGGCTGCACGTGGTGCCGATGCTGTTGAAGAAACAGTGGAAACCATACGCCGCCAGGGCGGCATTGCCGAAGGCGTCACCGCCGACCTGACCAGTGCTGCGGGTGTGTCTCTGGCTATCGAGACGACCAGGCGCTGCTTTGCCCCGCCAGACATTGTCATTACCAATGTGCATGGCGGCGAGCCCTGTGACTTTCTGGACAGTGATCCGCAGGAGTTCGTGACCTCCTTCAACAATCTGGTCATGAGCATCGTGCATTTGGCGCGTGCCACGCTGCCGGCGATGCGCGAGCGGGGCTGGGGAAGGCTTCTTACCATTGGAACCGCAGCCGCCAAGGAACCGGCCGCCGGACTGAAGCTCATGGCCGCCAATACAGCCAGGGCTGGAGTGGTGACGCTGAACAAATCCCTGGCGGATGAGTTTGCCCGGGACGGTATTACCGTGAACACCCTGGCGACGGGGTGGATTGGCACCCAGCATATGCTGGACCAGGTCGGTCACATGGCGCAGGCGCGTGGCCTGGCGGCGGATGAACTGCTTGCACGCCTGTCCAGAGGCGTGCCGGTCGGGCGAATAGGGTCGCCGCAGGAGATAGCGTCATTGGCGGTTTACCTGTGCTCGGACCTGGCGGGCTATGTAACCGGTTGCCTGATTCCCGTCGATGGCGGATCCCACAAGTCGGCCTGGTAATCTGGAAAAATGATGACAGCAGACAAGCAAAACCCTGGCGAGCGACTGCTCAAGACTTCGACACTCTGGCAATTACTGGAGGCTCGGGTACGGCTCAGCTCCACAGCGATCATGCTGATAGACGCTGATCGCGGACTGAAGCTGACCTTTGCCCAGGCTCACAACATTGCCGAGCGTCTGGCTGCGGGTTTTCTGGCCAGCGGTATCGCTCCTGGAAGTGTGGTCACCTGGCAGCTACCCACTGGCCTCACGGCGGTGATGACGGCCCTGGCGTTGTCACGCCTGGGTTGCGTGCAGAATCCGGTTATTCATCTGTATGGCGAACATGAACTGAAGTCGGTGCTGGCTCGCAGCCAGTCGGCTTTCCTACTGGTGCCCGGCGCGGTTTCCGAACGTGATTACGCGGCCGCTGCCGGCAGGGTATGTGCCCAACTGGAACAGCCGCCGGTGGTGCTGGTCATGGACGGTGAGCTGCCCCAGGGCAAACCGTCGACGCTGCCGCCCCCTCCACAAGATGGGGCCAGTGTGCGCTGGGTCTACTATACCTCCGGCACCACTTCCGAACCCAAGGGCGCCAGACACACTGATGAAACCCTGATGATCGGAGGGCGTAATCTAGCGACCGCGATGGCGGTAACCTCGCACGACATAGGCACCATCGCATTCCCCTATGCGCATATCGGCGGAGCCATGTATACCTGCATGCTGCTTGCCAGCGGCATGAGTGCAGTGTTGCTGGGGCGCTTTGTGCCTACCGAAGCCTGTGCCGCTTTCCAGCGTTACCGCGTTACCACCACAGGTGGCAGTACCGCTCATTATGAAGCCCTGCTGATGGAACAGCGCCGCCAGCCGGATACACAATTGCTACCCGATCTCAAACTGCTGTGCGGCGGTGGCGCACCCAAGCCGCCTGAGCTGTATTTTGCCATTCGGCGTGAGCTGCACTGCGGACTGACGCACAATTACGGTATGACCGAAGTCCCCCTGGTTTCAGCCGGCACCCCGCAGGACAGCGACGAACAACTGGCACACACCGATGGTATGCCGGTGCAGGACGTTGAAGTGATCATCGTTACCCTGGATGGCGATATCGCTGAACCCGGCCAGGAAGGGGAGATACGCCTGCGTGGAAAGGGTGTGTTCAAAGGCTATACCGATACGGCGCTGAATGCGGAGGCCTTTGATCAGAACGGCTATTTTCGTACCGGGGATCTTGGCATGCTGCGCGCGGACGGCCGATTGGTACTGACCGGGCGGCTCAAGGATGTGATTATCCGCAAGGGGGAGAATATCTCGGCCCGTGAAATCGAGGAGCTGCTGTATTCCCACCCCCGGGTCGCCAACGTGGCGGTCATTGGTCTGCCTGATGCGCAGCGCGGCGAACGTGTTTGTGCAGTGATCGAAGCGGCGCCTGGCGAGGCGCCGCTGAGCTTTGATGAAATGGTCGCCTTCTTCAATGCCGCCGGCGTGATGCGGCAGAAAATCCCCGAACAGCTGGAGATCATGGAGCAGTTGCCGCGCAACCAGACGCTAAACAAGATCCTCAAGCACAAGTTGCGGGAGCTGTTTGCCGCTGGGCACTGACCCTGCCTCTGGGCAGGGCAGGGCCTGGCTGCCAGGTCAGGCCGGCTGCAACGCCTGAATCAGGCTATCCGAATCACTCAGGGTGCTGTACAGCGGAAGCAGGTTCTTGCAAATGAAGCGGTGAGTCTCCTCCGTTGCACCAGCAATGCAATCTTCCGCCACCAGCACTTGATAACCGAGATCGGAAGCGCACAGTGCCGTTCCTGAAATGGCAACGTTGGTGGAAACACCCGCCAGGATAACGGTTTGCACGTTCATGTTTCGCAAGATCGTATCCAGGTCCGTACCGTGAAAGGACACCAGGCTGAAGCTGCGTGAGTGCAGTATGTCGCCGGGAGCGGGGGCAAGCTCCGGAACCGGCTCAACGTCAGCCGACCCTTGAATCATTCTTCCCGCCTTAGAGGTCTGGGCGACCACTACCGAAGTCAATGGCAAATCCACATAGCCCGGGCGGTGCGCTACATGCAGATGAATTACCGGCAGGCCTTGCTCGCGCATGGCGTCGGCAAGCCGCGCAATCCGGGAAATGATGCCTCGTTGCTGAACCTGTTCGGCAATGCCGGGAAACATCGCCAGTGCCGGATCGATAACAGCGCGCTGGCATTCACTGATCAGCAGCGCGGCGCGTTGGCCGTTTTCCAGGCCGCGGGGTTTTTTCATTGTTGCTTCCTTTCTGTTGGCAAATGCAAAGAGTGTGATGGAGCAGTCTTTTCTTGTCATCGGGCTCGTTTTTGAATAATAGCTGATATATAGTTAGTTTTCCATATATCGAACGACAGGACTTTTGCTATGAGTGCCATGACTGATGACTCTATCGCCATGATGCTGAAAGAGTCGGCGGACAGCTTTCTTTCTGGATTGTCACCGGTATCGCGGCTTGCACTGGGTGATGATCCGATACGGCTGGTCGACCGCGCTGTCTGGTCGAGCATGGCGGAACTGGGCTGGACGGCGGTACTGCTGGATGAAGGGCTGGGCGGTAGCGGTCTCGGGCTGGAAGAGGCTGCGGTGCTGGCAGAGATCATGGGCGAGAAGCTGCTGGGCGAGCCATTTGTGGCCTGTTGCGTCATGCCCGCGGTCGTGCTGAATGACTGCAGCCGGACTGATACCGCGACGCATATCGCCGGGCAGCTCGCCAGGGGCGAGCGTCTGGTTACGCTGGCGTGGCAGGAGCAGGAAAATCAGAGCGCTCCCGGCCTGCCGGAGACTGTCTTGAGAGACGGCCGTATCAGCGGCGTCAAACGCTTTGTATCCGGCTGTGAGGATGACAGTGTTTTACTGGTATTGGTGCAGACAGGGGGTGAGATTGCCCTGGTCGCGGTCGATGCCGGGAGCGTTGGTGTATGTATCGAGCGCTTTGGTGCCGGAGTGGGTTCACAGGCCCATGTTCATTTTGACAGCGTTGAACCGGTCGCAGGTACTCCTCTGCTGATTGGCGAGGCGGCTCGGCAAACGCTGGACAAGGCTCTGCTGGCGGGTCGTATTGTTCTGAGTGCGGAGCTGTGTGGGTACGCCAGCGGCTGCCTGGCCAAGACGCTTGATTTTGTCGGGCAGCGCCATCAGTTTGGCCGGCCCATCGCTTCATTCCAGAGCATACAGCACCGTTGCGTGGATCTGGACATCGAATGCCGCCTCGGTAGAGCAGCCTGGCAGCATGCCGTTGCATGTTTCAGCGAGTCCACTACTGACACGCGTACGCTGGCTGCGGCGAGTAGTGCCAAGGCGCGATGTGCTGACGCGGCGGTCAAGGTTGCCTTGCAGTCTGTTCATATGCACGGCGCGATGGGGTTTTCCGAGGAAACCGGCGTAGGTCTTTATCTGCGCGCGGCTCTTTTTGCCGCGGGGTGGCTGGGCGGAGCCAGAGAGCATCGGCGGCGTTTCCAGAATGCAAGCGGGGCGGTCGCCGCTGTGGACAAGCGTCCGCTGCTCGCCGGAATTGCCGCTGATACAACGGATCTGGATGCCCTGTCGGACGACGGCTTCAGGCTGTATCTGCGCCAGTGGATCGCTGACAACTACCCCGCGCACCTGCGTCAGGATGACCAACGGCCCTTCCTGCGCCTGCGTGGCGATGACATGACCAACTGGCTGAAACTATTGAACGATAACGGCCTGCGTGCGCCGGCCTGGCCGAAAGCATACGGGGGTATGGGGTTGTCTTTCGCCAGGCAGCTCATCTACCAGCAGGAGATGGAGCGGGCAGGGGTTGGTCGGATCATCGATACCGGTGAAACCCAGCTGGGCCCAACGCTGATGACCTGGGGCACGGATGAGCAGAAAGCCTACTACATGCCACGGATCCTCGATTGTACCGACGTCTGGAGTCAGGGCTATTCGGAGCCGGGCTCAGGCTCGGATCTGGCCAGCCTGAAAACCCGCGCCGACCTGCAGGGCGACGAGTTCGTCGTCAATGGCCAGAAGATCTGGACCACCCATGCCACCGATGCGACACATGTCTTCGCCCTGGTGCGTACTGGCCGCTTCGAGAAGAAACAGCAGGGCATTAGTTTTCTGCTGATTGATCTCAAGTCACCCGGTATCAGCATCCGACCGATTCGCAATATCGCCGCCGAAGAAGAGTTCTGTGAGGTGTTCTTCGATGACGTGCGGGTGCCAGTCGGCAACCTGGTGGGCAAGCTGCACGAAGGCTGGTCGGTCGCCAAGTCCCTTCTTGGCCATGAACGTATCTGGCTGGGCAGTTCAGCGATGGCTTGGAGCGCGCTGGCGCTGGCTGAGCGGCTATTGCAGGCGCTTGGGCTGACGGATGACCGTGGCGTGATGGATCGTTTTGCGCAGCTGCAGGCGGATCTTCAGGACTACCGGCAGCTGTATGGCCAGATGTGTGACCACATTGCCAGTGGTGATGGTGAACCGGGCCCAGAGTCTTCCATTCTTAAGGTTTATATCTCCGAACTGCTGCAGCGCATTACCGAGTTCAATGCGGACATCGCCGGAGAGTATGGCGGGGTAGTGGGCAGCTTTGATCTTGAAGGGCTGACGGTCGATCTGCACTGGGCGCTGATGATGGCCCGGCCGGTATCGATCTATGCCGGTACCAACGAAGTCCAGCGCGACATTCTTGCAAAAAACCTGCTGAAAATGCCGGGTGTACCCAAGGCTTGAACGGCTGGTGGGCATCTACACAACTGAGGGTATGAGACATGAGAGAAGCGGTTATCGTTTCCACGGCGCGAACACCGATCGGCAAGGCCCATCGGGGTGCATTGAATAACATCAAGTCACCCACCATGACCGCTCATGCGATCGAGCACGCCGTACAGCGTGCCGGTGTTGAGCCTGGTGAAGTGGAAGATGTGATTATTGGCGCGGCTATGGGCGCCGGCACAGCTGGCCGCAACCTGGCGCGTGCTGCCGCGTTGCGTGCGGGACTGGCTGACACGGCGGCAGGCTCGACGGTTGACCGGCAGTGTGCGTCAGGCCTGATGGCCATTGCCATAGCGGCCAAGCAGGTGATTACCGATCACATGGACATTGTCGTCGGCGGCGGCTCGGAAAATGTCAGCGCCCTGACCCCAAGCTATCTGGAATGGGCGGTAAGGGACAAGGACGAGTCCCTGGTCGCCGTCTCGCCGAGTGCCTACATGCCGATGATTGATACCGCCGAGTTTGTTGCGCGCAAATACGGTATCACCCGGGAACAGCAGGACGAGTTTGCCCTGATGGCTCATCTACGGGCATTGAGCGCTCAGCAGAGCGGACGATTCAAGGATGAAATCGCGCCCATTCAAGTAACTCAAAAACAGGTCAACCGGGATAATGGGGAAGTGACCTACAGGAATTTCCTGTTTGCCGAGGATGAATGTCCTCGTAACGGAACGACAGTGGAAGGACTGGCCTGTCTGAATGCGGTAGTGGAGGGAGGGACCGTCACCGCCGGTAATGCCAGTCAGTTGTCCGACGGTGCCTCTGCCTGTTTGATAATGGAAAGCAGAACGGCTGAACAGCGAGGCCTTCAACCGCTTGGAGCCTACAGAGGCTTCATGGTAACCGGCTGTGCTCCAGAGGAAATGGGCATCGGGCCGGTGACCGCTGTGCCAAAACTGCTGGCAAAACATGGGCTGAGCATTGCTGATATCGGTTTGTGGGAGTTGAATGAAGCCTTCGCCGTGCAGGCGCTTTACTGCCGGGACAGGCTTGATATCGATCCTGCCTGCTTCAACGTCAACGGCGGTGGCATATCCCTTGGTCACCCATTCGGTATGACCGGTTCGCGGTTGGTTGGAAGTGCCCTGCTGGAAGGCCGCCGTCGTGGTGTCCGCTACGTGGTCGTTACCATGTGTGTTGGCGGAGGAATGGGCGCCGCCGGTTTATTCGAGGTGTACCACTAAGCACTATTGTATAGTCAAAAACAAGCCGGCGATCGCCGGCTTTTTTTGACTATATGTCAGTTATGCAGATACGGCTTCAAGCATTTTCGCGGATTTGTGCTGTGCCATCGCAGCCAGCTGTTCGTAGTGAAACATCGAGCTGCCCAGCGCGGTGTTGATCAATGTCATGCGTTTGAAGTAATGACCAATGCTGTATTCCTCTGTCACTCCTATGCCGCCGTGCAGTTGAATGGCCTGCCCACAGACGAACTGCCCGCTTTTGCCGATATGCGCTTTCATGGCAGACAAGGCCCGGCTACGCTCTGCTGTTGGCAGGTCAAGGCTGGCGAGCCCCATATGCACCATTCCGCGGGACAGTTCGACTTCGATGAGCATGTCACTCATCCGGTGCTGCAGGCTCTGGAAGTTGCTGAGCGGCTGGCCAAACTGCTTGCGTATCTTCAGGTAGTCCCGGGTGATCCACATGGCTTGTTCCATGACGCCGACAGCTTCCGCACACAGGGCCACCAGGGCGTGAGCATGGGCATGCTCAAGAGCCTGGAAGCCCAGGTTGAGCTCACCAACCAGATTCTCTTCCGTGACGCACAGGCCGCTGATGTCGATCTCCGCTGCCCAGCGGTTGTCCACCAGGCGGTGAGGATCAAGCGTCAGGCCAGGACTGGATGGGTCGACCAGGAACAGGCTTATGCCATGGTTGTCGTCATCGTTGCCGGCAGTGCGGGCCGAGATAATCAGCTTGTCGGCGATATTGCCGGCGATCACCGCAGTTTTTTTGCCGTTCAGTATCCAGGTTCCTGGGGCGGCGCTTTTCGCCCGGGTCGAGACATGGCTGAGGCGGCCCCGGGCGCAGAACTCTTCATGTGCCAGCACCGGCTTCAGCTCACCCGCACTCAACCTCTGCAGCAGGCCGAGGTGGCGCTCGTCCCTGCTTGCCAGCAAGGTTTGTGCGGCAAGCACTGCGATGGGCCAGTAAGGTTCGATGAACAGTACCCTGCCCATTTCCTCCATTACCAGAGCCGTTTCGATGGTCGAGTAACCGAGGCCATCGCAACTGTCGGGTAGGGCCAGGCCGAGCAGGCCCTGCTCGGCGAACAGTTGCCAATGGGCTGCGTTGAAGGACCCCGTAGCGATAACCGCCGCGCGAATGTCGAAACTGCAGTTGTCGTCCATCAGCCGGCGGACAGTGTCCTTGAACATGCCCTGTTCTTCATTCAGTTGAAAGTCCATGCTCACATCTCCAGAAATGAACGCGCGATGATGGTGCGCTGTACCTCGTTGGCGCCGCCATATACGGTGGTGGCGCGACGGTACAGGTAGTCAGCCATGATGCCGGGCGCATAGTCCGGTCCCGACACCCAGGAGTTCTCTATTTCGGGGCTTCCCTGAGGATCCAGATACACATAGTTGGCGTAGCTGCCGAGTGCCTCGATCTGCAGGTCACCGATTTTCTGCAACAGTTCGGAACCGCGTATCTTCAACAGGGAGCCGATGGGCAGGTTCGACCGGCCATCGGCTTTTTCATGCAGGGCGCGTAAGCTCAGCCAGCGCAGGGCCTGGAGGTCGGTTTCAAGAAGGGCAACGCGACTGGCGAAGCCGGGGAGATCGATCAGACGACTGCCATCCTGCTGCACGGTGTTGAGAATGTGCTTCAGGCGCGTGAGATTGGCGTTGTTGCGCGGCCACTCGGCGCTGAAGGCGCGCTCGTTTTCCAGCAGGAACTTGGCATAGGTCCAGCCTTTGCCTTCTTCGCCCACGAGGTTTTCCACGGGTACGCGCACGTTGTCGAAGAACACTTCGTTGAGACTGTGGCTTTCGCCTATATCATGAATCGGGCGAACGGTCACACCAGGCGTGTCGCGTTCGACCAGAATCATCGAGATCCCGCGCTGACGTGCTTCCGGATCGGTCTTGGCGAGCAGGAAGATCATCTCGGCGCTTTCCACGAAGGATGTCCAGATCTTCTGGCCATTGATGACATACTCATCGCCATCACGCATCGCTCTGGTGGTCAGGGAGGCCAGATCAGAGCCGGCGTTGGGCTCGGAAAACCCCTGGCCCCAGAAGATGTCGCCATTGAGGATCAAAGGCCCGTACTTCGCTTTCATGGCGTCGCTACCGAAGGTCATGATGACCGGCCCGATCATCTTGAAACCGCCGGTGTCTACTGGCGGCGCACCGGCAAGGAAGCACTCTTCGTCAAATATGAACTGACGCAGAGGGGACCAGCCTGTGCCGCCCCAACTTGCCGGCCAGTTGGCTCCCGAGTAGCCATGCTGATTGAGGACCTTGGTCCAGCGCCGCATGTCTTCCCGCATAAAGTGATAGCCGCGGGAGTTGCGTATGGCCAGTTCCTGCGATAGATGTTTCTGCAGAAAGGCGCGCACTTCCGAGCGAAACAGCTCATCTTCACTGTCGATTTCAAATTGCATCTGCGTACCCTGTTCTCTGGAAGCGCCTAGGCGCTGGTCGTCATGCTGCTAGTGATTCACTTCTTGTCAGCGGTTATTTACTTGCTGGCATTGAAGGGTTGTCCCTTGTCAGGCCGATGATCCTGGGGTAGCCCCAAAACCCGCTCGGCCAGCGTATTGAGCAGGAGTTCATCGGTACCACCGGCAATGCGCAGGGAGGGGTCCAGCCAGGCGCGGGTATAATCATTCACCGGATGCCGATCCGGGAGCAGCCGTACGCCGCTGGCTCCCATCAGGTTCATTGCCACCGACCCCAGCGACTGGCGCAGGCGGCCGAGTAGCAGCTTGCGCATGGCTCCCTCGGGTCCTGGCTCATTGCCGTTGGCAAAAGCTTCCAGAGCACGGCGGTGGATGGCTCGCAGGCCCTGACGCTCGATGAATACATCGACGATCTTGGTTCTTACCTGCGGGTCATCCAGGGCTGGCTGTCCATCCACCGAGCTGTTGCAAGCCATTTCGATGAAGGTTTCCAACGCAGGGGCATAGCCCGATTCATCGGTTACCGCATAGCGTTCGATCATCAGTGTTTCAACGGCAACCCTGAACCCGCCGTTGACTTCACCCAGTCGCTGCTCGTCGGGTATGAATACGTCATCGAAGAACACCTCGTTCAGATCGCACTCATCGCCAAGTCGGCGGATCGGTTGCACGCTGACTCCTGGCGTCTTCATGTCCAAGAAGAAATAGGTCAGGCCGGCATGTTTGGGCAAAGAGGGGTCGCTACGGGCAATGACCACCCCCCAATCGGATATCTGCGCCCAACTGGTCCAGACTTTCTGGCCGTTGAGTTTCCAGCCGCCTTCGGTTCGTTCGGCCTTGAGCCGCAGGGACGCGAGGTCGGATCCTGCGGAGGGTTCGGAAAACAGCTGGCACCAGATCAGATCGCCGCGGACGGTTTGCGGCCCAAGGCGCTTGCGCCACGCTTCCGAGGCATAGCGCAGAAAGATGGGCAAAGGATTATTGACACTGATGCTGAAGTAAACGAGTGGCAGGTCGTAACGCATTTCCTCTTCGCAGAATATGACCTTCTGCAATTCGCTGCCGCCAGCGCCACCGTATTCGCGCGGCAGTGTGATACAGGCGTAACCGTGGTCCGCCTTGAATGCCTGCCAGGCCTTTGCCAGTGCAAGGTCCTGCTCGAAACTCAGCCCTTTGCGCGCCTCACCCGAATAGGCTGGCGCATGCGTGGCCAACCAGTCGATTGCCCGCAGGCGGTATTGCTCAAGTTCCTGGTTCATTTTGAATGCTCCGCATGGGGCTGAGCTGACTGGCCGGCAATGGCGGACAGCAGCCGATTACTCCAGTGGTTGCTGGCACCCAGTTCCAGGGCCAGGCAGCGTGACCGACGATAATGGTGATGGGGCATGGCTTCCCAGGTAACGCCCATACCGCCATGCACATGCAGGTTTTCCTGTGCGGCATATTCATAGGCCTTTATGGCGGCCAGTCGGGCAGCGCATACCTGGGCGTCCTGATCCGCTGCCTGGGACTCGACGGCGGACAGGGCGGAGAATGCGCAGCCACGGGCGATCTCGATCAAGCAATAGCATTCCGCCAGCTTGTGCTTGATACCCTGGAAATGGCCAATCGGCTGGCCGAAGGCCTTGCGCTCGAGTGCATAAGCGCAGGCCATTTCCAGGCATGCCTGGGCACCGGCTACCTGCTCGAAGGCATGGTTAAGCGCGGCCAGCCGGGTTATATCGCCGACCAGAGCGGTGCCGCCGAGGGTTACGGCCGTGACCTGGTTCAGATGCAGTTCGGCTGCGGCCCGGGCATTGTCGATGCTGGCAAAGGTTTCACGGCGAACGCCCGGGTCGCTCAACTCGACCAGATACAGTCTGGCCTCTGGCCCTGTACCTGCCGGGATCAGCGCAATATCTGCGACCGCGGCGAAGGCGGTCATGGCTTTGTGGCCGGTCAGCCGGACCGGCCCGCCGTCGGCCGGCATGGTAATAGTGGTGCTGCCGTCGGCCTGGGCCGCAGGGGCGAGGCAGGCGATCTTCTCCCCGCCAACCAGTTGCTCAACGAGGCTCTGATGGCGGTTGTCGTCTGTGCTGATCAGCGCCTGTACCGCAAGGGCGTTGGCTATCAGAGGAATGGACGCAGTCAGGCGTCCAATTTCCTCACTCAGGACGCATAGTCCGCGCCAGCCAAGCCCTAGGCCGCCGGCCTCTTCGGGGGCTGCCAGGGCTGGCCAGCCTAGCTCAGCCGCCTTGCTCCAGAGTGAGTGATCAAAGCTGGCAGGTTTTTCCAGCAACTGCTTGAGGTGCTCGGGATTGGCGCAATCTTCCAGCACACGTCTGGCCTGTTCCCGTACAGCCGCGAGTTCTTCAATATTTTGCTCAAGCATGGAGATATCTCATACCGGTGTAAAAAGGGGCAGGAAAACGTCTTCCTGTTCTTCGAATACCACGCGGACCCGCTGACCGATAAACGCAGCTTCAGGCTCACAGCCAACGATATTGGTCGTCAGTTGCAGGCCGGGTTGCTCATCGAGGCTGACAATGGCGATCGCATAGGGGACCGGCTGATCTGGGCTCCAGGGCTGATGATTGACCGTGATGGCCTCTATGCTGCCGAAGCCGGAGACAGGCTCCGCTGACAGGTCTTGGCTCAGGCACTGGGGGCAGATGATCCCTGGAGGATGCAGCCAGTGACGGCAGTCTGCGCAGCGCAGGATGCGCAAGGTCTTGTCTGCGCCACTGGTCCAGAAAAACCTGTTCAGGTCGTTCAGTTCGGGTAGCACCCGGAATCTTTGATCGGTCATTGCTGTTGTTCTCCGCGGGCTCCCCGTTTGATATGGATCCTAGCCTAGCAGGACGCAGCTATCGGGAGCTTTATTTGCCTAGAAAACTAACATAATGTTATTTTTAAGTCTAGATCAAAAACAGCTTTTCCAGCAACACCTTCGATCAACGGGAAGTGCTGGATGCAACAGCCCGCTCTGGGCAGGCTTGCACATGTTGTTTTTTTCCAATAAGCTGACTAATAGTTAGTTATTGGTGCATGCAGCACCTACTCACAGGTGGAGGATAGCGTATGGCGGACTCTCTGGTGGTTATCACGGGAGCAGCAGGTGCCCTGGGCAGGGGTGTGGCGCAAGCATTCATTAGTGCAGGGCATCAGGTAGTGCTGGTGGATCGTGATGCGGCGGCACTGCGTGCTGTCTACTCAGGCGAGAAGGCGGGGCAGTATCTGGTTGCGGTGGATCTCACCAGCAGAGAGGCCACACAGAAGGCCTTGGGTGACTGTTTTGCACAGCATGGGGTGCCTGCTGTGCTGTGCAATATCGCTGGGGGTTTTGCCATGGGGGATGCTGTCCACGAAGCTGGCGAAGAAGTCTGGCAGCAAATGCTCGAGATGAACGTGAATACCGTCCTGAACACCTCTTACGCAGTGGTGCCCGGCATGCTTGCGTCGGGAGGAGGCAAGGTCATCAACGTAGCAGCGGCTGGTGCTGTCAGCGGCAAGCCGGCAATGGCGCCCTACTGTGTATCGAAAAGTTCGGTAGCGCGCATCACCGAGTCCATGGCGCTGGAGCTACGCGACAAGGGCATCAACGTAAATGCCGTTGCGCCAAGTATCATCGATACCCCTTCCAATCGTGCCGGCATGCCTGACGCCGATCCGGCTCTCTGGGTAAGTCCGGAGCAACTGGCGAACGTCATTCTGTTTCTTGCCTCTGAGCAGGCCAGCGCAGTGCATGGGGCTGTAATACCGGTGGTTGGCCGCTCCTGAGCGGTTTTTCAATTTTCTCCTTTGGGCGTCTCCTGGCGCCCTTTTTTATGACTTGCCATCCATGGCCGCCACCCTTCGGGCCGTTGCTGACGCGACGTTAAAAGTTTCTCCCGGAAATTTTTTATGCGCCGGTGATAATGGAATGGCTAACGACAAAAAGCCCTCCCCGGTGTCGCTGGGAGGGCTTTGAAAGAACGGTTACGGCTCAGGCGTCAGCGGTGATTTCACCGTCCGCCTTGCCCACCGCGGTGAACATGCGAATGATATCGCCCGAGGTCACGCGCTCCTGCTGGTTGCCAATTTGCTGTGAGCCAGAGCCGTAGGACTTCGGCTCGGTATCTACATCTACAGCCAGTGCCCGTAGAGCGCCAACGGTGCACTTGTCGCGGCCTCCCATCATGCCGAACGCATCGAAACTGAACAGGCGCAGCGCGTTTTCATGGCTGATCTTGTTGATCGTGCGCTCAGGCAGGTGGCTGAGGGTGTCGAACAGGCGATCGGCCGACTCTGGCCAGACCGTATCGGAGTGGGGGTAGTCGCACTCGTAGGCGACGTTGTCTTCTCCGATGGCTGCCAGATTGTCGAGCCCGAACTTGTCATCGATGAAGCAGGTCAGGAAGTGCTCACGGAAAACGTCGCTGGGCTTTTTCTTGCCGAAGTCGGCGAATGTCCAGGCCTTGTGGTGCTCGTGAACAAAATCGGCGCGCTCGAGGAAGTAGGGAATCCAACCGATGCCGCCTTCGGACAGGGAAATTTTCAGGTCCGGGTATTTTTGCAGGGCTTTCAGGTGCAGCCAGTCGGCTGCCGAGTTCACGATCGAGATCGGCATGGTGATGATCCAGGCGTCGATTGGCGAGTCCATCGAGGCGTGGGGAGCCTGGGCGCCAGAGCCAATGTGAATATTGATCATTACCTTGTTTTCGGCACAGACCTTCCAGAGCGGATCCCAGTGGTCGCTGTGCAGGCTGGGCTGGCCTTTCAATGCCGGGTTGTCGGTGAAGGATATGGCATGGCAGCCTTTTTTGACGACACGCTTGATTTCTTCGACTGTGGCATTGATATCCCAGTAGGGAACGATGGCGTTGGGTATGTTGCGGCCAGGATAGCTGCCACACCACTCGTCGATGTGCCAGTCGTTATAGGCTTTCAGCAGCGTCAGGGCATTCTTCTTGTTCTCGAACTGGTGAAACAGACTACCGTCAAAGGTCACCACGCTTGGGAAGTTCAGCGAGGCGAGCAGACCATTGGCATTCATGTCATCGATGCGAGCATGGATGTCCCAGGCGCCTTTGCGCATCTGGTCGAATGAAATCGGCTCACAGCCGTACTCTTCCCTGATACGGCCCACTACCGCGTTCAAGCCGATGTTGCCTGCCCGGCGGCCTTCGAAAAGCCAGTAGTCGGCACCGTTTTTATCTTTCAGGACCCTTGGAGCAAAGGCTTTCTGGGCAGTTGTCAGGTGTTGATCGAACATGGTCGGTGGTTCGACGATATGGTCATCAACGCTAACAAGAATCAGGTCATCGACTTTCATGGGGATATCTCCGTCAGTCTCTGATGGCGGCCGGCCATCGTGTGAATGTACCGCACTGCGGTAACCGCTTGTTGTTATATTACCCCCATACATTACGCCGGAGCATCGATTTCGGCAAGCCAAAAACAGACTATATGTCAGTTATATGATTTGGTCGGCCAGCTCGTTTATCACAAAATATTGCAGTGAATAAGCTTGTTTGGGGTTGATGGCAGGATACTGCCGGGATATGAGGTACGGAAATGGAATTTCGTATATATACCTTTCTGATACAATGTCAATTACTGTGCTGATGATGGCGCATAACCGATTGGCAAAAGTCGAGGAGGGGGTGGTCAGTGAGGCATAACATTGTGTGGGGCATGATTTCCGTTGTCGGGGTGGTTGTCACCCTGCTTGGTGCTGGCAAACTGGCCGCTCAGGACGGCTATGAAAGTGAAGAGATAGAGGCTCTGACGTTGCTTGAGCAGGCCGTTGCTCATTATCGGGAACGGGGCGAAGAAGCATTGCCGGCGTTCAGTCGCCAGGGGGCCTTTGTCACGGACAAGCTGTACGTATTCGTACTCGGCCTCGACGGGCGGATGCTTGCAAGCGGCGGTCCTTCTCACCAACTGGTTGGACGGAATGTTACCGAGCAACTGCCCCCTGATCTGCGCGAAGCATTCGAGTCCAAAGTGCTTGGCTTGGAAGAGGCTGATGGCGTGCAGCAGGCCGAGTATCGTTGGCGCAACTGGAGCGAGGCCCGGGACGAGCGAAAAAGGGTTTTCTTTCAGCGGGTAGGAGATCGGGTGCTGGCGGTGGGGTTCTTCATCCGGCGCGGCAGCGCTGACGAAGCGATTGCCTTGCTGGAGCGCGCAGTGGAAGCACTGGAGAGGGATCCCGAGGGTGCACTTGCCGCTATCAACCGGCATGACCTGGCTTACCTTCAGGATGACCTGTATGTCTATGTGGTGGACAGGGATACCAGCAGGTTTGTTGCCCACGGATACAACAAGCGCATGATTGGCGCTGATTTTTCCAGCCTGGTGGACGCCAAGGGGCAGCCCGTTGGAAGGCCCATGATGGCTGCGGCCAATGACGATGCCGTGGCACGCCATGCCTATTTGTGGATCAACCCGGTGACACGCAAGGTAGAGCCAAAAGAGACCATCTTCAAACGGCTGGGTAACTATGTGGTAGCTGTTGGCTATTACCTGCCGGCCATGGAGTAGGTGCGGCCCACCGATATCCTATTGGATATCCGGTGGGCCGTACCTCAAAGCAGGTCCTTGAGGGCTACACCGGTATCGGCCAGCGCGGGGGCGCTGGAAGCACTGGTCCTGGCCTGAACCAGTTTGCGGATCATGCCAAATTCGCTTGGACGGCTGACGCAATCCGCTGCAATCAGTTTGTCCTTGGCAAAGTAGAAGGCTGCGAAGCTACGTTCCTCGGGGTTGCCCCTGATGACGACCTGGTCGTAGCCTTGCGACAAACCAACCATTTGCAGCTTGAGGTCATACTGATCGGACCAGAACCACGGAACGGATTCGTAGGGTTTGGGGTTGCCATTGATGCTCTGCGCCGCGACTCTTGCCTGTTCAACGGCGTTGGGCACCGACTCAAGGCGGATACGACGTTGGTATGCCGTGCTGGGGTGGTTGCTGCAATCGCCAATGGCATAAATGGCGGGGTCGGAGGTCTGGCAGTATTCGTTGACCACAATGCCGTTATCGACATCAAGGCCCGCGGACTCGGCAAGCCCGGTTTCCGGAATGGCCCCTATGCCTGCCAGGACCACGTCCGTGACGAGTTCCTGTCCGTCTTCCAGGGTAATACTGTGCACTGCGGTGCCGTTTGACGACAGGGCAATGGATCTGATCCGGGCACCAGTCAGCAATCGTATGCCGGCACTCTGGTGAACCTGCTGGTAAAAAGCCGACACCTCGGGCGCTGTAACCCGGGACAGGACTCTTTCCTCTGCTTCGAGGACTGTAACCTGAAGGCCCAGGGTCAGGGCTGCTGAAGCGACTTCCAGGCCAATATAGCCGCCACCGATTATCATCAGTTTCTTACCAGGTTGGAGGTCGCCTTTGAGGCGCTGGGCGTCGGCAAGGTTACGCAGGTAATGCAGATTGGCTGGCGGCAGGCTGGTGGGGTCCGGCAGTGCAAGCTGTCGTGGCCGGCTCCCGGTCGCGATGATCAGGTTATCCCAGGCGAGTGTGCTACCGTCGCTCAGGGTGACGCTACGTGTCTGCCGGTCAATGGCCTGGACACGGATGCCTGAGGCAATTTCAATGTCCGCTTTGGTGAAGTTCGCGGCGGGCCGAATCAGCAAGGACTCCGGTTCCGTAGCCGCCAGCAGAAAGGCCTTTGACAGCGGTGGGCGCTGATAAGGTAAACCGTGTTCCTCGCACACCAGCACTATTCGGCCGGTATAACCACCCTGTCTCAAGGACAGGGCCGCCTCTCCGCCAGCATGACCGCCGCCGATGATGATCGTTGTTTTCAGATTCATGCGCTCAGTCCATTTCTATCATGGCGAAATCTTCCTTGGCGGCACCACACTCCGGGCAGATCCAGTCTTCAGGAATCTCCTCCCAGGGCGTGCCGGGCGCTATGCCTTCTTCAGGAAGACCGAGGCTTTCGTCATAGATGAATGCGCAAAAGAAACACTGCCATTTTTTCATGTTGTTATTGTCCTTCTAGGGTCTAATCAAGACGAAGGATCACCTTCGCGGAGAGATGGGGGTCCTGAGCTGTCAGAAAGGCTACCTCATAGTCATCCAGCGGGTAGCTGTGGCTGATCATGGGTTCGATGGCCAGTTGCTGGTTGCCGAGCATCTCCAGCACTTCAGCGAATTCGGTAGGATATGACAGCGAGCCGATGACGGAAATTTCCTTGATGATAAGTTGCGCAAGGTCCATTGCCACAGGTTTTTTGTGTGTAGCGAGAATCAATAGACGCGCGCCATCGCAGGCCATCCCGAAGACCTCGTCGAGCAGGGGGGCGTGGCCGGCACAGTCTATGTAGAGACTGGCGTTGATGCTCGGCTGGCGCATGACCTTCGATTTGACCGTGCCGAGGGAGGACTCCAGACTCTCGCGCAATGCTTGATGGCTGGTGTTCACCGTGGCCGAGGCGCCTAGCTGACGAGCCCGCTCCAGTCTTTCTTCAATCACGTCTACCACTACAATGTCTTGCACCCCGCGGTGCTTCAGCGCCGCAACGGCTCCCAGCCCAATGGGGCCTGCGCCGAGGATCACAACCCGATCACCAGCATGGGTGGCCGCCTTGTTCAGCCCGTGCATGCTGACCGCAATCGGTTCGGTGAGTACCGCACGCTCCAGGCTGAGGTTGTCCTGAACCGGAAAAACCGACTCGCCTGAGCGGGCGTCGCGTACCAGCAGATACTCGGCGAACCCGCCATGTACGGGATCCCCGGTGCCAATTCGGTTGCGACCCTTCATTGGGTGAATGACCACTCGTTGGCCGGTCTCGAGGCTGGAGACGTTTTCCCCCATCGTATGAATGATACCTACCAGTTCGTGACCCAGCGGCACGGGCTCGCCACTGGGTCGGCCGATATAGCCATCACGCAGAAACCCAAGATCGCTACCGCAGATTCCGGCGGCAATGATTCTGACGACGATGTCATCCGGGCCAGGGGTAGGCACTGGAACCTCGTCAAGACGAAGTTCATTGACGCCATGCATGCGTAGCTGCTTCACGATAGAAACTCCTTTCCGGCCGTCAGATTGGGCCTGGCGTCCGGGTGATTGTCAGATGCTGCCTTCGAGATTGGCCTTGCCTTTTACCAGTCGCAAAGGCGTGTACTCCATGACCAGGGAACCGTCCTGTTTGACCACTCGGTTGCGGGTGCGAACCAGTCCCATGCCCGGTTTGCCCTTGCTGGCGCGGGACTCGATCACCTCGACCTCGACGTGAATGGTGTCGCCGGCGAAAGTCGGGCCCTTGATGTCCAGGTCCATACTCAGGAAGGCTACGCCCACGCCCTGCAGTGCGGTCTGGAACAGCAGCCCTTCGGCAAAGCAGAAGACCTGGCCGCCAGGCACCAGCCGACCGCTAAAACCGGCGTCCTTCAAGAACTCCACATTGGTAAAGAGCACCTCGAGCATGCCGGTGCTTGAGATGAAATTGACAATGTCCGCTTCAGTAATGGTTCGGCCCTGGGTCTTGAAGGCCCTGCCGACGGGCAGTTCTTCCCAGGGAAAGCCGATACCGATGGTTTCTAGTGTGCTCATTATCCTGTCTCCATTATCGTTATTGGAAATGTTATCAGCCAGTCGGGCTCAGATGGGGTCCCAGGTAGTCAGCGACGGGGAGGGCACATTTTCATAGAAAGAGTTCTTCATCGCCGGGACCGCATGTTCGGCAATGCTTTCGGCCGTCCAGCCCTCGCTGCGGTGCACGGAGCGGATTACCCGCGGTTGGGAAAAGAGATAGATCTCGTTGGCGCGGACGCCGAAGATCTGGCCGGAGACCTCGGCACCGGCATCACTGGCAAGATATACCGCCAGAGGCGCGATCTTGCGGGGCTCCATGGTCTTCAGCTTCTCCATGCGCTCGGCGGCGTCGGCTGTATCCGTTGGTACCGATGCAGTCATGGCGGTCCACGCCCAGGGAGCGATGCAGTTCGACCTGACATTGTAGCGAGCCATGTCCAGGGCGATGCTCTTGGAGAGGGCGACGAGACCCAGTTTGGCCGCAGCGTAATTGGACTGGCCGGGGTTGCCGATCAGGCCGCTGGTCGAGGTCATATGGATATAGGAGCCGCCTTGCTGCTCCTTGAAATACGGCGCTGCCGCTCTGGATATGTAGAACGAGCCGTTGAGATGTACATCGACCACCTGCTGCCATTCTTCCAGGCTCATTTTGAAGAAGAAGCGGTCGCGGACGATACCGGCGTTGTTGATAACGCAGTCTACCCGCCCGAAATGATCCATGGCGGTCTGAATGATGCGTCCGGCCGATGCCCATTCCGCGACGCTGTCGGTATTGGCGGCGGCCTGGCCACCGGCGCGGCGTATTTCTTCGGCCACATGCTCTGCGCTGCTTGATCCATCTTCCCGTTTGGCCAGGTCGTTGATGACAACCCGTGCGCCTTCGGCGGCGAATGCCAGGGCAAACTCGCGTCCGATGCCGCTGCCGGCTCCTGTTATGACGACCACTTTGTCTTCGACCATGGGCATGATGAGGCTCCTTTTTTGTCGGGTATGTCTGGGGGATTGCCAGAGCACTGTCTTTATAACTGTTATAGTGTCAGTTATTGGCGGGAATTTCGCAAGCATTTGCGACATGCCGCGCATCGATCCCCTTGGGAATGTTAGGCAGGTCGCGCAATTGCAGCGAACCCTGCAACAATCGTTGCTAAAAAGCTGACTAATATGCAGTATCTCATCAGAGGCTCCGAGAAATTGTCGGAAGCGATGTGGGGTAGGTCGGCTGGTGAGGGCTGTACTGGCAGGTAACTATTCAAAGAAACAACTACTATTGAGTCAGTTAATATAAAATGCGGTCTGTGCGCTGATGAGTTTACTGCCGCATCAGCGACTGAATTTTGAGCGAGGGATTGAGCATGGCTTATGAAGTAACTATGAACAAACAGGGGCAGGTGCTTGGCCGCAAGGGGCAGGAAACCCGGCGACGGCTAATGACCGCGACACGTCGGCTGCTCTGCACCAGCTCACCAGTGGACCTGACCGCCGTGGCAATAGCCAAGGCAGCGGGCACCTCGTCAGCAAGTTTCTATATGTATTTCGATGATGTTCAGGATGTGTTGTACGCCCTGAGTCTGCTGGCAGCAGAGGACATGTCCGAGGTGATCAGCTTCTTTGACCGGACCTGGGATCATGACGCCATTGAAGCGGAGGCTCTGCGTCTGGTTGAGGCCTTCAATAGCGTTTGGAGCAAGCACCGGGAGGTGCTCCGGTATCGGAATCTGGAAGCGGACCGCGGTGATTCCCGCTTTGAAGAGCTGCGAATGAACACCTATGTGCCCTTCATCGAGAAGTTTGCCCAACGTATCATGTCGATCAACCCGGTTGGGGGAGGGCGGCGCAAAGGGGATGCCTATGCTGAAGCGACAGTACTGCATGCTGCCATGGAACGTCTTGCTGCGACCGATCCGGTAGTCATGGAAAGAGGCTTGGGGTCCAAGCGGATGAACGCTGCTACAGCAAGGGTCATTTTCAAGGCCTTGCAAGGTGATACCGTTCATCTCGATGCGGCAGTGAAGAAGCCCGCTTCTGCGAAATCAAAGGCCAGCCAGGAGACAGCTGGCGCCTCTGAGCAGAGCGAAGTCGTACTCTGATACCGTGCTGTGAGCCGGAGTTGTCTCCGGCTCAGCGCTCAAGGGTGATCCGAGTATTCGATGAAGCCATGACTCAGAACAGGCTGGTTGCGCTCGACTGCATCCATTCTGAATACCGCCATCCCGGGACTTACTCGCCATAACGCTAGACGCATGGTTTCGCCGGTGAACATCGGTCCGGCGTAGCGTACGCCGAACGCCTTCAATCGTTCTGGCTGGTTTGCGCAAGCCATTTTCAGTGCTGCACGTCCAGCCAACCCGAAACAGCCCACACCTCTTATCATGCTCTTTTTGGCGCCTTCGCTATCGGTACTGGCCACATCCAGGTCGACTGTCAGCCGAAAAGCAGTGTCGTTCGCCGTGGGTGTGGAGAGGTCCATGACACCGTCAGGCGTGCGGTCCGGCAAGGGATCCGGCCGAGAGCCGGTGGGTGGCTGACCGCCGAATCCGCCGTTACCCTTTAGTACTGTGGTGACTTCAATGCTCACCAGCGGGTTGCCTTGCAGGTCGCTCAGTTCCTGCTCCTGGATCATCACCGCGCCCCTTTCCGCTCCGCGGTCGAAAATATCCTTGATGCCCTGGGTGATGACTACGCTGCCTTCCGGTGGAAGAGGGTTGTGTACCCGGATGCTTTCTGCAGAGTGCACAATCTTCTGCCAGACGATACCGGTAGCGGGATCCTGCTGCCAGAAGTCGCCATCGGCAAGGGCCACGGCCATCATGGGCAGCGCCTTGGGGTTGTCTGGGTCGAGCCATGGCTCGTCGTCGCCGGCCTGCTCCGTATCCATGCCTGCACCAAAGCCTCTGGCGTAGTGAATGCTCTCTGCCCGGGAATAGTGGCGGGTGAATGGCGCGAACTGGCGAGCCATCAGTGTCTTGTAGTTGATCGTCACGTTAGCTCCGTGCTGGCGTCAAACGAGGCAGCGCCGGCTGCCTCGTTTCGTTGGCTCAGGATTGGGTTTTCTTTGCTGTCTCGAGCGAGGCCTGCATACCTGCGGCGGCCAGCGCGTAATGTTCCTTTGTGGAGGTGCTCAGGATATGGGTATCGAAGTGCGCCATTAGTGAGTTGCGGAAACCCATAATGTCCGCCGAGCGGTTGATCGATCGCTTGAGCATGCGGATGCCAATGGGCGGCGCCTTGGCGATGTGGTTTGCCATATTGAGGGTGAATTGCTCCAGTTCCTCGCGGGGCACCACATGATTGACCATGCCCCACTCCTTGGCGTCCTGGGCGCTGAGTTTCTGGCCGGTAAACAAGAACTCCTTGGCTTTGCGAATGCCCATTACCCATGGATGCATCAGAGCCTCGACTGATGCGGCGGCCAGGCTGTGGCACACCGGGTCGCTGAAAAAGGCGTCGTCGGACGCGACGACCATGTCGCACATGTTGGCGACCATGAATCCGCCTGCGATGCAGGCGCCCTGAACCTGGGCGATGGTGGGTTTGGGAAAGTCCCAGATACGCAGGGCGTTGCCCAGGTAGTGCTCGGTTTCCCACAGCCAGTGCTCCTCTGGAGAATAGTCGCCACGTTTTTCCATGCCGTCCATCAGGTCGTGGCCAGCAGAGAAGTGTTTGCCTTTGCCGCCGATAATGAGCACGCGGATATCATCATCCTTGCGCGCCTGTTCAAGGGCGTGATCGAGCTCCGCAAGCAGGTTTTCGGTTTCCGCGTTGGCATTCTGCGGACGGTTGTGGCAGATCCGGGCGATCGGTCCGATAACTTCGTAGGTGATTTCTGTGTAGGACATGTGTGTTTACTCCAGGGTAATGGTTATCAGCTGTCGAATTCGACGTAGCCGTTGTTGAGAACGATGATGTCGCGTTCCACTGCACGAACGCGGAAGGCTGCCTGCCCTTCGGCTTCAAGCCATACTTCGGTCCGCAGCGTTTCGCCGGGGTACATCGGTGCGGCGAATCTGAGGTTAAGGGCGCGCAGGCGATGCGGGTCGTTGTTGCAAAGCAGTTTGATCAGGGCTCTTCCAGCCATGCCGTAGCTGCTCATGCCATGAAGGATCGGTTTGTCGAAGCCGGCTTTTGCGGCGAATTCAGGGTCAATGTGCAGTGGGTTGAGGTCGCCTGAAAGCCGGTAGATGACGGCCTGTTCAGGCCGGCTGGGCAGGTCGGTTGCCAAATCGCATGGGCGCTTATCCGGTACCGGGTGGGGTTTGGGTTGGCCCTCCGCGGTTCCTCCGAATCCGCCATTGCCACGCATGAAGGTTGACCAGGACGAGGTGGCCAGGTGTGCTCCGCTATCCGCATCGTAAATTCGCCTGGACATATAAAGTACGGCGCCTTTGGCCTCACCTTTGTCATATATCTCGTCGATGCTGTCGCGGCCGATCACTGTGCCGCTGGCCGGCAAAGGCTGATGGATTCTCAGGAACTGCTCTCCATGCAATACCTTGCGCAGATCGATGCCGGTTTCCGGCCGGCCCATCCAGAACTCACCACTGGCGAGAATGGTGGCTAAGGTCGGCAGAGCCTTGAGACCCTTCTCGTAAACCAGTTGCAGATCCTCCGGACTCAAAGGGTTGGCGGTTGCAGCGCCGACTCCCAAGGCATAGAGAATAGTGTCCCGTTCAGTGTAATGCTGCCTTGCCTCTGGCAGGGGCCAGTTCTTTATCAGTTCGTAATCGAGGGCCACGGTGGTCTCCCAGTCTTGTTGTTCTGTAGCCCATAGCATCACCCTTGAATTAAAAACTGTCAAATGGTCAGTTATGGTGTAATATCGAGCAACATCGCGGCCGGGTAATCCGGGTGAATTCAGCACCTGTGCCGGCTGGCCGCTTTTGTCTGAACAATGTGCTCTCGGAGGCTGACTATGGCTCTACTGGAAGGGAAGGTTGCGATTATCACCGGCGCTGGCCGTGGTCTGGGCGCCGCCTATGCGCGCTTGCTGGCTGCCGAAGGCGCTGCGGTGGTGGTTAATGATCTTGGACGTGATGAGACGGGTGCCCTCACCGCAGAGTCGGTGGTAGCGGAAATTGTCTCAGCCGGTGGCAAGGCCGCCGCGCATGGCGAAGACATTTCGACCGTGGGTGGTGGCCAGTCGTTGCTCGCCACGGCGCTGGAAGCCTTCGGCCGCGCCGATATTCTGATCAACAATGCCGGCATCCTCCGGGACAAGTCGTTCATCAAACTGAGTGAGTCCGACTGGGATGCGGTGCTCCAGGTAAACCTCAAGAGCATGTATGCGGTGACCCAGCCAGTGTTCGCCTGGATGAAGGAAAATGGTGGCGGCGTGATCGTCAACACCGCCTCCACATCGGGGCTGGTGGGCAATTTCGGCCAGGCCAATTATGCCGCCGCCAAGTGTGGCGCCTGGGGGTTCAGCAATGTCCTGGCGATTGAAGGCCTGAAGAGTGGTATTCGCGTATGGACTCTGGCGCCTGCCGCCGTTTCTGCTCTGACCGCGCCGCTGATGGATGAGGAGACCAAGCTGCAGATGGCTCCTGAACATGTGGCCGAGGTGGTGCTTTACATGGTCAGCGAGCTGTCTGGCAGCCGCACCGGGCATTGTCTGTTCGCATCCGGACACAGCGTGCGTGAACTCAAGCTGGTAAGTGCCGAAGGTATCCAGGGCGGCGGTTACGACAGCCGGTTCAGCGCCCAGCGCATTGCCGCTGAGGAGTCGCAGGTCTATCGCCCGGAAGCGGCGCTGACCATCATGGATTTTGCCAAGTAATTCCAGGTGAATTGTCAGGGGCCGCCTTGATGGTCCCGGGGAGAGAAGACATGAGCAACAAGGTAATCGTAGCTGGCGTAGGCATGGTCAAGTTCACCAAGCCTGGCAAAAGTGACATGTATGACGTCATGGGCGCTCAGGCTGCCCGTAGCGCTCTGGAAGATGCCGGTATCGACTACGCCGAAGTCCAGCAGGCCTATGCCGGTTTCGTATCAGGCGACACCTGTTCCGGGCAGACTGCGTTGTACCACGTCGGGCTGAGTGGCATTCCGGTTATCAACGTCAACAATGCCTGCGCCAGTGGTTCAACGGCGTTGTTTCTCGCACGGCAGGCGGTGTTGAGTGGCGTTGTCGATGTTGCGCTTGCGGTTGGCTTCGAACAGATGAATCCAGGCGCCCTGGCGGGCACTGATGCGGCGTTGAGAACGCCGATCACGGTGCGTATCGATGAGGCTACTCGGGCCATTCGCGGCTGGGATGACCTGGCACCCACCGGGCCGCAGTACTTTGGCGGCGCAGGGGCGGAGTACCTGGAAAAGTACAACGTCAGCGCCGAGCTGTTTGGCCGGGTTTCGGTCAAGGCGCGCAGCCATGCAGGGCGTAACCCCTATGCCATCTTCAGAGATCCGTTGAGCCTGGAGCAGGTGATGTCGTCGACGCCGATATTCGGGCCGCTGACCAAGTTGATGTGCTGTCCTCCTACCTGCGGCGCCGCGGCTGCCGTTGTGGTCTCTGAAAGTTATGCGCGCAAGCATGGTTTGCAGAACGGTGTCGAGATTGCCGGTATGGGGCTGGCAACGGATACACCGGCGAGCTTCAAGGGTGGCAGCATGCTTGATGTAGTGGGTGCCGGTATGACTCGCAGGGCTTCGGTCCAGGCTTATGAGCAAGCCGGTATTGGTCCGGAGGATGCGGATGTGGTCGAGTTGCACGATTGTTTTTCGCCCAATGAGGTAATCACTTACGAAGCGCTTGGGCTTTGTCCTGAAGGCGGCAGTGAGAAGTTCGTGCTGGAAGGTGGCAATACCTATGGTGGCTCGATAGTCACCAACCCATCCGGTGGCCTGCTATCAAAGGGGCATCCATTGGGTGCTACTGGTCTGGCGCAGATAGCGGAGATTTCCTGGCATCTGCGCGGGCTGGCGGGTGACCGTCAGGTCCAGAATGCCCGGGTCGGTATCCAGCACAACGTAGGCCTTGGCGGGGCCAGTGTGGTCACTGTGCTCAAGCGGCTGTAACGGGCCGCCTGAGAGGGTACGAGTTGGCTGATGCGGGCTTCCCGAAATGAGAAAAGGGGCGGGGGCCCGCATCTTGCCATTCACAATGACATTGCTTAGAGGGGGTAGCCATGAGCGGCGAACTTCAAGCATCCTACCGTGACATCATCCACCGCCTCGGGGAAGACCCCGAGCGGGAAGGGCTCGTAGACACCCCCAAGCGGGCGGCAAAGGCCATGCAGTACCTGTGTAACGGCTACGAAAAAAGTCTGGATGAGATTGTCAACGGAGCGCTCTTCGCGTCTGCCGGCGACGAGATGGTCATCGTCAAGGATATCGAGCTGTATTCCTTGTGCGAGCATCATCTGCTGCCATTCATTGGCAAGGCACACGTCGCCTATCTGCCCAAGGGCAAGGTGCTGGGGCTATCCAAGATTGCCCGGATAGTGGACATGTACGCAAGGCGTTTGCAGATTCAGGAAAACCTCACTCGCCAGATAGCCGAGGCCATTCATGCCGTCACCGGGGCCGATGGAGTTGCTGTGGTGATCGAGGCGCAACATATGTGCATGATGATGCGCGGCGTGGAAAAGCAGAATTCGGTGATGAATACATCGGTCATGCTGGGTGTGTTCAGGGAATCGATCAGTACCCGCCAAGAGTTTCTACAACTGATAGCTCGGGGGCACTGAAGGGCCGCACTGAATGGGTTCGCGGCCGCTGACCCTTATCTTGGCCTTGAGAACTACCACTACTGCTGTTGATGCCAGCCTGGTGCAAGCCAGGCTGGCATTTGTCGTTCGTTCAATGCAAGGGGGTTGGTTGGGAGCGCGTTACGAATTCCCAGGTATGGCTGCCAGGCTGCTCGAGAATCCGCTGGCCCAGCCGCTCGGACCACCAATGATCACTACCAGCCTCGGCACGCCATTGCCACAAGCGGCGAGTATAGAAGTGAAGGCTATGCTCATCGGTCACGCCAATGGCGCCGAATACCTGGTGGGCAATCGCACAGGCCTCGCCGGCATAGCGGCTGATCAGTGACTTCGCAATCGCAGCGCCTTCTTCGGCGTTTCCAGCATCGATCTGACGGGCGGCATAGGCTCCCGCCACCTGCGCAGCAGCGGCCTTGCCGGCCAGGCTGGCAATCATGTGCTGAATCGCCTGAAACTTGCCAATGGGCCGGCCAAACTGCACGCGGGTGTTGGCGTACTCGATACACAGACTCAGTGTCTGGGCCAGAGCGCCGGCCATCTGTACGCTACGTAGCGATGCCAGATAGGGCAGAAGCCCCAAGGAGCCCATCGTCTCCGGAGCGAGCGCATGCCGCAAGGCGTTGGCCGCCTGGCATTCAAGCGGTGCACTGGGTTGCCGGTCAATAGTTGTCAGGTTGCTGGGTATCTCGACTGCCGATGTCTGTAGTAGACAGACATGGTGCTGCCCTTGGTCATCCGCGGCTATCAGCACCACATGACGGGACTGGGACAACCAACTGACAGCAGGGTCGCTGCCGCTGATCCTGCCTTTCGCATCGAGTGCGAATGGTGTAGCCGCGAGGCTGATTGGGCCTTCTGGAACCTCGATGCCTGAGCTGGACAATACCCAGGACGCTATCAGTGTTTCTCCGACGGGAAGCGGCGCCGCATGAGCACCACTCAAGCGCATCACCGGTTCGCAGTCAACCCACGTTAGGTCTGCGCCGCCATCGCTCTCGCTGCACATTGCCCGGGTGATGCCAAGGTTCTCCACCTCACTCCAGAGTGATACGTCTAGCTGTCCGCTTTCGGCACTGACCCACAGATCCCGATTGACCCGGTCGCCAAACAGGCGGTCGACCTGTTCAGCCAGCATGTCGCTAATGTTCATTTCACTGCTCATCGTAGTCCTAGCCCCTTGGCAATGATTCCACGGAGAATCTCCCGAGTGCCTCCGCGAAGAGAGAAGGTGGGTACGCTCTGTACCAGAAAGCCTTCCAGTTCGCTGAGCTTGTCGCCAGCGGTTATCCGCGGGGTGCTGTCGAGAAGCTCGCGCACCATCTCCGGGATATTCTGTTCGTAGGTATTGCCCAGATCCTTGACCAGGGCTGCTTCTTTCGCTGGTGAGTGGCCGCCTTCCAGTTGCCCCAGAATGGACAGGGACATTTCACGCAGTATCACCAACTCGGACACTGCGCTGCCCATCCTGCGGGCGGCGAGCCTGTCGATCTGGTCGCTTTCACGTATGGCGTCTATGGCCAGGGGAAGCATGGGAAAGCTGCTCATGTAGCGGTCTGGCTGGCTGCGTTCGAAAGCCAGCTCGGCGCTGGCCTGGGACCATCCTTCACCCTCGTTGCCGACAAGCATGTCATCGGGCACGAACACGTCATCGAAGGTCACCTCGTTGAAATGGCCTTCGCCGGTCAGGTCGAGAATCGGACGTACTTCCAGACCTGATGAACGCATATCGATCAGAAACTGCGAAAGGCCCTTGTGCTTCTCGGTTTCCGCAGGTCCGCCGGTACGGAACAGGCCGATCATGAAATCACACAGATGAGCATTGGTGGTCCAGACCTTGCGACCGCTCAGTCGCCAGCCACCGTCCACCCGGGTGGCTCGGGATCTCAGTGAGGCGAGGTCGGAACCTGAGTCCGGTTCGCTCAGGCCGATACAGAAAGCGGCCTCGCCCCTGGCGATCAGCGGCAGAAAACGCTGACGCTGCTTTTCAGTGCCCAGACGCAGTAGCAGAGGGCCGCTCTGGCGGTCACCGAACCAGTGCGCGCCAAGCGGAGCGCCTACCGCCAGCATCTCCTCGACCATCACATAACGTTCCAGCCCGGTCCTTTCATGTCCGCCATAGGCGGTTGGCCAGGTCATGCCGATCCAGCCGCGGCGGCCTACTTCCAGACTGAATTCTCGGTCGAAGCCTGTCCATGAGTGGCCGACTTTCCAGCCGGACCAATGGCTGGAGGCGTCCGCGAGAAATGCTCTGACTTCCTGACGCAGCGGTTCCAGCGTGACCGGCAATTGCAGCGGATTGAAGCTGAATGGTGAGTTCAAGCGGGTTCTCCCTCAGATGATCTGCCTGGTCTGCAGTGCGTCGATGTCCTCGGCGGTGAGCCCGAGCCATTCGCTGAGCACATCGCTCGTATGTTCGCCTACCATCGGCGGCGGCGAACGATAACGAACCGGCGTACCGGAAAAGCGCATCGGGCTGGCCGCAGTACGTACGACGCCGTTTACCCTGTGCTTGATGGGGACGATCATTTCGCGTTCGATTACGTGAGGATCGTTCTCCAGGTCGGCCATCTCATTCAGTGGACCACAGGACACCGTGGCGGCGTTTAGATGCTCGATCCACTGGGCCTTGGTGCGCCCCTTGAGCGCAGCGGTTAGCGCTTCGGAAAGAGTTTTGCGATTGGCGACCCGGGCACCATTCTTGGCGAAGCGTGGGTCCTCCACCCATTCCGGATGGCCTACTGCGGCGGCCAGACGGGTGAACTCGCGGTCATTGAAGGTGGCTATCAGAATGTAGCCGTCATCCACTGCATACACACCATAGGGCGAGGCACTGGGGTGATCGTTGCCGGTACGGCCAAGTTCCTTGCCGCCGTTGAACCAGGACGAAAAGGTATTTAGTAGCGCGGCAACCTGTGAATCGAACAGTGAGACATCGATATGCTGACCTTCACCGCTGATGTTGCGGTGGTTAAGCGCAGCCAGTACCCCAATCGCCGCGTAGAGCCCGGCACATATATCGGCGACAGGCACACCAACCCGCATCGGACCGGCACCTGGCTCGCCGTCGCGATGGCCGGTCACGGACATGACTCCGGCCATGGCCTGGATCAGGTAGTCGTAACCCGAGCGGTTGGCATAGGGACCGGTCTGGCCGAAGCCGGTAACCGAGCAGTAGATCAACCGTGGGTTGATCTTGCGCAGATCCTCGTAGCCCAGGCCATACTTCGCCAGGGTGCCGGTACGATAGTTTTCCAGTAGAACATCGGACTGCGCAGCCATCCGCCGGATCAGTTCGGCGCCTTCGGTCTGTGCATAATCAATGGTTACCGAGCGCTTGTTACGGTTGACCGACTGACTATAGGTCGATTCCTGGTGGGGGGTACCTTCGGTGCCTTTCAGCCAGGGCGGGCCGATGCGACGAATATCGTCACCTTCACCCTGACGTTCGATCTTGACCACCTCTGCACCGAGGTCGGCGAGTATCTGCCCGGCGTAGGGGCCGGCAATGACCCGGGTCATGTCCAGAACACGCACGCCAGCAAGAGCATCTTTCGGAATATCGTTCATGATCATACCGCTATGGTGTAGCCGCCGTTGACGGAAATTACCTGCCCGGTCATGTAGGAGGCGCCCTCTGACAACAGAAAGCAGATGGGCACGGCCACCTCTTCGGGTGAGGCAAAGCGTCCCAGGGGAATCTGTGCCATGTACGTGTCGAGGAATTTCTGGTCGCTGCGGACCTTTTCCGTCATCGCCGTTTCGACCATCCCGAAGCACACGGCGTTTGAACGAATGTTGTATTTCGCCCATTCACGAGCGGCGGTCATGGCCATGCCGAACATACCGGACTTGGCCGCCGAGTAGTTGATTTGCCCCAGGCTGCCACGGCGGCCGGCGTCGGAAGAGATGAAAACAATCGAGCCGGGGGCTGTCTCCCCGGCCTTGGCACGGGTCAGCATGTGCTTGCCAACTGCCTGGGTGAAGAGAAAGGAGCCTGTCAGATGAATGTCCAGAACCTGCTGCCACTGCTCCATGGTCATTTTTTCGATCATGGCCGGGCGGCCAATACCGGCATTGTTAACCAGGCCGTGGACGGCGCCAAAATACGCGACAGTCTTTTCGACCGCGGCTTGGGCGAACTCGGGGTCAGCGACGCTACCCGCCAGTGGCAGATATTTGCCGTCAAATTCTGTAGCGGCTGAATCGAGTGCTGCCTCGTTCAGGTCGACGGCGGCCACATTGGCGCCCTGACTGATCGCCAGGCGGGCGATAGCTAGGCCAATGCCCTGGCCTGCACCAGTGACGATGAGGGTGCGCCCTTCAAGGGTCATGGGGTTGTTCATGGGTTTTCTGGACCTTGGTTGCCGATGGGTTCAAATACGACGAAGTGCTGGTCTTCGTCGCTGGTAATCTGGACCTTCACTCTTGTGCCTATGCGAATCTGGTCAACTGGTATGCCGTCGATGCGGGTCATCATGCGCGGACCCTCGTCAAGCTCCACTAGGGCTACGTTGTAAGGCTCGGCGGGGGGCTTGGGGCGAATTATGGTCACGGAGTAGATGGTTCCGAGACCACTGGCATCGACCCATTCGAGGTCGGTATTACCGGTAGCGGGCTCAAGCACGCGTGGGTAAAACAGATGGTCACCGCTGGCGCGGCTGCGTTGCAGTTTGAATCGTCCTTGCTTGAGGTGCTCCTGATATTCCGAGTCGGGGCGTATTGGCATACTGTCTGTCCTGTATTTTAGCTGACTGATCGTCGGTATTTTTCATCTTGCATGGGCCGCTTTCAGCGCGGATTCAGGAATTAACCTTTTTATTTAGTTGCTTATGTTGTTTCTGTGTTGATTCATTGGCTGCTTAAATTCAAAAACTGTCATATAGTTAGTTTTAAATATGCGGCTATTCCTCCCTTTAGTCAAGCTCAAGGCACCTGGATAGTGGCGCCAGCCAGGAAAAATCTGGCGGATCAAACGACAGGTGTGGAGGCCGAATGGCGGAAAATATCAAGGATGGTCCCTGGGCACCGTTTCGTGTGAAAGCGTTCTGCTGGCTATGGCTTGGGGCGCTGGCGGTCAATCTGGCGCTCTGGATGCAGAACGTGGGGGCGGCCTGGATGATGCTGACGCTAACTACCTCACCGCTTATGGTTGCCCTGGTACAGACAGCGGTCAGTCTCCCGTCCTTTTTCTTTGGCCTGCCTGGTGGTGTGTTTGCCGACATTTTCAATCGTCGCAGTTACCTTATGGTCACTCAGGCCGGGATGCTGCTGGCGGCGCTGGTACTGGTCGCCTGCGCCTGGTTTGGGCTGATAACACCAGTCTTGCTGCTGGCGCTGACCTTTGCGTTTGGTATCGGGTTTGCGCTGATGGGGCCAGCCTGGTACTCCGCCCAGGCTGAATCGGTTCCACGGTTGCTGATGCCTTCGGCGCTGGCATTGTCATCCGTCTCCTACAGCTCGGCCCGAGCAGTCGGGCCGGCACTGGCTGGCGGTGTGGTGGCCGTTTCCGGAATCGTCAGTGTGTTCGCCATCTGTGCGCTGCTGCTGTTCGCATCGCTGTTGGTGATCTGCTTCATGCGTTCGCCAGTCAGGGACAGTTCGCTGCCCCCCGAGACGTTGCTTGCCGGCCTCCGGGGCGCGGTTCGCTATACGCGCTATTCGCAGGTCATGCGCTGGCAGATACTGAGAACGACGGTATTTGTCGCAGCAGGCAGTGGCATGTGGGCTCTGCTGCCGCTGGTGGCGAGTGAGTCAGGCGGCGACGCTGGGCGTTATGGTCTGCTGCTGGGCAGTATTGGTGCTGGCACCATGTTCGGCGCATTGGTGCTGCCAGCGATGCGGGCGAGGCTCGAGGTAAACCGGCTGATTACTGTCGCGTGTGCGCTCTTTGCGGTCGGTGGCGGTGTGGTGGCGGCGTTCGACAATATCCTTGTGCTGTGTACGGCATTGTTCTTCGCCGGGATAGGCTGGATGTGCGTGGGTACCACCAACCTGGTGGCCATACAGACGGTGGTTCCGTCATGGATCAGGGCGCGTGCCGTTGCCATTTACATGCTGGTGTTTCAGGGGGCGCTGGCCATTGGCGGGGCAGCCTGGGGTGTGCTGGCCAGTTACATCAGTCTGTCCGAAACCCTGGGGCTGGCCTCACTGGTGGTATTGGCGTCGGTGCTGGTCATGTGGCGCTACCCGATCCGTCTGGGTGAGGAGGCGGATGTCATGCCATCGGATGTGGAGTTGCCTGGCTATATAGCGGAGCCGGATGCTCAGCAAGAAGGCCCGGTGGCTGTGCAGGTCAGCTATCAGGTCGACGCGGCCAGTAAGGATGAGTTTCTTGCTCTGGTGAGCAAGCTGGGCATCAAGCGGCGGCGCAATGGCGCTAGCTTCTGGCGTCTCTATCGGGAGATGGAGCAACCGCTGCACTACCAGGAGCGTTTCATGGTTGATTCCTGGTCCGACTATGTCCGCCAACAGTCGCGTCTGACAGTAGCGGATCTCAATCTGGAGAGGCGAGTGCGCGCGCTGCATGTGGGGGAGCAGCCACCCAGGGTTGTGCATTTCATTGGAGAGAAAACCATCCGCTGAGACGTACAAACAGCTAGCGAAGAGGTGGCCGCACGAGCGATCTGTCGCGATGCCGAGGCCAAGGAGCCGGCGCCCCTCGACGGCCTTGACCTGGGTGGTCTCAGAGGTCCAGGTACTGCGCCATACCTGGTGGGGGAGCCATCTTGCAGGCCGGGTCGTAGAACGGCGAGAAGACCTTGAGCAGGCGCGGCAGGCTGGCCCTGGCGATGCGCCGCTTGACCTGCTGTTGGCGTTCGACCGAGGAGGCCTGTTCCGTCTCCGACAGGTTGCGGCGATCCTGCCCAAGCAGGTAGGCGTTGACCCGCTTGATGTGGCTACCGATGTGGGCGACCGCGTAGACAAAGCCATACAGGCGATACAGGTAGCTGCGCAAGCCATGGCCGTAGAGCGCCTTGTACACGTCGTAGCAGACACTGCGGTGCTCGAACTCCTCGGCCAGGTGCCATTTCCACAGGGTTACAGCGCTTTCATCGGCACCTTCCAGATAGTCGTCCAGCTCGGTGAAGAATACCTCGGCGCTGGATGAGCCCATGGCCTCGAAGCCTTCGGAATAGGCCAGCAGGAAACGCAGCGGCTTGTCTTCCAGCCAGCGCCGGTAGTCGGCCTCGTAGGGCGCCTCCAGTTCGCGCATGCCGGCGTAGCCGCTGTCGTACAGGCGCTGATTGAAGGCCACATGGCGCTTGCAATGTTGTACTTCCTGCTTGATGAATATGTCCACATCCGCCAGCAGGCGCTGCTGGTTGGGTCTGGACGCCAACTCGGTGCGGGCACGCATCATTACCTTGACCAGGAAGGGTTCGACGTGGGCCGGTACGGTGGATGCCGCGTTATAGTAATGGGCGAATTCACGGTTCGGTGCCCAATCGGGGCGAACCTCGGAAAAGTCGATGACGGGGGTACGGACGCGCATGTTGCCTCCTCGCGGATCGCAATGGGAAAAGCCGGGGCGCGCTGGGCGGCCCCGGTGGTCGACGGGGTCAGGCGAACAGCTTGACCACCTCGCCAGAGGTGACCGGCTGGCCGTGACGGTTCGATGGGTTGTGTCCGCCCATACCGGCTACTGGCGTGACGTTGACGTGTCCGGCTTGGGCGCGCAGGGCGCCGACAGTACAGTTGTCACGACCGAGCGTGGCGAAGGGGTCGAAGCGGAACTCGCGCATCGCGTTGAGATGAGTGGCCTTGTCGATCAGTTCCTTGGGCAGGTGCTTGACCGCATTCCAGACGGTTTCCGGCGAGTTCGGCCAGACGCAGTCGGAGTGCGGGTAGTCGCACTCCCAGCAGACCATGTCCATGTTCAGGAAGTTGGTGTTGTGCAAGCCGAACTGATCATCGATGAAGCAGGTCAGCACGTTGCGCTTGAACAGCTCACTGGGCAACAGGTCGCCGAAGTTGGCGTTGGTCCAGGCTTTGTGGTGCTTGTAGACGAAGTCAGCGCGTTCCAATAGATAGGGAATCCAGCCGATGCCACCCTCGGCCAGTGACAGGCGCAGGTCGGGAAATTTCTTGAACACCGGCGAGAACAGCCAGTCCGCGGCGGCTCCGGCGATGGCCATCGGCATTGTCACTATCCAGGAATCAATCGGCGAATCCATGGATGAATGGGATGCCTGGGCACCGGAACCGATGTGGCAGTTGATGACGATCTGATGCTCTACCGCGGTGGCCCACAGCGGGTCCCAGTAGCCCAGGTGAATACTGGGTAGGCCTACAGCAGCAGGGTTGTCGGGAAAGGTAACGGTGCGACATCCTTTGGCGGCGACCCTTTTTAGTTCCTCGACAGATGCCTGCACATCCCACAGCGGCAGAATCGCCAGCGGGATGAAGCGGCCCGGAGCTGAGGCGCACCATTCGTCGAGGTGCCAGTCGTTGTAGGCGCTGATGACGGCTCTTGCCAGCTGCTTGTCACTGCTGGCAAACAGTCGATTACCAGCGAAATGCGGGAACGTCGGGAAACAGATCGACGCGAGCACTCCATCCGCATTCATGTCATCGATACGGTCCTTGACGTCGTAGGTTCCGCTGCGAATCTGGCTATAGGCCGTGGGTTCCATGCCGTATTCTTCAGGCGGGCGCCCGACTACGGCGTTGAGGCCGAAGTTCGGAATCATCTGGCCATCGAAGCTCCAGGCGTCTGCACCGGATTCGGTAGTGACCAGGCGTGGCGCCCGGTCTCTGTAACGCTCCGGAATATGGTTGTCGAACATGTTCGGTGGTTCGATCACATGATCGTCCACGCTGATCAGTACAAGATCATTAATATCCATTGGCGTATCCTCTTGTTGATTTTGTTTCGCCTCAGCGTTGCCCGGCAAGCAGCCCCTTGAGGTTGCTGTGCATGATTTTCCGGGTGTCTTCAGCAGACAGGTTGCTGATGTCGTCAAAGAAATTCAGTGGCTTCTTCAAGCCTTCCGGATGTGGCCAGTCGCTGCCAAACAGCACCCGGTCAGCTCCCATCAGTTCCACTACCTTGTCGACCGGGTCTTCGTAGAAGGGCGCGATGTAAACGTGTTCGCGGAAGCTCTCGACCGGATCGTGCTTGAAAGACTGGGGCATCATCGAATAGACGTGTTCGAAGCGTTTGAGCAGCGGCTCGAGCCAGGCCGAGCCGTTTTCCAGCACGGCGATGCGCACATTGGGGAAGCGGTCGAAGACACCATGGCATACCAGCGCCGAGAGCGTGTCGGCAATCGGGCGGCCCATCCAGTCGAGCATTTCATTGAAGGGGTCTTTTTCAAACGGCCGGAACTCGCCTTGGCCACCCTGGGTCCACCAGCGATAGATGCGGTTGTAGCCGGAGTCGGAAACATGATGAATGACGAAGATTCCTGACTCACTGACCCGTGCCCAGAAGGGATCGAACTCCTTGAAACCATGGGAGCGGCTGCCGCGAATACCGGCTACCGGGCCGGGGCGCACCAGTACGCAACGGGCACCGGCAGCCAGGAGGTAGTCCAGTTCCCGGCAGGCGGTTTCACAATCGGACAGGTTGATCGCACCGGCAGGAAACTGGCGGCCATTGCCAAAACCGTACTCGTCGGCGACCCACTGGTTCAATGAATGAAACAGGGCCTGGATGGTTTCCGGCTTGTGCTCCAGACGCTCCTCGATCACCGAGGCCAGGGTCGGCAGCACGACGGCGGCGTGGATGCCTTCCTGATCGAGGATCTTCAGATGCTCGGCGCCATTATGAAACGCCGGCTGCGAGGGGATGGGCTTGCCGCCAAAATCTCTTAGGGACAGGCCCTCGGGATTGTTGCCGCGATACCAGTCTTCGTGAGAACCGATGTCGGCGACATAGTTGAAGGTCGGGTTGGGAATGTAGTCGGAAATGATACCACCCACCGCCAGCTTGGTTCGGCCTTCGATCTGGACATACTGGAAATCCTTTTGAAACTCCTTGGGCAGGTACCGCAGGAAGGCTTCCGGCGGCTCATAATAATGCTGATCGGCATCGTAGATGGGATAGTCAACGGCGTGCATGTTCTGGCTCCTTCATGATTGTTTTCACCGCAAGGTGAGGTGCCAGTGCATTACACGCCGTATGACTTTTTCATTCCTTGATCTGAATCAATAAACTGACTGTGTGTTATTTATGTGGAATGGCAGTCTACGCCAGACTTGCTAGAGGGCTTATCAACCAAACCGTTCGAGGATGGCCGCGATACCCTGGCCACCGCCAATGCACATGGTGACCAGTGCATAGCGTCCGCCAGTCCGCTCCAGCTCGTACAGCGCCTTGATGGTGATGATGGCGCCGGTGGCGCCAATCGGATGCCCCAGAGATAGCCCCGAGCCATTGGGGTTAACCCGATCGGCTGGTAGTTCAAGCTCGCGGGCAACCGCACAGGCCTGGGCGGCAAAGGCTTCATTGGCCTCTATGACGTCCATATCCGCGATGCTGAGCCCAGCCTTTTCCAGCGCCATCCTGGAAGCCGGGACTGGGCCCATGCCCATCAGCTCGGGGTCGACTCCTGCATGGGCGTATGACACCAGACGGGCCATTGGCCTCAGGCCTTGTTTGCAGGCTGCCTGGTGTTCCATCAGAACGAGCGCTGCTGCACCATCGTTCAGGCCGGATGCGTTACCGGCTGTGACGCGGCCATTGTCACGGTCAAATACTGGTTTCAGTTTCCTGAAGTCGTCCCGGGTGCTGTTGTGGCGCACATGTTCGTCCGTATCAAACAGGCGCTCAGTCTTACCCTTCCTGACGGTTACCGGCAGTATCTGTTTCTGGAAACGCCCCTCCTGTATGGCCTGTGCCGCACGCCGGTGCGATTCGCAGGCCAGTTCGTCCTGCGCTTCGCGGGAAACATCATACTTCGCACCTACCTTCTCGGCAGTGATACCCATATGAATGTCATGCAACGGGTCAGTCAGGGCACCTACCAGCATGTCAGTCAGCCGTACGTCACCCATCCGAGCGCCAAATCTCGGCGTTTGCGATGAATAGGGGGCTTTGCTCATGCTTTCAGCACCGCCCGCCAGGGCCGAATCATAATCGCCCAGCATGATGCCTTGAGCTGCTGTGATAATAGCCTGCAAGCCCGATCCGCAAAGGCGGTTCAGTGTCAGCGCAGGAGTGGCCTTGTCGATACCGGCGAGAAGCCCGACGGCCCGGGCAAGATACATATCTCTGGGTTCGGTCTGGATGACATTGCCGAAAACCACATGGCCGACGCTTCCGGTATCAAGACCCGATCGTTTCAGAGCCTCACGAGCCACGAGTGTGCCCAACTCTACAGGGGAGAAGTCTTTGAGGCTTCCCCCAAAATCGCCTATGGCGGTTCTCACGCCGCTGATGATGACTACGTCACGCGATAGCATTCCGGTTACCCCTTTTTTTTGGAAAACAGCTTCGTATTGTCGCTTTGGCAAAGGATCTTTGCTATATATAAATGACGGTATGTCATTTATTATTTATTGGATGAACTGCACACTGAAAGTGCATGGCATGCACATGCCGGGAATTTTTATAAAACAACAATGTGGCCAGGGATCGAAAAATGAAGAGTCTGTTGCGCCCAGGGATCGCGATCATGGATCGGCTGGACTTCGCCATGAAGTTCGGTTTGATCAGCCTGCTGTTTCTCTTGCCGCTGCTTTGGGGCAGTTATCAGCAGGCCCAGCAGGCCTTTTCCGAATGGAGCGATGCCCGCAGTCTGCACGAAGGCACCTGGACGGTCGCCGCCGTGCTGCGGCTACAGCGTGAGTTGCATCAAGTCAGGGACCTGACGGCTATCAGGGTGCGTATCAGTGATTCCGGCAACCAGGCCGATATCCATGAACGGATAAGGCAGGCGAGTGGCAAGGCCCATGAGCGTCTGACTGACATTCGATGGGAGCCTGAAGACAAGGCTCAGTACACAGCGTTCGCCGCGCAGCTGGATGAGCTGACAGAGGGTATCAGGCGGCTGCCAGGCATCGAGGGAGCCTCGCCGCAGGCCGAGCTTGCCGCCCAGCTATCGGCACAAGGGGAGATGCTGATGCTGACCATTTCGTCCACGCTTGGACTCAGTCGTGACAGACATGCCGATGTCCGTCAGGCAGGCGAATTGATCGAGACTGTGACGGGAAGGGTTTTGTCTCTGGTTACGGAACTGAGGACCATTGCCGGGTCTGCACTGGGGCAGGGCTACGTCAGTTCCAATGACACGGCGCTGCTGGATGCTCGCGTAGTGGCCCTTGAGCAATACTCGGAAGAGTATGGTATTCGTCTCGACACGTTCGTGCGCAGTGCCGCCGGGGAGACCCAGGTCATCAATGCGGTAAATGACAGTCGTCAAAGTATCAAGCATGTCAGACAACTGGTAGACAGCCAACTGCTGAACGTGGCGGCTCTGGAAATGCCCTGGACCGATTTCTTTGACGACATGACCCGTTACGCGGATGCCACATACACACTCAATGCCAGTGCGGTAGAACTGCTGAGCCGACAGTTGAATGAGCGGATGATCGATGCCCGCCAACGAATGATCCTGCTTCTAGCTACGCAACTCTTCATTCTGCTGCTGGTTCTTTATCTTTACGCCTGTTTCTATGTTTCCACTCGCACTGGTATCGACAAACTTGGGGATTCCCTCGGTCGGGTTGCTGATGGCGACATGACGGTAACCGTCGCCATTGATAGCCAGGACGAACTCGGCCGTCTGGGTAAGACGTTCAACAGTGCTCTGGGTCAGATTCAGGCATTGATCGTTCAAGTTGGTAACGCGGTTGAAGGGGTGCACCAGAAAACCGGTATGGTCAAGACTGTATCCAGTGATAGCGCCGTCTCCGTGATCATGCAACGGGACAGGTTGGAACAGATCGCAGCAGCCATGACCCAGCTTTCTGCAACCGCCCAGGAAGTAGCCCGCAGCGCAGCGGCTACCGCGGAGAGTGCAGTGAGCGCCAGCCGCCAGACGGCCAGAGGAAGAGAGTTGGTGGTCAACCAGGTAAGCAGGATCGAGGCCCTTTCGGGCGAACTGGATCGTTCCAAGCAGGTGGTTCACCAGCTCTCTGTGGATAGTCAGGCGATCGGGCATGTTCTGGATGTCATCAAGACCATCGCCGAACAAACCAATCTGCTTGCCTTGAATGCTGCGATAGAGGCAGCGCGCGCAGGTGAGCAGGGCCGGGGGTTTGCCGTGGTAGCGGATGAAGTGCGGACGCTGGCCAGAAGAACCCAGCAGTCAACGGTCGAAATCGAGAAAATGATTCATAACCATCAGGCCGGGGTGGACGCAGCGGTCAGCACAATGAATGAGAGTCATCGGATAGCCCGTGAAACGGCTGGACAGGCTGGCGAAGTTCAGCTTGCCCTGGACGCTATTCTGGAAGCAGTAACGGTAATTGATGATCAGAGCCAGCAAATCGCTACGGCTGCCGAACAGCAGACATCCGTGTCCGGGGACGTGGACAGGAACCTGCTGGAAGTCAGCGAGGCGGGAGAGCACTCGGCCAAGGGCGCACGGCAAGCCGAACAGGCGAGCAATGAGCTGCAAAAGTTGGTGGAGGACCTGCAATTGGCTATTTCAGCCTTCAGGACCAGATAGGAGGTATAGATGCCCCAGCAGAGTCTTGTGATAACCGGCGAACCTGTCTTCAAGGCTCTGGCTGATCCTACTCGGCGGGCTATTTTTGACAGGCTGGTACGGCAAAGCATGTCGGTGAAAGTCATTGCGGCCGATATGCTGGTTTCTCAGCCTGCGGTTTCCCAGCATTTGAAAGTGCTGAAAGAGGCCAACCTGGTCGCCGAGCAGCGTAAAGGCCGTGTGCATCTTTATTCGATCAATCCTCTCGCGCTGGACTGGCTATCCTGGATCTTTGGCAGCCTGCGTGACGATGTTCTGGATACCCATGAGGCGTTGTTGCCCCCGGTCTCCGCAGCTGGCAGCAATTACGATTCGATTGACATGGCCATGGAGCAATGGGCTCAGGTCTGGCCGGAACATGATCCCCTGTCGGTGGGTATCATCGTCCGCCTGCGATTGATAGCGCGTCATCTGGAAGCGCTGTCGGAACGTGCCGCCGAGCGTTTCGGGTTGAATAGTGTTCAATTGCTTCTGCTGGCAACCCTGGACAGGGTCAGCCCTCAGGAAAGTACCCTGACAGAGCTTTCCAAAGTCAGTTTCATGTCACTGCCCGCGACGGCAAAGCACCTTGATAAAACCGAGCAACTGGGGCTGATCGAACGCTATCCGGATGTCAACGATGGCCGTTCAACCCTTATCAAGATCACTACGCAGGGACGCAACGCCCTGCACAAGATAATGCAGTCCCAGCGGGAGCAGGAGCATTCGGCGATCTACAGGATGTCGCTGGAAGATCGGATGAAGATGGCGAAACTGCTTCGCCCCATCCTGCATGACCTGCGTGCCTCGCTGACTGAGAAATATTAGGAGCCGGAGGGGCCGGCTCCAGAAAAGGTTCATGCCGGCAAAGCTGGCGACTCGGCAATAATGCGTCCCCTCTGTACATCGCCGCCAATAGTGGTTCGATGAACCAGACGGCGATCACCAAGGGGATAGCCAAGAGCCGAATGCAGCGTGCGCCAATTGTCCCATAGCACCATGTCATCAGGCTGCCAGGCGTGTATGTAGCTGAACTGGCGGTTGGTGACATGGGCCACCAGAGTGTCGAGAAGACATGTGCTCTCGCTTTCATCCATGTCTGTTATCCGCTCAAGGTGCAGTGGGCTCAGGTTGAGGATTTTCCGGCCATTTACCGGATGGCGCCAGACCAGAGGATGTATGACAGGGGGAAACGAGGGGAAATGGCGTTCACCTTTGTGCCGCATCTTCAATCCAGGGTCGCGCCCGAACTTGGCATCGAGCAACGAGGTACAGAAACGGTATTCCACCTCAAGGTGTTCAATTCGCTCTTTCATGTCGGCTGTCAGTGCATCGTAGGCGGCAATGGTATCAATCCAGGCTGTTTCGCCACCGGTAGATGGCGTTTCCACGGCACGCAGCATCGCACCATGATTGGGGTTGCTGGTAAATACAAGATCAGAATGCCATGGGATAAAACCCACGAAAGCATGATCAGGTTTGGAATCCCGGTAATAGATGCTTAACTGTGCTTGCGCCGTACTTTCCAATACCATGAGTTCTGGGTGGCGGTTGTTGGTGACCAAGTTCTTTACCGGATGTATATCAAGCTCTCCAAAGCACCGACTTAATTTTATTTGATGCTCAATACTTTTTCCCATGTTTTTGAATACAACAATTCCACTATCAATCCACGCGTCATAAAGATGTTTCTGTGTGGTGGGGGAAATATCTTCGTCCAGATCAAGGTTCAATACCTCGATGCCAATACCTCCGGCAATCTTCTTTATCTCGAAGTCCATAACTTCACCTCCATTTCTTGTCAAATATGATGTGTTTGAACTGGGATCATGTTGTCTTGACGACAGCTGTTCTACTATCCAGGTTGCTGGTGGCTTTACCGGCATGGCAACGAGGGAGTCGCAGGGTCATTAGGAAAATGAGGCAGAGAATGAAAGCCAGAATATAGGTGACCCAGGGCAGGGCCGTACCCATGCCAATCAGTTGAGATGTAGCTAGTGTGTCCGCGATATCAATGCCGAGGGCCTCCAGTTGCGCTATGGCTGTGGCGTTTTCAGGGATGGCCGAGGACCTGGCCATGCCGGCAACCACGGAGAGCAATTCCGGGCCTGCTCCGGCCTTTTGCACCGTGCTGGTGACCGCTTTCTGAGTCAGCATCATGACCGCACCGCCAAAGACTGCCAGGCCGAAGGTGGCGCCCGCAGGGGCACCGAAATCCTTCAGCATACTGAACAGACCGGTACCCTGAGCCAGCCGCTCACGGGGCACAGCGCCGACTATGAGTTTGAGCAGGGGTGGTGTGTTCGTACCGTTGGCCAGCCCTATGACGATGACGATGCCAGAGATGGCCCATAGCGGTGTGCTCAAGCCGATGTTACTCATGGCCAGCATACCCAGCAGGACAATGATGATGGAGCCGGCAATGATGGTCCTCGGCTCGATGCGGTCGGCGAGGCGGCCCGCCAGCGGCGCTGCAAGCATGGAGCAGCCGTAAAGGCACATGTTGATGAAACCTACCTGGGAGGCGTTGCCGCCGGGCCGGCCGTTGATGAAAAAGGCCAGGGAGTAAGTCAGGCCAGCCAGACACATCACATTCAGCAGGTATATGCCGCCGGGCAGAATGAAATGCCTGTTGCACAGGATATTCATGTCGATGATCGGATCTTTCGCACGCCTCTCTATCTGCCAGAGGAGGGCGGCCGCACAGATGCCAACAATCAGCGCAGTAATGGTCCAGGGTGATAGCAAGCCGAGCCGGCTGGCCGAAGTAGGCACTGAAAGTAGGCCTGCGACGGTGAGCAGCAAAAGGGCGGTTCCGGCCAGGTCATAACCTTTCTGTTTGCGCTCTGAAGGGATGTCAGGGACCAGGAAAGTCACCATCCCCAGCCCCATAACGCCCAGTACACCGCTCAGCCAGTAGATGATCGGCCAGCCAAAACTGTCTACCAGCAACCCGCCTGCCAACGCGCCGGTTGCTGCGCCAAAGGACATAGCACCAGTGAAGATTCCCAGCGCCAGACCGCGTTTGGATTCGGAAAACAGGTAACCGATGTAGGCCATTACCACCGGGATGATGCAGGCAACGCCAAAACCTTGGGCAAAGCGGGCAATCAGGAGAACCGTAAAAGTCGGGCTGAATGCCGCGACGAATTCTGAAATGGAGAAGATGACCAGTCCGGCCATCAGGATTTTCTTCCGACCATGGCTGTCGGCAATTCTGCCCATGATGGGCGCGAAAGTAGTGGAGCCGATAAAGAAAATCAGGATGATCAAGCCTGCCGCATTCATCGGTACGCCAAAGTGGCGGACGATGGTGGGCAGGGCCGGGGCCTGAAAGGTCATGGCCTCAATCATGACGAAAGTGCTGAATAGCAAGGCACCATAGGCTATCCAGTTGTCGCGCGAAACCTTCGCGTCCGGGCCTGAATTATCTTGTTGTTGTCGCATGCCGCTTTACCTCAGGTAATCAGGTAAATGATAGGGTTTAACGATGCTAGCCCTTTTTCTGAATAGTCTGAACTTCAATTAGATAAGTTTGCGCTTATTCGATACTGCTTGTTTTTGGGTGGTGCCCGTTCATATAGTCCTTTCACGCTCTAGATACTTAACCGGGTTAACCATTTCATTGAGATTCAAGAATATGTCTCCAAAAAGAAAAGCCTTGCTTGATCTGATCGTCACACCGAATGAAGCATTTAGTTTGTCTGAAAGCGAATTGCTACCTATGCGCCTGGATGCAGCTCAAGAGTTGTTTGCTGAACGCATCACACAAATACCTTTGTTGAAAAACCGGGCACAGGAAGCCGGGATCGAGCGTATTGAAAAACTCGAGGATCTGGTCCCGCTGTTGTTTGCCCACACCGTATATAAATCGTATCCGGCATCCTTTGTGGAAAAGGGTCAATGGCAGCGCTTGCTGCAATGGCTGGACAGTCTTTCCGTTCCTGATCTGAGCGATGTCGACATGGACGGTGTCACCAACATTGACGAATGGCTGGATCGTCTCTGGGCGGCGGATCACCGGGTCCTGGCTACCAGTGGTTCGAGCGGAAAATGTTCGTTTCTGAATCACACTGCGGGCGACCAGGAAATGAAAAAGCGCCATTTCAAGTATTGCGCCGCATGGCCGCTTCAGGTGGCCAGCAAAGACCGTCCAGTGTTCTGGATGGGGCAGATAAAAGGCCCGAACAGTGCAGTTGAGGCAGGGCTGTTCGCCATGGAGAACTGGGGCAGGGAGGGGGCTGTTTTCACTCTGACCCAAGAGCCCTTGCGTATATCCGAAGTCAGCAAGATGGCCTCGATGCGCAAGAGAATGGCTGATGGCAGTGCATCGCCGGAAGAGATATCGGAATTTGAAGCCGAGTCGGCACGCAAAGGCCTGCGCGGCATTCAGGAGATGCGTGAATTTGCCGACAAGGTGCTCGAACACCGTCATGAACCCATCTACCTGATTGGCTTCTGGGCCCAGCACCTGGCAATCATCGAGCGCGCCCGCGAGCGGGGTATCGCTGATGGCGACTTCCATCCGCAAAGCATCATTGGGGCCGGTGGCGGGGTGAAGGGCATACCATTGCCGGCGGATTACAAGGAGCAGGTCAATACTTTCTATGGCAACGTGCTACGCCCTGGCCTGTATGCCATGACCGAGCTGTCCCAACCCATGCCACGGTGCGAGTCGGGCCACTATCACATTCCTCCCGGCCTGATCATGCTGTTGCTCGACCAGACAGGTGAGACGCTGCTGAACCCCGCTCCTGGCTACAAAGGAACTATAGAAGGCCGCTTCGCCTTTGTGGATCTTGCCTATGAAGGCCGCTGGGGAGGTCTGATCACCGGTGACAAGGTGACGGTTGATTTTTCCGCTACATGCAACTGTGGTCGTCCGGGTCCGGTCATTCATGACACCATCATGCGCTTCACGCAGCTGGGACAGGAAGACACCATAAGTTGTGCCGGTACCATCGATGCCTATATACGGGGGGCCGTAGCATGATTGATGCAGCCGTTATGCAAGTCTGTCACATCGCCAAGGGTCGGCTTGTTGAGGGCAGCGACCTGAAATATGGTCCGCCTCACGCCCGTTTCGCCACGCCGGCACTGAATCTGGGTGAATTGGTCTGGTCGCGTCAGGAACCTGGCCCTGCCTTTGATACACCGCTGGAGGATATTCTCGATATCCTCTCGGAAACGGGACGCTGGCTGGAGAGAGACCCAGAGGGGCTTGTCGCCCAAGCGCTTGAACATGCCATCAGCAACAACCCCCTCAACCCAAAGGTCATGCGCAGCTCCTATGCGCTGATGCCCAAGGTGTTTGATCGTGAACGGTTGATGTGCCAACTGGAAAACGAGCTGGGCGGAGCAGACCGGGTGGAAGGCTGGTATCCGGTTACCAACCTGATCAGTGGGCGCTCGGCGAGGATGCGCGCCTTTCCGTCACGGATACTGCATATCATTGCTGGCAACGCCCCCGGGGTTGCAGCTGTATCCATCGCTCGCGGCGCCATTACCAAGTCGGTCAATCTGATCAAGTTACCATCCAATGACCTGTTTACGGCACCGGCTATCCTGCGCGCCATCTCCGCGGTGGCACCCAATCACCCGTTGGCGCAGTCGTTCTCGGCGGCATATTGGCGTGGTGGTGACGCCAAAGTGGAAAGTCTGCTGATGCGTCCGCAATTTTTTGACAAGCTGGCCGCCTGGGGAGGGGACGCTACCCTGCGCAGCGCGAAGAATTACATCTCGCCGGGCTTTGAACTGGTCGCCTTCGACCCGAAAACATCTATCTCCCTGGTTGGCAACCACGCCTTTTCCAGCGACGACTTCCTCATGGAAGCCGCTGACAGAGCCGCAGCGGATGTCACTCTGCTCGACCAGATGGCTTGTGCTTCAACTCGCTACATCTTTGTTGAAGGTGATCAGCAGCAGGTTGACCGCTTCGCTGAGCGGCTGCATCAGAGCATGCCGGTGGATCGACTGCTGGCCTCGGTGGAGGGCGCAGCGGTTCCGTCCCACCTGCGTGACGAAATCGATGGCTTGAAAGCCATGTCGAACTACTACCGAATCTGGGGTGATTATAGTGGTCGGGGCATGGTCATTCGTTCAGAAGAGCCAGTGGATTTTTACCCGGAGTTCAGAGTCGTCAATGTGATTCCGGTCTCGTCGCTCGGGGATGCCGTGCAATACGTGAACGTGGCTACGCAGACCGTGAGCATTTATCCACAGAGTAGCAAATTGGCGTTGCGTGATGCCCTGATCTCGGCTGGAGCTCAACGGGTCTGCAAGCTTGGAGAGTCCGGAGGCATGGAAGCGGGTCTTGCACATGATGGTTTCCTGCCACTGTCGCGGCTCGTACGCTGGGTCAATGACGAGGGTTGAAACCATGAATAACCAGCATATTGACAGTGGAATGCAGCCATTCTTTTCCCTCGCCGGTCAGGTTGCAGTGGTCACCGGCGCGAGCCGGGGCCTGGGGTTGGAAATAGCCAAAGGGCTGGCGATAGCGGGAGCATGCGTCGGTATCAACGGTCGGGACCCTGAAGCGGTTGCTCAAGCCTGCAAACATTTGAGCGCAAATGGTCTGGAGGTTTTTCCTCTGCCTTTCGACGTACAGGATCGTACCGCCATGACCGTAGCTGTCGAACAGCTTTTGGCCAGGCATGGAAGGCTGGACATCCTGGTGAACAACGTCGGTATCCGTGACCGCCGGCCGATGGTGGAGCTGGACAGCGCGACCATGAGCAACATGCTGGACAACCATGTGGTGGCGGCCTTCGATCTATGCAAACTGGCTTCCGCAGCGATGATAAGGCAGGGCGGTGGACGCATTATAAACCTGGCGTCGATCTCCGCTTATCTGGCCTCGGGGCATGATGCTGCCTATATCGCGGCCAAGGGTGCAGTGGTTGCGCTGACCAGGGCCATGGCCGCTGAGCTTGGTCAGCATGGCATCACGGTCAATGCCATCGCCCCAGGCCCCTTTGCAACGGAAACCAACCGATCGATTGCCACCAGCCCGCAAGGCCGCGACTGGCTGGCAGGGCGCAGCTCCCTTGGGCGTTGGGGTGAGCCCGGCGAAATTGCCGGCGCGGCGATGTTTCTTGCTTCTCCATCAGCCTCTTTTGTCAGCGGGCATGTGCTAGTGGTGGATGGCGGGCTGCTTTCACACTACTGATCCTGGCTAACTCTTTGAATGAAGGCCCGGGCACGAATATATAAATGACATATGGTTAGTTATAAGGGGGCACTATGCGTTACAGGTTATTGGGCGAGTCGGGGCTGAGGGTATCCGAGCTTTGCCTCGGCACCATGACATTCGGCACCCGCCATTGGGGTAGTGAGGCGGACGAGGCAGCCAGGATCTATCGATGTTTCAGAGAGAGTGGCGGCAACTTTGTCGATACCGCCAACGAAATCTATGCCGGAGGGCGCTCGGAAGAAGTCCTTGGTGAACTGATAAAGGATCACCGGGACGAGGTGGTGCTGGCTACCAAGTACTCATTTGCCATACCGGGCGGTTCCGATCCCAATATGGCCGGCAACCACCGCAAGAGTCTGAAACGCTCCGTCGAATCCAGTCTGCGCCGGCTCGGTACCGATTACATCGACGTTCTCTGGATTCATGGCTGGGACGAGTTCACTCCGTTGGAAGAGACCATGCGCGCACTGGATGACCTGGTGCGTCGCGGGCAGGTGCTTTATCTGGGCATTTCCAATGCACCGGCGTGGGTGGTCGCCAAGTGCAACATGCTGGCCCGTTTCAAGGGCTGGACGCCGTTCGTGGCTTTGCAGGCGGAATACAACCTGATCGAACGTGCGGTGGAGCACGATCTGCTGCCCATGTGTCGTCATTCTGGCCTGGCCCTGGCGGCCTGGTCTCCACTTGCCAGCGGCATCCTCAGTGGCAAGTACAGCGAAGGTGGCAACGAAAGCAAAAGGCTGGATTCGTCAGGGTTGAAGACGCTGGATGAGGCGTCTCTGAGAGTTGCCGCAGCGGTGTCGGAAGTGGCTGGTGAGATTGGCAGGAGCTCTTCGCAGGTGGCTCTGAACTGGCTGCGTTCAAAACCTGGCGTCATACCGCTGATCGGAGCCCGCACGCTTACCCAGCTTGAAGACAATTTGGGATGCCTGGACTTCCAGCTAGAGGCGCAGCATCTGCAACAGCTCGACGAACTGACCGCCCCGGCCAAGCATTATCCGCATGACTATCTGAGCAAGTATCGGGAAGTCATCAATGGTGGTTTTTTCCAGAAAATAGATCGCAACTGAAGCAACCGCAAGAAAGGTAGTTTGCTGGCATCAATAAGAACAACAGACGGAGTCATGGAGCTATGAAAGCAATAACAATATCTAAAAAGACGCACAATCCCTGGGTGTTACGCTCAGTCCTGTGCCTGGCCATACCGGTGATCTCCAGCAACCTTGAAGCAAGAGTGCTGGATATTGGCGGCAATGATTGGGAGGTGCGCTTCGACAACACACTGCGTTACAACGCGGCCATTCGCACTGAGAAAAAGAACAGCGATTTTCTGCGCTCGCATGCCTACGATGATACCGAGAACAAGTTTGGGCGAGGGGATCTGGTCACCAACCGGTTTGATCTTCTGACCGAGTTCGATGTGGTTTACCGGAACCGGCATGGTATTCGCCTCAGCGCCGCGGCCTGGTATGACCATGCTTATCGGGGCAACCCGAGGCCCAGCTCCCGGCTGGCAAACAGCGGCAATTACCACAACGATCACTACAACAGCTATGCCGACCGTTACGTGGCAGGTCCGTCCGGAGAGATACTGGATGCGTTCGTATTCTCCAACTTCTATCTGGGAGACGTGGGCGTTGGACTGAAGCTGGGCAAGCACAATGTCTACTGGGGTGAGTCCCTATTCACCATCGGTAACGGTGTAGCCTACTCCCAGGGTCCGGTGGACACCATCAAGTCGGCTTCAGCGCCGGGCACTCCCGCCAAGGAGCTGTTTCTGCCGATTGAACAGGTCTCTGTCGAAATCAGCCTGACCGATGAACTGTCGATGGCGTTTCAATATGCCCTTGACTGGAAGCCCTATCGCCTGGTTCCCGGTGGGACCTTCTATGCGCCTTCGGACGGCTCCCGTTCGGATCTGGCTTCCGCGCCGGCGATTCTCAACGGCAGGGATTTTGGTCCGCACAAGGAGCGCGGCGACCACGGCGTCAACGTCCGCTGGAGCCCATGGCGGCTGAATGGAACTGTCGGGGCATATTACCGGAAGTTTGACGAGAAGCTGCCCTGGAGCTTTACCCAGGTTGAGGCAGGAACCTTGCCCGTTGTGCGGCTTGGTTTTGCCCGCCAGACCGAACTCTATGGTCTCAGCCTTACCCAGAACATCGCGACCATGAGCGTTGCCGCTGAAATTACCCATCGCAAGAACACCGCGCTGGTATCGCGTTCAGGCTATCCGGTGATGTTGGGAGCCGGGCAGCAGCCATCTTACTCGCAGATCGAGGGGGCGAGGGGAGACAGCTGGCATGCGCTGATCAATACCATCTATCTGTTGCCCCGCACAGCTCTTTGGGAAGGAGGTCAGCTACAGGCTGAGCTGACCTACAACCGTCTTGACCGGGTAACCGAGGATCCGGAAAACCGCTTCAATGCCAGAGGGGCCGGTTGCACTTCAACCTATACACGTCATTGTGTAACCCGTGATGCCTGGGGTGCTCAGGCTCGCTTTACGCCGGAATGGCCACAGCTGATACCTGGCTGGGACGTGTCCATGCCCGTCAATCTCGCCTATGGCATCAAGGGCAATAGCCCTACGCTCGGAGGCACTAACGAGGGGGTGTATAGCTGGTCCATCGGAGTCGAAGGGCGTTATCTGAACAAGCACAACTTCGGCTTGAGCTATATCGACTCCTATTCGCCGTACCGTACCAATCCCGATGGAACCGTTACCAGTGACCAGACCATTGGGTCACCGGTCCAGAACAATCACGGTCGTATCTCGTTCAATTACAGGGTCAGTTTCTAAGCCCAGTAGCACTGGGGCTTTTGCAACAAACATCAGCGGAGAACAATAATGAAAAAATATATCGGATCCATGGCAGCAGCCAGCATGAGCTTGATGATGTCAACTCAGGGCATGGCGGCATTGTCTGATGAAGAAATAGCCCAGCTGGGTTCCACTCTTACTCCATTTGGCGCGGAGATTGCTGCTAACGCCGATGGCACCATTCCTCGCTGGGAAGGAGGTATGTGCGAGCCGCCTGCCGGTTATGCTCCAGTCAAAGGTGATACGGGCGGCCCATGGGTCGATCCCTTCGCCAATGAAAAACCGCAGTTCAGCATCACTACAGGCAATCTTCAGGAATACGCCGACAAGCTTGATCCGGGAACCCTGGAGCTGTTCGCCCGCTATCCGGAAACCTTTCGGATAGATGTTTACAGCACACAACGGACAGCATGCTATCCGCAGTGGGTCTATGACAATACGATCAATAATGTACGCAGTCCCGAATTGGTCGGCGGGGCTCCCGGGCTGGTCGGCGCGCACGCGCAGATTCCTTTTCCTATCCCGAAAACCGGTCATGAGGCGATGTGGAACGTCCAGACCCGGGTAGACATGCCGCATGTCACCGGTGACCAGGAAAACTGGCTGATCGATTCATCCGGGAATGTTACCCGTACCGCGACCAACCGTATCGAGCAATTCAAGCCTTACTGGGACAATACCCGTGACGCCGTGCCGGAAAGCCAACCTTTCTTTGCACTGATCTCCACGACGATTGCGCCCGTGGGGTCGGCAGGGGTGAAACAACTGCGGCATGCTTTCCTCAATACTGAACTCCGGGATCCGATAGCCTGGTCCTATGTGCCCGGACAGCGCCGAGTCAGGCTGGCGCCAGAGTTCAAATACGATACGGTGTCGACGACGTCCGGTGGTGTACTGCTGTTCGACGAGATCAGTGGTTTTGACGGCAAGATGGACAAGTTCGACTTTGTGCTCAAGGGCAAGCGCGAGATGTATATACCTGCCAATGCCTATCGCTTCAACCAGGCTCGCAGTGCAGACGTCAATACCCCCCATCATGCCAATCCCGATTACTTGAGATTCGAGCTGCGTCGCGTATGGGTCGTCGAGGCGAGCCTCAAGCAGGGCCAACGTCATGTGCAGCAAACCAAGGTGTTCTATCTGGATGAGGACAGCTGGTCCGTAGCGGTTTACAACGCCTTTGATCATGCTGGAAAGGTTCAGAAAGTGACCATGTTTCCAGGCTTTCAGCAGTACGAGATGCCCCTGTACCGGGCTGCTCCTTACGTTCTCTATGATCTGTCCAAGCGCGCCTATTCGCATGGAGCACGCTTTGGCGGTGACGCTGCACACGGTTTTTACCGGGTAGCGCCTTTCCCCAGAAATTACTTTACTGCCGGCAATCTGGCGGGTACAGGTATCCGTTGAGGGTGCAACCGTCGCGCGCCAGCAAGAGAGCTTGACCTGCCTATGGCAGCTTCGACCGGCTGGATTCACTCGCAGCCGGTCTTTTTTTGCGCGAAATAGACTGGCTTTATCCGTTTTAACGCACTGCGTTCATCGCGCGTAAATGGCCTAACTCGGCCTCGCTGAGGCCGAGCTCCAGCAGAATCTCCTCGGAATGCTGGGCGAAACCGGGGCCTTTTTTCAATTCGCCGATTGGCTGCTGATCAAACTGGGCAGGCGAAGCGCCGACCTGGTAGCTGCCATGATCGGTCGTCACACTGGTTACAAAACCGTTGACCAGCGCCTGGGGGTCGCGCAGGACTTCCTCGGGGCTTTGCACCGGTGCCCAGACGCCTTCCAGGAAAGCAAGGCGTTCACACCAGTCAGCATAATCCCGGGCTGCGAATACCTCGTTGAGAATGGCAACGAGTTCCCGCGAGTATGTATAACGGCTTCGGCTGTCAACAAAACGTGGATCGTCAAGCAGGTCCCGTCTGTCAATGTGCGTGAGAAAATCAGGCCACCACTTGTCCATGAGCAAACAGATAGTTACCCAGCGCCCATCGCGCGTCTGATAGTTGTTTGCCAGCGCAAAGTCAGTGTCATCCTGCGGATAGGCCGGGATCGTTGGGGCACCGATACTCGTAGCCACCAGCGCCTGAGACATCAGGTAGGTGCCCACCATGTACAAGGCGTTGTCTACCACAGCGCCTTTGCCGGTTCGTTCGCGGCGAAACAGGGCTGCTGCGATAGCGCCGGCCAGGGTGACTCCGCCAGTCAGATCACCGATCGAACCGGGCTGTCGAGGGGGCATCTGGCCTGGCAATGCCTGCATGTAGGCGGCGCCAGAGCGGCACCAGGCGGTTGGGTAGTCGAAACCACCGTTATCGGCCATTTTTCCCCGCAACCCATATCCAGTGCCTCTGGCATAGATCAACTTCGAGTTGAGGCGCATCAGATCTGCCGGTTCTATGCCAAGCTTTGCCCTGGCATCTGCTCTCAGGCTGGTGAGAAACACATCGGCGCCTTCTATCAGACGATAGAGTTGCTGGCGCCCGGCTTCCTGGTTGAGATCGAGGGCAATACTCCGTTTGCCGCGGTTTCCCGTCTCAAAAAAAGGGTTGACTGAACCATTAGCCCCCGGAAGACGCATATGGCGAGATGGATCGCCACCCTCGATGCGCTCCACCTTGATAACGTCAGCACCCCAGTCGGCCAGCACCATTCCCGCTGCCGGGACGAAGGTATGTTCAGCCACTTCAACGACACGGATTCCCGCCATGAGATCGTACATGCTTGCTCACTCCTTATGATCAGGTTGTGCTGACAGGATGCCTGTTGATCTCAACGACCAAGAGTTCAAACAGGGGCATGATAAAATTATAGCTGATAAAGTGTCATTTAATAGTTAGCATGGCGAATGAGTTACTTTTAGGCGAATAGCCATCGTCGTGGTTCAAGACATGGTTTGATACGCTTGCCAAAGCGGGTGGTTCAGGGACGGATGACACCTTGATGTCGAGGCGCCTGGATCGATCAAGGTGCGGTTGCCATCATGTTCGCCGCTTGCTGAGTCGCTTCGCTGGTTCGCGTGGCCAGTTTGCGAACCTCGTCCGCCACCACAGCAAAACCTCGGCCGGCATCTCCGGCCCGGGCGGCTTCGATGGCGGCTTCGATGGCGAGCAGGTTGGTCTGGGTCGCTATGCTCTGGATGACGCCCACTATCTCGGTGAGTTTGCGCAGATTATGTTCAAGGATTTTGCGCTGCCCGGCCTGTTCGCGCTGCAATTGTTCCTGCTGGTGTAGCGCATGAATATCCACCAGGGTGCCCACCACGCGAGAAGGGGATCCATTTTCCGAGCGTCTGGTTTGCCCTCTGGAGCGGAACCAGCGGTATTCGCCACTCTTCAATCTGATTCGATAGGTCGAGTCGAAGGCTGTCTGGCCACTGCGGTCATCGAGGTGGGCGGTGAACAGCCTTATCACCTCCTGCTGATCCTCCGGGTGTATCCGGGGCGCCCAACTGGCCAGCACGTTGGGAAACTCTTCTGCTTTTTCAAAGCCTAGCATCTGGCGGAACTGAGCGGACCACTACAGATCTACTTGGGGGCGACGAAGAGCGGTCTGGCAGTGGGTAGATGAGAGCCTTGCGAGATCAGATCAATGGCGGTCAGGGGGTAGGTGATTGACGCTCGATGGTCTCCATATTCAGGTTCCCAGATGGTCGGCGAACGCCTGTCAGCTCAGCCGCCGTTGTGCGGGTTTGTCACCGGTACCGGGGATAAGGGAAGTGACAGTGATGGTTATTTCGGTTATATTTATTTTACTGTAATCAATATAATCTTTCTGGAGATTGCCATGAGCGCTGTACATGACTCGCCCTCGTCGACCAGCCTGGTCGGAACGCCCCGGGAAGTGCGGAGTTGGCTTGACAAGTCCAAGGCCCGGAAGGTAATCGTCCTGTCCGTGGACGAGCCGGATGCGAAGCGCGCTGGACAGTTGGCCGAAACGCTACTTATCGTCGCCGGTCTTATCGGGAAGTCGCTGCAGGAGCAGGACGAGCGAACCTTCAAGGATCTGGTCAATGCCCTGGTGCCCAAGGCACCGCCGTCGCCGATCCTGCTCAAGGAGGCGGTCATGCAGGGTCGCGCGCGCAAGGCCGTGCTTGAGGGGGCGAACTGGCTGACCGCTGCCGAAGTCGCCAAGGTTGCAGGTCTGAGCGCGGGCAACCCGAGCGCGCAGCCGAACAAATGGAAGCGTCAGGGCCAGATCTTCGCGATCCGCCACCAGGGTATGGACTACTTCCCCGACTACGGGCTGGACCCTGATGCCGGCTACCGTCCGCGCAAGTCGCTCAAGCCGATCCTCGATGTCTTCGGCACTGAGAAGGACGGCTGGGGGCTGGCCTACTGGTTCCTCGCCGCCAACAGCTTCCTGGGGGGGCGCAAGCCGCAGGACGTACTGGCCAGTGAGCCGGAGATGGTCCTCGCCGCGGCCAAGGACGAGATGGCCGAGGTGGCCCATGCCTAAGCGCAAGCCGTCGGAGGTGGACAGTCCGCCTCCGGCAACCGCCGACATCCATCTGACCCCTAAGCCTCCGGCCACGCTCCACATCACTCCTGTTATCCTCTCCAGCAACCAGATGCTGCACCGAGTGCATTCGGATGAGTACGAGGGCGACCAGTTCAATCCGGGGAGCAAGGGCAATGCGCGTTTCAGCCCAATCCGCAATACAAAAGGTGCTCCGATCCCGACTATCTATGGGGCCGACACCTTTGACGCCGCCCTCATGGAGTCGGTGTTCCATGACGTGCCGCACGTGCCCGGCTTCAAGCAGTTCGACAAGCGCAAGCTGGAAGGACAGGAGCACTCAAGGGTTCAGGTTACGCAGGATCTCAAGCTGGCCGACCTCACCAGCAAGCCCTTGCGCAAGCTGGGGCCGACGCGCAAGCAACTGATCGATACGGAGAAGGACCAGTACCCGCAGACGCGTGAGTGGGCGGAAGCCATCCATAAGCAGCACCCGGACATCCAGGGCCTGTACTGGACCTCGCGTCAGGACGACTCGGCACGTGCTGTGATGCTGTTCGGCGATCGTGTTCCCGAAAGCGTGCTACAGCAGGTGGGCGATTCGCGCAGCCTGTTGAAGGACGAGCAGGCCTACGCGGAAGTGCTGGATGTGGCTGAGGTGATCGGCGTGCTCATCGTGCCTGGCAAGGGCAACAAGTAGAGGGCGTGCCGGCGGCCATCTCGGCCTCTATTTGTCCTTCGATCGCTCTGACAAATGAAGTCGGGGACAGCACCCAGGGCTGTAGTCGAGTGTGCAAAATGAGGCTATACTCAAGTTTCTCGCTGACTACAACAGCGGGAAAAGGTAATGAGAAACAAAGACTTGGCGCCTTAGTATCTGTCTCGTTTCCCGCTCCAAATTATCAAAAAAGCCGCCTTTCAGGCGGCTTTTTTGTGTCTGTTTTTCGGCTGGGCTGCCTGGGTCATGATTGCGGTTCGTCGCTGGGGCGCTCCAGAATCCTGGGGCCGGAACCCTGCTCGGCAAGTATGTCATCAGGATTGCGTAGCGGGCAGTCTGCCAGTGACAAGCAGCCACAACCTATGCAGCTATCGAGTTCATCACGAAGACGGGTCAGTTTCTGGATTCGCTCGTTAAGGTTGGCTCTCCAGTCTGAAGAAAGTTTGCGCCATTGCTCTGCGTCCAGTTTGTTGCCTGCTGTGTAGTTGGCAAAGGCTGTTTTGATTTCTTCCAGGGAGATGCCGGTGCGTTGGGCCACCTTGATGATCGCGATATGCCGGAGTACGACGGCTTGGAACCGGCGCTGGTTACCGGCTGTGCGCAGACTTTTGATCAGCCCTTTGGATTCATAGAAGTGCAGTGTCGAAATGGCGACCCCGCTACGTTTGGCCAGTTCGCCGATGCTTAGCAGACGTGTGGAGTCGGGCGTATTTTTTCTCATTACTGGTTGTTGACCTCAAGTTTGCTTGAGGTTTTATAGTGCGTCGCGCCAGGTTTGGCAACCGTTTAAATACTCTGGCTGCTGCGGCTTTGTTGGGGCTGCAGCACGAGTGACGATCATCCAGATTGGGAGTGACAATCGATGCAGAAGTTGGGGGAAGTGCTTGAAAGTGGGTGGCTGTGGTTGGTTGCGCGGCTGTTGCTGGTAGTAGTTTTTGCTTCATCCGGACTGGTGAAGATTATCGATTTTGGTGCCGGGGTGGCTGAGATGAGTGATGCCGGTCTGGAGCCGGCCTGGTTGTTTAATGTGGTGGTCGCCTCGACGCTCCTGCTTGGTTCTCTGCTGATTCTGCTGGATCGGGTGGTTTGGTTGGCTGCTGCGGCTTTGTCAGGTTTTTTACTGCTGACGATCCTGATAGTCCACCGTTTCTGGGCTTTGCCAGCTTCTGATGCGGAGCTGGCACTGTTCTTTGCCCTTGAGCATGTGTCGGTGATGGGGGGGCTGATCGCCGTTGCAGTGGCAAGTCACGCCCGCCGTGAGCTACGCCTGATTGATGAGTGGAAACCGAGGACTTGAGAGTCGAGGGTCCCTTTCACACGTGGATTCAGCTTTGCAGCAGCTGTTTGGCCTGGGCCCAGTCGAAGGTTTCGCCGCGGGCTTCGGCCTCCGCTCGGTGCTCGTCGAGAAGCTGGTACTGGGCAATTTCCTCGTCGGGCATGAAATGCAGACAGTCGCCACCGAAGTACCACAGCAGATCGCGGGGGATCAGGTGGGCAATCTGCGGGTAGCGGCTGATAATCTGGCACAGCAGTTCCTGCCCCAGATACTGACTGTCGTGTTCCTGGCGTTCCATGACCTCTACCAGCTCAGCAAAGCGCTCGAGAAATAGCAGGTTGCTTTCCTCGGGAACCTGTTCCATCAACACCGCTTGCGCGCGCAGGGTGTCGTACAGGCTGTGCAGCAGGGCCAGATGGTAGGTGTGGTAGCTCAATGGGGTAGACATGGGGGACTCCAGACAGGCTTGAACCGCGCGAGTGTAGCAAAATACTGCACTCGGCGGTCCAGTGAGCTACCACTGAGTTACTCAGTGGTAGCTTGAGTCTTGCTCTTGCGGGGCTTGGGTTTGGCAGGGCTCATTTCTTCCTTGGCGAAGTCATCAACTTCGATCACCGCCCGCCGCGCATCGCGAGCGATGCGTATCAGGTCGGCCTCCTCGGTGCTGAGAAGACCGCTGGTGACGGCGGTATCAAGCTGAGCCTCAGTGTTACCTGCAGAAATATCGCCGTTGGCCACGGCCCGGGCCAGTTTGGTTTCCAGCGGGTCGGCCGCGATGACTTTTTCCAGGGTGTAGTTGAGCAGTCCGGTGACGTCTTCTGGATCATTGCTGCGATAACAGCCGGCTAGTAACCGGTCACGGGCGGCGCCTGGAGTCATGAGCCGGCGAGCGACTTCGGCTCCGGTCTTGTCGGTCGGTGGTTTGAGCCGGCGTCCGAGCGGGAAAATGATGGCTCGCAGGGCGATGCCCAGGCGGCGGTCGGGGAAGTTGAGCAGAATTTCATGCATGGCCTGCTCGGTCTTGGCCAGTAGGTCTTCAACACCCCACTGAACAAAGGGCAGATCTTCATCCGGCGAGCCCTGATCCTGGTAGTGCTTGAGGGTGGCGCTGGCCAGGTAGAGGTTGCTGAGTACGTCACCGAGGCGCGCGGACAGGCGTTCACGGCGTTTGAGTTCACCGCCGAGCATCAACATGCTGATGTCGGTCAGGGTTGCGAAGGCCGCCGCCAGGCGGTTGAGCTGGCGGTAGTAGGGGCGGGTTTCGGTGTTGCCGGGGGCTTTCCCGATACGTCCGCCGCTCAGGCCCAGTAGCAGGCTGCCAGCTGCATTGCCCAAGGCAAAGCCGATATGTTCGAACAGCAGGTTATCGAAGCGCTCGATGGCTTTGTGCTGGTCGCTTTCCTGAGTGGCGGCCATCTCCTTGAGCACGAAGGGGTGGCAGCGGATCGCGCCCTGACCAAAGATCATCATGTTGCGGGTCAGTATATTGGCGCCTTCGACAGTGATGGAAATCGGCACTGACTGATAGCCACGACCCAGATAGTTCTTCGGTCCCATACAGATGCCTTTGCCGCCGTGTACATCCATGGCGTCGTTGAGGCATTGGCGCATACGTTCGGTCAGGTGGTATTTGACGACCGCCGAGAGAACCGAGGGCTTCTCGCCGAGATCGACCGCGCCAACGGTCATGGTGCGGGCGGCATCCATTACATAGGTGTTGCCGCCGATCCGGGCCAGAGCTTCCTGGATGCCTTCGAATTCGCCAATCGGCAGGTTGAACTGGCGGCGGATCCGGGCGTAGGCGCCGGTGGTCATGCTGGCCATCTTGGCGGCGCCGGTACTGCCGGCCGGTAGTGAAATAGAGCGACCGACTGACAGACAGTTCATCAGCATTTTCCAGCCCTGGCCGATCATGCCCTGGCCACCGATCAGGTAGTCCATGGGAATAAATACGTCCTTGCCAGAGTTCGGGCCGTTCATGAAGGCAGCGTTGAGCGGGAAATGGCGGCGACCGATCTCGACACCGGGGGTGTCGGTCGGGATCAGGGCCAGGGTTATGCCGAGTTCTTGTTGCTCGCCAAGCAATTGATCAGGGTCGTAGACCTTGAAGGCCAGGCCAAGCAGGGTGGCGACCGGGCCCAGGGTGATGTAGCGCTTTTCCCAGGTAAGTCTGAGCCCCAGTACTTCCTGGCCTTGCCACTGGCCCTTGCAAACGATGCCCTTATCCGGCATTGATCCGGCATCTGAGCCGGCCTCGGGCGAGGTGAGGGCAAAGCAGGGAATATCTTCGCCACTGGCCAGGCGCGGCAGGTAGTGGTCCTTTTGGGCATCGGTGCCGTAGTGCATAAGCAGTTCGGCTGGCCCCAGCGAGTTTGGCACCATGACGGTGCTGCCCAGATCGCCGCTGCGGCTGGCCAGCTTCATGGCTACCTGGGAGTGGGCGTAGGCAGAAAAACCCTTGCCGCCATACTGTTTAGGAATGATCAGGGCGAAAAAACCGTTGCTTTTGATGAAGTCCCAGATTTCCGGAGGCAGATCCTGGCGATGGGTGGTGATGTCCCATTCGTCGGTCATGCGGCAAAGTTCTTCCACCGGGCCGTCAAGGAAGGCTTTTTCCTCGTCGCTCAGGGTCGGTTTGGGGAAGTTATGCAGCTTGTTCCAATCCGGCTTGCCGCTGAATAGCTCGCCGTCCCACCAGACGGTCCCTGCGTCGAGTGCTTCACGCTCGGTGTCGGATAACGGTGGGAGTACCTTGCGAAACCAGTTGAACAGTGGCGTGCTGATGCTGGTGCGGCGCCAGTCTGTCATGTTCAGAGGGATGGCGATACCCAGGAAGGCGGCCCAGAGCAGCAGGTCCAGCAGCCAGTGGACAGGTCCGAAAACGGTCATGATCAGCAGATATGCCGCGGTGGCGATGCAGCCGTTGAGCAGTCCGCTGCGCATATAAGCCAGTGCAGCGATCCAGAGTACCAGGCCGATCAGCCATAGCAGGGTCAACATTTAGCGCTCCTTTCCAGTTGCCTATGCAAGGGTCTGTCAGACCCTAGGACTCAGCATAGCCGGTTTGCCGGGTGATATCGAAAGGAAGGCTGTTGCAGAGTGTTGGCGGGCGCTGGAGCGCCCGCCAACCAGAGCTTTCAATGCTCTACGCGGCTGAGATCGGCAGGCAGGGTGCGGCCGGCCAGATAGTAGTGGAAAGATGCCCAGATATTGATGAAGGCGGCGCCGAGCAGGGCATAACGCAGACTGTCGTTTTCAAACAGGGGGCGCATCAGGTCGCTGGCGATGCCGATCAGTTGCGGACCAAAGCCGAGGCCGACCAGATTCAGGATGAACAGCATGATGGCTGAGGCCAGGGCCCGACTGCGTAGCGGGGTCAGGCTCTGAATCATGGCGAAGCTGGGGCCTAGGTAGAAGGCGCCGAGGAATGCGGCCGGCATATAGATCACTAACGCCCAGAAGGTGCTATCGACCAGGTAGAAAGCCACGATGAAGGGAATGGCCAGGATTTTGGCCAGGCCGACGATCCAGGCGTTCCAGCTCTGGTTGCGGGCCGCCAGACGGTCGGCCAGAAGGCCGCCGATGAAGGCACCCAGGCCGCCGACGATGCCCATGACCGGACCGAGAAACAGGCCTACCTGGCCGGGGGTAAGGCCGTGGCTGCGAATCAGAAAGGCCGGCCCCCAGACGATGCTGCCATAACCAACCAGTGCAGTAAGAGTCACGCCGATCACGACGTGCCGGGTAGTGCGCACCTGCCACAGTGAGGCAAATCCGGCGCGAACATTGACCTTGCCCAGAGCCGCTGGTTTGACACCGTCGGCATGGCCGCGCGGTGGTTCGATCAGGGTGTAGCGCACCAGCAGGGCAATCAGCAGGCCGGGTAGTCCGACGACGAAGAAGGCTGCTCGCCAGCCCCACCATTCAGCGACGAAGCCACCGACCATGAAGCCAATCATGATGCCGAAGTAAACACCCAGGGCGTAGATCGACATGGCGCTGGAGCGCTGTTCTTTGGGATACAGGTCGGAAATCATCGAGTGTGACGGCGGACTGGAGCCAGCCTCGCCAATCCCGACCCCAATCCGGGCTGCAGCCAGTTGCCAGAAGTTCTGGGCCAGTCCGCAGAGTGCGGTCATGGCGCTCCAGATGGCGATGGACCAGGCAATGATGTTGCGTCGGTTGGAGCGGTCGGCCCAGATGGCAATCGGAATACCGAGTGTGGCGTAGAACAAGGCAAAGGCAATGCCGGACAGGAAACCGAGCTGGGTGTCTGACAGCAGCAGGTCGGCCTTGAGTGGTTCGATTAGTATGCCGACGATATTGCGGTCGACATGGCTGGAAGTGTAGGCCAGGACCAGAATGATCAGGGCGTAGCGACGATAGGCCGGAGTAATGCGGCTGGCCGGGTCATCATTGACCGTGGCCGGGGTGTCGGGCACGAGTGCCATGGGGTGTCTCCGCTGGGGGAATTGTTGTTGTCTAGTGCATCGAGCATAAGGTGGTGCGGGGGCGCCCCACAATCGACCGGCCGGTCACATTTGTAGAACTTTTGTAATCGCCGCACGGCAGAGACCCCATGTAGGGCAGGGTTGATTTTCCTGTTCCTGCCCCCATAGTGTGCGGTTCGTCTAGACACTGGCAGGAATCAGCACATGACCGCAGCTATCAGCATTCGCGGGCTGGAGAAGACCTACGCTAATGGTCACCAGGCACTCCAGGGGATCGATCTGGAAGTGCGCGAAGGGGATTTTTTTGCGCTGCTGGGCCCAAATGGCGCCGGCAAATCAACCACCATCGGTATTCTCTCATCACTGGTGAACAAGAGCGCCGGCAAGGTCGAGATTTTCGGTCACGATATCGATACCGATCTGATGGCCGCCAAGCGCTGCATCGGCGTGGTTCCTCAGGAATTCAACTTCAGCCAGTTTGAGAAGGTCATGGATATCCTGGTCAATCAGGCCGGTTACTACGGAATCCCGCTGGGCCAGGCTCGCGAGCGCGCGGAGCACTATCTCAAACGTCTGAATCTGTGGGACAAGCGCGATGTGCCTTCGCGGATGCTGTCGGGGGGGATGAAGCGCCGGCTGATGATCGCCCGGGCTCTGATTCATGAGCCCCGACTGCTGATTCTGGATGAGCCGACCGCTGGGGTGGATATCGAGATTCGGCGGTCGATGTGGCAGTTTCTGCAGGATATCAATGCTCAGGGCGTGACCATCGTGCTGACCACCCATTACCTTGAGGAGGCCGAGCAGTTGTGTCGGCATATCGCAATCATCGACCGCGGCCGGATCATTCACAACACCAGCATGCGTCGGCTGCTCAAGGAGCTGCATGTCGAGACCTTCCTGCTTGATGTACGCGAGACGCTGAGCGCCGCCCCGGTGCTGAGTGATTATCCGTGCTTGCTGGTCGATGAGCATACGCTGGAGGTACAGGTCGACAAGTCGCAGGGCATGAATGCGCTGTTTACTGCCCTGGCCGCTGCCGGTATCGAAGTGCTGAGCCTGCGTAACAAGAGCAACCGCCTGGAGGAATTGTTCCTGACCCTGGTGGATGAAAACGCCGAGAAAGGAGCCGCCTGATGCAGCATTGGCATACTAGCTGGATTGCCTTGGGTACCATCCTGACCAAGGAAATTCGCCGTTTTACCCGCATCTGGCCCCAGACCCTGCTGCCGCCGGCTATCACCATGGCATTGTATTTCGTGATTTTCGGCAACCTGATCGGTAGTCGTATTGGTGAGATGGGTGGTTTGCGTTATATCGACTACATCGTGCCAGGGCTGATCATGATGTCAGTGATCACCAACAGCTACTCCAACGTGGTGTCGAGCTTCTTTAGTACCAAGTTTCAGCGCTCGATCGAGGAGTTGATGGTGGCGCCGGTCTCGCCGCATGTGATCCTGCTGGGTTATACCCTGGGTGGCGTGGCTCGGGGGCTGGCGGTGGGGCTGATTGTGACTCTGATGTCGCTGTTCTTCACCCGTCTGCAGGTCGAGCATGTGTGGCTGACCATCGCGGTGGTGTTTTTCACCTCGCTGGTGTTTTCTCTGGGCGGTTTCATCAATGCGGTATTTGCCCGCACCTTTGATGATATTTCGATCATCCCGACCTTCGTGCTGACACCGCTGACCTATCTGGGCGGGGTGTTCTACTCCATTCATCTGTTGCCGGAGTTCTGGCAGAAGGTCTCGCTGATCAATCCGATTTTGCATATGGTCAATGCGTTTCGCTACGGCATTTTGGGTGTTTCGGATATAGGTATTGGCACGGCCCTGGCATTGATGGCACTGTTCACCGTTATTCTGTATAGCTACAGTTACTGGTTGCTGGTGCGTGGCACCGGCCTGCGCCAGTAATCCCGTCTGATCCACGCGTCGGGCTGGCCTGTCCAGAGCTGCCCGACAATGCAACGAGAGAGTCTTCAGCATGAAGCAGCATCCGGCTGAACAGTCGCCGCTGGGCAAATCCAGCGCCTATGTCAGTGTTTATACCCCCTCGCTGTTGTTCCCCATTCCCCGGGCACCGAAATGGGAAGAGTTGGGGCTGCGCGCCGATGCCTTGCCCTTTCATGGTGCCGATGTCTGGAACTGTTACGAGCTGTCCTGGCTGAACCCGTCCGGCAAGCCCGAGGTGGCTGCCGCCGAGTTCGTGTTTCCGGTCAGAGCGGCGCGGATCGTTGAATCGAAGTCATTCAAGCTGTATCTGAACTCCTTCAATCAGACGGTGTTCAGTGATCGGGGGGAGGTGTTGCGGACCCTGGAGTCGGACCTGTCGGTGGCCGCTCAGGGGCCGGTCATGGTGCGCCTGATGGGGATGAGCCAGCTTCACCAGTTCGGGCTGTTCCAGATGCCTGGCGAGTGTTTGGATGAGCTGGATGTGGCGATTGATCGTTACGACTACGACGCCGGATTGCTGGCGTTGGCCGGAACTGCGGGGGAGGTCAGCGAGACCCTGCACAGCCATCTGCTAAAGTCCAACTGCCCGGTCACCGGGCAGCCTGACTGGGGCTCGGTCCTTATCAGCTACAGCGGTCAGGCACTCGATCGCGCTGCGCTGCTGCGATACCTGGTTTCGTTCCGCCAGCACTCGGACTTCCACGAGCAGTGTGTGGAGCGGATCTTCGTCGATCTGCGTCGGCTGTTGGGGGAGCGTTCACAGCTGACAGTCTACGCACGCTATGTGCGTCGTGGCGGGCTGGATATCAACCCCTATCGCTCGACCCAGGCGGGCTTGCCTGAGAACTGGCGCCTGGCGCGCCAGTAATTTTTCAGATACCCATGTCCGACAGGCTCTGCGCTACGCTGCGCAGGGTGCCGACCAGTGTCGGATGGCGGGCTTCCAGGCGCTCGATCAGCAGATTGACGCCATCCACCAGGGTGGGGTCGGCCTCGGCCTGAGCTTCTTCGGCTTCCAGCAGGGCCAGCTTGGTTTCGATGTTGTCCGCCAGCGTCTGCAGCGCCTCGCGCTCTTCCTCGGACAGCGGTCCGTCGGCCTGGTTGAGGGTCTGCTGCAGGGATTCGAGTTGGGACTTCAGGCGCTTGGTGGGCATAGTGAAACAACTCCTTGGGCGTTTTACCTTTTCCCAACTATAACCCGCCTTGGGCGATTGCGTCAGGGGCGCTCGTTGCGTTCCAGCCTGGCCTGGATGTCGAACAGACATTCGTTCAGATCGGCAATGGTGTCTATCACATAGTGGGCACCAGCATTCATCAGTCCCAAGGTGGCCTGCATGCGGACACGGTCCTGGTCCGCCGGCTCCATGTCGCGCCACAGATTTAGCCCGACATTTGGCAGCGGACCGCTCATGGCTGTGCCGATTGTCCACCAGCCGGCATTCAGCCCGGCCTGTATACCAGCCACAGTACCGCTGACCAGAACTCCTCGACGCAATTGGTCGACTGCCAGGTGCGTGGCTGCCTTCAGCAGTGGGTCAGGCGCGGGGAAGCGCCGCTGTGGTTGTGCGGGCAGGCGCAGCCAGGTTTCCGGGAGCAGGCGTGCGGTGGCGGGGAGTTCATCGTCGAACAGGACCGCCACGGGAATGCCTCGACGGGCCAGGCAGTTTTCCAGCGTCTGGTGCCCCGGCAGCAGCTCGGGGTGCTCAGTGCAGCGGCTTTCGATCAGTGTGCCCGCATACTCGAAAACCAGGGCCTGAATTGGAGAAGCGAGCATGATGGGGATCCTGTGTCGGCTGTGGGCATCGGTCATGATCGCCTGATCCCATGACAGAGAGATGACGGACGGATGTCAGGCCTGAGACTTCAGTGCTACGGTGGGCGGGGGCTGTAGCAACATCAAGATGCGCTTTAACGATGCGGTTTAGCACGAAAAACACTGAGTTGTGTGCCGGTTTGGATTAAACTGCGCGTTTTTCGGGGCGGTGCCAAGGATTCCGCTTCGCGTGATGAGTCGAAAAGGGAGAGCAACTCCATGAACCTGAACAAGTTGTCGGTTGGCTCCGTACTGGTGGCCGCATTGAGTTGGCTGGGGCTAACTCCGGCTTGGGCCGATTATGATTACGACGATGAGGCCGAATACCGCAATCCCGACCCTTGGGAGCCGGTTAATCGGGCCGTCTTTCGTTTCAATGACACGCTGGACACCTACACCCTGCGCCCAGTAGCCCGGACCTATGACCGGCTGATGCCTAAGCCGCTGAATGACGGGGTCAGCAATGTCTTCAACAACCTGGGTGAGCCGAAGAACCTGGTCAACAACCTGCTGCAGGGCAAGTTCCATGACGCCGGGGTAGACACCGCGCGCTTTCTGCTCAATACCACCCTGGGGGTGGTCGGGGTGTTCGATGTCGCTACCCGTATGGGGTTGCAGCGCAATGACGAGGATTTCGGCCAGACGCTCGGGGTTTGGGGGGTGAACAGCGGGCCGTACGTCATGCTGCCGTTCCTGGGTCCGAGCACGCTGCGTGACGCACCTGCCCGTGGCGTGGAAGCCTACTCAGGCTACAACTATTACAACCACCTGGATCATATCCGCACGCGTAACAGTACGATGGCCACCGAAATGGTCGATACCCGCGCTGCCTTACTTGGTCAGGAGCGACTGATCCGGGGTGATCGCTATACCTTCATTCGCAATGCCTATCTGCAGAATCGCGAGTTCAAGGTGCGCGACGGAATGGTTGACGACGACTTCTGAGGTTTCCTAGCCGACACTGTCGAACTGAATACCTACCCGAAACCCCTGGGCTTCATCGGCACTGCAGCGGACCACCCGCCCCAGAGCCTCGAGTCCGGGGAGCCCAGGGGTTGGCGAGGCCAGGCTGAAACGCACGGCAACCCCTTCGGCCACCGCTTGGGGCAAGATCACCTGGGCTCCCTGGCTGGACAGGTCCTGACAGTGAACATGAAAGCTTTCGCCACTATCGGTCAGGGTCAGTTGCCCTTCGCTTTCGATTTGCATGCGAATGAAATCACGCTTTTCACTGTAGCGTTGGTCGTGAAACGACATGGCAACTCCTTGGCCGATTGAGCGGTTTTTTCGTCATCCTAGTCGGCCCGAGGCTAGTGGACAAGGCGTTCGGTACAGCAAAGGTTGCCTGGGACGGCGGATAAGAGTAGTGTTTGCCCCTTGAAAGCGTCAGGTTACCCTGATCAGACAGATAAATACCCCTGTGGCCCCGCAACCTGACGGTTTCGGGGCATTGGCGTAGGGACTCTATGCAGCTTCCTGGCACGACATTGCTGGTAATCGATGATGACGATTCCGTGCGTCAGAACATCGGCAAACATCTGGAAACATGCGGTTTCGATGTGCTCCAGGCAGGCAACGCCCAGCAAGGGCTCGACCTGTTCACTAGCCAACGACCCGAACTGGTATTGTGCGATCTGCACATGTCCGATATCAGTGGCTTCGAGCTGGTCCGGCAGATCACTGACAGAGCACCGGAAACCCCGGTCATCGTCATCTCCGCCGACAGCGTCATGACCGATGTGGTCGAAGCGCTGCGAGTAGGCGCGAGTGATTACCTGATCAAACCCCTCAAAGATATGCGAGTGCTTGAGCATGCGGTACGCCGCTCGCTCGACCGGGCCCGTTTGCGGTTGGAGAACCAGCGCATCCGTGAGCGTCTGGAGCAGGCCAACCGTGAGCTGGAAAACCACCTGAAAGTGCTCAAGGATGATCAGGCGGCAGGCCATCAGGTGCAGCTCAACATGCTGCCACCAAGCCCCTGGCAAAGTGGCGCCTATTTGTGCGAACACCGCATTTTTCCGTCCCTGTACCTGTCTGGGGACTTTGTTGACTACTTCCGTGTGTCTGACACTCAGGTGGCGTTCTATCTGGCCGATGTGTCCGGTCATGGCTCATCCTCGGCGTTTGTGACTGTGCTGCTCAAGTTCATGAGCACGCGGCTACTTTATGAGCAGCGTCGGCAGGAAAGTGAAGGCCCTATTCACTTCAAGCCTTCGGATGTGCTGGGTCACATCAACCGTAGTCTGATCAGTTGCAAGCTGGGCAAGCATGTGACCATGCTGGGCGGTGTGATCGACGAAACCAGCGGAACATTGACTTACAGTATCGGCGGGCATTTGCCTTTGCCGGTGCTCTATAGTGAAGGAAAGGCCAGCTACCTGCCCGGCAAGGGCCGCCCGGTCGGTTTGTTCGAGGATGCTGAGTATGAGGATCATGAACTCAAGCTGCCGGAGTGTTTCACCCTGATGCTGTGCTCGGATGGGGTGCTCGACTGTATCGAGGGTACCACTCTGAGGGAGAAGGAAGCGCGGCTGCCGGAATTGATGGAGCAGGCTGACGGCGGAATGCAGAATCTGCTGAAACTGCTGGGCATGGACCGTAAAACGGCCATGCCGGACGATATATCTGTGTTGCTGTTGAGCAGGAATCCCGGATGATGACCACCGGCAAGATCCAGTTCGCCGAATGTGAGGGTGCCTTTGTCCTCAAGTTTATCGGGGATGTGCGCCTGACCCTGTGCGCGGCGCTGGATGCCTATATTGAAAAGATTTTTTGCGCTCTGAACTTTCAGTCGATCGTGATTGATCTGACTGAAACCGAGGGCATCGACAGTACCTCGCTAGGATTGCTGGCCAAGCTGTCGATTCTGTCGAAAGAGAAGGTTGGTTTCCTGCCGACGCTGGTCTCTAATCACGACGACATGAATCGCCTGTTGCAAAGCATGGGGTTTGATCAGGTGTTCAATATCGTCTCGGAAGCGACGCCGAGTGAGACCGAGCTGCAGGACCTGCCGGGGCAAACCTTGTCTGAAGAGATGGTCAAGGCCAAGGTGCTTGAGGCTCATCGGATCCTGATGAGCCTGAATGCGCATAACCGCGATGCGTTTCGTGATCTGGTTAGTGCGCTCGAGTCAGACCAGCAGCATCGCTAACTGCTAACCCCATTACGCCCTTTTTTGAATGGGCCCCGATCCGAGGCCCTGGTCTGCCGTCCCGAGTTTTGGCTCAGGCCGCTGAAGCAGCCCGGGCAGCCAGCAGGCGTTCCAGTTTGAGCTGGTCCGCTGCGAAAGCGTGGATGCCTTCGGCCAGCTTTTCGGTGGCCATGGCATCTTCGTTATGGCTCCAGCGGAATGCCCGCTCGTCCAGCACCGTTCGCGAGTCGGCCGTACCTCTTAGCGCAGGGGACAGCTCCAGTTCACCGGGTTCGCCGGCCAGTTGCTGGAGCAGGGCGGGGCTGATGGTCAGCCGGTCGCAGCCGGTCAGGGCTTCGATCTGGCCAATATTGCGGAAGCTGGCGCCCATCACCACGGTGGCGTACAGATGTTCCTTGTAGTAGCGGAAAATCCGCGCAACTGATTGCACCCCTGGGTCGTCCAGACCGCTGAAATCCCGACCTTCCTGACGCTTGTGCCAGTCGTAGATCCGCCCAACGAACGGGGAGATCAGGAAGACCCCAGCATCGGCACAGGCCTGGGCCTGGGCGAATGAGAACAGCAGAGTCAGGTTGCACTGAATGCCTTCACGCTCAAGCGCCGCGGCCGCCTGGATTCCTTCCCAGGTAGCGGCGATCTTGATCAGCACCCGGTCGCGGGTGATTCCGAGTTCTTCATAGCCTTCAATCAGCCGGCGGGCCTTGGCGATGGTGGCGTCGCGGTCAAACGACAGGCGCGCATCGACCTCGGTAGAGACGCGCCCGGGCACCAGTTTGACGATTTCACTTCCCAAGGCAATGGCAAACCGGTCACAGGCTTCGCTGATCGGGTCGAGACTGCCTGCGGCCTGGCGCAGGGCCTGGTCGAGCAGAGCGCGGTACTCCGGTTGCTCGGCGGCCTTGAGCAGCAGGGACGGGTTGGTGGTCGCATCGACCGGTTGCAGGGCACGAATGGCCTGAATGTCGCCGGTATCGGCAACGATGATGGTGTGCTGCTTGAGGCTGTCGAGTTTGCTGGTCATGGTCGGCCCTGAACGAAAACGTGAAGTCCTTGGTTGACCTTACCGCAAGCCTGTTACACCGGGCAATCCCGTGGCTGCATCCGCCGCGTCATGTCGCTCAGCAGTTCGTCATAAAGCGCCAGAGGATCTTCACAGCGGTGGATTTCACTGCTCAGTTGGCGGCGGAAGTGACGCGCGCCGGGCAGGCCCTGGAACAGCCCGAGAATGTGGCGGGTGACATGGTTCAGCAGCCCGCCCTGTTCCAGGTGAGCGACGATGTAGGGGCGCAGCGCCTCCAGCACCTCAATCCGGCTCAGGACCGGTTGCTCGTCGGCATAGAAACGGCGGTCGACCTCAGCCAGCAGGTAGGGGTTGTGGTAAGCCTCACGACCCACCATGACGCCATCCAGGCAGTCCAGTTGCGCCTGCATCTGATCCAGATCGGCCAGCCCGCCATTGAGGATGATTTCCAACTGTGGGAAGTCAGCCTTCAATTGTCTGACCACTTCGTAGCGCAGCGGTGGAATCTCGCGGTTTTCCTTGGGCGACAGGCCTTCAAGAATGGCAATACGGGCATGCACGATGAAGGTGTCGCAACCGGCTTCATGCACCTGGCCGACGAAATCACATAGCTCGTCGTAGCTGTCGCGACCGTTGATGCCGATGCGATGCTTGACCGTGACCGGTATGCTGCAGGCCTCGAGCATGGCTTTGACGCAATCGGCCACCAGGGCCGGGTGGCCCATCAGGCAGGCGCCGATCATGTTGTTCTGCACCCGGTCGCTGGGACAGCCGACATTCAGGTTGACCTCGGCATACCCGGCCTGTTCGGCCAGGGCTGCACAGGTGGCCAGCTCGGCCGGATTGCTGCCGCCCAGCTGCAATGCCAGAGGCTGCTCCTGCGGGCTGTGGCCGAGAAAACGTGTGCGATCGCCATGAATAACCGCGCCAGTGGTGACCATTTCGCTGTACAGCAGCGCCTGGCGGCTGATCAGGCGCAGAAAGAAGCGGCAGTGACGATCAGTCCAGTCCATCATCGGTGCAACGCAGAAGCGTCTGGATGGGCCGGGGCGCTGTAGTGTGGGGGGCTGTAGGCTCATGGCAACTGGTCAGGTTTTGATCAGGGGCGGCATTGTAGCAGAACCCGAGCCGGAGAATACCGATAAACCCACGACCTGTGCTCAGCTTCGGCTGAGCACACGGAACAAACGGCGAAGGACAGTTGGGCGCGGGGCGCTGAAGGCTGTCAGTAGCGCCTGGCAGTCGATGCGCTGCTGTTGCTCGAAAGCCAATGCACTGCGCAGGGCGGGCCAGCAATGGCTGGGCAGGTTGGGCGGGCGTTCCAGGGTTTTGTCTTGTTCCATGGCCTTGGCCTGGCGTGCAGTCAGCCGACTGAATGGGTGGTGGCCGCTGCACAGCTCGTAAAGAATGCAGGCCACGGCATAGACATCAGCGGGGCTGCCGAGCGCTTCGCCGTTGAGCAACTCCAGCGCGGCATAACGTGGGGTCCAGGCGGCGATGCGGGCCCGGCTCAGGCGTGGCAGGCCGGGCAACAGCCCTTGACGGGCCTGGCCCAGGCCGTAATCGAACAGCCGCACGCCGTCGTCGGTGAGCATCACGTTACTGGGCTTGAGATCACCGTGCAGTACGCCGCGCTGGTGCGAGTAGCTCAGGGCCTGGAGCAACGGAATGGCGATACCGCGCAACTGCTCCCAGTCCATCCCGGCTGGGTGGGCTTCGATCAACTGGTCCAGGGTTGGTCCCTTGAGCAGCTCCATGGTAATAAACGCGCGTTGACAGTCGCTGTCGACATCAAAGCCGTAGACCTGAATGACATTGGCATGATGCAGTCGGCTGGTCAGGGCGAACTCGCTGTAGAGCAGGGCGTTGGCATCAGGATATTCGGCGAAGCTGTCGGTCAGGGTCTTGAGGGCGACGAAGGGTTCGGGATCGCCGAACTGTTCGCGCAACAGATCACGGGCACGATAGACCGCGCCCATGCCACCGACACCGAGCAGGCGCTCGATGTGATAGCGACCGTTGAGAATATCCGGTAACGGGCCGATGCTGATGGGCTCCGGTGCGGGAGCCTCTTCGCTCTGTCCGAAGGCGAAATGAGTCAGGTCGGACAGGTTGTCCTCGTCCTTGAGTGGGGCAGTCACGGGGACCTCCATCGGGTTCATCGGCGAATGACCACCGCACTGATGTTGTCACGGGCCGGGCCGTCGAGTGCCAGTTCGAACATCCGTTCAAGTGCCAGCGAGGTCGATGGCAGGTTCAGGGCATTGCCCAGCATGGTGCTGGACATGCTTTGGTACAGCCCGTCGCTGCACAGCAGCAGAGTGTCCCCGGGGTAGACGGTGAACTCCACTACTTCCAGGACCAGCGTTTCGCTGGCACCTACGGCCCGGGTCAGGGCGTGTGCACCAGGTTGGCTGGCGGCCTGTTCGGCGCTCATCTGCTGCTCCTGCATCAGTTGCTGGTGCAGTGAGTGATCGCGCGACATCTGATACAGATTGCCGCTGCGCCACAGGTAGCAGCGGCTGTCACCGGCCCAGACACAGACGGCGCGGTCGCCTTCGACCAGCAGGGCAACCACCGTGCTGCCGATTACCGGGTCGGGTTTGTCCGCGGTCAGGGTGAGCTCCTTGCTTAGCCGACGGTTGAGGTCATGCAGGGCCTGGCGCAGCTCCTTGACCCGCCGGTCAAGGTCACTGCCGCCCGGCAGTTCGGCCAGTCGTTCGACGATCATGCGGCTGGCCAGGGCACCGTTCTGGTGCCCACCCATACCATCGGCGACGACCCACAGGCCACGTTCTGGCAGCGCCAGGAAAGCGTCTTCATTGCGCGCCCGTACCTTGCCTGTGTCGGTACGGGCGGAACTGCGCCAGGGAGTCAACAAATCCATCAGATCCTCGCTGGCAGGTTGAATCTGCGCAGCAGACTCAGGTCGAACGGGTTCGGCGAGCGTTGGCTGTGCAGCAGGTAATTGGCCCGCATGCCACCGAGATTGGCCTTGAGGATAAGCACATCCCGATCAGTGTGATGGTCAACTTCCAATTGATCGAGCAGACGGAACAGCGACCAGGCGCCGCTGTTCTGATCCAGACTCATGCGCCGACCACCCAGATCTTCGACCGTCAGGCTGCTGCGGCTGTTGTCATCGGCGGGCCAGCGGAATGCGGTCTGGATGATCGGGCCATGGCGGTACTCCAGACTCTGGTTGCCTAGCCTGAAATTGGCCCGGCCCAGGTTGGAGTCAAGCATGATGGGCTCCAGGCGGAACTGTACCAGTGGCTCATTGGGGTTCTCGGCAAAGAAGCTGCGACGAATAGTTTCGGCGCGGCCCATCTGGGCGAGAAACTCGCGTGATACCGGCAAACCTCGACCATCGACCTGGCGCAGGCGGTACTGGCCAGCGCTGCCGGTAACAAAGGGCTTGAGGTAACGATCGAAGAAGGTGTCAACCGTACCTTGTGGTTTGAAGAACTCACGGAAATCCGCCAGCGTCACTTCGCTCTCGGTCTCGGTGCTGAACGGGTAGCGTTGACCGACCGAGCGGCGGTAGGCAGCCAGCAGTTCGCTACGATAGCGCTGATTGATGTGTTGATAGGCATCATTCAGAACCAGCAACCAGGTATCGGCGGCCAGGGCGTTGAACCACTTGTCGACCGGTTGCGGCAGACGGGCGGCGCTGGCGCGGACCTGATTGATGGCGTCCTGCTGGCCGGCGACCCGGGCGCGAGCCATGTCGAAAGCCGCCTGCTCGGGAGCGCTGGCGTGCGCCAGGCTGTTGAGCTGTCCCTGCATGGCGTCCAGCGCCTGCAGGGCGTTGACCAGCTCTGGGCCTGGGTTGCCGTCCTGATTCAACAGTTGATGCAGGGCCTCGAAGCGGCGCTCCAATGCTCGTTGAGCCGCACTCGGGCTGCGAGTACTGGTGTCGTTGCTGTCGCTCAGGCTCAATTGGGTGTTCAGACGCACCTCTTCAAGCGCCTTGATGATCGGTGAGTTGGCTGAGGTCAGGCTGCTGAGCTGCTGCGCGCCCTCGCTGACACCAGCCATGGGGTCTACCGCCAGCAGGGCCAGTGCCTCGGTCCAGTAGTTGGCGTAATCGGCAAAGTACAGCTGCTCCATTTCTGCCATCAGGCGACGCAGGTCCTGGGCGCTGAGCGTATCGCTGTCACCCAGTACCCAGTTGTCGCGCAGCATGTTCTGCACCAGATCACCGCCCTGGGCAATGAACATCTGCTGATAGCCGTTGCGGGTGTAGAAGCCGGGAATGATGTTCTGAGCACTGGTCAGCAGGGCACCACGTGGTCCGAGTTGATTGATCATGCGGTACTCCGGCAGCCGTGCAGCCTGCTCACGAAGCATGCGATACAACACGCTGGCCAAAGATTCGCTGCGTAAGTACTGACGGGCTTCGGCAACCAGTTCCCGGTCAGTCTGGTAGGGCAGGAACGGGCCTTCGAGCAGCCGGGCGAAATGGGTGTTCAGCCCGGTCTGGACACGGGTGTTGCCGGTGTAGCGCTGAGACCAGTCGGCGGCCATCCATTCTTTCAGATACTCCGGGTCACGTCGCTCGGCATAGTGCAGCATCAGATAGGCGCGCAGGCTGCCGAACAGCTTTTCGCGATCATGGAGGCTGGACAGCATTTGTGCTTCCAGGCGCTGGCCAACCCGCTGCAGCAGCAGGTTTTCCAGGGCCTGACGATAATCGTCGTACAGCGCCGGGTTGACCTCGTCGCCCTGGAACAGTCCGTAACGCTCACGCCAGCGGGTATCGCTACGCGGGGCGAAGACCTGAGTAGCCTGATAGCGGGTATCAAGAGTCGCCAGTAACTGGTCGATATTGTCGCCTGCCGGTACTTGCCGTTGCTGGCGGTCCAGTTTCTGGGACAGGTCGCGCAGTTGTTCGAGTTTGCCATGGTTGTTGGAGAAGCTGCTGGCCCAACCCAGGCCAAACAGGACCAGGCAGGCGGCGGCACTGGCGTAGAGGATGCGCTGGCGCCAGTCGATGCGCTTGATTTCGCGCTGATCAAGACCGGCCAGGGCTGATTCGGGAAAGATCACCCGGCTCAACAGATGCTTGATGAAGCGCGGCCGGCCGCTGCGCACGGTTGGCAGTTCGCGGCCTGATGGACCGAGGTTGCGGCCAATGCTGGCGGTCATGGGATCGATGTCGCCCTGCAGTTGCGGCGCACTGGTCAGGTAGAACCCGCGCAACTGACTGGCCCGCTGGTAGCGGTTGCCGGAGAAGGCCAGTTCGATGAACAGGTTGAGTGACTCGCCAATCCGGCTGAGCTGGTGCGGAAAGTCAAGGATGCGGCCGCGACGCTGGGTGTCACGCTCCTGATGCATGCGCATGATTACCTGGCTGTTGAGCCTGCGCAGCAGTTCCTCGAACTCCTGGCGTACCACCTGAATGTCGGTGCCGTTTTGCTCCTGGCGGAAGGTAGCGCCCAGTACCTGGTCGCTTTCATCGCTGGACAGTTGGTCGAAGTACTCATCAAAACCAGGCAGGCGGTCGGCCTTGCTCAGCACCAGGTAGACCGGCACATCGACGCCGAGTTTCTGGTTGACATCGAGCAGCCGCTGGCGGGTCTGGCGGGCCAGATTCTCCAGCTCCAGTTCGTTGTCACTGAGCAGTTGTTCTACCGGCAGGTTCACCACTACACCATTGAGTGGGCGAGGGCGGCGATTGCGCAGCAGCCCGATCAGGGTCTGCCAGCCGATATTGTCAACCTGCGGGTCGGGCTGGTTCAGGTAACGGCCGGTGGTATCGATCAGTACCGCATGCTCGGCAAAGTACCAGTCGGCGTAGCGGGTGCCGGTGATCTCCCGGTTGGGGCGTTGCTCACCCTTGTTGAGTGGAAACTCCAGGCCGGAGAAGTCCAGCAGACTGGTCTTGCCGCTGGCCTGGGGGCCGATCAGCAGGTACCACGGCAACTCCTTGCGCCAGCGCTCGCTGCGGCCTTTGTACAGACTGGAGCGGCTGAGAGTACGCATGGCCTGCTTGAAGCGGCTGTGTAGTTCGAGCTGCTCTTCGACGATCAGGCTTTCACGGCGAATGCGCTCCTGGGCATCGGCATCATCCTCTTCGGCCTGTTTGCGCTTGTTGGCCTTCCAGCTTATGAACACCAGGCTCAGGCCCCAGATCAGAAACAGCGTGCTGATGGTCAGCAGTCGACTGACCGCCGAGCCCCAGGGCTCGCGACCATTGATTGCCAGCGCCGGGCCGGCAAACCAGACCAGGCTGGCCAGGGCTAGGACCAGTACCAGGCTCCATACCCAGTCACGCCTGAACAGGCCCATGCCTTTGAGAAGAAGGGTTTTGACGTTCATTGCAAATCATCCCTGAAGGTACTGTCAGTGGGGCTGGTGTGCAGGCTCTCATAGCTCTGCATGATGCTTTGGCGCTGCTCGCTGAGCACCCAGCTGAAGCCGCCATACATGATGGCCAGACACAGCAGGGTGAACAGGGTAATGGCCCACCAGGGCATGACCCGGACAAAGTGGCCGCGGGCATCCTTGAGGCCTTGCCAGTGTGGCGAGATATCGCGGGGGATGTCGCCCCGTAACTGGCGAATCTGCCGATACAGGCTGTCGCGGATCACCTCCAGTTCCAGGGTTCCGCGTGGCATGACGCGGTACTTGCCCTCGAAGCCAAGCGACAGGCACAGGTACATCAGTTCCAGTAGGTGCAGGTGCTTGACCGGGTTACGCGACAGACGCTCTAGCAGTTGGAAAAATTTCTCGCCGCCGAAGGTTTCATTGTGAAAGCTGCTGAGCAGGCTCATCTGCGACCAGGCGCTTTCGTTGCCCCAGGGAGTGGTCACCACAGCTTCGTCAATCGCAGTACAGAGCACGTAGCGGGCGGCCATGACTTCACTGCTGTCGCCGCCGTCCTGCAGGGCCCGGTGCTCGAACAGCTTGATTTCAGCGACCAGTCGGTCCTTGAGGGCGTGCAGGTCTTCGGCCTGGTAGCTGTTCTTCAGTCGTACCACTTCCGATAGCAGTGCCGCAGCGACGGCAATCAGTGGGTTGAGGCTCAGGTTGACGCCTTCACTGGCGCGCCGGCGGGTGGCGTAAATCATCCGCTGGTCGATCTTTTCCAGCTTCGGCGGTGCGGAGAAGTCGGTCAGAGGCGTCTTCGCCGGCAGGTCGCCGTTGCGGTTGAGGATGACCGTCTGGTCGTCCTGGCTGTAATCCATTTCCTTGATCATGATCTCAGTTCCTGATGGCCCAGAATTTCAGCTCCAGTTCGGGGAAGTCGCCGGAAACGTGGAAGGCGAAGCCGCCCGAGCGCTCCAGTTGCGCCAGTTCCTCGGAGTTGAGTTCCAGCGCGAAATAGGTTTTGCCCGAATGGAAAGGGATCTGCCGTGGCGCCACCGGCAGCGGTTTGACCCGGATGCCGGGCAGGTGCAGGTTGACCAGTTGGCGGATACGCTCGACCGGGCCAATCTTCAGGTGCGCCGGCAAGCGCTGGCGCAGTTCCTCTGAGTCGCACTGGGCGCTGGCGGCCAGGACGAACGAGGAGGTGCCCAGCAGCTTGTGATCCTTGAGCGGCGAGACCTGGATGCCGTACTGGCGTTGCTGCAGGTCCAGCTCCACGGCATGCTGTTCGAGCACCATCGACAGCACCTGGCGGATTGCGTCCATCAGCTTGCGGAAGCTGTTGCCCTGGTCGCTGTGCAGATAGCGGCTGTCGAGCTTGGGGCGCTTGCTCTCGCTGGAGAAGGTCGACAGTTCACCGAGCAGGCCGAGCAGCTCACGGTACAGCAGCTCCGGATGCAGTTGTTCGGCGGCCAGATGATGGCGCAGGATCGGTTCGTGGCGATTGATTAGTTGCAGCATCATGAAATCGCCAACCTCAGCTCCGCTGACCTTGCCACTGGCGCGGATACGCTCGGCGAGGATGTCGCCCCGGTGGGTGAGCATGCTGATGACTTCCTTCAAGCACGACAACAGAAAACTGTTGGCATGCAGGTGCAGGAACGTTGGCACGAAGTCGGCGTCCAGACTGACCACGCCATCGGGGGTGGTATCGAGGATGTGACACAGCTTGATCTTGACGAAAGCCGGGTCATCCACCTCGCTGCCCATCAGCAGGCGGAAGTCCTGCAGGGCGCAACTGATCTGGCTGACGGTGTTGTCACCGGCATTAGAGTCGGTGACTGACTCTTCGCTGGTCAGGTAGCGGGCCAGCACATCCTTCTGCTCCGCACGCCGGGCCTCGACATGATTGCCGGTAACCAGGGGCAAGGCCAGGTACACCGCGCTGTTGCTGGTATTCGCAGGCACATCAAGGGCCAGCGGTTCGCGCTCGGCGCCCAGTTCGAACAGGCTGCCATCAGGCAGAATGCCGCTGGCCTGGCTGACTACCAGCTTGCCCATGGCCAGGAACTGGCGATCAATCTCCAGCCCGAAAAACCCCCAGGCCGCTGTATGCAACTGCTGAGTGCGGGTCTTGAACTGGTGGTCGTAATACCGGTCGTTTTGCTGGAAATGCTGCGGGCGCAGCAGCATGCCTTCGTGCCAGACTACTTTCTGTGTTGTCATGGCTCAGTTCCCGTTACCGCGACCGCCAGCCTGGGGGCGGATGCTCAGTTCATCGAGATACAGCGTGACCTGATTGCGGTTGCCCTGGCGCAGAGGAATCACGGTGCGCCAGTCGGCTTCCGGCAGATTGCGGTAGGCTGCCAGAACGCCAATGTAGCGCCCCTGGTCCGTTGTGGTCAGCTTCAGGGTTTGCTGCTCGCCGGGACGCAGTTCCAGCTCTTCATGAGCGACCAGATCCAGCGCCATCACTTCCTGCGGCTGCTGGTAGAGGGCGAAGAACTCGGCGTGCTCGAACGCCACCGGGTTCTTCAACTCGTACAGACGGATTACGATCGGCGATGGGCGACCATGCAGATCGGGATTCAGCGTGCGGCTACCTTCCAGGGTCAGGTCGATCCGGGTGCTTGGGCCCGAGCCCAACGAAGCACAACCGGTCAGAGCGAGCAGGGGCAGCAGTAGCGAAATTACGGCAATACGCAACATGGTGATCATCCTTGGATATCGGTATTGAGGGTGGCAATTAGACGAATCTGTTCTTCGTAGGCAGTGGCAAAGTCACGAGCGAACAGACGCTTGCTCCAGTCGTCGTTGCTCTGCATCGCCAGGTACAGCTTGGTGTAGGCACGCCAGCGGCCGCCGGCGGTATTGAGCAGGGATTTGCTCTCGCGCTCAAAACGCAAGGTCAGCTGTTCGGGCGACAGGTGCTCGAACATGGCCTTGACTGCGCTGCGGCTGGCGGCGCTGAGTGCTACCTGATGGGCCTGCAGATCCCGGAAGGCGCGACTCACGGCATGGGCGGCGGGCATCTTGCCTGGCTCTTGTTGGCGCAGCAGGGCGGTCAGGGCCTCGCTGCTGTCAGCCGTGTGCTTGATCGGGTTATTGCCAGAGGTTTGCACCGTGGTTTGTGCCAGGCGCATTTCCGCCTTCAGCTCGCTGCGGGTCTTGAGCGTCTGTTGCAGGTTGCCAATGCTTTGCTTGAGCAAGCCGGCAGCGGCTACTGCCAGCGCTTCTCGCTGGTCTTCGCTTAGGCCGTCGAGGCTGACTCCCAGAGCCTGTTCATATTTGGCCCAGAAGGTCGACGGCAAGGCTTCACGCACTACTGGCGCGGGCTCTGCTGGGGGCGGGGGCGGGGGTACCAATTCTGGTACCGGCAGTGTTTCGGTATCGATCCTGGCATAGTCGTGTGGTTGCAACGGCACTGCTTCTGGCTGAGGCGCGAGCAGCGACAGTTCGTCCTCTGGCTGATAATGCCGTTGTTCCTGCTGGTCCAGGGCATTGAGCGGATCCAGATCCAGAAACGCATCGTCGGGGATGATGCTGCCGGTTGGCTGGCTGTGGTGCAGGCCGGTTTCGAACTCTGCCGGATTCTGGATCAGGCGGGCGCGAATCTCGAAGTCACCCAGGCAAAAAACGTTGCCATGCTCGACCCGTACAGGCTGTCCCTTGGCCAGAGGCATGCCGCTGTCCTTGAGATGAATGCCATTGCTGCTGGTGTCGGTCAGGAAGAAGGCGCCATTGTCATAGCTGACCAGAGCATGTTTGCCGGAAATGACCCGGTTGCGGTCGGGAATAACCCAGTCACAGCTCTCCGAACGGCCGATGATGCCGCCGGCATGCTTGAAGGTCTTGGTGGCGGCCATGCCCGGAATTTGCTGCGGGGCGCTGACCATATCGAAAACCAGTTCCATGGAATATTGCTCCTGTGTGAATCAGTTGCCGCGAGTGGCCTGCGGCTCGCCCAATGGGCGGTAGTCCTTGTGGTTGCCTGTACAGCCGGTCCCAGCCAGCAGGGCCAGAGACAGCAGAACGATGGACCAGATGGATTTTCTCATGAGGTGACTTCCTTATTTACGTGCTTGCTGGGTAATGGTTCACAAATTGGTGTATTGGTCCCGATCAAGGCTTAAGTGCTCTGATGGGGTGCTGCCAGGGTCATGGACGTACGCCCAACAGATGGGAGTGTTGGTCAACCACAGGAAGAGCATCGCCTTGTTCACGGCTGACCTGCGCTTTCTTTGGTCATGCCCGGCAAGGGGCGGAAACTGTCCAGAATTTGTTTGAACTCGGCCTGACCTTCATCGAAGGGAGGGAATTCGCCGTCGATGTCATGCACCTTCATCTCGAAGGACACCGCAGGCACAGCACCATGCGCGCCGGTTTCGGCGATCAGGTGATAGCTCTGCGGGGGCTGCCAGTCGGGGTTTTCCGGGTCGCGTCGTTGGAAGCGGGTACCGACCAGACTGCCGGCCTGATAGCCGAATGCGACATCCTGCGGGCCGAAGCGGTTGATCTGCAGCAGGCTGGGGTAAGCGTTTGGTATCAAACGCCGCATGGCCATGCTGAAAAGCTCACTGGACGCTGGCTGATCAATCCGATAGAGCAGTGCCGGGGTGCTGCGCGGGTGCCACCGGTACCCGAAATCGAAGGGCTCATTGCCGTTGTCGGCGATAAAGCCGAAGGGTATGCAGACGCCGGGCTCGGTAGGTATTTCATGTTCAGCGCGGGCGCGGAAACGGGCCAGGAAATCCAGTGCGGCAGGCTCCAGGCTGGCCTGTTCGCTGCGTGGCTTGTTGTGTTGCATGCCGAATTGGAAAGTGTAGATGCGCCCGTTTTCCCAGAGCTTGGCGGAAAAGTCGAAGGGACCGCTGATCGCCAGGGCGTTGGGGCGGTTGAGTTCTACAAAGTATTCCTGCTCGAACAGCTCATCGGTGGGAAACTTGGCATCTTCGATCAGCAGTTCGGCGAGTTTGGCTTCCAGTTGGGCTGTGTCCCGGCCCTGTTCCTTGAAGTTTTCGATGGCCTCCGATACCCACAAGATATCGGTACTGACCTTGCCGATGTGTTGCTGAGCTTGCTCCAGGGCCCGTTGTTCATCTCTCAGCTTTTTGTAGGCTGTTACGTATTCGGGATTTTGAGAGCGGTCCGGATACTGGACACGCAGCTCGTCCATACGCTTGTCTATTTCGTCAATTTGAAGCTGCAAAGCTCGTTCCTGAGCTTCACCCCGGCTGGGTTGGAAATACGAGGTGTCGCGCTGCCAGTACTCAAGCGTGGCAAGTCGGCTGACGGCGATCTGCACCAGTACCTTGTCTTCATGCAAGGGGTCACGACCATAGTTCCCCCGCCAAATTGCCGGGGTGGGCTGGCTTCCCGTATAGAATGCAGGTGGCTCAGCCTGCTGGTTATACCAGGCCAGGTGCGCGGGCATGGAAAACTGCACACGGCCGAAGCATTGGGTTTGCCAGTCGGCTGGCAGGGTGGCATCGGGGCTGACCCAGACGGCTGGAGCTAGCAGCGATAGCAGACACAGCATGGGCCTGATCACGGTTTTTCTCACGGCTGGCTTGTGCCTTCTTTGGTCATGCCCGGCAAGGGGCGGAAACTGTTCAGAATTTGTTTGAACTCGGCCTGGCCCTGCTCGAAGGGAGGGAATTCACCGTCGATGTCATGCACCTTCATTTCGAAGGACACCGCAGGCACAGCACCGTGAGCGCCGGTTTCGGCGATCAGGTGGTAGCTCTGCGGGGGCTGCCAGTCGGGGTTTTCCGGGTCGCGTCGTTGCGATTGGCTACCTACCAGGCTGCCGCCCTGATAGCCGAAAGCGACATCCCGCGGGCCGAAGCTATCGATCCGCACCCGTGACGGATAGGGGTTGGGAACAAAGCGCATTAGCGCATGGGTCATCAACTCACTGGACGCTGGCTGATCAATCCGATAGAGCAGTGCCGGGGTGCTGCGCGGGTGCCACCGGTACCCGAAATCGAAGGGCTCATTGCCGTTGTCGGCGATAAAGCCGAAGGGTATGCAGACGCCGGGCTCGGTGGGGATTTCATGTTCCGCGCGGGCGCGGAAACGGGCCAGGAAATCCAGTGCGGCAGGCTCCAGGCTGGCCTGTTCGCTGCGAGGCTTGTTGTGTTGCATGCCGAACTGGAAAGTGTAGATGCGCCCGTTTTCCCAGAGCTTGGCGGAAAAGTCGAAGGGACCGCTGATAGCCAGGGCGTTGGGGCGGTTGAGTTCTACAAAGTATTCCTGCTCGAACAGCTCATCGGTGGGAAACTTGGCATCTTCGATCAGCAGTTCGGCGAGTTCGACTTCCAGATGTGTGGCGTCCCGTCCTTCTTTCTTGAAGGTTTCGATCGCGTCAGAGATCCATAAGATATCGGAACTGACTTTGCCGATGTGTTGCATCTGGGCCCGTAATGCCAGCTCTTCCTCCAATAATCGGCGATGGTGCTGGTCTGCCTGGTCGTCTGATAATGCTGCTCTTTGCTCTCGAAGCTGGTCGATCTTGCTCTGAATGACGCGCTTCTGAGCTTCACCACGACTGGGTTGGAAATAGGAGGTGTCGCGTTTCCAGAAATCCAAGGTAGCAAGCCGACTGACGGCGATCTGCACCAGTACCTTGTCTTCATGCAACGGGTCACGACCATAGTTCCCCCGCCAGATTGCCGGGGTGGGCTGGCTTCCCGTATAGAATGCAGGTGGCTCAGCCTGCTGGTTATACCAGGCCAGGTGCGCGGGCATGGAAAACTGCACACGGCCGAAGCATTGGGTTTGCCAGCCGGCTGGCAAGGCTGGGTCTAGGGCATCGGCCCAGCTGACAGACGTCAAACCAAGCAGTACGGGCACAATCAAATAGCGCATTATGTGGTTCCTTCGGAAACGCGTGAAACAGACGCTTGTAGAGTGTCCTGCTCGGTTTTGTCGTGGTAGGCAAGAACACTCAAGTTGAACCCGGAGTCGTTATTTTCACGGCGGGTCCAGTAGATGGGCAGCTCAGTGATGAAGCCGGCGACATCCTTCGGTGGCTTTGCAGCGATAGGGCTTTCCCAGAATGCATGTTCGAAGGGCATGGAGCCAGAATTGTTATCCGGCCAAGTTGGCCAGATTGACGCATGGTTCCTTGGGATATAAGGGAATGTTTGCTCATATACAGCGGTATTCAACATTGCTTGATGTTGAATCGCTTGCCAAGTCGCCGGTGCGGCGGGCTGTTCCAGCATGGGTTCCAGTTGCGTTGCCGGCGCCACCCGAACCAGTTCATGGGTTACGTCCAGGGCAAAGAGCTTGCGCCACAGGGCGATACGCAGTTGTTGCACTTCGCTGCAGATGGGTTGAGGTGTGCAGCCGTTAAGCTGGCTGAGCTGGGCCTGGCGGCCTGAGATCACCACGGCCAGTTCGGAGTCGCGGTCACCAAGCTGGCTGCGGTCATTGATATTGGCGCTGCCGAGAATGGCCACCCGGTCATCAGCAATCAGCAGCTTGCTGTGCACATAAATCTGTTCGGTCACCGGACGACCGTTGAAATTTTCCCAGGTGCGTAGATTGAGCAGGGTCAGATAGCGTTTCCAGTCTTGTTCCTCAAAGAAGCGCCACGCTTCGCCCCGGATGAGTTGTTTGTCGATGTTTTTACTGGCTATGTCTTCCGGGATTCCTCTGTCCATTTGTGCCTTCATCGCCATCGCCCGCTGAATTCGGCGCACAAGGCTGTGGCTGCCCAGGGACAGGCTCTGCATGGTCAGGTGGATCTGGCTCATCAGGGTGATGTCGTTCAGCGGGCCTTCCGGGTAAACGGGCAGGACCATATAGACATGAAAGTCTTCACCCATTTCGATGGCGGCTTCTATGCGTGTGGCCAGGGCCTCGCAAAGGGTGTTCAGAATTTTCGGCTGTGGGCGCTGCATGTCGTTAATGGCGCGTACCAGGCTGCGGTTGTTGAGCACTTTCAAGAGCGCACTGACAAACTCATCCGCCTCACGGTTGTGGATCATTTCCGCCAGGGCGTAGTAGTTGAGGTGCTGCAGGCGGCTGGCGTTGTCCTGAAAGCGACCTTCCAGCCCCAGCCGTGCGGCATAGCGCGGATAGTCCGGTAGCTTCTCAATGTCCATCAGGCTTTGCATGGGACCGTCCTGCCATGGGTCTTCTTCATCCTGGGTGGCTGGCCTGGCTGCTTCCTCGTGCTCGTCCTTGGGGGGCGTGGCGTAGTCGATCTCACCGAAATCACTCTGGAAGAACTGGTTTTCGATGTAGATGAACTGCTGTGCGCCGGCGATGGCTTGCAGCATGGCCTGCAGGCAGTTGGCCTGACGGGCGTCTGGTAAGGCAAAGCCTTCGGTGGTCTGCGGCAGACGACTGGCATGGGCTTGCAGGGCTCCTTGACGCTCTTCGCGCAATTGGCGGTAGGGCGTGCTGCGCAATACCTGGGCAAACAGGCTGCCCTGTGCGGCCACGGGTTGTGCCGGTGGCAGGTAGTGTGGTCGGAATGGTTGCGGAGCCAGATTGCGGCTTACTAGCCCCAGGCCACCCGCAAGCAAGGCTGGCATGGTCTGTGTGGTGCCCTCGAAGCGCGCTTGCAGGCTATTCCAGCGCTCGATGAAATTGCGTGAGAAGTCTTCTACTGCCGTTCCTTCAAGGCGTACCTGTACATCATGCCAGGGCATGCGGGGTTGGCGTGCTGGGTCGAGTGTGCGGCCGCCAGGGGGCAGCAACCGTACTGCCGGGTCTGCAAGATAGGAATAGGGCTGGCCTTGCTGCGCATCACTCATACGGTCGAGTGTGCTGTGCAGGTAGAGCAAAAAAGGTGTGGCGATTGCGTCGAACTGCTCCAGTGCCTGGGCTGTCAGCCGTTCTGGCGGGGTGTTGTTAAACCAGGTAAAGAATGCGCCAGCGCCGCTTTGCTCTACCCACTGATTGAATAGCGTGTTGCCTCTGATCTGCAGCGTCTGGCTGTATTCGCCTGACTGCTGCTCAACTTCGTTTGCCCAGTCCAGCAGGTCTTGCTCCAACTGGCTGAATTCCGGGGGCAGGTGCTGTCTGAGTTCTTCATCTTCCAGATGCTCACGTAGGAAGCGCGCCATGTCCAGAGCTCCCCCTGTTGTATAGGCGGCGCCAACGCCGAACAGGCGCAGGCCTCCCTTGAGCCGATCCTTAAGCCAGTTCAGGGCCGCCTGTTTGCGTTGGCGTACGGCGTCAACGTGATCGTTATCAAGGCGCAGACCGATCCAGCGTTGCACTCGGCTGAGGGTGTCGCCTTCCATCAGTGCGGCGCCAACCAGCTCTGCGGTGGTCATGTAGGGGTATTGCTGATGCGCAGGGATTTCTCGCAACGGGGGGATGCAGGGGTTGTACAGCTCACGTTCACTGCGCCCGTCTGCGGCAAGGCGGAAGTTGTTGTCGTCACGGCGTCCGTAGGCCAGGTCGATGCCGCCGACATAGGCAATCTGGTTGTCGATCACGACCATTTTTTGGTGGTGCGAGAAAAAGGTAGCCAGCCTATCCATATCGCTTTGCTGTATGGCCGGCATGCACCAGACCTTGCGTTGCTCCAGCCCAGCATTGAGCAAAAAACTGGCCAACATGGTTTCAAGATCACCGGTATCCACGCCGGCTTTAGGCGACAGCCAGGGCATCAGGTAAATATCAGGTTTCTCGTTCTTGCGCAGCGCTTCGGCCAGGCAGTCCCACAGGCGCTTGTCGCCGTCGAGGGACACCTCGTAGTTGATTTGCCAGCCACTGATGTAAATCGAGTGCCTGGCATTGCTGATTGCGGCGGCGACATCTTTGAAATAGTCATCGCCGTTGGTGAAGAACCTGACATTGTTGCCGGCGCGTTTGTGGGCGTATGGCGCGCCATACTGTGGGTCCGGACGAATAAACCAGTCTGGGGCCGAGGTGGCGCACAGCGGCTCACCTTCTGCTGTATTGAGCTGGTCCAGTTGGCGTGAGCGGATTCCATTCATTTGACTCATCCCTTGAATGCCTTGAGTTTTTCAAATAGTGGACTGTTGTCGTCAAGCTCCAGGGTGTCACGGGCACAGGTCTGGTCGAGACAGGCCATTGCGTTGCTGCGGATCAGTGTGTGGGGTATGACTGAAATCCATACTGGCCAATGCCAGTGCCTCGCGCTGTTGGTCGCTCCAGCCTGCATCCACGTGCACCGCCAGGGCAACGTACTGCCCCGGATAGAGCAGCCATAGATTGCCCGGGGTCTGTTGATAGGCCAGAGAGAGTGACTCTTGTCCTGCGTCCGAGAGAATGATGCGACCGTTATCGTCAGTGTCGCCGCGGGCGATAATGTCATCGTCGCTCAGACGCCCGAACGTGCGCCAGCCTGGCTTGCTGGCGCGGACGATACGCCAGGGTGTGTGTGCCAGGGCATAGCCGTCTTCGCCGGGTTTGTCCTTCAGACGAATGTCAAAACGCATCTCACGTGGTTCTGGTACTACTGACTGGTATAGCAATGCCAGGTTGGCCTGTGCCGGATCGTTAAGAGCCCCATGTTGACTGGCGTTCGTTTCACCCGGACGCTCAGGCAGCTTGATTGCCAGCCCCGAACCCCGCCCAGCCGCACCACCGGAGTTGATCCGAATACCCGGCCCGTTCAGGGTCACGCCACTGGGGTCGAGTTTGAGGAAGGAGCCGCCGCCTCTGGCGGTCAGCTCAATACCGGCGTCGATGACCACCTTGTCGCCAGCGTAATAGTGAATCTCCCGGCCGCTGTCGATGAACTGCCCCTGACCCAGCTTGACATGCTGACTGCTGGCCACGGTCAGATGATCATCGGCCTTGATCTCAGTCTTTCGGTCGGCGTGGGTGGTGTGGTGTTCTTCGGCCAGGTTTTCGCTGTAGCGGTTGGCTTCGATGCGTTCGTGACGTTCGTGGCCGACGCGGATGCGCTGGTCGTGTTCGATGTCCTGGTCCCAGTCGCGCTGGGCATGGATAAAGATCTGTTCCTGTCCGGCCTTGTCTTCGATCCGCAGTTCGTTGAAGCCGTTGCCGACAGGGCTGGAGAGGCTTTTGAACAGGCTGCGGGTTTTGTGTTCGGGCAGCTCATACGGCACCGGGTGGGCGCTGTTG
>WPCG01070230.1_pt1 | contig 159841 bp, 147 predicted proteins | sample 5403311 | NCBI WGS metagenome assembly WPCG01 (sample SAMN12869467, study PRJNA574797) | sludge metagenome | isolation source: wastewater treatment of Control | place: China:Beijing | collected 2019-05-17 | reverse complement strand
ATCGGTGTAGCCGCAAATGTCGGAGTACTCCGACAACAGCGTGATGTCGCGCAGGTTGTTCAGCCCGGAGAACAGACTGACCTTGCTGACCTTGCTCACGCCGGTGAGAAACACGAAGCGCAGCCAGGGGTCGGCATCCTTGAGTACCGAATACAGGTTCTTCAGCCCTTCGCGCGCCTCGATGGCCGCTTCCGGTGCGCTCAGGTTGTCCAGAATCGGTTTGTCGTACTCGTCGATCAGGACCACCGCGCGCTGGCCGTACTGCGCCGCTGCATCGCGGATCAGGTGGGTGAAGGTGCCGGCGATGTCCTCGGCGGGCGCATCCGGTTCGGCCAGGGACAGTTCGCGGCGGATGTCGATGAGCTGCTGACGAATGCGCCGGTCGAGTTCTTCGCGCCCGCGCACCACGCCGCTGCCGAAGCTGATCCGGATCACCGGGCCGGGCGTGCTCCAGTCCCAGTGGGTGTCAGCGTACAGACCGGCGAACAGCGCACGGTTGCACTCGAACAATTCCTTGAGCGTGTCCAGGAACAGGCTCTTGCCGAAGCGACGCGGGCGGGAGAGGAAGAAGTACTTGCCCTCCGACGCCAGCCGGCAGGCAAAGCGGGTCTTGTCGACATAGTAAAAACCGCCGGTGCGGATTTCCTTCAGGTTCTGGATGCCGATGGGCAGTGACTTGCGGTGCATGCGCGCAACTCCCTCTGAAAGGTCGTTCTCTCAAACCTTTTTCACGAACTCCGACTTCAGTGACATGGCGCCGAAGCCGTCGATGCGACAGTCGATGTCGTGATCGCCTTCCACCAGACGAATGTTCTTCACCTTGGTGCCAACCTTCACAACCGATGAAGCCCCCTTCACCTTCAAATCCTTGATCACCGTGACACTGTCACCATCCTGCAACACATTACCCACAGCATCGCGCACGACCCGGCCCGCCCCCTCTTCCACAGCGGGGGCCGTGGCCGGATTCCATTCGTGACCGCATTCCGGGCACACCAGCATGTCCCCTTCTTCATAGGCGTAGGGCGAAGCGCACTTCGGGCAGGGGGGCAAACGACTCATTGTCATGTTCCATGGATGGTTTTCGGAACGTCATTGTAAGCCCTGGACCCGGTTGAAGCCCTTTCAGGACGCCACAGCACACCGCTCTACCAGTCAGCTGACCGGTCCAGCGCTTGTCACCCAAGGGCCTGAACGGTAAACTTTTTCATGAAACCGGAATGAAGCGGTGCCAGCACAAAAAAGGAAATTCAAATCACATGTCACCAAGGCTTTCCGCCCGCGCCCTGATCAGCCTGCTGGGCGCGCTCATGATGTCGGGAGGGTGTACCATGCTGCAGCCGCAGGATGAACAGACCGCTTGGCTGTCTCCAGACAGTTTCGCCACCCGGGACGACCTCGAAACGCAGCGCAAGCTGCTGGAGCAAGGCTTCACGCAGGCATGCAGTCTCGATCAGGCACGCGACGAAGCGCAGCTCGCGGCCATCCATACCTCGCTCGACATGCTGCAGCGCATCCAGGGCGCGTTGCGCGCACTCGATCAACAACGCACGATTACCCGAGAATGCCCGCCACCGGTCGACGACCGTATTGGCGGCAAGGAAATCGTGGGCGAGGTCGAATGGATCGGCCTGCCATCGCTGGGCACCGCGCTGAAAGCGCGGGTCGACACCGGGGCCACGTCGTCGTCGCTCACCGCGCACGAGATCACCCGCTTCGAGCGCGACGGCCAGAACTGGGTCCGCTTTCAGCTTGCACTGACTGAAGAGGACGAAGTCGGTGAACACCTGCACAGCATCTGGCTGGAAGCGCCGGTGGTACGCCGGGCGCGCATCATTCAGGCCGCAGGCAGCGAAAGCCGGCCGGTAATCCGGCTTCCGGTGAAGCTGGGCCGCATCGAACAGTCCGCCGAATTCACCCTGAGCGACCGCAGTCAGCTCACCTATCCGGTGCTGCTTGGCCGGCGTTTCCTGATGGACATGGCGGTGGTCGATGTGAGCCAGCGTTACCTGCATGCCCGCCCGCGCTATCCGAACAATGTGCTACCGGCGATGGCAGCCCGGGACCAGGGACGGGAAAATGCCTCCTCCGGTCCTGCTACGCCTGGCAACACTGAAGACTGAGCCCCGCCGATGTCCCGTCTCTGGTTTTATCTGATTGTCGGCTTCCTGCTCGTGGCCGGCATTGCGCTCAGCGTGCATCGTCATGTGGCCCACGAAATCCCCTGGACACCGGGGGAGCAGCGTGAAGTGTGGGAAATCGAGGCGCAGGTGAATCTCTTTGCCGCCGGTGGACCGGTGCGGGTCGAGCTGGCCCTACCCGCCGACCAACCGGGCTTTCGCCTGCTCACCGAACATACCGCTTCATCGGGCTACGGTCTGGCTTTTCTGGAAGAGGCTGCACGCCGCATTGCGCGCTGGTCCATACGACAGGCGAGCGGCAACCAGCAACTGTATTACTCCGCACAGGTTCTGGTGGCGCCCAACGAACGTGGCCTGCCGGCCGCGCCCCCCAGCCTGCCGCCGGAGGTGTTGTGGGAAAGTCCCTACGGCACGGCAGCCGATGCGGTGATCGCACGTGCGCATCAGCGCTCGTCCGATGCCTTCACCTTCACGCATGAACTGATTCGCGACATTTCCGGCGACACGCAGGGCGAGAATGCACGCCTGCTGCTCACTCAGTTCCAGCCTGTGCCGCTGCTGGTGCGCCTGCTCAACCATGCGGGCATCGCCGCCCGTGAGGTCAACGGCCTGATGCTCGAGGACGGACGCCGGCGTCAAACCCTCACCGCCTGGCTGGAAGTATTCGACGGGGAGGACAGCCGCCTGTTCAATCCGCATGACGGACGCGAGGGCAAGCCCGAGAACATGCTGCTATGGAAGCGCCATTCCGGGCCGGTGCTGCAGGTGGAGGGCGGCAGCGACTCGCGGGTGAGTTTCTCGATGCTGCGCCACAGCCAACCGGTGAGCGCCGCCTTCACCCACCCTCTGGCCGACGGCACCCTGCTCAACTTCTCCATTCACAGCCTGCCGCTGGAGGAACAGGCACTGTTCCGCACCATCCTGCTGATCCCGATCGGGGCGCTGATCGTGGTGCTGCTGCGGATTCTGGTGGGCATTCGCACCTCGGGCACCTTCATGCCGGTGCTCATTGCGCTGGCCTTCATCCAGACCTCGCTGCTCACCGGCCTGATCGGCTTTCTGCTGGTGGTGTCGGTCGGGCTGGTCATCCGCAGCTACCTGTCTCACCTCAACCTGCTGCTGGTCGCCCGGGTGTCGGCGGTGATCATCACGGTGATCGGGATCATCTCGGTGTTTTCGGTGCTGTCCTACCGCTTCGGACTCAACGCGGGGCTGACCATCACCTTCTTCCCGATGATCATCCTGTCGTGGACCATCGAGCGCATGTCCATCCTGTGGGAGGAAGAAGGCTGGAAGGAAGTGCTGATCCAGGGCGGTGGTAGCCTGCTGACCGCGATCCTCGCCTATCTGGCAATGACCAACCCGTGGGTGCGCCACATCACCTTCAATTTTCTCGGCGTGCAGTTCATCCTCATGGCGCTGATCCTGATGATCGGCAACTACACCGGCTACCGGCTGCTGGAACTGCGCCGGTTCAGGCCGATCATGGAACGCTGAAGCATGTGGGCGAGTCCATGGGGCCTGCACGAGCGGGGCGTGATCGGCATGAACCAGCGCAACATCCGCTATATTGCACGCTACAACGACCGGCGCCACTACCCGCTGGTCGATGACAAGCTCCAGACCAAGCTGCTGGCCGCACAGCATGGCATCACCTCACCGGCACTGATTGGCACGGTGCGTTCGCAATTCGAAGTAAAGCAGGTCGCACGACTGGTCTCCGCACACGAGGGCTTTGTCATCAAACCTGCCAAAGGCAGCGGCGGAAAAGGCATTTTAGTGATCGAAAAGCGCGACGGTGACGCCTATGTGAAACCGAGCGGCCAGCACATCGACCGCACGGACATCGAGCGCCATGTCTCGAACATCCTGTCCGGCCTGTACTCGCTGGCCGGCTCGCCCGATGTGGCATTGATCGAAACATTGATCCTGTTCGACGAACGCTTTTCCGCATACACCTACGAGGGCGTGCCCGACATCCGGGTGATCGTCTTCAGGGGCTACCCGGTGATGTCGATGATGCGGCTGTCTACCGCCGCCTCCGATGGCAAGGCCAACCTGCACCAGGGCGCGGTGGGTGTCGGGCTGGACATCGGAAGCGGCTGCGCGGTAAAGGCGGTGCAGTTCGACCGCCCGCGCACCACCCACCCGGACACCGGGCATCCACTGTCCTCGCTGCGTGTGCCCGACTGGGCAGGGCTGCTGCATCTTGCCGCCCGCTGCCACGAGATGGTCGGGCTGGGCTATCTCGGGGTCGATCTCGCACTGGATCGCAATATCGGACCGATGCTGCTCGAACTCAATGCCCGGCCGGGCCTGGCCATACAGATGGCCAACGGCGAAGGGCTGCGCCGCCGGCTCGACCTGATCGAGGCCCAGCCCGCAGGGCGCAGCGTCGAACAACGGGTGGCCTTTTCGATGCGCCACTTCGCACGCTCAGGGCATGCTGCCGGGCTGTGAACAAGCTCACCGGGCAGCCCCGGAACACGCTACCATGAGCCACCGAGACTCAGGCACAAGTGGAGACGCACTTGTTGAGACGCACGCTTTCCGGCTGCTGGCTGCTGTTGTTGCTGGCACTCCTTCCGCTCACCGGGCATGCCACGCACGCCCTGCGCATCGGCCTGTATGAGTCACCCCCCAAGATATTCACCGATGCATCCGGCATGCCACGCGGCATTCTGGTGGAGATCCTCCAGGAGATCGCGCGGGCAGAAGGCTGGCGGCTGAGCTTCGAGCGCTGCGAGTGGGAAATGTGCCTCAACCGGCTCGAAAACGGCGAACTCGACCTGATGCCGGACGTGGCCTTCACCGATGCGCGCGACGACCGCTTCGCGTTTCACCGCACCCCTGCCCTGCACAGCTGGTCGCAGGTGTATCGGCGCAAGGAATTGACGGTCGGCTCGCTGCTCGATCTGGAAGGGTTGCGCATCGGCGTGCTCTCCAGCGGCGTGCAGTCGGTGCTACTCGCGCAGATGCTGGAGAGTTTCGGCATCGATGCCGAGCTGGTCGCCACCCGCTCGATGGAAGAATCCTTCCAGCAGGCCGCCGCAGGGGAAGTCGATGTGGTGGCGGTGAATCATTTTTTCGGTGGCTACAAGGCCGTGGAATACGACCTGAGGCCCACGCCGGTGATGTTTTTCCCCGCCAGGCTGTTCTTCGCTGCCCCGCTGGGCGAGCAGGACGAGGTGCTCGCCGCCATAGACCGCCATCTCGACGACTGGTTGAAGACAGAAGACTCATCCTACTTTCGCATCCTGAACCGCTGGGGGGCACCCACCCCGCAGGTGCCGGTCTCCCGGACCTTCATCTCTGCCTTCATCGGGATTTCGCTGGCCGGCCTGCTGCTGGCCGTCAATGTATGGTGGCTGCGCCGTCGCGTGCGTCACGCCGTGGCCGAACTGCACACCCTGAACACCCGCCTGAACGCCACCCTGAGGGCGATTCCCGACCTGTTGTTCGAAATGGACCAGGACGGACGCTACATCGCCATCCACACCAGCCGCGATGACGCACTCACGGCGCCACGCCAAGTACTTGAAGGCGCCCTGGTGGACGACGTGCTGCCCGAAGCCGCTGCGCAACAGGTGCACCAGGTGGTGAACACCACCTTGCGCGACGGGCACGCACACGGCACGGTAATCGAGTTGCCCATCCGTGGCGAGACGCGCTGGTTCGAATTGTCGGCCGCCCGCAAGGAAAGCCTGCCCGGCGACCCGGCGCGGCTGCTCATCCTGTCGCGCGACATCACCGAACGGATGCAGGCCCAGCAACGCATCCAGCATCTCGCCGACAACGACCACCTCACCGGCCTGCCCAACCGCATCACCCTGCATCAGCTGTTCCAGCAGGCCATCTCGCTGTCGCATCGCCATGAAAAGCCGGTGGCCCTGCTGTTCATGGACCTGGACCACTTCAAGCACCTCAACGACTCACTCGGCCACGCCCGGGGCGACAGCCTGCTGGTGCTGGTGGCCGGGCGCATCGAGCAGTGCCTGCGCGAATCGGATATCGCCTGCCGCATGGGTGGTGACGAATTCGTGCTGGTGCTGCCGGAAACCGACCCGGATGGCGCAGCCCACGTTGCAGCACGTCTGCATCAGGCCGTCCAGCCCGCCTTCAGCATTGGTGAGCACCGGGTCAGCATCACCGCCTCCATCGGCATCGCGATGTATCCGGACGACGGTACGGACATCGACACCCTGCTGAGCAAATCCGATGCAGCGATGTACCAGGCCAAGGCCGAAGGGCGCAACATGACCCGCTTCTTCACCCACGAGATGCAAGCCCGGTCCGAGCGCGTACTGACCCTATCGAACGCCCTGGCCTTTGCGCTGGAGCGCGAGGAGGTGGCCCTGCACTACCAGCCCATCGTTCGCGTACTCGATGGTGCGGTGCATGGCGCGGAAGCCCTGCTGCGCTGGAGCACGCCACAGCTGGGCATGGTGTCTCCAGCCGAGTTCATTCCAGTGGCGGAGAGCGGTGGCCAGATCATCCGCCTGGGCGACTGGGTGCTCGATCAGGCCGTCAGGCAAGCCAGCCAGTGGCACGCCGCAGGCCGGCACCTGAAGGTGGCGGTGAACGTGTCGGCCATCCAGTTCCGCCATCCCGAGTTCATCGACCGGGTGGCCCAGATACTGACTGTGCATGGCCTGCCCGCCTGCGAGCTGGAACTGGAAGTCACAGAATCGCTGACCATGGGCGACCCGGAAGCCGCCATCCGCACCATGCAAGCCCTGCACACGCTCGGCGTGAGTCTGGCGATCGACGATTTCGGCACCGGTTACTCATCGATGAGCTACCTTCGCCGCCTGGGCTTCAACAAGGTGAAAATCGACCAGAGCTTCGTTCGCGACATCGGCCATGACCCGGACGACGAGGCCATCATCGGCGCCATCATCCAGCTCGGACAAAGCCTGGGCATGGTGACGCTGGCCGAAGGCGTCGAAACCAGCGCACAGCGCGACTTTCTGGCTGCCCACGGCTGCGAACTGATGCAAGGCTGGCTGATTGGCCGAGCCTGCCCGGCCGAGGCCTTCGAAGCCTTTCTCGACCAGCAGCCGGCCTCCGGCGATGCAGGCTAGCCCGCAGTACTCGCATGCTGTCCGGCCGCAGAGCACCGATAGCGGCGTACAGCACCTCTTATAATAGAGAAATTAAAACAAAAAAAACATAATAATGAATTTACACTATGATGCTGATTGCTTGGCATTTCGTGAGCCTTTGTTAGACTGAAATTCGTGACCGGACAGCGGCAAGGCCAGATTTCACGCACGCGGTTCGCGAACCCTGAGCAGACATTCCCACCAAAGGAAGGAGATGAACATGAGCGCAAGCGACACCAACGCCCCCGGCAAATGCCCCGTCATGCACGGCGGCAACACCGCTGCCGGCAACTCGGTCATGGAATGGTGGCCCAAGGCACTGAATCTGGACATCCTGCACCAGCACGACAGCAAGACCAATCCGCTCGGCGCCGATTTCAACTACCGCGAAGCGGTCAAGTCGCTCGATTACGAGGCCGTGAAAAAGGACCTCGCCGCCCTCATGACCGACAGCCAGGATTGGTGGCCGGCCGACTGGGGCCACTACGGCGGCCTGATGATCCGCATGGCCTGGCACGCCGCCGGCACCTACCGCATCGCCGATGGCCGGGGCGGGGCCGGCACCGGCAACCAGCGCTTTGCCCCGCTCAACTCCTGGCCCGACAATGCCAACCTGGACAAGGCGCGCCGCCTGCTCTGGCCGATCAAGAAGAAATACGGCAACAAGCTGTCCTGGGCCGACCTCATCGTGCTGGCCGGCAATGTGGCGTATGAATCCATGGGCCTGAAGACCTTTGGCTTCGCCTTTGGCCGCGAAGACATCTGGCATCCGGAGCAGGACACCTACTGGGGTTCGGAGAAGGAGTGGCTCGCCCCCAGCGGCAGCGAGGGCTCCCGCTACTCCGGCGAACGCGATCTGGAAAACCCGCTCGCGGCGGTGATGATGGGCCTGATTTACGTCAACCCCGAAGGTGTCGACGGCAAGCCCGACCCGCTCAAGACCGCCCATGACGTACGCGTGACCTTTGCCCGCATGGCGATGAATGACGAGGAAACCGTAGCGCTGACGGCCGGTGGTCATACGGTCGGCAAGTGTCATGGCAATGGCAATGCGGCCAACCTCGGTGCAGCCCCCGAAGGCGCCGAGCTGGAAGAACAGGGTCTGGGCTGGATGAACCACACCAGCCGGGGCATTGGCCGCGACACCGTGACCAGCGGCATCGAAGGGGCCTGGACCTCGAATCCGACGAAGTGGGACAACGGCTACTTCGACATGCTCTTCAAGCACGACTGGTGGCTGCAGAAGTCTCCGGCCGGTGCCTGGCAGTGGGAGCCGGTCAACATCAAGGAAGAAGACATGCCGGTGGATGTGGAAGACCCCTCCATCCGCCGCAAGCCGATCATGACCGACGCCGACATGGCGCTCAAGTTCGACCCGGAATACCGCAAGATTGCCGAGCGTTTCCGCGACGATCAGGCCTATTTCGAGGAAGTTTTCGCCCGCGCCTGGTTCAAGCTCACCCACCGCGACATGGGCCCCAAGGCCCGCTACATCGGCCCCTATGTGCCCGCCGAAGACCTGATCTGGCAGGATCCGGTGCCCGCCGGCAACACCGGCTACGACGTCGCTGCGGTCAAGGCGAAGATCGCCGCTGCCGGTCTTTCCGTCGGCGAGATGGTAGCCACCGCCTGGGACAGCGCCCGCACCTTCCGGGGCTCCGACAAGCGCGGCGGCGCCAATGGCGCCCGCATCCGCCTGGCGCCCCAGAAGGACTGGGAAGGCAACGAACCGGCACGGCTGGCCAAGGTGCTGGCCGTGTATGAAAAGATCGCTGCCGACACCGGCGCCAGCGTCGCCGACGTGATCGTGCTGGGCGGCAACGTAGGGCTGGAGCAGGCCATCCAGGCCGCCGGTTTCAAGGTGGACGTGCCTTTCGCTCCCGGTCGGGGCGATGCCCACGAGGAACAGACCGATGTGGAGTCCTTCGAAGTCCTCGAACCCCTGGCCGACGGCTTCCGCAACTGGCAGAAGAAGGACTACGTGGTGCAGCCCGAGGAAATGCTGCTCGACCGGGCGCAACTGCTCGGCCTGACCGCCCACGAGATGACGGTACTCATCGGCGGCCTGCGGGTGCTGGGCACCAACCACGGCGGCAGCCAGCATGGTGTGTTCACCGACCGGGTCGGGGCCCTGACCAACGACTTCTTCGTGAATCTCACCGACATGGCCTATAGCTGGAAGCCCACGGGCCGCAACAGCTACGCCATCGTGGAGCGCAAGAGCGGCGCCACCCGATGGACCGCCACCCGGGTTGACCTGGTGTTCGGCTCCAACTCGGTGTTGCGCGCTTACGCCGAGGTGTATGCCCAGGACGACAACCGCGAGAAGTTCGTGCGCGACTTCGTCGCCGCCTGGACCAAGGTGATGAACGCCGACCGCTTCGATCTGGCCTGACCGCCTTCCAGCGGGCCAGTGCCTCCCGGCCAGCCCCACCCGACCACAGCCCGACCGCTGCGCATGCCCGCGCAGTGGTCGGGTTTTCTGCTTTCTGCCCCAGCGCTTGAAAGGGCTGGCAACGCATATATCATGTACCCCCATCCCCGCCCCAGAGCCCCACGACCCGGCCCATCATGACTGACCGCCTCTCCCCCCCTGCCGACACCGTCTCCCTACCCACCGCCCCCCTACCCACCGGCTTCATCGCCCTGCACGGCAACCGCACCGAAACCCTGCTCGACACCGTCGCCGGCTGGCTGGCAGCGCACCCGCTGGCGCCGCTGGAACCGGAGATCGTTCTGGTGCAGAGCAACGGCATGGCCGAATGGGTGAAGATGGCGCTCGCCCGCCAGAACGGCATCTGCGCCGCCGCCCGGGTGCAGCTGCCGGCGCGCTTCCAGTGGCACACCTACCGCCAGGTTCTGGGCCGCGCCCAAGTGCCGGCCCGCTCGCCGCTGGACAAGACCACGCTCGCCTGGCGACTCATGCACCTGCTCCCCAGCCTCATCGACGCCCCCGGCTTTGCGCCGATTGCCGCCTGGCTGACCGATGACAGCCCCGGCCGGCGCTTTCAGCTTGCACAGCGCATCGCCGACCTGTACGACCAGTATCAGGTCCACCGCCCGGACTGGCTGGAGGGCTGGGCCAACGGCGAGGAGCAGTTGCGCGACGCCGGCGCCCACCCCTGCCCGATGCCCGACGACCAGCGCTGGCAGGCGCGCCTGTGGCTGCGCCTGCTCGACGAACTGGACGCGCAGCAGATCGCCCTGATCCGTCCGCAACTGCATCGCCGGGTGCTCGACCGGCTCACCGCCCTGTCGCCCGCCGAAGCCCCTGCCGCCTGCCCCGGCCTGCCCCGGCGCGTCGTGCTCTTCGGCATGACGCATGTCCCGCTGCCGATGCTCGAGTTGCTCTCGGCCCTGTCGCAGCACAGCCAGGTCCTGCTCGCCATTCCCAACCCCTGCCGCTACCACTGGGCCGACATCATGGACGGCCGCGAATGGCTGCGCATCGCGCGCCGCCGCCAGCCGCTGCGCGACGGGCACGACCTGCAGCAGATCGAGCTCGAAGCCATGCACCTGCATGCCCACCCGCTGCTGGCCGCCTGGGGCCGGCAGGCGCGCGACTTCGTACGCCAGCTCGACCACTTCGACGATGTCGAACAGACCCGCGCCCATTTTCCGCTGGCCCGCATCGACCTGTTCGACGACGAACCCGCCGACACCGCGCCCCTGCTGCTGCAGGTGCAGCGCCACATCCGCGACCTGCTGCCGCTTGGCGAGCATCCCCGCTCCACCATTCCGGCCGAAGACCGCTCCATCGTCTTTCACATCGCCCACAGCCCGGTGCGCGAGCTGGAAATCCTGCACGACCAGCTGCTCGATCTTCTCGCCGCCCCGCCCGGGGGGCAGCCGCTGCACCCACGCGACATCGTCGTCATGGTGCCCGCCATCGACCAGTTCGCTCCGGCCATCCGCGCCGTGTTCGGGCAATACGGCCGACATGACCCGCGCCACATTCCCTTCGACATCGCCGACCTCTCGGCCCGCGCCGGCACCCCGCTGCTGGCCGCAGTCGAATGGCTGCTGCGCCTGCCGCACGACCGCTGCCGGCTGTCCGAACTGTGCGGCCTGCTCGACGTGCCGGCCATCGCCGCCCGCTTTGCAATCGACGAGGACGGCGTGCCCCGTCTGGCGCACTGGATGCGCGGTGCCGGCATTCGCTGGGGGCTGGACGCCAGCCACCGCACCGGCCTCGCCCTGGAAACCTGCGGCGAGCAGAACAGCGCCCTGTTCGGCCTGCGTCGCATGCTCATGGGCTACGCTGTGGGTCAGCCCGAAGACCCCGCCCGCCCGTACGCCGGCATCGAACCCTACGACGAAGTCGGCGGGCTGGATGCCGAACTGGCCGGCGCGCTGGCCAACCTGCTCGACCGCCTGATCGACTGGCAGCACACCTCCCGCCAGCCCGTGCCGCCCGCCGACTGGGCCACCCGCCTGCGCGCCCTGCTCGCGGCACTCGTGCTGCCCCGGGACGACACCGACCGGCAAACCCTGGCCGCCCTGCACAGCGCACTGGAGCACTGGGTCAGCGCCTGCGACGACGCCGGCTTCGACCAGCCCCTGCCGCTCGAAGTGGCCGCCGATGCCTGGCTCGCCACCCTCGACACGCCGGCGCTGGAGCGCCGCTTCCGCGCCGGCGGCGTGACCTTCTGCACCCTCATGCCGATGCGGGCCATCCCCTTCGAAGTGGTGTGCCTGCTCGGCATGAACGACGGCGACTACCCGCGCCGCACCCCGCGCAGCGATTTCGACCTGATGGCCCTGCCCGGCCAGCAACGCCCGGGCGACCGCGCCCGCCGCGACGACGACCGCCAGCTCATGCTCGAAGCCCTGCTCTCTGCCCGCCGCGTGCTGCATGTGAGCTGGTGCGGCCGCAGCGTGCGCGACAACAGCGAGCAGCCCCCGTCCGTGCTGGTCGCCCAACTGCGCGACTATCTGGCTGCAGGCTGGTCGCCCGAGGTGGTCGCCACCCGCACCACCGAACACCCGCTGCAACCTTTCAGCCGGCGCTATTTCGAAACCGGCACCGCCTTGCGCACCTGGGCGCGTGAATGGCGCGCAGCACACACGGAAGACGACAGCGCCACGCCCGATGCTGCCGCAGCCGCCGGCACCGCCCGCCCCCCCACCCTGCGCCAGGAGGGGGCACTCAGCGTCGCCCAGCTCGCCCGCTTCCTGCGCAATCCGGTAAAGCACTTCTTCCAGCAGCGTCTGGGTGTGGACTTCGGCGAGGCCGACGAAGCCCTGCCCGACGATGAAAGCTTCAGCCTCGCCGGGCTGGAGGAATACGGACTGGTCAACGAAGTCTCCAGCGCCCTGCTCGCCGACCTTGCCGCCCTGCCCCCTGCCGAACTGCCGCAACGGGCACTCGACCGCGCGGTGGATGAGCACCTGCAGCGCATCGCCCGCAGCGGTCGCCTGCCCATGGGCGGGCTGGGCACACGCCAGAGCCGGTTGCTGTCGCACAGCGTGCTGCCGATGATGCAGGCGTGGCGGCAAGCCCGCTGCACCCACTCACTGGACCTGCCGCACCTGCCGCTGCAGCTCACCCACGCCGGCACCACGATGGAAGACTGGCTCGCCCCGCGCATCGCCGCCCCCAACGCTCCAGACACCCCACAGTGGATGCGCTTCACCGCCAGCCGCCTGCTCGACAAAAAGCAGACCCTCCGCCCGGACAAGCTGTTCCACGAGTGGGTGCTCGCCCTGCTCGCGGCCAGCGGGGGCGCCGGCGACGCGGGCCTGCTGATCGGCCGCGACGCCAGCCTGCACATCCGGCCGATGGCGCAGGACAGCGCACGCCACATCCTCGGCGGGCTGATCGAAGTCTGGCAAGAAGGGCTCAACACCCCACTGCCGGTGGCCCCGGGCACGGCCTTCGCACTGCTCAACGAGCGCGATCCGGCCACGCACTACGACGGCAACCACAGCGACTACAACCAGGGCGAGGTCAGCGACCCCTATCTCGCCCGCTGTTATCCTGACTTCGAGGCGCTCGGCGCCGATGGCCGCCTCGAAGCCCTGGCCCACACCCTGTACGCCCCGCTACTCGCCTGGGTGCAGGATCATGTCGAAGTCCACCCGCATGCCCCCGCCACCGGATCCGGAGCCCCGACCGACAAGGACGCCGCGCAATGAGCCACACCCCCGAACTCGACATCGAAACCTTCCCGCTGCACGGCAGCCGGCTCATCGAGGCCAGCGCGGGCACCGGCAAAACGTGGACGATTGCCGCGCTGTACCTGCGCCTGGTGCTCGGCCATGGCGCCCCCGGCAGCGCCTTCTCCCGGCCGCTGCTGCCTGCCGAAATCCTGGTGATGACCTTCACCCGCGCCGCCACCCGCGAGCTGTCCGACCGCATCCGCGCCCGCCTCATCGAAGCCGCCAGCCACTTCCGCGACCCGCGCAACCCCGGCGCGCCCGGGGGCGACCCGCTGCTCGACCGCCTGCTCGCCGCCAGCCCCGACGAGCCCGCCCGCCGCCGCGCCGCCTGGCTGCTGGCGAACGCCGCCGAGGCCATGGACGACGCGGCCATCTTCACCATCGACGCCTGGTGCCAGCGCATGCTGCGCGAACACGCCTTCGACAGCGGCAACCCTTTTGACGAAGAACTCGCCGACGACGAACAGGCCCTGCTCACCGAAGCCACCCAGGACTACTGGCGCCAGCACTGCTACCCGCTGGACGATGACACGCTGGAGTTCGTGCTGCAGCTGTGGCCGGACCTCAACGCACTGCTCGCCGACATGCGCGCCCTCATCGACCAGCCCCTGCCCGACACCGACCAGACCGGTCCGCTGGCCGATTGCGTCACAGCCGCACGCCAGCACCATCGCGACCGGCTCCTCGCACTGGCCAGCGACTGGCCGCAACGCGCACAGAACATGAAGGACTGGCTGGACACCGAGCTGGCCCCCAAAACCTGCGACTGGAACCGCCGCATGCTCTCCGGCAAGACCTACGGCGGATGGCTGGACAAGCTGGCCGACTGGGCACGCGACCCGCTCGCGCAGGAACTCAAGCTGACCGACACCGCACGCCGCCGGCTCACCCCCGACGGCCTGCTCGAAGCCCGCAAGGAAGGCGCAGCGGCGCCGCAACTGCCCCCCGAATTCGCCGAGTTCGCCGCGCTGCTCGACGCCCTCGCCCGCCTGCCCGACCCACAGGTGACCATGCGCCTGCATGCGGTGAGCCATGTCGCCCGCCGCCTCGCCCTGCTCAAGCGCCAGGCGCGCAGCTTCGGCTTTGCCGACATCCAGGCACGTCTGGACCGCGCCCTGTCGGGCGCGCACGGCGCACGGCTGCGCGAACGCATCCTGACCCAGTACCCGGTGGCCCTCATCGACGAATTCCAGGACACCTCCCCCCTGCAATACCGCCTGTTCGATGCGCTGTACCGCACCGCCGACAACGACCCGCACACCGCGCTGCTGCTCATCGGCGACCCCAAGCAATCGATCTACGGCTTTCGCGGCGCTGACATCTACAGCTACCTGCAGGCCCGCCGTGCGACCACCGGCCGGCACTACATGCTGGGCACCAACTTCCGCTCCACCGGGCCGCTGGTCGATGCGGTCAACCACTGCTTCGACCAGGCCGAGGCACGCCCGGGCGCCGGTGCCTTTCTGTTTCGCAGCGCCCACGAACAACCCCTGCCCTTCGAAGCCGTGGCCGCCAACGGGCGCGCCGAAGGCCTGCATGACGCCAGCGGCCCGGTGCCGGCCCTGAGCATCGAGCACGACCTCGAACTGCGCAGCAGCGGCGACAGCCTGCGCCTGTTCGCCGCGCGCTGCGCCGAGCGCATCGTCACCTGGCTGAACGACCCGGCGGCCGGCTTCCACCATCCGGACACCGGCTTCACCCGCCTCCGCCCTGCCGACATCGCGGTGCTGGTGCGCACCGGACGCGAGGCCGCCGCCGTGCGCCGCGAACTGCGCCGACGCAGCGTGGCCTCGGTGTATCTGTCAGACAAGGATTCGGTGTTCGCCAGCGACGAGGCGCACGACCTGCTGCACTGGCTGCGCGCTGTGGCCGCACCGCTCGATGCCCGTCTGGTGCGTGCTGCGCTGGCCACCCGCACGGTGGGCCTGCCGCTCGACACCCTTGCCCATCTGGCCAGCGACGACGAAGCCTTCGACCGGCGCAGCGAGCACATGCGTGAACTGCACAAGGTCTGGCGCGAACTGGGCGTGCTCACCATGCTGCGCCGCAGCCTGCACCTGCTCGACCTGCCCGCCCGCTGGCTGGCCGACAGCGGCGATGGCGAACGACGCCTCACCAACTTCCTGCATCTGGCCGAACTGCTGCAGCACGCCAGCGCCACGCTGGAAGGCGAAGCCGCCCTGGTGCGCTGGCTGGCGATGCAGATCGAAGCCGGCAGCAGCAGCGGCGAAGAGCAGGTGGTGCGTCTGGAGAGCGATGCCGATCTGGTGAAGGTGGTCACGGTGTTCAAGAGCAAGGGCCTCGAATACCCGGTGGTGTGCCTGCCCTTTCCCTGCGCCTTCCGGCCGGAGGATGGCAAACGCGGCTACCTGAAGCTGGCCGATGCCGACGGGCAGCGCGAGCTACGCCTGAAGTTCGACGACGAGGACAAGGCCCGCGCCGACCACGAGCGCCTGCGCGAAGACCTGCGCCTGCTGTATGTCGCGCTGACCCGCCCGCGTCACGCACTCTGGATGGGCTTTGCCGCACTCAAGCGGGGCAACGGCAAGCAGTGCGAAACCCACCGCAGCGCACTGGGCTACCTGATCGGCGGCGAGGACGAGCGCGACGCCGGGCAGTGGCACCCCGCCCTTGAGGCCCTGGCCGAACAGCTCGCCCCGCGCAACGCGCCACACGACTGGCCCCGCATCCGGCTGCAGGCCGCCCCTGCGGATAGTGCCTCCGCCTGCACCCGCCTGCAACGCAGCGACAGCTTGCCCCCGCTGGAAGACAGCCCGGTGTATCGCGCCCACTTCGAGCGCCGCTGGTCGCTGGGCAGCTTCTCCTCACTGGTGCGCGACATCGACCCCGGACGCCTGTCTGCCGGTGCACTCCCGCCGCCCGACAGCCCGGACGCACCCGACGAAAGCCCGCTTGGCAGCCCCACTGCGCCCGACGCGGACAGCGACAGCCTGCCTCCCACCCATGCGCACCGCCCGGCCGCCGACGAGACGGACACCTCGGATGGGGCCGCGCCCTTTGCCGTGCCGCCACGCCGCCCACCCGCTACGCCTGCGCAAGCCGCCCCCTGGCACCGCTTCCCGCGCGGCGCCCTGGCCGGCGACTTCCTGCATGGCGTGCTCGAATGGCTGGCCGGCGAAGGCTTCGCGCTCGCCGGCAACGACGCTCTGCACACGGCCCTGCGCCGTCGCTGCGAGCGGGCCGGCCATGGCGAACACGCCGAAACGCTGATCCACTGGATGGAAACGCTGCTCGGCACACCGCTGCCCACGCTGGGCGTCCCCCTGCAGGCGGTGCACACTCTGCTGCCCGAAATGGAATTCTGGCTACCGGCCGGACGCTTGCCCAGCCGCGTCCTCGACACCCTGTGCCAAAGCCGGCTGCTCGGCGCCCAGCCGCGCCCGGTGCTGCCACAGCGCGAACTGCAGGGCATGCTGATGGGGTTTGCCGACCTGGTGTTCGAACATCAAGGCCGCTACTGGGTGATGGACTACAAGTCCAACGCGCTGGGCACGCAAGGGGCGGACTATCACCACACCGCGCTCGAAGCCGCCATGGCCGCCCACCGCTACGACGTGCAGGCCGTGCTGTACCTGCTCGCGCTGCACCGCCTGCTGCGCAGCCGTCTGGGGGCCGCCTACGAGCCCACCCGCCAGCTCGGTGGCGCGCTGTACCTTTTCCTGCGCGGCATCGACGGCCCGCTGGCCGGCGAATACGCCCTGCCCGCCACGCCCGAGCTACTCGCGCTGCTCGACACCCTGGACCAACAGCTTGCCGACGAGGTCACCGCCGCATGAAGCCCACCGCCCCGCGCCTTGCCGCCCTCATCGACACCCTGCGCGACTGGAGCGACAGCGGCCTGCTGCGCCATCTGGACAGCGCCTTCGCCCGCTTCATCGTGCAGCTCGACCCCGCCAGCGCCTCGCCAGCGCTCGCCGTTGCGGCCGCCCTGCTCGCCCACATGGAAGGACGGGGTCACAGCTGCCTGCCACTCGCCCCGCTCGCCAACGACCCGCACACCCTGCTCGGCTGGCCGGCAGAGGCCATCGCGCAACTGGGCACGCTGCACCCTGACCTGCCCACCCGCACCGCCGACTGGCTCGCCGCACTGCAGGCCAGCCCGCTCGCGCAGCGCATCGGCCACGACCCGGCACTCGGCCAGCCTCTGGTGATCGACGGGCCGGAGCATGCCCCGCGCCTGTACCTGCGCCGTTACTGGCACTATGAGCGCAGCGTGGCGCAGGCCATTCTGGCGCGTGCCGGCAGTGCGGAAGCGGTGGATGAAGCCCGCGTGCGCAGCTGGCTGACACGCCTGTTCCCGGCTCCCGCGAACGCCCCAACCCCGGCCAGCGCCGTGGACTGGCAGCAACTCGCCTGCGCCATCGCCCTGCGCGCGCGGCTGGCGATCGTCACCGGTGGCCCCGGCACCGGCAAAACCTACACTGCCGCGCGGCTGCTCGCCCTGCTGTTTGCCACCCACGCCGAGCCCCACACCCTGCGCATCGCCCTGGCCGCCCCCACCGGCAAGGCCGCCGCCCGGCTGCGGCAGGCCATCGACGGTTCGCTGCAGGCCCTGCAGGACAGTCTGGGCAGCACGCTCGACCTGACCGCGCTTACCCAGCGCATCGGCGCCGCCCGCACGCTGCATTCCCTGCTGGGCGCACGGCCCGACACCCGGCGCTTCCGCCACCATGCCGGCCATCCGCTGGATGTGGATGTGGTGATCGTGGATGAAGCCTCCATGGTGCATCTGGAGATGATGGCCGCGCTGCTCGACGCCTTGCCAACCGGCGCCCGCCTGATCCTGCTGGGCGACAAGGACCAGCTCGCCTCGGTGGAGGCCGGCGCGGTGCTGGGCGATCTGTGCCGCGACGCCGCCGCCGGCCGCTATGCGGCCGACACAGCCCGCTACCTGCAGACCACCACCGGCATCCGCCTGCCCGCCCCCTATCTCGCCACGGACACCCCTGCACCCGTGCTGGCCCAGCAGACCGTGATGCTGCGCGAGAGTCGCCGCTTTCATGGCCCGATCGGCGCGCTGGCGCTGGCGGTGAATGACGCCCACGATCCGGCCCTGCCTACCCGCCTGCTGCATGAGGACTGCAGCGGCGCACTGCATGCGCTGGAAAAGGGCACGCCGGCGGACGTCATCGCCCTCGCCCTCGACGGTCGCGAAGGCAACGAAAGCGCCCGCGCCTGCTACCGCGACTATCTGCAACACCTCGCTGCAGGCCCTGCTAGCGACAGCCCGGAAGCCCACGCCCGCTGGACCGCCGCCATCCTGAACGCCTTCGACCGTTTCCGCATCCTGTGCGCGGTGCGCGAAGGCGAATGGGGCGTGAGCGGACTGAATCAGGCCATCGAACAGGCCCTGGCCCGCGCCCGCCTCCTCGCCCCGCACGGCACCTGGTATGCCGGCCGGCCGGTGATGGTGACCCACAACGACCCCGCGCTGGGCGTGTTCAACGGCGACATCGGCATCGCCCTGCCCGCCCCCGGCCACGGCAGCCAGCGGGTGCTGAGAGTGTATTTTCTGGACGGCGACACGCTGCGCTCGGTGGCCGTCAGCCGCCTGGCCCATGTCGAAACCGCCTTCGCGATGACAGTGCACAAGAGCCAGGGCTCGGAATTCGAACACACCGCCCTGATCCTCTCCACCCACAGCGGCGCCGTCCTCAGCCGCGAACTGGTCTACACCGGCATCACCCGCGCCCGCAAGGCCTTCACCCTGATCACCGAACACCCCGGCCTGCTCGAAACCGGCGTGTCACACCCCACCCGCCGGGAAAGCGGGTTGTTGAGGGAGGAATGAAGCCGAAGGGCAAGCCGTTTCTTCAATTCCATATTGCTTGCGCACGATGGAAAACAAATAGTAGTGCCTGAAAATTCCGGTCTTCACCCCTGCATGCTCCCTATGGTGCTGCGCAGGCGGTGGTGGGCCAGGGTGAGGAAGGCGGCGCCGATGAGGGCGACCATCAGGAATTGGGGCCAGACCATGTCCAGTCCGGCGCCACGGAACAGGACGGACTGGGCGAGTGCGACGTAGTGGGTGGTGGGCGCGAGGGCCATCAGGTTCTGGATGATTTCGGGCATGCTCTCGCGCGGGGTGACCGAGCCGGACAGGATTTGCAGCGGCAGCAGCACGAGAATGGCCATCAGGCCGAACTGCGGCATGCTGCGCGCGAGGGTACCCATGAAAATGCCGATCGAAGCGGCCGCGAAAAGATAGAGCAGCGTGCCGAATGCGAAGAGCGTGGCAGAGCCGGCAACGGTGACGCCAAGCACGCCCTTCACCATGACCTGCAGCGAGAAGGACGAGGCGAGCAACACCACCACGCCCATCGCCCAGATTTTGGAAAGCATGATCTCCAGCGGGGTCACTGGCATCACCAGCAGGTGCTCGATGGTGCCATGCTCCCGCTCGCGAATCAGCGCCGCGCCGGTGAGCAGGATGCCCAGCATGGTGACGTTGTTGATGATGGCGGTGACGGCGGCAAACCACGAGGCGTTCAGGTTGGGATTGAACAGGGTGCGCGGCACCAGCTCCACCGGCTGCGGAGCCGGGGCCTGATGGCGCTGGGCAAAGGCGCGGATTTCGTCGCTCACGATGCTCTGGATGTAGCCGGCGCCGGTCTGCGCCTGGCTTTGCCGGGTGGCGTCGACATTGAGTTGCAGCGCGGGGCTGCGACCGGCCAGCACGTCGCGCTGGAAACCGGGCGGAATGTCGAGCACGAAGGTGTGCCGGCCGGCGTCCATGCCGCGATCCATGTCGGCCAGGCTGACAGGCTCGGGTGTGATGAACTGGGGAGGCTGCAGGGCGGCAATGATGCGGGTGGACAGCTGGGAGCGGTCCTCATCGACCACCGCAATGGCGGCGCGGTTGAGCGACTCGGGCTTGGCGCGGGCATCGGCGTAGATCGACACCGAGAACATGAACACGATGAGGAACAGCATCGCCACATCGCGCGACAGGCTGCGGAACTCCTTGATGCCGAGGTGCCAGATGTTGGCCGCGTGACGGTTGCGCCGTGGGGTCATGCTGTCCCTCTCGCGTCAGCGCCCCTGCTTGCTCAACAGTCGTGCGGACAGCAGGGTCAGCACCGGAATGGCGAGCAGCAGCGGAAGAAAGGAGGCCAGCAGCGCGTCCAGGCCCAGCGCCTTGGAAAAGGTGCCGCTGCTGATGGTGAGGAAATGACTGGTCGGATAGATTGCCCCGATGACCGCCCCCACCCCTTCGAGCGAGGACACCGGATCCATCAGGCCAGAGAACTGGATTGCAGGCAGCAGGGTGCCAATGGCGGTGCCGGCCAGTGCGGCCACCTGACTGCTGGTCATGGTGGAAGCAAGCAGGCCCAGTCCGGTGGTAGCGGTAACATACAGCAGCGCCCCCAGGCTCAGGGCGAGAAAGCTGCCCTTGAACGGCACCTGGAACAGGGTGACGGCAATCGCGAACATCAGCACGAAGTTGAACATCGACAAGGCAATGTACGGCAACTGCTTGCCGATGAGAAATTCGAGCCGGGTCACCGGGGTAGTGTAGACGTTCAGGATGGTGCCCAGCTCTTTTTCGCGCACCACGCCCAGCGCGGTGAGCATGGCAGGAATGAACACCAGCATGAGCGGAATCACCAGCGGCACCATCGCCACCAGGCTGCGCAGTTCGGGGTTGTAGCGGTAGCGCACCTCGATGCTGGCCGGTGCGGTGGGCTGCACGCCGCTGGCTTCGGCGACGGCCTCGGCCAGAGTCTGGGCATGCAGGCCAAGCACGTAGCCACGGGCAATTTCGGCACGCAACGGCATGGAGCCGTCCAGCCACACGGCCAGCTGCGGAGTGCGTCCGCGCGCCAGATCGCGGCCGAAACCGGGTGGAATCTCGATGGCCATGGACAATTCGCCCGAGCGCATGCGCCGGTCCAGTTCGTCATGAGCGGACAGCGGCGGCTGCAACGAGAAGTAGCGCGAGCCTTCGATGCGCAGCAGGTAGCGCTGGCTGGCCAGGGTCTGGTCATTATCGAGCACGGCGTACTGCAGGTCTTCCACATCCATGTTGATGCCATAGCCCATGACCAGCATCAGCACCACGCTGCCCAGCAGCGCCAGGGTGAGCCGTATCGGATCGCGGCGCAGTTCGGTGGCTTCACGGGCGGAAAAGCTCAGCAGGCGGGCAAGGCTGAAGCGGGCCAGACGGTCGCCATCGGGCGCGCGTGGCACCGGTCCGGGGGGGACGTCAGCCGGCGCGGGGCCATCGTGTCCTTCGGCGGGTGTGGCAGGCGTAACAAGTGTGGTGGCTGTGGCCGGCGTGCTGTCAGGCGTCGGACGGCTGCCGCTGGCGGCCTGCAGATGTTCGATAAAGGCGTCCTCCAGCGAGCGGGCACCACAGGCGCTCATCAAGGCCTGCGGAGTGTCGCTGGCCAGGATGCGACCGGCATGCATGAGCGAGATGCGGTCGCAGCGCTGCGCCTCGTTCATGAAATGGGTAGTGATGAAGATGGTGACGCCGTCCCGGCGCGAGAGGTCGACGATGAGCGCCCAGAACTGGTCGCGCGCCACCGGATCGACGCCCGAAGTGGGTTCATCGAGGATCAGCACATCGGGCCGGTGCAGCACGGCCACCGCCAACTGCAGGCGCTGGCGCATGCCCAGCGGCAGTGCATCGGGCTGCACGTCCATCACCGGCTGGAGATCGAAACGCTTGGCCAGCTCGGCGATGCGCGCCTGTCCGGCTGCGGTATCGAGATCGAACAGCCGGGCGTGCAGTTGCAGGTTCTGCCTGACGGTGAGCTCGCCATACAGGGAAAATGCCTGAGACATGTAGCCCACGCGGCGCCGGGTTTCGATGTTACGGGCGTCGAGCCGGCGCCCCAGCAGCAGGGCTTCGCCCCGCGTGGGTTCGAGCAAACCGGTGAGCATCTTCATGGTGGTCGACTTGCCGCAGCCGTTGGAGCCGAGAAAACCGAAGATTTCCCCCCGGCGCACGTCCAGACTGACATCGTCGACCGCGACAAAGTCACCAAAACGCATCTGCAGGCCACGCGCCGAGATCACCACCTCCCCGGCCCGATGCGGGGGAATCTCCAGCCGGTGGTGCCCCTGGCGCCGCTCTGCGGGCAGCAACGCGATGAAGGCCTCCTCCAGCGTTGCGGCCGCACCACGCTCGCGCAGGCTGGCCGGGGTGCCGGTTGCCAGCACCCGACCGGCATCGACCGCCACCAGCCAGTCGTAGCCTTCGGCCTCTTCCATGTAGGCAGTGGCCACCAGCACGCTCATGCCGGACCGGCGTGCGCGCATGCGGGCGATGAGTTCCCAGAACTGCCGGCGTGACAACGGATCGACCCCGGTGGTGGGTTCATCCAGGATGAGCAGGTCGGGATCGTGGATGAGCGCGCAGCACAGCCCCAGTTTCTGCTTCATGCCGCCCGAGAGCTTGTTCGCCGGTCTCGTGGCAAATTCGGCCAGGCCGGTGGCTTCCAGCAGTTCGCGGATGCGCCAGGCACGTTCGTCGCGTGACTGACCGAACAGTCGGCCAAAGAAGTCGATGTTCTCGAACACCGACAGGGTGGGATACAGGTTCTTGCCCAAACCCTGAGGCATGTAGGCAATGCGCGGACAGACCCGCGCCCGGTGGGCCGCATCGCGCATGTCGCCACCGAGCACCTCCACCCTGCCCTGCTGAATCCGGCGCGCCCCGGCAATCAGCCCCAGCCAGGTGGATTTGCCGACGCCATCCGGACCGATGAAGCCAACCATCTGTCCGGCGGGAATCTCCAGCGTCACATCATCGGCGGCGCGCACCCGACCATAGCGGTGTGCCAGTCCGCTCAGGCGGACAACCGCTTGCGTGCTCACGGCAACCTCACCTGCAGACTGGCGGGCCATTCACGCCCGGCCTCAAGGCGCACATGCGCCATGCCGGGCAGGCCGGTCTTGACCTGCTCGGGGTGACGCGCGAGCAGTTCGGGGTCGATGCGTGCCTTCACGCGGAATACCATCTTCTGCCGCTCGCTCTGCGTCTCGACCGTCTTGGGGGTGAACTGGGCAATGCTGGACACATACGACACTTGCGCGGGAATCACCAGATGGGGGGCGGCATCGAGCACGATGCGCACTTCGCTGCCAAGCGCCACACGGCCGGCGGCCATCTCCGGCAGGAAGAAGGTCATATACACATCGCCGACATCCACCAGGCTGACCAGCTTGCCCCCGCCGCCGACAATTTCGCCCGGTTGCACAATGCGGTACTGCACACGGCCGCTGCGCGGGGCGGTGAGCACGCCATCCTCGATCTCGCTGTTCAGCCGGTCAACCACCGCCTCGGCCGCCTGAATCGCAGCCTCGGTTTGCGCCACCTGCGCCTGTGCCGCACTCACTCCGGCGCGTGCTGCGGCAATCTGTGCTTGCGCCACCTTGATGTTGGCTTCCGCGTTGCGCAACCGCGCCAGATGATCATCGGCCGTCTGCGCAGAAGTGGCCCTGTCGGCGAGCAGGGCCTGGGAACGCGCACTGGTGCGTCGCGCCACATCCAGTTCGGCCTGACGCTGCACCAGCACCGATTCGGCCATCGCCACATCCGCCTCGCGTTGCGCCACCAGCGCAATCGCGGTTTGGCGCGCGCTGCGTGCATTGGCCACCTCGGCCCGCGCCTGGGCAAGCTGGGCGAGCAGCGATTTCACGTCCATGCGCGCGATCACATCCCCTGCCCGCACGAAGTCGCCCTCGTTGACCCGGATTTCTTCCACCCGGCCCGCAAACTTGCTGGCCACATCCACCTCAGTGGCCTCGATGCGCCCATTGCCCCGCACAAAGCCGCCATCCTCGGCCGGTGCACGCACATTCAGCCAGACCACCCCGACAAGCACCGCCAGCCCCACCGCAACAAGCCAGCCCCAGCGAGTTCCCGCACGATCCGTCATGACACACCCCAACATCAACCCCGGCATCGCTCACCCGATTGCAGCTGCCGGTGAGAGGTCATTATAACAAGGCAAAAGTGGGTCACGCGCTGAATCACGCCGGACAATTCCGCTGGACGATGAACAGGGTGGAGAAAATCGACGATTGCAACCCGGCGTCATCCGCTGAAAATCACGCTGACGGAACGGAGGGGCTGTGCAACCTGTGAAAGGCTCCACCCCTTCCAGAAAGCAAAAAGCCAATCCCGAAGGATTGGCTTTTTGCTTGATTCTATTGGTCGGGGCGGCGGGATTCGAACTCGCGACCCCTTGCACCCCATGCACACAGTCGCATGGGAAAGCCTTAAACATCAACAGCTTGGATCGGCGCTCGCTGCGCTACCATGCCTTACGATGCCCAACCATGTTTAAAGTTGTCGCGCAAATCTCGCGCAACACCTTGCAGGCCAACCGCCAGCGGCGGCGCAGATTATAGCAGGTTCATCATCGCACGCGTCTCCCGTTTCCCTTGAAAATATAAACATTATTGTTTATAGTAACACCCATGTTCAACAAAAACGGAGGTGCGGTGAAACAGAGTGAGTTTGTCAGGTGGCTCAGGTCGCAAGGAGTGGAGATCAGGGACGGCAGCAAGCACTTGAAACTCTACTTCAACGGCCGACAAAGCACCCTGCCAAGACACCCTTCGGCGGAACTGAAAACCGGGCTGGTCGAAGCGGTGAAGAAACAACTCAGGCTGAAATAGGAGGCGGCCCCGCAAGGGGCTTGCCGACACACCGCACCCAAGCATGGAGTGATGAGAGATGCGCTACCCCGCACGATTTGAGCCCGCACCTGACGGCGGGTATGTGGTGACGTTTCGGGATATCCCCGAAGCGATCACCCAAGGCGACAGCGAAGACGAGGCCGCCGCGATGGCGGCCGATGCGCTGCTTGCCGCAATGGAGTTTTACTTTGAGGACCGGCGCGCGGTGCCTGCGCCGTCAGGCCTTGAGCCGGGCGAGCGCCTGGTCGAGTTGCCGGCCAGCGTGTGGGCCAAAGTGTTGTTGCTGAACGCCCAGCTCGAGGCGGGCGTCAGCAATGCGGAACTCGCCCGCAGGATGGGCACACGGCCACAGGAACTGCAGCGGGTGACGGACCTCGCGCACACGACGAAGATCGACACCATCGCGCAGGCACTGCAGGCGCTCGGCAAGCGGCTGACTGTTTCGGTTCAGTGACCGGTGATGCACGCTTGCGCCATGCGCAACAAAATTGCACAACATCAAACCTCGATCACTTCCACCGGCAGCGCAGGGGCCGGCCCCTCGATGACGCCCCCCCGCACAAATACCGACTGACCGATGCTGGCCACGCCGCGCGCGGCGATCAGGCTGCCATCGGGCAGCGCGATGCGCAGGGGGGACTCTGCGATCACTGTGCCGATCAGCAGCGGGGAATCCGGCAGGAGCCGGCGGAACTGTGCATATAGATTGGTCATGCGTGAGTCTCCAGTACGATGCTTTGACGCACCGTCGGCAGTTGGGCGCGGACGGTGGTGCCGCGCACCAGGCCGCGCCGGGCGAGACCGCCGTCGGTGTAGTGGATGAGCTTGCCGGGGACAATGATCCCGGTCTCGGGGAGCACGGGCAGATCGAGCGTGATCTGAGCCTGGCTGCCCGTGTCGGCCAGGATGGCCATGCCCCGCGCGCGGGCCGCGTCGACGTGGGTGATGAGGGCGTCGGTCACCATCGGCGCGACGATGTCGCCGGCCGTGCCCGCACGGGTGACCTGGCCGACGATGCCGCCCAGCTCGGTGCCGCTCACAAATACGCGGTTGTACGCGGGCTTGCGCTGCCACTCTATGGCCTCGCGTACAACCGGGGCGCTCGGCAGCTCGATGTCCGCCGGGGCGGTGCCCCACTCCCATGGGGCGCTCGGGTAACGGGGCAGCACGTGCAGGGTGTCGAGCAGCGGATCGGGCTGAACGTAGGCACCGGCCGCCTCTGCTACGCGGCGTACGTGCTCGATGTAGCTGCCGGTGTGGCTGTAGACGCCGGCAGGTACGAGCCAGTCGGTGGCCTGCCAGTCGAGCGACCAGCCCAGCGATACGCCGTTGTCCGTCAGGGCATCGATCGCCAGTTGCTGGGCGGTGCGCTCGAATGCGTTGCTACGCGTGACCACCGGGCTGTGCGGGCTGGCCAGCATGGCCGACCGGCCCCGACCGGTGACGCGCAGGCGCGAATTGCCGAATGTGCGGTCGCGCGAGACGCGCTCGGCAAGCACGCGGAAGCCCTGGCCGTTGATGGTTGCGAGCAGCTCCACCGGCTCACCATCGAGCAGCGGATCGAGCAGCGGCAGGTCGGTGCCGGACAACGTGGTATCGAACCCCCATGTCCAGGAATCTGCGTCGACAGACAGGTTGATCGAAATCGCTGACAGGGGCGCGCCGTCGCTGGCGCGCACCAATGTGACGGTGTTGAGCACGATGTAAACGCTCCGGATGGGGATGATGATTGTGCCGCCCGGCTCCGCCCCGCACAGCCAGCCGAACAGCAGATCGGCCGAGTCTGTGCGGGGCTGACAGAACAGCAGATCAGGCGGGATATACGGTACGGGTGGGGGCGGCGCCGGGGGCGGGGCGTAGCGTCCGGGGGGTGGCCGCATGGCGTCTTGATGACGAGCGACCAGCTCGCGAGCAATGGGGACGCCGGGGGCGTAGGGGATGATGTAGGCACGGCGCACGGGGGCGCCCTGCTGCTGCCGGTGCTGGCGTGCGTGCCGCAGGCGGATGGCGTCAGCGTGTGGGGTCGCGGTGTGGTGACGGACGGGCGCGGCCTGCTGGTGCCGGCCGGCGATGTGCGCGCGGGTGCGGATGGCGTCGGCGTGCTGGACGGCGGTGTGGCGGCGGACGGGTGCGGCCTGCTGGTGCGTCGCGCGGGTGCTGTGGCGTAGGGGAGCGGACTGCTGGTGCGTCGCGGTGACACCGTGGCTTGCCGGTTTGCCGGGTTGGTGCGATGCGGTGACGCCGTGGTTGGCGGTGGCGGCTTGTTGATGCTGGTGGACGGTGGCGCGGTTGCCGGCGGTGACGGCCTGCTGATGCAGCGCGCGGGTGCGGCTGGCGAGGACGCGCTGAACTTGCGGATCCCACTCGGTCGCGACGGCCACGCCCAGGGGCGGCAGGCCAATGGCGATGGCGGCGTCTGTGACCTGGGCGACGGCGACGGCCACGCCCAGGGGCGGCAGACCGATGGCAAGCGTGGCGGTTTCGGTTCCGCCGTCGGGGGTGGCGCCGAAGAGCAGGTCGGCGGTGTCCGGCGTGGGTTGCCAGAATAGCAGGTCGGCGTTGTCGGGTGGCCCGGGCATGGTCAGTAGAGTGCAGCGTGCACGATACGCAGCAGGCCGCCGGCGTAGACGTCGAGCTTGTCGACTTGAACCAGCGCCCCGCTACCGGCAAGACCGACATTGCAGCGCAGGTGCTCTTCCCCGGCTCCGTCAACGAGCCGGCACCAGCCGAGGGTCGCGGACTCGAGCACGGCGCCTTCAAGTGGCGGTGAGCTCGAGAATTCGAGCACGGCGAGCGGCTCGGGGGTGAGCGTGAGCCACCCCGGCGCCGGGCCGATGGTGCCGCAGGGGATGTGCAGCTGCACGGCTGCAACGTGGTCTACGGCGGGTGGTGTGGCAATTGTGGCCGGGCGGGTACCGGCCGGGTAGAACAGCCAGGCGGCGCCAGGCGGATGCTGGTCGAACAGATCGAGCAGGCCCACCAGTCGGGCGGCGGCCAGATCGGCGGAGATTTCCGGGGCCTCGGCGCTCATGTGCCGGGCTCCATGGGCTGGGCATAGACCGGGGCCGCGATGGTGGCGTTGTACAGGCCGGTGTGGTCGAGGCCGACCACGGTGTAGGCCACGCCGAGGCGGACGTGGCGAAACTCATAGACGCCGGTGACAGGGTCGGAAAATGTTTCGCGTAGCGGCCGGCCGCCGCGGCCGGCGTGCAGGCGCACGCGACGGCGCGCGGGCGTGGGCGGGGTGCCTTGCGTTTTGACGGTAGCGGCGATGCGCCCGGGGCCGGCACTGTCGAGGCCGCTGGCGAGGTGCAGTGCGGGCAACTGTATGTTCACAGGATTATCTCCACGGGCCGGTGACGTCTACGAATACGACAGAGTTGTAGATTGCGTTTGAGGAGTTGAACGACCGCCCAGTGAGCACTAACCACTGCCGCCCGTCTGACGTTTCCGGCAGCAGCGATTTGTCGGGCCATACCCGAGAAACACTTTGCGGTGTATGGCGCAGGCCCGGCACTACACCGCGCGGCGCGCCGCCGGCAAACACGGTGACGGCGGACAGCAGCACGCCACCTGAGAACGGTAGTGGATACGTCGGCAGTTGATTGCTCGACTGGCCGGAGCCGCTGGTGGTGCTGGGCGAAATGCCAAATGACATCGTGCCGACGCGGATCGCACCGCCGGCTCCGGCCGCATTGGATGCGGCAATGAAATTTACAGAGGTGTCGGGCTGGCAGGCAGTCAGCGTGCGATCGCCGGGAGCGTTTGTGATCTGTGCACTGCTGCTGACGAGCAGTGTACTGCCTGCGTCTGCAGACCAGTAGGGCAGAAAATCGCCAAACCCGTAGACCACGCCTTCACTCGCACCATTTGAATGCGGCTGCGGGGCATACATGAAAAATTGCTCCCCCGCGCAGACCGCCCAGGATCGCGCACCGGTGGTGTTTTGTGCCTTCCACCAATACCCCCCGCCGGCGATCATTTCTGCGGTGGGGAACGCGTCGGTGCCGGTGTCGATGTCTGTCATGTCGCGATAGCCGCATACGCGCGCGGACAGTGTGCCGCTGTCATCGACCCACAGATGATCGCCGAGCGACTCGACCGCTGTGGAGCGATACACGCGCTTGTGCCCGGACTCGAAGACGATCTCCCACCCCGCCGGGGCGAGCTTGAGCGTGACGGCGCCCTCTGCGGTGCCGTCTGGCAGATCGGGGGCGAGAAAGCGCAAGGTGTTGCTCGTGGGGCAATCCACGACCTTTTGCTCTCCGTTGAGGCCGGCGTAGGTGCCGGCTGTAATGCCATCGACGAGCGCCACGGTGTGCGGTGTGAAACTGTGCGGGGCGGCGAATTGCACGGTTGCAATGCCGTCGGTGACGCTGAGGCTGGTGGCAGGTAGCAGGCCCCAGCCGTGGACGAGGCAGGCATCGAGCACGGCCACGAGGCTCCCGGGCGTCGCAGAGAGCGAGGGGGCATTGGGAACGGTGCTGAGGAAGTGTTTGACAGTGGTGTCCGGTTTGGTCGGCATGGATGTGGTCTCCAGTTACGGGCGGTCGACGTCACCCCGGGCGAGCAGCTCCCACGTGTCGTCGAGTACGGTGGTGGCCCCCTGCTGTACGGCCATGACGCACCAGATCGGGGGCTGTGCGCCGATGGTGTCGAGGCGGATGATGTTGCCGGAGACCCAGCCGGCGCCGAAGCCAGCCGCGCGCAGAATCCAGTACGGCACGCCGGCGGCCGGGTTGATCGGCGCGACATCGATCGAAATCGGGCCGGTGTAGATGATGCCGACGTGGCGGCCGATGACCTCGATCTCGGTCGGGCTTTTGAATCGGATCGCCCATTGCTCGGTGATAGCCCCTGCGTTGGTGACCTCGGGCGGATATTCGCCTTGGTTGTAAGTGGCCACGGCCGGGTTGCCGACGATGCTGTCCTGCCAGGTCTGGTCCCAAGTGTGTTGATCCCACAGCGCGCGGACGCGAGCAAACAGGTCGCCGAGCATGAGCGCGCTGGAAAGCGTGGAGCCAGCCGGGAAGTGGTGCGTGAGCGGGCGGGTGAATCGCAGATCGCCGGTAATCTGGACCTCGGCGACGCGCACCATGTCTTCGATGCGGCCGGAGATTTTGACGGGCTGATTCCAGCCGGCCGTGTCGTCGATGGTGATGGTGCCGGCGTCCAGATCGGGGGTGTAGCCCTCGGCGATGGGCAGGCCATCCAGCCCGGTAATGCGCACGCGTGACAGGCGCTCGGTGCCGATATCCACGAGCTGGCCATTGGTGACGGTTTGCGCGGTGAGCTCGATGTCGTGGCCGAGTACGCAGTATTCGCCCAGGCGGTAGATGGGGACACGGCCATCCGGGGGGAGCCGGACGGGGTCAATGCCGAGGATTTCGGCGTCCAGCGGCAGGTACGTGTAGTTGATGACGTTGTAGCGCAGTGTGTCGGGCAGCACGGGCCAGGGGCGCCAGATGAGGCCGTCCTCGATGTCCTGCGGGTCATACCACCACTCGGTTTTTTCGTCGTCGGTGAGTGCGCTGTTGAGGACGTAGTCGCCGAATTGCAGCTCGGCCAGTCCGGATTCGGCGTCGAATACGCCGTAGATGTGGGATGCGTCGAGGCGTCCGTCGAGTCCGGCGGTGGCGATGAGCTGGTTGCCTGCCACGTCGAGCACGCTGATGACGAGTGAGCCCGGCTTGCACGGCGAGAGCGCGGTGTTGAATGTGATGTTGGCGATGGGCTCGGGCCGGCCGTTGCGCGTCCACAGGCTATTGAGCACGAAGGCGCTCGGGTCGCCATTGACGACGTAGTCGGTCATGGTGGCGATGCCGGTGAGGTAGTTGATTGTGCCCGAGGCGATGCCGGGGTCGAGGTCGGTGCGGCCGCGGTAGAGCGCGCCCTCGAAGTCGACGTAGACGGTGCCCATCCATGTGAATTGCACAGATCCCGGCACGACCTGGTCGGATGTGGTGGCGCACAGGTCGATCTCGACCGGCTGCGGCGCGACGGTCATGCTGTGCGACTCGGCGACGCCTGCGCCGGTGCGGTAGCGCGCGATCAGGGTGTTGGCGGCGTAGACCTCGCGCACGGAGCGCGTGCCGGTCTCGCCGCCCTTCTGCGCGGTGCTGGATCCGCTGCTGGCCTGGTTTTCTGTGGTGGCCTGCTCGAACGCGCTGGCCCGCTCGTACGTGGTCTGATAGGCGGTCTCCTGATAGTCGCGGGTCACTTTGAGCGTGACTTGACTGGAGCCGTAGAGCACGGTGCCGTAGCCGCCGAACAGGTTGCCGTCGGTGTAGTCGGTGACGCGGCGCTGTACCGTGACGTGCGTCGTACTCGACTGAGTGACCGAGTACGACGCGCTGGCTGAGCTCGATGCGCTGCGCCCGACAGTGCGGGCTCTCACCTGGGTGCCGACGCTGGGGACTCCAAAACCGACTGACATGATCAACTCCAGTTCGCCGCGGCTGCGCCGTCGACGTAGAACGTTTCGTAGGTGATGCCGGGCGCGGGCAGCGAGATGGTTTCGGTGGCCGCGTTGCGCGCAGTGCTGGCCGCGCTGCTGCTGGCGCCGCTGCTGATGCTGGTCTGGCGGGAGACGGCCCACTCGAGTTCGAGCGAGCCCGGCACGGCGGTGTCGCCGAGGGTGAATTGCACGAATCCGGCGGCGTCGGGCGTCAGGCCCGGGAATGCCTCCTCGACGATCGGGGAATGGTCGTAGTCGATGGCGTACTGGCTCCCCCCGTCCGGGAATGCTGCGGGACGGAACCAGACTTCCCCCACCGCGTAGATGATGATGCCCTCCCCGTCGCCGATGAGTTGGCCGAATCCGTTGTCGGTGAGCGTTTTGGTCTGCCCGCCGCTGGACCACGACACGCTGAATGTGCCGGGGGCGATGTGCTGGTGGTCAAGCGTGATGCGCACGGCGGGCGGGCGGAACGTGGCCTGGCCGCTGCGGTTGGTGTAGGCGCGGTTGGGGCCGTAGTAGATGACGACGGCGCTGCCGGCGTCCGGGTAGGCCTCGAGCGTGGCCAGCACGCTGCCGGTGAGGTAGTTGATGGTGCCGCTGCCGGCGCCCTCGAGGACCCCCGCGCCGTTGTCGCGCAGGATGTAGGTGTTGCCGCCGGAGCGGTAGACGACCAGCACGCTGCCGGGCGCGGGCAGCGGCTTGAGGATGGTGGTGTAGTTGTAGCCGCGGTTTTCCTGACCGATCTTGATTCGGACCGACAGCGGCGAGCCGGCCACGACCACCTCGCGCGGCGTAGTAGCGAGCGTGTGCGCGAACTGCGTGGCGTACATCTGGTCGATCAGCGGCGACTCGGTCTCGCTCGATGGCACCAGCCGGGAATAGATGCTGGCCACACGTACAGTGCTGTCGCCCGGCTCGGCGGCCAGTGCGAGCGGTTGCGCGCCGTAGTAGCGCGCGGCGTCGGTGACGCGGGTGTCACGCACGAGCGTGCTGCCGCTGGCGCGTGCATACAGACGCGAGGGCGGAGAGCCGGGGAAATCGTGAGTCAACCGTGACTGGAGCTCGCAATTGACGATGACAAGCGGGAAGTCCCCGCCGCTTGCGGTAGTGTAGATGCGATTCTCGGCGGTAACGCGGGTAATGCGCACGTCCTGACGGATCTCGTTGGGCGCGCCCTCGTTGCGGATCAGCGAGAGCGTGCGGCCTACGGTGGGCAGCGGTGCCGTGGGCCGCTGGGCCAGCTGGATCATCTGCTGATTGAGGACGTGATTTTCGAAAAGGTAGCCGTACCATTCTCCGGCCGGGCCGAGATATGCAGCAAGCCGGGTGGCGACCTCGGCGCGTTGATCGAAACCGTCGCCGGATGAATATAGTGTGACGTCGACGTTGGGATCGGCCGGGCGGCGAGCGACGATGACGTTTGCACCGAGCAGCTTCTCGGTGTCTGGCGTGTCGATGCCGAGGAATAGTTTGCGCAAGCGGACGCGGCCGCCTGCGCGATCGGCTTCCGAGATGTCGGGGAAAATCTCGTTGCTGACGCCGTCGGCGATGACGCGCGAAGATGCGCGACCGCCACCCTCGGGCACGTCGTCCATGACGACGGATGCGCGGAACTTGATGTTTTCGGATTGAATGGGCATGTCAGTCTCAATCAGGCAAAACAGTGATCAGACGCACAGTGGCGAGCACGTAGTCGGTCGGCGCGGCGTCGCTGAAAAACACTACCGGATCGGCAGCAAACGGACCGCCATCATGGTGCCGGAAGATGACCAGGTGCTCAGCCCCGCGCAGGTTGAGCGTGAGCCGTTTGCCCGGCTCGTTGGCCCATGCAGCGAGCTGCGCCATGTCTGCGCGGGTGAGCCAGCCGGACTCAGGGTCGTAGTTGCGCAGTGTGATGGGGCGCCCCGCCAGACGGGTGCCGATGTCAATGACCGGTGCGCCCGTGAGCCCGTATTCGAACGATTGCTCGACAGCCGCCCAGGCGTGCTCGTCTTCCCAGAACAAATCCGGGTCGAGCGCCAAAATAATGGTGCCGTCGCTGAGTGTGGTGTCGCTGCTCATTGCGCCACCCCCGCAGCCCGCTCCAGATCGCGCAGCATGGCTTCGAGCGTCTGCGCCGACTGCTCGGGCATGTTTTGCATTGCGTACTGCCGTCCGCCGAGGGCGATGTTCATGTTGATTGTTCGAGCGGGGGCGGACTGCGAAATGCCGCTGCTGCGCCCGGTGCTTCGGCTGCCGGGGCGGGTGCTGGACGATTCGTCTGCCTCATCCGACCCCGGCCGGCGCTGATTGGGTCGGGGGGCGGGGCCTGTCGTTTTTTCGTCCCCGCGCTCGTTGCGGATCTGGATGTCGTCCACTTTTTTCTTCAACCGCTCAAGGAATTCGCCGTACCGCACAAGCTGGTTTCCGCCACCGGCCATGCCAAGCTTGGGCGCCCGCTCCGCATAGGTTTTCATCTCTTCTTCCAGTTGTCTCCGCAGGCGGAGGCCTCCCACTCGTTCAGCGCGTTCGAGCAGTGCGGTTTGCCCGTTGTCCATTTTTTTGAATGTGCCGCCCCCGCCCGTGCCTTTGATCAGGTTGCCGTCTTTGTCCCAGAGTCCGCCGACGCCCTCGAAATCCGGTTTTTTGATGCCACCGATGGCGGCAGCGGCCTCGTGGGCTGCTCCAGCCAGATTGCGGAACTCACCACTCCCCTGTGCCGCTGCCGACGCCACGTCGGCTGTGGCGTCGGCAGCGGCACGCATGCTGGCAACAATGACGCGGCCGCTTTCGTCCGCCAGGACGCTGAGCCCCTGGCTTGCTGCCTGAGCCTGCAATGCAGCGGAGACCATTCCGTTGTTGGCCGCTACAGCCTTGGCTGCGTATGCAGTGAAGGCCCTCTCAATATCGGCCGCAGTGGCGGTGCCGCTGTTGCGGATCGTCTCGAAATCGCGGCGCGCATTGTCCGCAGCCTGTTGCAACGCGGCCGTGCTGGTTACGCCCAGGCGCTCATACGCTGCGGCGACGGCCTCCGCGCTACTGGCCGCGCTGTCGAGCGCAGGCACGCTGTCGCGGCTGGCCTGTGCCGTGGTGTCGATGCCGCTGGCCGCCTTGCGAGCTTCGCCGTCGACGTACTCGTAGCCTTCGCCCAGGGCGTCGAGCGCGTCGGCTGTGAGGGTGGCTTGCTGGGCGGTGGCGGTGACGGATTTGTTGGCGATGTCGATGGCGCGGGCATTGTCGGTGACTGCTTCGGATAGGGCCGCATAGCCGCGCTGGGCGATGTCCGCGCCCTCTGCTGCGCGCTCGAACGATTCGGTCGCGCGCTGGGCGAACTCTTCGGACACGGCCCACATGGCCCCCGCGTGCGTGCGGATGTCTTCCGCCATTTGGCGGAAGCTTTCGGAGACGTTGCCGAAGGTGATTTTGGCCAGCCCTTCGTTGAGCAGGGCCACGCCGCTCAGAACGTTGCTCACGACCCCGGAAAACGCTTCGGCGATCTTGTAGATCGCACCCATGACGGTGTTGACGCCGGCGACCATGACGCCGTATGCGGTTTGCACCACGTTGCCGGCGGTGCGCGCGTTTTCGCCGATCTCGGTGAAGATTTCGCCCACGCGGCCGGCAAATGCCTGCATGCGCGCGGCGATCTGCTCGAAATCGAGCCGGCCGACAAAATCCTGCACCCACTTTCCAGCAGACTCGAAGGCCGTGCGGAAGGCTTCTCCGAAGGCTGTGGCGGTGCCGTTGCTGACGAATTCGCGCAATCGGCTGGCCAGCGCGTTGACCTGCTCGCGCAGGGTGTCGAGCACCGGTGTGCCGAGCTGGATTTTGAACGCCTCCCACGCGCTGCCGAGACCTTGGGTGGCTGCGTCGAGGTTGTTGCTCATGACGTCGGCAAACGCGCGAGCGCTGCCAGACGAATTGTCGAGGGTGGTTTTGAGGGCATCGAGACTGTCGATACCCTGATTCAGCAGGGCGCGCAGGGCGGGGCCGGCCTCTTGCCCGACTGCGAGGATGGCTTTCTGCCCGGCAGGACCGGCGGCGGCCAGTTGTCGTAATGCCTGGTCGAAGTCGCCGGTGACGATGCCGGCGTCGGCCAGCTCACGGCGGAACTTGCTCGCCGGGTCGCTGAACTGCGCCAGAATGCTGTTGAGCGCAGTACCGGCGCGGCTGGCGTCGATGCCGGCATCGGCGAACTTGCCGATGATGGCGACGGTTTGTTCCAGCGACAGGCCCAGCGAGTTGGCCAGCGGCGCGGCGTAGGACAGCGCTTGCGCCAGGCCGTCCACGCTGGTGTTCGAGGCGTTGGCGCCTTGCGAGAGGACGTCGGCCACCCGTCCGGCCTCGGCAAACGACAGCCCCATGCCGGCGACGGCTTTGGTGATGTAGTCGCTGGCGGTGGCGAGCTCCACGCCGCCGGCAGTGGCCAGGTCGAGCACGGCCGGCAGCGTCTGCACCGCGTCGGACGCGCTCAGGCCCGCTTTGGCGAGGTTTTCGAGGGCAGCTGCGGCCTCGACGGAGGTGTATTGTGTGCTGGCGCCGGCCTGTTCTGCGGCCTGTCTGAGGGCGTCGAGCTCGTCGCCGGTGGCGCCCGATGCGGCCTCGACCCGGCTCATGGCCGTCTCGAATTCGCGTGCGCTGCTGACTGCGTCCCCGAAAAGCTTGGCGCCAAAGTAGCCGGCAATGGCGGCCGCCACGCCGGCCACTTTGGCCTGCAGGCTGGTGAATACGGCGCTGGCCTCGTCTCTGGCTGTGATGAGGATGCGGGTGACGGTGGCGCGGGCGGTCATGCGCTGCCCCGTGCAGATGTGTGCACATCTCCTGCGCTGCGCCAGGCGGGGCCGCCGAACATGCGGACGGCGGCGTAGATGGCGGTGCGGTACAGGAGGGGCACGCCTTCGTCGGCCATCGCCGCGCGGAACAGGGCGTCGGCCTGAGCGCGGGTGATGGAGGGGGCGCCCGCGGCGGGGGTGAGCTGGTGGCTGTGATACAGCCAGTCGTGGATGACAGCGGACAGCACGGTGCGCCCCTTGCCGAGCCAGTAGACCAGGGGCAGGCGCGGCACGCTGTCGAGGTCGGTGGTGAATCCGGCCGGGACCACGACGGTATGCCGGCCGTGCCGGGCGGCCAGGGCATCAGGGAGCAGGTAGACGAACCGCGCATCCAGCCGGTGCTCGCCGGCGTGGATGACGGTCATGGACAGCGTGCTGAATGGCCCGGTACCGAGGACGTCCACGATCTACACCTCGTTGAGGTTGGCGGCGATGCGCCGCGCCCAGCCGCGGCCGAAGACGTCCCAGTTTCTGAGGTCGGTCATGAAGCGCAGGCGCTGGCCGTTGAGTCGGCGGATGACTCGCTCTGGGTGCTGCGCTACGGCGGCCAGGGTGATGGGGCCGATGATGCCGTCGTCGGCCACAAGCGCCGCGCGCTGCAGCCATAGCGTGGCCTGCCGGACGCCGGAGTTGACGGCGGCGTCGAAGGCGTGGAAGCGCACTGCCGGGGGCAGCTGGTCGGCGCGCAGCTTGTCCCAGTAGTCGCGGCGATAGATTTCGTGGGCGCGCGCAAGAGTCATGCCCCGGATGTCTTCGCGAGGGTATGCACGTTTGCTGATGCCGTACTTGGTTTCGCCGCCAGGGTCGCGTGGGTCGTTGACGTAGCCGCCCTCGTGGCCGATGACCGCCTGGAATGCGGCTTCAAAGTCCATCACTGGCCTCCTCCGACGACACGCTGGATAACGATGGCACCCACCGCGCCCAGGACGGCCCAGACGCCCCCGAGCACCCAGCGGGTGGTGATGGCTTGCACAGGGGCTGCGCGCTCGAGCTCGACGACGCGCTCTGTGAGCTTGCCAATGGCCCCGAACGCACGCTCGAGGGCGGTGGCTGTTGAGGCGTGTCGCTCTTCGAGCCGAGTCAAACGCTCGACTGCGTCGGCGATCTGGAGGGTGGCGCGGCGCAGGTCTGCGATTTCTTGTTGCAGGTCGGTCATGACAGGTCCAGGTGGATTGGCGTTGGTCGGTCAGTCCAGGTAGTCGAGCCGGTAGGGCTCGGTCCAGCCGCTGGCGATTTCCAGCCGGCCGGAGAGCTGCGCTTCGGGCAGGGTTTGCCAGAGTTGGTGCCAGAGGTCGGGGGCGTGGGGCATGGGGGTCGGTGGTTTAGGGGCTGCGATCAGAATGAAGGCTCAAGCGCCCTGCCCTGCCCGATCTGCGCGGGACTGGGCGCTTTGGTCTGCGGGCTGGGGTCAGGCGAGCTTCCAGGACTCCAGCTCGAATCCTGTGGTATGACCGACAGGGACCTCTGTCACGCCCGTAAGCGGGATCGATGCAAAATCGTCGCTGAGCAAGTCGAATGCGGCGTCTGACGACATCGCAACCTGTTTTGCAGTTGCAATCCCGCCGAGCTGGTCGACCATGTTTTTCCAGTGCAGGACGAACCGGGCGTGGAACTGATTAACGGTCGAGGCGTCGATACGGAAGCCGGTAATTGCGCCATGCGTGCCGGTGATCTTGAGCACGGCATCTGCGGCAATTCCGGAGCCGGACAACACCTTGAGCCAGCCCATCTCCAGGTTGATGATGTAGTCGGTGTCACGCACATAGGTGGTGTCGCCGGCCTGATTGGTGATGGTCAGCCCTGCTTCCTTGATGTTGCGCCACGGGAGTTCGATCCAGCCGCCGATGGTTGTGACGGTGATCTCTTCAGCGGTGAGCGTGCCGCCTGCGACGTTGATGTCTGCCGTGGTGCCCATGAGCGCAAGGGGCAGGTTTTCTCGATTGACTTGCCCGATGGTTACGGAAAAATTCGGCTCTGTCGGGACGAACACAGTTGCAATTCCCTGCCCGTAGTTGTTGCGGCCTTTTGATGTTTTGACCTTTTTCTCGCTCTGCGGCTGATAGGAAAACGCTTCCGCGTAGAACGGCCCGTGCATCGGGCCCCATGCGAGCGTGACCGGATCTTTGCGCTGGATGTAGAGGTCGCCAGAACCGTAGAATGCTTGTGCGTCGGACATGGTGGGTTACTCCTGTGCGGGGTGGGCGGTGGCGACGCCCGGGAGGGTGAAGTAGACGGCGAGCTCGACGGCGGCGCCCTGGTAGGCGGGGGGCGGCGGGTCGATGAGGGTGGGCTTGAGCCGGCCCGGGCGCTCGCCGTAGGTGAATCCGAGGATGCGGCGCAGGACTGCGGCGAGGCCGTCGGCGGCGGCGGTGGTTTGCGTGCCGTCCAGCGCGCCGGCACCGGCGCCGATGCGCACGGCAAAGGTCTGCAGCAGGGAGGCTTCGCCACGCCCGGGGGATTGGGCGTTGAGGCGGTAGCCGAGCCAGGCGACTTGCACGTAGAGGGCGTGTTCCTCAAGGTCGGGTTCGTCCAGGGTGCCGTACACCGGGGCGCCGGGGATGACGTCCGCGAGGTGGGTGCGCAGGGCTGATTCGTAGGCGGCGAACATGTGCTCAGCCCCCCTGCCCTGCTTCGCCGACCGGCAGCACGCGGGCGAGCGGGGCGATGTGCTCGTGACCGGACTGCAGGGGGCGGGGTTTTTCGGCTACCCGGAGCGTGGTGCCGGCCGGCAGCAGCGGGGTGCCGCTGATGGTGAGCACGTCGCCACGGGCGAGCGTGGCGGCGGCGGTGGCGTAGCGCAGGGTGAAGTCGGCGCCTCGGGCGGTGTCGAAGAAGTCGGTGTTGGCGACGTCGAGGATGGCGACGAATGGCGCCCCGGACGCGGGCGTGACGATGACGTTGGCCAGCATGGACATGCAGGCGTCCGTCATGCGTGATTCGAGGTCCGCGAACGGGGCGAGGCTCATCAGGCCACCGTGCCGGGCACGCCGGTGAGGCGCACCTTGAGGCTGGTCGCGGTGGCGATGCCGTCTTCGAAGGCCATCGCCGCGGCGCCCGACACGTCGCCGGTCGCCGGGGTGGCTGCGTTGTCGTCGAAGGCGCCGGCGGACACGTCCCACACCAGCGACTCGCCGGCACTGATGACCGCAGCGGCGACCTTCGGGCAGGTGAAGACGCCCTGGATCGCGACCTGGATCACGTCGCCCGCGGTGCCGCCTTCGAGCGCGACGCCGAGGGTGTTGCCCATCTTGACGACCTGATTGGCGGTGATGGTGGTGGCCGAGGGGACGGTGTAGGGCAGGACGTTGCCCTCTTGCACGTAGTTGGTTGCCATGCTGATCTGCTCCTATGCAGCAGGGGCCGCGGCCCCTGCGTGGTCGAGTGGGTTAGCCGCCTGCGGCCGCGCCTGCGTTGGTGACGGCGCCGCGATAGTCGATAGCGGCTACGCCGAAATCGAGTCGCACCTTGTATTGCGTGCCATCAACCGTAAAGCCGGACTGCTGCTCCACATACGGCTCCTGGTTGCCATCCAGGAAGGCCACCTCGATGGCGGGCGCGTCGGACGGGTCGGCAAACAGGTAGCGGCGGGTGCCGGTCAGGCGCGGCGTATCGACGATGTCGTTGAACAGGCCGGCGACGGCGTTTGGCTTTTGCAGCTTGTTGGCGGTGTCCGGGTCGTAGCTGGCTTCGTTCAGAATCTTGGCGGTGCTGCCCAGGCCCAGCGGGACCAGCAGGACGGCGGGGCGCAGATCAAGGAAGTCATTGCCGGAAATATCGGATTGGCTGGCCATCAGCACGCGGTCGGCATCGAGGCCGGCAACAGAGATTGCGGCGCCAGTGCCGATGTTCTTGTGGTCGGCATGGAACAGCGTCTTGTTGTCGCCCATAGTTGGACCCAGGCCGGAGTTCTCAGCCAGCAGGGCATAAACAGCGGCTTCGATGGTGCGGCGTCCGGCGCGGCCGAGTTGGGCGGCCAGGCCGATGAAGGCGCCCAGGTCGTCATTGATGATGGCCTGGCGGGACAGGTTGATGATGTTGCCGCGGGTGCCGATGGTGATGCTGCCCTTCTCGCCGTCGGGGATGGTCTTGTTCTGGAACTCGCCCAGCTCATTGACCGTGTCGAGGTTGCCGAGCGAACCGGTGCGGTAGCGGCCGTGCGCGCGGAAGTCGCTGACGCTGCCGGTCTTGCAGAAGCGGGACCAGGTGTCGGGCGCAGTGGCATAGGCTTGCTGCAGCGCCTTGTGCATGGCGTTTTCGAGCAGGATGGGGAAGTCGACGGTGCCTTGGGTGAAGGCGACGGCCACGATCTGCATCTGGTCCATGTGGGCGTGCTTGATGCCGGCGCGATCCAGGGAGGCGCGGGCCAGGTCGAGCAGCTTGGCGCCGCGGTGCTGCGATGCGCGGGCGGCTTCGCGGGTGCGGGCATCGGCCACGCCGGCGCGGGTGAGCAGCGCGGCGGTGACGCTGGCTGCGCGCTTGTCGGCTTCGTCTTCGACGGTTTCGACGTGGGTGGCGCCAACGGGCTGAACGTCGCGGGCGAGTGCGGCCAGGATCTTTTTGGCGGCGGCGGTGGCGGTGCAGTGTTCGTCGTCTTCGCATTCGCGCTGCAGGGTGGCGAGCGCTTCGGCTTGCGGGCCAGCGATCTTGGCGACGGTGGCGAATTCGGCGCGCACGCTGGCGCGGCGGGCCTTGTCGGCGGCGAGGATTTCGGCGGCGGTGGGTTGCTTGGCTTCGACGGTGGCGGGTTGCGGTGCAGCCGCCTGCGGGGTTGCCGGGTTCGGCATGGTGGTCTCCTTGGGAGTGGATGCCGCAGGCGCGGCGGGGTGCGAAACGGGGAGCCGCCCGGCTGCAGACGGGTAGCGGGACAGTGCGGTGGCGTGGATGGCAGCCGAGGCGGCAATCGGGAGTGCGGTGGTGACGCTGTCGATGAAGCCGGCTTCAAGGGCTTCGGCGGCGGTGTACCAGTGGTCTTGGCCGTCGGTGAGCAGCGCGAGGATGTCGGCCTGGTCCATGCCGGACTTGGCGACGTAGCTGCTGGACATGGCCTGGGCGTACTTGTCGAGCGTGTCGGCCATGTCGCGCAGTTCTGCGCTGTTGCCGACGGCGTAGCCCCACGGGGCGTGGATCATGAGCAGGGCGTTGTCGGCCATTTCCACCGTGTCGCCGGCCATGCTGATGAGGCTGGCGATGCTGTAGGCGGCGGCTTCGATGCTGACGGTGATCTGCGCGGGGTGGCGCTTGATGGCGTTGTAGATGGCGATGCCATCGGTAACGCTGCCACCGTAGGAGTTGATGCGGACGGTGATGTGCTCCGCCTCGATGGCGGAGAAGTCCTTGACGAATTGCTTGGCGGTGACGGTTTCGTCCCACCAGGATTCGCCGATGTCGCCGAAGATGAAGGCTTCGGCGCTCTTGGGCGATTCGTCGGTCGCGGCGGCCTTTGCTGCGCGGATGGAGTACCAGGGTTGGGACATGTCGATAGCCCGGGGTGAGGATGTACGCAGGCTATCGGGGCAGGTGTCGCAGCTTTAGGGTGGGCTGCGACAATCTGCGCGGGCGGTGTGTCAGGTGTCTTGCGGTTCGCGGTCTGGGTTTTCGTTGAGGTTGGCGGCGACTTCCTGGCCGGCGGCTTCGGTGCTGAAGTGCAGGCCAAGTTCTGCGGCGTGGCGGCGGAATTCTGCGATCTGTTCGAGAACGTCGCGCGGGCTGCCGCCACGGCGGCGGATGGCTTCGACTTCGCTTGCGAAGCCTGCCTCAACCAGGGTTTTCCAGGCCATGGCCTCTTTCATGGGGTCGATCCATGGCATTTGCTGGGCGACGTAGAGGCAGTCGTCATGGGTGCCTGGCTTGATGTCTGACGGGATGCGGACGACGCCGGAGAGGTGGCAGGCCTGGACGAATGCTTCCCAGACGGGCTTGACGATCTCGCCCGAGAATTCGTCGGTGAGGACGGCGTAGTGCACCCACTGCTCGACCATTTCCTGGCGCTGTGCGGAGTAGGTGCCGTTGTAGTCGCGGGCGATGCTGGAGTAGCTGCCGCCAAGGCCGGCGGCGACGGCGCGCAGTTGGCCGCTGCGGAAGGTGATGAGGTTGGGGTTCGGGCGCTTGCTGTCGATGAGGCCGATTTCTTCGCCAATGGCGAGGTCGTCGATAACCATGCCGGGCCGGAATGCGATTTCGCGCGGCGCGCTGCCGGCGGATTCTGCGTCGAACAGGTCTGGGGTGCCCTTTTTGACGTAGGCGGTGAGCATGGCGGCGATCTTGGCGGCGACGCGTTCGGACTCTTCGTAGTCCTTGATGTCTTCGAGGCGGGTGATGACGCTGGCGAATTCGGAGACGCCGCGCACTTGGCCGATGTGGTCAAGCGTGGCAAGGTGTAGGGCGCGGTCCCAGGGGATGCGCTTGGTGTCTGCGGTGGTGGGCAGGCCGATGTGGGCGACGTCTGCCTTGAGCACGTGGATGGCGAGCGGCTTGCCCCATTGGTTTCGCTCGACGCCTTGAACGATGCGGCGCCGAGCATCGTTCAGGTCCATGGGTACCAGGTCGGCTTCGAAGGCTTCAAGGCTGAACGGTACGCGGGTGCCGTGGTCAAGGTCGGCGCGTTCGCCGATGATGAGTTGGGCGAAGACTTCGCCGTCGCGCATCCATGCACGGGCCATGGCGCGCTGCAGTCGCGACCAAGGAAGCCGGTGGGTGACTTCGGGGTATCGGCACCAGTCGCGCCAGGCTTCGAGCAGGGCGGCGGCGTACTCTGTGTGGATGCTGCCGTCTTCCCGGCGGGGCTGGGGTTCGATGCCGATGCCGTTGGGGCCGACGATGTTGTTGACCAGCACGCGAAGCGCTCCGCGGGCGAGGTCGTGATTGCGGGAGAGGTGGCGGGCCTGGGCGCGCACGGCGGCGGCACCACGCTGGACGATTTCGTTCTGGCTGCCGCGTTCTCGGTGGAATTTGCGCAGGCGGGAGGGTTCGCCGGCTTCGTAGTGGGCAAGCACGCTGCGGGCTGCGCGCCGACGAAGGGCCGCGGCGGGGCTGAACCAGCCAATGAGGCGGTCGATGGTGTTCATTGCGCGCCCCCGCTGAGATCGGCCACGGCGTAGTTGAGCCCACCCCTGCCCTGCCCTGCGGCTTGCTCGCGGGCAAGCTGGCGCTGGAGCTTGTCGATCTGTTCGCGCACGTCGCGCAGTTCTGCCATGCGGTGGGTGCGGTCGCCGCTGCGGGCTTCCTGCGCCTTGAGGATGGCTGCCTCTGCGGCGAGGTAGGCGTTGAGCCGGGTTTCGGTGACGGTTGGCATGATCGGCGGCGCACGGATAGGGGAATGTGCGACAAACTACGGGCTAGCGTGTCGCACGGATAGGTGGGCGTGCGACAGCTGCGAATTCAGGCTGGCTCGCCGCGGCGGACGATGCGATAGACGGTGCTGCGATGCACGCCGTAACGGCGGCAGATTTCGCGCACGTTGCGCCCGTTGAACTCGCGCTTGATGCGGTCGTAACGCTCTTCGCGGGTGAGGTGGGCGAGGCAGTGCAGGTGGTATTCGGTGCCGCCGTGCCCGCGCGCAGCTGCTACGCGGACGATTTGCGCGGCGAGTTCTGCAGCTGCGCCGGGCGACATGCCGAACACGTCCGGCGCTTGAAGGGCGTCTGCAATGACGTCGGCGAAGGTTGTTATGGTTTCGGCGGCGGCACTCATAGGCGGGAACTCCAGTCGGATCTGGCGATTGATCTGGGCGCGGCGGGGCGCGGTGCAGGTTGCTGCACAGCAGCCTGCGCGGGGTTCCTCCCGGTGCCTTGGCCCGATGGGCTGGCGGGAGGTGGTGGGGTGCCCGTCTGTGCGGGCTGGGGTGTTGCGAAGAGGTCTGTGATGGCGGGCTGGACCTGCTCTTCCAGGTCTGCCCACCATTGCTTTTTGCGCGGGGACCAGAGGTCTAGCCGCTCTTCGAGCCAGACGCAGTAGGCGGTCATGTCGATGACTTCGTTGCGCTTGCGGTTTGGCACCCAGCGGTAGCGGGTGCCGTACTGGGTGCGGACGGTGACGCGGTCTTCGGCTGCGAGCTGGCGGAACCATTCGTCAGTGTTGTCGCGGCTCAGATGCACGTAGCCGGGGCCTGGCTGGGTGATGTCAAGCCGGCTGGCGAGGCGGTCTTTGGCGAGGTGGGTGCCGACGTGCCAGAGGGTTGGGCCGTGCTTTTCGCGCCGGCCGCGCCAGTCGTAGCCGACTTTGGTGTTGCCGTTTTCGATGCTGCGCTCGATGCCGCTGGCGCCTTTGATGGCGAAGACGCGGCGGGCTTTGTGTTTGTGGGCGAAGGCGTAGACGGCGTTGGTGCTGTGGCCGCCGGAGTCGATGGCGGTGGCGTAGATGCGTTGTTCGGTGCCGCTGGCGTGGGGGTAGGTTTGGCCGAAGAGGAATTCTTCGAGTTCGATCCATACTTCGTCTTGCTCTGGGTTGCCGAAGAATTGGCGGTGGTCGATGGTCCACATCTGGCCGCCGAGGCCGTAGCCCCATATCTGGGCTTCGATGCGGTTGCCCTGGAGGTCGCAGGCGCACAGGAGCAGGAGGCAGCCCAGGGGCATGAGGCGCAGGGGGAATGGTTCTGCGCGGGCGCGGAGTTCTTCGGCGTCGGAGCGTTCGATTTCGCCTTCCCAGCATTCGCCGAGGGTGGTGTTGGTGAAGGCTTTGAGTTTGGTGTCGTCGCCGGCCTGCATGGCTTCGTAGGCAGCGGCGAATTCGCGGACGATTTTGGACCAGGGCACCGACGGGCTGTAGGCAGTCCAGACGTGGAAGGCGATGTGGCGCGGGGCCTGGGCGCGGGCGCCGTCTGGCGTGGTGAAGCGGCCGTCGGCGTGCAGGTGCAGCGTGCCGGTTTCGTTGATCCAGATGCCCTGTTCGGCTACGCGCAGGTAGTCGGCCTGGGTGTAGAGGGCGCCGCAGTGCGGGCAGAGGTGCTGAACGCCTTCGGGGTTGGCGCGGTCGAACTTGAAGCCGTGGGGCTCGTCCTTGCCGCCCCAGGTGAGCGCGTGGTGCTCGCCGCAGTGCGGGCACGGGATGTTGTTGGCCATGCGCTCGTCGGCAGCCTGGTAGCGGGCGTCGATGAGGCACAAGCCCTTGAGCTTGGGCGTGGAGCCGTCAATGCACTTGGGGAAGGTGGCGCCTTCGACGCGCTTGGCGCCGATGGTGAAGGGGTCGCCTTCTTTCTCGATGTCGTTGTCGAAGGCGGAGAGTTCGTCCCACACGGCCACGTCGGTGGAGACGCGGCGGTAGTTCTTGGCGGCCTTGCCGCCCTTGGTGTGGAGCACCGAGCCGGCGAACTTTTTGGCTTGCAGGGTGTTGTCTTTGCTGCGCCGGTTGACGCTGGGCATGACGTCGCGCATGGCGGTGACGTCGCGCAGGGCGGGTTCGAGCTCGGTTTTGACGAATTCGTCGCGGTCTTCGTCGGTGGGTTGCCAGAGGATCTGGTTGCGGCGGCGGTGGTGGGCGTTGTAGAGCAGGAACGCCAGCAGCATCTTGGTGTAGCCGACGCGGGCGGATTTCTTGAACGTGACCTCGTAGATGTCGTCGTGCGACATGCAGGCGAGGATGGCGCGCTGGAAGGGCCAGGGCGTCCAGGCCTGTTCGACATAGCTGGATTCGGCGGAGAGGTAGAAGTGCTCGCGCGCCCAGGCCTCGAGCGTTTGCGGTTCTGGCTTGCCCCATGCGCGCAGGCCTCGGGCGAGCGCGGCCTCGAGCTGCGGGGCGGCGTCGGCAAGGGCGGCGTGGATGGCGGCAAGATCGCTCATGCGTCGATGACCTCTTCGTTGGCTGAGGTGGTTTCGTCGTCGTCAGCCAGGCTGTCGAGCGTCATGGCGGCGGCCATGTTGCGGCACTTGGCGATGTCGGCGGTAATGGCTTCGATGGTTTCGGAGTCGATGCCGGGCACGCGGCGGCGGATGGTGCCTGGGATGGTGTCGAGGATGCGTCCGACTTTGGCGCCGACGCTGGCGAGCACCATTTCCATGGCGGCGACCGGGGCGAGTTCGCCGCGCATCTGGGCGTTTTGCATGGCAATGCGGTCGGCTTGCTCTTTGGCGAGGCGGGCGCGCTCGGCCACGAGTTCGAGGTCATTGGTGCCTTCGCCAGCCCGGCCGGCGGCGACTTCGCGCAGGTGGCGGATGTAGGCGACGCGGAATTCTGCGAGGGTGTAGTCACTTCTCAGGCCGAGCTTGGGTTCGAGTTCGCGGACGCTGCGGTCGGTGAGGTCGAGATGGGCAGCGGTTTCGGCTTGTTTGGGGTGGCCGGCAGTGCCGGCAATGAGCGCGCGCAGATAGGCCACGTAGTCGGTGATGAGTACGGGGACGGAGTAGTTGTTGCGGTCGTTGCGCCGGATGTGGCCGTCGCGGACGAGTTTGTCCAGCTCACCGGGCGGCAGGCCGATGAGCCGGGCGGCGGTGTCGTGGGTGACGCCTGCGGTATCGCTCATGGTGCGGGCCTCCAGTCGTCGAAGTCTCGGTTAAACGAGCGGATACTGTCGAAATAGCGTTTGTGGTGGAGGTAGAGCTCCAGGTCTGCGGTGATGCAGGCGTTTTCGCAGCGCGGGTTGGTGTTGATGTTGGCTGAGGATTCGACGACCCAGGCGCGATCACCAGAGCGCATCAGGAACACCTTGCTGTGGTTGCGGAAGACGGCGACGCGGCCACCGCAGGTGCGGACGGTTTCGCACAGGGCGCCGTGTTCGCGGGGATATGAGCCGGGGAATATTTCGCCAACGTAGGCATCGAGGCGGGCAATGCGGCCCTCGTCGAGCCAGGCGTGCAGTTGATCGACGTCGGGCACGGCCATGCACCATGTGGAAAAGGCGACGTAGTCCATGCGGTGCTGTTTGAGCAGGTGGGCGACGTAGGAGAGGCTGTCAATGTCGCCAGCGGACATGACGTGCCACGCTTCACCGTCTGCGATGTCAGCGGGGAGAATTTCTGCAAGGCGGGCCTCCGACGCGGCACGGCGGGCGTGTCGTTTGCTACGGGTGCAGATAGCGCGAGCCTTACGCGACCATCCGGCAACTTGATCGGACAATGCCGGTTCGCCGGGTAGTGAAAAGTCAAAAAGGTCTAATTCTTCAGATAGTTGCATAGCGGAACCCCCTTAGAAGGTGGCGTTAACTAGAGAAAACGCGAGGTCGCGATTACCCTCAGTGTTTGGCGACTGGAAGGACCCACAGCTACAGGTCCAGGGGGTCCGTTAACGAACGAACCACGCTCGTGAATTTGATCCACCGCCACCCCTGATCGTCCACAACGTAACCGGGCTTCGAAATGATGTCGTCAAACAACTCAGTCACGCCGAATCTTGCAGCCGCTGCTTGCGCGTACTCTTTTCCACGGGCAGACCACAACATCAACACAAACCCTCGAGATTTCTGCACACGACAAAACTCAACGACGCGATCATTCACCACGCCATTTCTGTGCAGCGTGCCGTCAACATCTACCGCGATTGTTTTTGTCGGGGGGTATTTCGGTTTCATCGGGCTGTCTCCAGGGCGCGCTCGAGTGCGGACGCGAACTCGGTGCTGAAGCTGTCGGCCACGGCCTGGCTGACGATGTTGTGCAGATCGAGCCGCTCGGTGTATCGGGCGGCCCGGACAAACAACAGGACCGGCTGCATCTGTACGCCCGCAGCAGTGCGAGCAGATGACCAGATTCCCGGCGCCAGGTGGGCGGTACGGGGATCGCCAGGGCGAGCGACGAACAGGCGGAACGTGCCTGCACCTGTCTGCACTGCTGCCCGTGTTTGCACCCCAGTGATGATGCGCCCGAGTGTCGTCTTGCTGATGTTGCCGTAGCTGTCCAGCTTCACGCCGCCCGGCACCGGCACGGTCAGCCATCCGGCCGGCAGAATGCCGAGACTGCGCAGGGCGAGCTCGTACGGTTTTGCGCCACGCGCGCCGCCGGTCACGTGCTCCCGCAGATAGTGATGTTGCGTCACCCGCCCCTGGTCCTTGATCCCAACAGTGGCCAGCAGGTTGTCTTTCGTTGCCCGCTCGACGAACGTGCCCTTCTTGATCCACGGCGTGGGCCGGTCGAACGTGCGCTCGATCTGCTCAGCGATACGGGATTGCGCGCTCCGGGCTGAGGCAGTCAGTGCCACAGCGGTGGCATACCGTATCTGCCTGCCTTGCCCGCCCAAGCGCCGCATTGCCCGCTCAATCTCCGTCGTATCCACCCTGACAATCGCAACCATGTCACCAACCCCCTTCACGCACCCGCACCGCCATCTCCCGGAAATGCGCGAACAAATTGCCCAACCGCGCCTCACGGCTCAAGCCGAACGCATCCGGATCAGCCCGATCCTCGACGAACCGCCGCAACCCCTCACGCGCCAACTCCAGCGATTCAGCCGTCTCCTCACCCGTCGCCAGCCAATGCCCGAACACCGTCTCCAGATCGGCGCGGAACACCTCAAAGCGCCGCAACATCCCGGACGGAATCCGCACCGACCGCCTCACAGCAGCACCTCCACCTCATCCCTGCCCAGCGCATCGCCGGCCGCCAGCGCCCGAAAGTCCCGGCGCGCAACCCGACGCCCAGGCCGACGCACAATCACCGACGGCGGAAGCTGCAACGCCTGCGCCGCCAGACGCACCGCGTACTCGCTCAACACCTCGCCCTGCTCGTAGCGCCGCATCACCTCCTCAGCCCACCACGTCCCGGGCCGATCACGCGCAACAACCCGCCCCTGCCGCCCGCTCATGACGGCACCGCCGCACTATCCACCACGGCCGCCCGCTCCAGCGCCACAGCAATACGCGCCCGGAAATCCTCCGCAGACTCCCCCGGCCTCGCATCCGCAATGCCCAGCTCACGCGCCTTGGCCGTCATCGCGGCATGGCTACGCCACCACCCCGTTGCCAAACCACACTGCGCGGGCGCCCGCTGGCGTGTGTCGCGCAAAATAGCGTGCAAGAACCCCGGATTCACCGGCTGCTGACTCCCCTCCTGCAACCGTCGCGACACCGCCACAGCCACCGCCTCGCGCAACTCAGCCTCAGTCACCCCCTCAGTCACCCACTGCCGAATGACCGGCGCATCGGCAGCCCTATCCCCGCAGCACTGCCGCACGAGCGTCGACAGCGTCTTCAACTGCTGACCATCCACCCCGGCGGCGGCGGCAAAACTTTTTGTCGCGTCCACTCCGCTTGACTCTGTTGACGCCGCATGGGGTGTAGACGGTTTACCCTGATCCCTGATGTGTGTTGGGTTCGCAGCACCGGGCGCGGCGCCGGCCACCCGCTCAACCCCCCCCAAACCCCTTGCAGCATCAGGCATCCGCGACTTATCCCGGCCTGTGGAAAAGCCTGCTGCCATTGTGTTGGGTTTGTTTTGGGCGTGCGAAGGCGCAGCCGATGCCGTCTTCATTTTCGGAAGACGAAACACCAGCACCTCGCTCTTCAGTCGCGCCAACAGCCCCGCCCGGCCCAGCTCGCCCAGCGCACTGCGCACCGTCTGCCGGCTCGGTCGCTGGATCTGCCACCCCTTCCCCCGGCGGATATGCGTCTCGCTGTACGCCTCCAGCTTGCCCAGCGACAGCGCCTGCGTAACGCCCACCACCCCGCTGCGCACATCCACCCAGCTGCGCAGCCACAGGTAGATCTTCATCGCCGTACCCGACACCCCGAACAGCGAATCCTGCTCAGTGCTCGTCAAATAAATCCCGTCCATGGCCGTCAGCCCCGCTTCATCCCGCCGAAGCCCGCAGCGGCCATCCGCTCAGCGGCTACCGTCAACGTATGAGCCCGGCCAAGCAACGCCTCCTCCAGCAGATTGGCCGCCATCGTGGCCGTGGGGTAATCCTCCCCCCGCTCGGCAACTGTCACAGCCCTCAGCACTTCCATCGCACGCTCGGAGAGCCGCACATGCAAATCAGGTTTAGGCAAACTCATGATGCACTCCAAAAAAAAACCGCCCACCGCCGGACAGGCGGTGGCAGCGGCAAAGCCTGCCAACAACAGCAGGGAGGAGGGAGAAGGCGGCACGCCCCATGCAGATAGAATGCAGGCTCTCACACACAGCAATCACCACCGGAGCGCACCATGAAACCAATCACACTCAAGCTCGTTGCCGACCACACGCGCGCACAAATCGAACTCAGCGCAACTCTCGACGCGCAGCAGCTCGAAACCCTCATCTCGGACCTTGCAGAGCTACGGGCCAACATGACGCCCCCCGTTCCAATGGAGCGACCCAAGCCCGGCGACGGAGCCGAGCGCGTCTCGATGCAGGACGAACCCTCAATCATGGCCGTGCCCCTCAAGGACGGTCGGATCCGCTTCTGGCTTCGAAGCCATGGTTTTGGCTGGCTGGTTTTCAACTTCACTCACCAGCAATGCGCCACCCTGCGCGACTTCTTTCAGGTTCATGCCGCTCACATCGACGCCGGGCCCAGCCTCTTCCGCGAGAGCGACAGCGACGGAAACACGACGCACTGACATCACGCAGCCTCCTGGTTGGTGCGCGAGTTGCGCAGATAGCCCCAATCCACATCCGGGCGCAGATCTTCGCAGCGCACCGCTCCGCCCGACTCACGTTCGACGTTGATGGCCAGCACAGGCGAGCACGGCTTTTGCCCATAGGCCACATTGCGCAGATGCGGATACGTCGTGCCGCAGCGCGCGGCCCACTTCACGCGATCCGCCACCGGCATCGAGAACAGATAGGTTTTCAGGTTCATGCGCGAACTCTACACCGTACAGTGTATATGACGCAACACCTTACGGGGAATTCACCGTTTGGTTATCGGATGATCTAATCAAACAATGAAAACAGTCGCCGAAATTCGACGCGAGAATGTTCGGGCCATAGTTGACCGCGACGGCCTCGCGGCAGCTGCCAGAAGGTTCGGAAAACCTGACCGCCAGATCAATGACATGATTGCTGGCAGGAAGGCATTTGGTGAGAAGGTCGCACGTGCTATGGAAGAGCACTACGCTCCTCACCTTCGCCCCGGCTGGCTCGATATCCCACCCGCGACACACTCCCCCGACGAAACCATAGCCGACCCCAAAGCTATGACGTTGGGAAAGCCCGGTAAACCCCTGTTTTGTTCGACCCCCCCTGCCCCGCTGCCGGTGCATGATGTACCCGTCATTTCAGCGGAGCAGATCATGCAGGGAGAATTCGACTCGACCCGGCCGTTCGTGTGGGTCGCCAGCGACGAACACATGGCCAGCGGCCCCATGCCCACCCCGGCGGGCTATCACGTGTACATCGACCCCACCGTGCAGCACGAAGCCGGCGACCTGGTGCTGGTGCGCATCAATGGGCGCCCGCCCGTGCTGCGCCAGATTACCGAGGGCGGCGACGCCGAATACCTGGTCACCGCGTCCGACAAACTGCCGCCGATCCGGTACGACCCAGACACCTGCGACGTGATCGGCGTCGCCCTGACCAGCTACCCGCAGCCGCTCAAGCGCAAACCCAAGCGCGCCGGCGAATGATGCGCGGTGACCGACCCATGAGGACGTATTAGAATGAGCGACAAGAAGTCTGGCAATACCAACCGCCCGCAACCGCAGCCCGCACGGGAGCAGGCCAACACGCCCCCCCCATCTGATCGCAGGCAGCAAATCCCATGGAACGTGACCCCCATCGAGCAGACGACGACACCACCGCCCCGTCCGAAGCGGTAGCCGAACACCTGTGGGCGCTGCGCCACCAGGTGCTGTACCGCAGCCAGCTTTCCGCCCAGTATCATCGCCGCCGCGAGCGCTTCTACGACTGGCTGCACCGCGTCAGCCTGGCCGTGGCGCTATTCAGTGGTTCGACCGCGTTTGCCGCAGCCGCGCACCCGATGATTGTTCAGATGGCCAGCGCCGCAGTGGCGCTGGTCACCACGGTCGCACTGGTGTTCGGGTTCTCCGACAAGGCGCGCCTGCACGCGCAGCTGGCCGAGCAGTTCAAACGCATCGAGGCGGATGTGTATCGGGCCGGCGACTACGACTACACCGAGGCGCAGGTTAACGGTTGGCGCGAAGCCATCGCCCGTGCAGAAACGCAGGAACCGCCCATGCTGCGGCCACTTGTAGTGTTGTGCCAGAACGATCTGGCCGTCAGCGAAGGGCAGCCGGACCGCGTGCGCGCACTGCCCTGGCATCAGCGCCTGTTTGCCCACTTCTTCGACTTCGACACCCACACGTTGTCAAGGGCCAGGTCTGGGTGATGCACGGTTGATCGGCCTGACCGACCCGGGAGCCGGCCCCTTTTCCGGCCCCCGACAAACGGTTAGCTGGCACGTTCAGGCAGCGGCTTCTGCCTCGTCGGGTTCGGGCTCGTATTCCATCTGATGCGAGGTCCATTCCCGTTCAATCTCGGGGTTCTCACGGATCTGCTCTTCGATGCGCAAGGTTTCCCGGTAGTCGTGTGCAGCGGCTGTCATCGTCCAGTGTGCGTTGAGCCCCATGCTTTCCACTTCCCTGCGGATGTCGCTCAGGGAGGCCCGGAAAAACTCCTTGCGTGGATTGACTTTGTTCATCTGCTGCCGCAGAAAGCGCCGATGCAGCGTGCGCTCAAGCGCAGGGGCGTCTTCGGTGTAGAGCATTGCATGAATGTCGAACTCGAACGGCACGCTGGCATCGCCAAGCTCCCGAACCCGGTCTTTGGGTTCGAGACGGCGGGTCATGCCGATCTTGAACACTTCTTTGCCGAATGAGCCAATGTTGGAGATGATGTATACGTGCCCGGTGCGTGTTTGCTGCGCCATGGACAGGGCGCGCCGGTTTTTCTCTTCGGCGGCGGTCAGCTTGCTTTGCAGCTCGGTCAGCTGTGCTTCGAACGCGGCGCGTTGCGCTTCATTGGCTGATGCAACTTGCTGCTGTACTTTCTCCATGGCCTTGCGCAGCAGCTCTTCTTCGCGGGCGGCTTCCTTGATGGCGCGTTCGTATTCGCGCCGTGCTTTTTCTTCTTCGCGCATTTGCTCGCGGAGTTGGCGTTGCTCTTCGCGCTCCTGTTCTTTCAGCGCCCGGGCAACGGAGGCCCATTTGAGCTCTGCCAGGCGGGATTCAAGGTATTGCTCGGTGATTTTGGCATCGCGAAATGCGCGCCCATTGTGGTTGACCAGCGCGTAGGCGTCGCGGATTTCCTGGGCCAGCTTGCCGTAGTTGTCGCTTTTGCCTCGGGCCAGAATCGAGTCGACCTTGCCATTGAATGCGTCGATGACAAAGTTGATGGCTATCGCGCGCCGGTAGTCTTCGACATAGTTGCAGGTGGCGGCCTGCCCGGCCTTGAGCAGGGAGCGGGTTGTTTCGCGTGCCTGTTTCAGCGCGGCGCCGGCCTCGGTATGCCCGAATGCTTCGGCCAGTTCGTCGAGCAGGCTGTAAGTGGGGACGATGTACTGGTCTCCATAGCCCCTGATGACGTTTTGCATTGCAGTGGCGGCATCGGCCAGTTGGTCTGCGCGGTTTTTCAGCCCGTAGGCTTCGCCGGCAATCTCTTCGGCGCGCTTCTTGGCGGCTTCGATGATGCGTGCGGCTTCGGTGGCAGCGGCAACGAGCCGTTCTTCGGCCTGTTGTTGCTTGTCACGCGTGGTTTTGTTGATCTCGGTGCGTGCCTGGTGGGCCTCTGCGAGCAGGCGGCGCGCTTCAGCCTCTGCGTCGGCCACAGGGCGAAAGCGTTGCAACAGTGCCACGTCTGCCTCAAGCTGCACATTGCGCGCATCGAGCGCCCGCAGGCGCTGGGCCTGTGCGCCGTTTTCGTCAAGCAGCCGGGCCTTTTCGCCTTCCAGCTTTGCAAGCTTTTGCTCGGCCTCAATGAGCTTGTCGTTAAGGCGCTCAGCCATGTGTTCGAGCTGTTTGATTTTCTTTTGCCCGGTGCGCTTCTGCCACCACAGCACAACCGCCGCACCCAGAACGATGATGAACAAGATTTCCATGCTGCCCCCCGTGGTTTGCGAAACGACATGGTAATCAAGTTTTTCTCATGCGGGATATTTCCGGTGCTCTTTCTGGGTAATGGTGGTGGGCTGGCATGCGGATGCTCAGGAAGTGGGCTGGCATGAAAAAGCCCGCTCGGGGCGGGCTGTGTCGGTGGTTCTGGCGCAGCTTGGATTAAGCGGCTTTCTTCTGCTTTCCGCCATTGGTGCCGCTGGCACTGGCTTGCTGCGCTTTTTCCTCTGCGCGCTGGGCAACCATCTCGCGCAAAATCCGCTTCTTTTCGCTCTCGGCGAACCGCTTCAACGCTTGCCGCATCAGCGGCTGATAGCCAAGGCCGTGCAGCTCGGCAATCATCTTGAAGTCCTCGATGAGCGAGCGCTCTAATCGGATTGAAATCGGTTGCAATCCCAGCGAGTCATCTATGGCAGCGCCGTCGGCCGCGCTGGCGACCTGCACAAACGCCTCGTCGCGGCCCAGCTCGCCGCTCTCCCAAGCGTCGTCTGTGTCGATGATGCTGCGATCATCCTTGTTCATTTCTGTGCTCCATATTTGCTGTATATACGCACTTCTTCATTATTCGGCGCATAGGCCGTCTTGATATGAATCTCTCCGTTCGGCATCGGAACAAAGCACACTTTGAGCGGACGTCCGTAGTCCGTTTCAGAAATAAACCAGTGCGTCGGAGGATGGGTCATGTTGTTGGCACGGGTGTCCAGCAAGAACGCACCATTACGGTTGGCAAAGCACTGAACGATGTCATCCAGGCTCACCGGCGGAGACTTGTCCGACAGCTTGTTGCGAATCTTTGGGGAGAGAATGAGCTTCATTCAATGGCATCCTGCTGGGCTGATGCCTCATTGTATATACAGCGATAATGGAAAGATAGGGTCGAGCGACGATTTTCCACCGAACAGAGACGTTCTCAACAGCGCGCTGTAGCTCCCTCGGCCGGCATCCTGTCCAGTCCATCGTAGCCGCCCCCCCCCCCGCGTAAGGCCAGCGCCCTTGTCCGCTCACACGTTGCGCAGCAATCACATTACACCATTTAGTGTTGACATTAAATTCACTGTTTGGTGTAATCGTTTCCGAGCACCACGACATCGCCCCGCCGAGGCGGCCCAGACCACCGGGCGGGTCATCAACGGAAACGACAAGGAAACGCCATGCACACGCCTGCACCCACCGACCCCCCCCTCCGCGCCCTCCGCCAGCGCCTCGAACGCTGGGAACTCCAGCACCTGCGCGACCACGCGGCCGAACTGGCCGACCGCCTTGAACGCGTCACCCAAGAGCGGGACAACCTGCTGAACGAACGCGACGCCGCTTGGCGCACCGCCGAACACTGGCATGAGCAAGCCATGCAGCTGGTCGAGGACCTGCACGCCATCGGCGCGCAGTGTGGCCTCACCCCGGACGGCCAGCTGATCGTGCACACGCCTGCACAGGAGCAGGAGCAGGAGCAGGAGCAGGAGCACCCCGCCCCATGAACCACGACCTCATCACCCCCGGCCAGCTCGCCCAGCTCCCGGCCGACGCCACCGCCATCACCCTGGTCGGCACCCCCGACGGCTACGGCATCGCTGTTGGCCCGGCTGACCGGGTGCGCTGGCTGGCCGGCACCGCCGGCACCGCAAACGGCTGCCGCGTGTACCGCAGCCTCGATGCCGCCATCGCAATACTCAACGCCTGCGGCCACCGCCGCGCAACCATCGACATCACCGGAGGACGCCCCCAATGATCCGCCACCTCAACACCGCCATCCTGCGCATCCGGCTCGCCATGGCCGAATCAGACCTGCACTGGATCGAAACCATCGGTCGGCAACAGCGCGCAGAACACCGCGCCCGCATCGCCCGCCTGCGCCGCGCACTCAGCCACAACACCACCGCCCCGGCCAACTCCACCGACATCGCCGCGCACATCGCGCACCGCCTGAAACAGGAGCTGCTCGCATGATCCACGACGAACCCGACGGCAGCGCAACCGTAACCATCGAGCTGTCGCCCGACAGCTACGCCCGGCTAGAGAGCGTCATCGAGCGCATACAAGCCCGGGCGCCCCACTGCGACGAACTCACCCTGCTCGACCGCATCTTCCGGCTCGGGCTCGAACTGGCCGAACACCTCGAACACCAGGAGGACTGACCATGCTCCCCAGCATCCAGCACCAAATCACCCAACTGTGCGCCGCGCACAACGCCCAGCGCGAAGAGCAGCGCACCCAGCGCGGTGCCGCCCGCCGGCAAACAGCCCGAGCCCGCGCCGAAGCCCGAGCCCAGACCGCCGGCCACAGCCCGCGCACCCGCGCCATCCTCGCAGCGCTCGCGACCTCGCCGAAGAGCTGGTGGACCGCCCCCGACATCCGCGAGCAGCTGCAAACGCAACACCTCTACATCGACAGCACCACCATCGGCCACGGCCTGCGCTCACTCCACAAACGCGGCCTCATCGAACGCCGCGAAAGCGACGGCGGGCGGCCCGAATGGCGGCGTGCGGGCACGCGCGCTCAATGATCGAGGGCCAACGATGGAGGTAAGCGGGATGAGTGAAGCGCAGCGAAACGAAGATCCGATTGACCGGCGAGTTATGGCGCTGGTTGAGCGACTGCGAAATTGGCCCGACAAACCCGGTCTGAACTCCGACAAGGAGTTGATGCATGAGGCCGCAGACCTGCTGGAGCGCGTGCATAGCGCCCTTGAATTCACGCGCTACTGGTACAGCACCCGGCACGAGCGCCTTTGGCATTGGGCGCACAAGAAGTTGAACGACCAACAGCGCAACCAGTACTTCAGCATCGTCGCCAACGGTACAGCCGATATGACCGAGCCACCGACCTACGCGCAGCAATACAACGTAATGAAGCATCGAATGGAGCGCGCAGAGGCCGAACTAGCCGCGTTGCGCCATAACGCAGAGTTATGCGGCATGCCGCGAGGAACGAAGATGAAAAGGTTTTTCTCGTACGACGATCAGAACGAATTTGAACTCCACGACACACTGGCCGAAGCCAAAGCTGCCGCCGAAAAGGCGTTTGAATGTTGCTTCGACGAAGCAAGAAGCGAGGGTTGGCCGGAGTCGGTGGACGAAATCTGCTACGGCGAGCTGCGCGGTCATGTTGTCGAGTCGTTGCGTGAGCCGTGGGACACCGACGCTTCCGGCGTCGCGTTGACCGCAGGGTTGGGCAGCGAACCGGAGTGCTGCCGCGAGTGGAAACAGGCCATGTATCTACTGGCCGGGCTACACCCATGCCTGACCGTGGAGGACACCGACCCGATGGGGCAGGCGCAGGCCATTTTTGATTCCGTGCTGGCAGAGCGCCGCGCCCTGGCTGAGGACCGCGACCATGCCCGCCGGCTTGTCGAGTGGCTGCATGGCGAGCTGCGCAAGCGGCCCAACGCTTAGCTGTGGGACCTGCGCGGCTTTTCGCGCAGGTCAGGTCGACTGCCGGGTTCGGCGGCACATTACGGAGGACGGAATGACTTGCACAAGACTAAGCAGCCGTGGATTTAGCGGGATTATCTGCACGACGCCAGATTTCAAGCCCGGCGATCAAGCACCTGAAGGCTACCTGGCCTGGCACGAATGGGCCGAAGTGCAGCACAAGGCCGGACTGCGGCCGAAGGAGTGCGGGCGCTCCACAAACGCGGCCTCATCGAACGCCGCGAACGCGACGGCGGCCGGCCCGAATTACACCAAGGAGATTTCGACGTGAGCACTCACCACAGCCACTACCCCATTCTGGTGACCGTGCGCTACAGCACGCAGGCCTACCACTGCCGGCACGCCGGCCGCTCGGCCAGCAGCACGATGGATGCGCAGACTGCGGTCGAGCGCCTCATGGACAAGCACTGGCCGCCCGGCACGCACCGCGCCACCCCGACCGGTCGCCCACTGGCCTGCATGAAACAGGAATTCGCCATCGAGCCAATTGACCCCATCGAGGTGAGCCATGATTGAGTCCCCAGAACAGCGCCTCGCGGCGCTGGTGGAGTGGCACGAGCGCATGCGTGAGGCCACCCATCAGTGGGACACATTCCAGTCGCTGACGCAGGCACACACCGGCGATCAGCCGGCATCAGCCTTCGTCGGCCACATCGGCCCCTTGTCGGCCCCCGGAGTCACGGCGCTTGTTCAGGAAACCGGTCACCACGGCGCCCACGGTAGAGACTGCGACGGTTCCTGCAACCCAGTCATGCCCCACCAATGCCAGAAAAACAGTGGCCGCCAGCGCGGCCCAGACCAGCCGCTCTGCGACCCTCCGGTTATCCACGTTGTCCTGCCTGGTATATTCCACTGCCTTAGATTCCATAGCTCGAACATGGGCACCGTTCGCCTGGAACTCATCGCGGATGATCATCGCGGTCCCCGGCAACACATTCTCGTACTCGGCCAACTGGGTGGGCGCAGGCATCGGCCCAGAATGCCGTTCATGCCGAATCTCGGAAACCGCGACCACCCGCGCGATCTCCTCCATGCGTTCAAGTAACTCCGGCTCAATGCCCGACTTCAGGGGATCGAAAACGGATGCCACCCCTTGCGGAGCGCAATCATCAGGCTCATCAGGCCGTTTGTTCGAGTTTTCGTCTGGCATCGGGGTGGCGTTCTTCAAAGTGTCGCGTAGCGGAGCGCATTTGTTTTCCGGTGCGCATCCAGGCTTTCCGCGTGATCTCGCCCGGACTGTGGGAAATCAGGGCTTGGTAGTCGGTCTCCGGCTGCAGCTGATAGATGACTGGCAACACGCGCAGCACCTTCAATGCCCGGTTTTTAGGCGTGATCTTCATCGGCTCTTCCTCTCTGTGGCTGATGGTATCGCCTCAGTGTGTGATTTGACAACCAATTCCAGGCAACCGCAGCCCTGATCTGCGGTTTGTTTCCATGACACGGAGTTCATATGGCCGACATCCTGCCTCGATTCATCCGCGCGACAAAGGCCCCGGCATACCTGGGCATGAGCCGCGCGGAGTTCAATGACACCGTCAGGCCGCACGTCCGGGAGTTCCCGATCGGCCAGCAAGGCATCGCCTTCGACCGGCACGAACTGGACGAATTCGCCGATGCCTACGTCGCTGCTAATGCGATTGACAAGGCGCGGCCCGCGCGTGAGGATCATCATCGCAGCGAGCGCCGCCATGCACAGAAAGGAGCCAAGACATGGCGAGAAAAAGCATCACCGGTCTCACGCAAAGGGGCGGTATCTGGCACATCAACAAGGTCGTCCACGGACAACGGATTTACGAAAGCACTGGCACTGGTGAGAGGGAAGAAGCCGAACGCTACCTCATCCACCGCTTAGAGCAGCTCCGCCAGGAGACCGTGTACGGCGTTCGCCAGAAGCGCACCTGGAGAGAGGCCGCAACGCGGTACCTCATCGAGAACAAAGACATGCCATCAATCGGCCTGACCGCAACCTATCTTGAGCAGCTCGACCCGTTCATCGGTCACCTGCCGGTGACCCACGTTGACGACGACGCCTTGCGCCCATTCGTCGAGTGGATGCGCCGCAGCGGGACACTGCCCAACGGAAGGGCGAAGAAGCCATCGTCCAACAGGACGATCAACATCGCACTGCAGCGCGTGGTTCGGATCCTGAACCTGTGCGCCAGGGCGTGGAGGGATACAAACAAAAATCCCTGGATTGATGTCGTGCCCTTGATCACGATGCAGGATGAACGCAAGACCCAGCGTCAGCCGTACCCACTGAACTGGGACGAGCAGCGCATCCTGTTCTGCGAACTGCCTGCACACCTTCAGGCCATGGCCCTGTTCAAGGTGAACACAGGCACCCGGGAGCAGGAGGTGTGCAAGCTCGAATGGGATTGGGAGGTGCGAATCCCGGAGCTGGGTACATCGGTCTTCATGGTTCCGCCCGACTTCGGCGGGCGCAGCGCCAAGAGCGGCGTGAAGAATGGCGAGGAACGCGTCGTCATCCTCAACGATGTGGCGAAGTCCGTGATCGACGGGCAGCGCGGCAAGCACGACCGGTGGGTGTTCGCATACAAAGGCACCGCGCTTCACCGGATGAACGACACGGCCTGGCGAAACGCACGAGTGCGGGCAGCCGGGGCATGGCGCGAGGAATTCGGCACCGAACCTCACCCAAGTTTCTCGCACGTTCGAGTGCACGACTTGAAGATGACCTTCGGACGGCGCCTGCGTGCCGCCCAGGTGTCATTCGAAGACCGTCAGGCCTTGCTGGGACACAAAGGGGGGAGCGTCACCACCCACTATTCTGCGCCGGAGATCAAGAGTCTCATCGACGCAGCGAACAAGGTTGCCCAAACTCGCAGCAGCACCCCCACGCTGACACTGTTGAAGAGGAGAGCGTGATGGATCAGAGCGAGTCTGCAGAAGGCAGAAGGCAGACGAACAAGAACCCATCGTTTCGGCCTGGAGGAGCCGCTGAAGTCGCGTAAAAGTCGCGCACAAAAGCAAAAAGCCAACCCCGAAGGATTGGCTAAGTGCTTGATTCTATTGGTCGGGGCGGCGGGATTCGAACTCGCGACCCCTTGCACCCCATGCAAGTGCGCTACCAGGCTGCGCTACGCCCCGACTCAGGAGCAGAATTATAGCACTCTTTTTCAGGATTACCAGAAAAAATCAGTCGTTCTTCAGATACCTGATCGCTTCCAGTACTTCGGCGCGCGCATCGGCAATGACCTGCTTGAGCGTGGCCGACGCTTCCAGGTCTTCCTGGTGGTGGATGTCGGACTCGGACAGTTTGTTGCGTGCACCGGAAATGGTAAACCCTTCCTGATACAGCAAATCCCGGATGCGACGGATCAGGAGTACCTCGTGATGCTGGTAGTAGCGACGGTTGCCCCGTCGCTTCACCGGCTTCAACTGGGTGAATTCCTGTTCCCAGTAGCGCAGGACGTGAGGCTTGACCGCACACAACTCGCTCACTTCCCCGATGGTGAAGTACCGCTTTGCCGGAATCGGCGGGAGCTCGCTGGAGGGTACCTCAGGACTGCTTGTCTGCATGACTCAATTGCTCCACTGCAGCCTTGAGCTTCTGGCTGGCATGAAAGGTCACCACCCTTCGGGCAGAGATCGGAATTTCCTCGCCGGTCTTTGGATTCCTGCCCGGACGCTGCGGCTTGTCACGGAGCTGGAAGTTGCCGAAACCGGAGAGCTTCACCGATTCGCCACGTTCAAGGGCCATGCGAATTTCTTCAAAGAAGCCTTCGACCATGTCCTTGGCTTCACGCTTGTTCAGACCGACCCGCTCGAAGAGCAGGTCGGCCAGTTCCGCCTTGGTCAGCGTTGCACTCATTTCATTCACCACGCAAGCGCGCACCAATGGAAGATTCGGCATGACGCACGATGTCCGTGACAACGGCATCGACCTCCCCGTCCTCAAGCGTTCGTTGAGTATCTTGCATCAACACCCTGAATGCAAGACTCTTTTTACCCCCCTCGATTCCCTTGCCCTGATACACGTCGAACAGCTCGATGGAGCGCACGATGGGTGCAGCCTTCTCCTTCAGCACGGCCACGAGACGGGCCGCACTGACCGAAGCGTCAACGATCAGCGCGAGGTCGCGGGAGACCACCGGGAAGCGCACCAGCTCACGATAGGCCGGCACCTTGCGGGCCAGCACGGCATCGAGCTCCAGTTCGAACACCACGGGCGCGGTTCCCAGCTCGTAGCGTTGCACCCATACCGGATGAATTTCACCGATCTTGCCGATGCGCCGCCCGTCGAGCAGCACGGCCGCAGCCCGGCCCGGGTGGAGGGCAGCATCGGCCAGCGGCAGGAAACTCAGTTCGCAACCGGCAAACAGGGCTTCAACATCGCCCTTCACGTCGTAGAAGTCCACCGGACGGGCAACACTGCCCCACTGCTCGGGCATGGCACTGCCCGAGGCCAGCGCAGCAATGCGCACCGGTTGATGAAAGCCTTCCACCGGGGCTCCATCGGCCTTGCGTTCGAAACAGCGGCCCACTTCGAACAGGCGCACCCGGTGCTGCTGGCGCTTGCGGTTGGACGACATGGCCGAAATCAGCCCCGGAATCAGGCTGGAGCGCATCACGCTCATCTGGCTGGCGATCGGGTTGGCGAGCCGGATCGGGTCGGTCGTGGCGCAGTAGTCACGCTCCCAGGCTTCCTCGACGAAGGCATAGGTGATGACTTCCTGGTACTCGCGGGCCACCAACTGGCGACGCACGTCCCATACGGTCAGGGCGCTGTCGCTGCGCTCCAGCATGGCGAGATTGCCTTTCGGCACACGGACCGGGATCTTGTCATAACCGTACAGACGCACGATTTCCTCGATCAGGTCTTCCGCGATACTGATGTCGAAACGGAAGGACGGGGGGGTGACCACGAAGTCCTCGCCGCAACGCTCGACCTTGAGATGCACCGACGACAGCAGCGCGGCCATGCGCTCATCGTCGATGTCCATGCCCAGCACCTTGCGCGCACGCGCCGGCCGCAGTCTGACCGGTTCACGCTGCGGCAGCCTGTCGCCTGCCACGGCTTCCACCACCGGACCGACTTGGCCACCACAAATCTGCACGATGAGCGCCGTTGCACGCTCGATGGCCTGCGGCGCCAGCGCAAAGTCGACGCCACGCTCGAAACGGTGCGAAGCATCGGAGCTGAAACCATACTGACGTGCCCGTCCGGCCACCGCATCCGGGGCAAAGAAGGCGCTCTCCAGGAACACATCGCGGGTCTCCAGGGTCACACCGCTTTCTTCGCCGCCCATGATGCCGGCCAGCGCCAGTGCGCTGACTTCGTCGGCAATCAGCAGGGTGTCGGCGGAAGGGGTCACGCGCTGCTCGTTGAGCAGCAGCAGGGATTCGCCCTCGCGCGGGAGACGGACATGGATCGCACCCTGCAGGCGGGTGTTGTCGAACACATGCAGGGGCTGGCCAAGTTCGAGCATCACGTAGTTGGTGATGTCGACCAGCGCACTGATTGAACGCACACCACTGCGCTCGAGACGCTGCGTCATCCACTCAGGCGTGGCAGCCCGTGCGTCGACGCCCTTGATGATCCTTCCACAGTAGCGCGGGCAGGCTTCGGGTGCATCGAGCACGATCGCGCGCGTGTCCTCGATGCTGGCGGCCACCGCCTCGATGGCCGGCAGCTTCAGCGGCGCACCGGTGAGTGCCGCAACTTCGCGGGCCACCCCGCTCAGGCTCAGGCAATCGGCACGGTTGGGGGTGAGCTTGATGGTGTAGAGAATGTCGTCGAGCGCATACAGGTCGCGGAAGTCACGCCCCACTTCGGCCGATTCGGGCAGCTCCATCAGGCCGGAGTGATCTTCGGACAGCCCCAACTCGCGCGCCGAGCAGAGCATGCCGAAGGACTCGACACCCCTGAGCTTGGCAGCCTTGATCTCGAAATCACCCGGCAGGCGCGCACCCACCTTTGCAAGGGGCACCTTCATGCCAACAGCCGCGTTCGGCGCACCGCACACGATCTGCAGCAACGCGCCATCGCCCGCATCGACCTTGCACAGCTTGAGCTTGTCGGCATTGGGGTGCTTTTCAGCCTCGACGATCCGGCCCACCACCACCCCGCTGAACGGCGGTGCCGCCGGCACCGCTTCCTCCACCTCCAGGCCGGCCATGGTCATGAGATGACCCAGCGCGTCGCTGTCGAGCGCGGGATCGACAAAGGTTCTCAACCACTGTTCTGAAAATTGCATGTTCGGTTACCTGAATTGGCTCAAGAAGCGCAGATCACTCTCGAAGAAAAGTCGCAGGTCATTGATGCCGTAGCGCAGCATCGTCAGGCGGTCCAGCCCCATGCCGAAGGCAAATCCGGTATAGCGCTCCGGATCGATGCCGCCAAAGCGCAGCACATTGGGATGCATCATGCCGCAGCCCGCAATCTCCAGCCATCGTCCTTCCAGCGCACCGCTCATGAAGGCCACGTCGATCTCGGCACTCGGTTCGGTGAACGGGAAGAACGACGGACGGAAACGCACCTGGAGATCATCGGTTTCGAAGAAGCGACGCAGAAAGTCGGCAACCACGCCCTTGAGATCGGCAAAGCTGACATTCTCGCCCACCCACAACCCTTCGACCTGGTGGAACATCGGTGAGTGCGTGGCGTCGGAATCCACCCGATACACCCGTCCGGGTGCGATCACGCGCACATCGGGCATGACGTCGTCACCGACATGGCGAGCCACATGGGCCAGCATGGCGCGAATCTGTACCGGACTGGTGTGCGTGCGCAACAGTACATCCTCGCGCCCCTCCAGATAGAAGGTGTCGTGCATGGAGCGCGCAGGGTGATTTTCAGGCGTATTGAGCGCGGTGAAGTTGTGCCAGTCGGTCTCGATCTCGGGGCCGTCGGCGACCACGAAGCCGATCGAGCGGAACAAGGCCTCAACCCGCTCCTGGGTGCGGCTCACCGGATGCAAGCCCCCCCGCCCGACGCCCCGCCCGGGCAGCGTCACATCCAGCGCCTCGGCCGCCAGCTGAGCGGCCAGTTGCGCCTCGCGCAGGGCTTCGCGGCGTGCTTCCAGCGCCTGTTCAATGGCCACCTTGGCGCGGTTGATCGCCGCACCGGCGGTCTTGCGCTCTTCAGCAGGCAGCTTGCCCAGGGCCTTCAGTCGCTCGGTCAACGAGCCTGACTTGCCCAGGAACCCCGCTTTCGCCTGCTCTAGCTGAACACTGTCAGCCGCAGCAGCAAAGGCGGCAACGGCGTCCTGAACCAATTGATCAAGGTTATCCATTTTTGTGCCGTGGAAAATTCAGAAAAAAAGGGAGGCCAGGCCTCCCTTTTTTGAGCCGCTTCAGGATCAGGCGGCGAGTTTGGCCCGTGCTTGTTCGGCGAGTGCCGCAAAAGCAGGCTTGTCGAAAACGGCCAGATCGGCCAGGACCTTGCGGTCCACTTCGATCGCAGCCTTTTTCAGGCCGTTCATGAAGGTGCTGTAGGTCAGACCCAGCTCACGGGAAGCCGCGTTGATACGGGCGATCCACAGGGCGCGGAACTGACGCTTGCGCTGACGACGGTCACGGTAAGCATACTGACCGGCTTTCATCACCGCCTGTTTGGCGATGCGATATACGTTCTTGCGACGACCGCGGTAACCCTTGGCCTGATCGAGAACTTTCTTGTGACGTGCACGTGCGGTTACACCGCGTTTGACTCGGGGCATTGCGTTCTCCTATCAAGCGTAAGGCAACATGGCGCGAATCAGCTTCTCATCGGCGGCATGCACTTCGGTCATGCCACGCAGCTGACGCTTGCTCTTGGTCGTCTTCTTGGTAAGGATGTGGCGCTTGAACGCCTGGGAACGCTTGATTCCCCCGCTCGAACGGACCTTGAATCGCTTCGCGGCGCCGCTCTTGGTCTTCATCTTGGGCATTGCTTACTCCTGGTTTATCGATGACATCAGGTAGCACATGGTGATGCTTTCGAAACCTGACACCACTTGTTTTCAACGGAGACAGCGTTTCACGTCCCCGTCGTTTTCCGGCCCCCCGCCGGGGCGGGGTCCGAATCCTGCTTCACTGCGCCGTGCCCGACGGTCAGGACTTTCTCGGCCCGATGACCATCACCATCTGGCGACCTTCCATCTTGGGCATCTGCTCGACCACTGCGATGTCTTCGACATCGGCCTTGATCCGTTCAAGCTGGCGCATGCCGATTTCCTGGTGGGCCATCTCGCGACCCCGGAAGCGCAACGTGACCTTGGCCTTGTCGCCTTCACCCAGGAAGCGGCGCAGATTGCGCAGCTTGATCTGGTAGTCGTTCTCGTCGGTACCCGGTCGCAGCTTGACTTCCTTGACCTGAACCTGCTTCTGCTTGAGCCGCGCCTCGTGGGCTTTTTTCTGTTCCTGATACTTGAACTTGCCGTAATCCATGACCTTGCACACGGGCGGCTGCGCAAGCGGCGCAATTTCCACCAGATCCAGGCCAGCTTCTTCGGCGATGTTCATTGCGGCGGACAGGGACACGATGCCCAACTGTTCGCCTTCTTCTCCCACCAAGCGGACTTCAGGCGCGCTGATCTCTCCATTCACGCGCTGTTTTTTTTCTTGAGCGATGGTTCAGTTCTCCATAAAAACCAAAAATCAGACCGTGCCGGCTTTCGTATCGATTTCACGACGCCAGCGTTCGGTCAGCGTATCGAGGGACATCTGGCCAAGATCCTGGCCGCCCCGGGCGCGCACGGTGACTACCCCTGCGGCCTTTTCCTTTTCCCCCACCACCAACTGGTAGGGCAGCTTGTGCAAGCTATGTTCGCGGATTTTATAGTTAATCTTTTCATTGCGCAAATCCGCTTCAACCCTGAAGCCCGACTTGCGCAGCGCAACCGCCACATCGGCCGCATATTCGGCCTGGCTGTCCGAGATGTTGAGCACCACCGCGTGCTGCGGCGAGAGCCACAACGGCAGCGCGCCCGCATGATGTTCGATGAGAATGCCGGTGAAACGCTCCAGCGAACCGAACAGCGCACGGTGCAGCATCACCGGGCGGTGACGTGCGTTGTCCTCGGCCACATAGGAGATGTCGAAACGCTCCGGCAGGTTCATGTCCACCTGCAGGGTGCCGCACTGCCAGTCACGACCGATGGCGTCGCGCAACACGAACTCCAGCTTGGGCCCGTAAAAGGCGCCTTCGCCGGGGAACAGCTCATACGCCATGTCCATGTGGTGCAGCGCACTGGCCAGCGCCCCCTCCAGCTTGTCCCAGGTCTCATCGGTGCCAATACGGTTGTCCGGCCGGGTCGAAAGCTTGATGCGCACATTCTCGAAACCGAAGTCCTTGTAGATGTCGAGGATGAGTTTCACCACATCCTTGCACTCCTGCTCCATCTGCGCTTCGGTACAGAAGATGTGCGCATCGTCTTGCGTGAAGTGACGCACCCGCAGCAGGCCGTGCAACGCCCCGGACGGCTCGTAGCGATGCACCTTGCCGAATTCGGCCATGCGCAGCGGCAGGTCGCGGTAGCTCTTCAGCCCCTGCGCGAACATCGATACCGCGCCCGGACAGTTCATCGGCTTGAGGGCAAAGATGCGCTCATCCTCGGTCTGGGTGGTGAACATGTTCTGGCGGTAGTTCTGCCAGTGCCCGGAAGTTTCCCACAGCGAACGATCCATCACGTCGGGCGTATTCACCTCGACATACCCGGCCTCTTCCTGGCGTTCGCGCATGTAGTTGATCAGCGACTGGAACAGGCGCCAGCCCTTGGGGTGCCAGAACACCGCGCCCGGAGCATGGTCCTGGAAGTGAAACAGGTCGAGCTGCTGTCCGAGTTTTCGGTGATCGCGACGCTCGGCCTCTTCCAGCATGTGCAGGTAGGCGGCCATGTCCTCCTTGCGTGCCCAGGCCGTACCATACACTCGCTGCAGCATTTCATTGCGCGAGTCGCCACGCCAGTAGGCCCCGGCCAGCTTGGTGAGCTTGAACACCTTGAGCTTGCCGGTATTGGGCACATGCGGGCCGCGACACAGATCCACGAAATCGCCCTGTCGATACAACGACACCTGCTCCCCTTCGGGAATCGAGGCGATGATCTCGGCCTTGTAGTGCTCGCCCTGCGACTGGAAGAAGGCCACCGCATCGTTACGCGCCCACACCTCGCGCGATACCGGGATCGCCTGCGCGGCCAGCTCGGCCATGCGCTTTTCGATCTGCTCGATATCTTCCGGGGTGAACGGGCGCTTGTAGGCGAAGTCGTAGTAAAAGCCGTTTTCAATCACCGGTCCGATGGTGACCTGGGCTTCCGGAAACAGCTGTTTCACCGCATGTGCCAGCAGATGTGCGGTCGAATGGCGGATGACCTCCAGCCCCTCTTCGTTCTTGTCGGTGATGATCGCCAGCGACGCATCGGCATCGAGCACATGCGATACATCCACCAGACGATCTCCCACCCTGCCGGCCAGCGCGGCCTTGGCCAGCCCTGTTCCAATGGAAGCCGCAACCTCGGCCACGGTGACCGGTTGATCGAAACTGCGAACGGATCCGTCGGGGAGCGTGATGTTTGGCATGGTTCTGGCCCTGGATGGTTGTTGAGGCTGGGAGAATCTTCTGACAGAAAAGGATGGACAAAAAAAAAGTGCGGCCGAGCCGCACTTTTTTGGAGTCGATCGCAGGCCCGCTTAGTGTTGAGTGGCTGCGAAGGTAGTTCGTGACATGTACGACTCCGGAATTTGGTAGGCGCGATTGGATTCGAACCAACGACCCCCACCATGTCAAGGTGGTGCTCTAACCAACTGAGCTACGCGCCTGTTGCAAGCCACGCATTATAGACATCCTGAAAACGTCGTCAAGCTTTTTCGTTCTATTTTTTCAGTCGTCCTACCTGTTCCCTTCTCAGGCAGCCTGCGGCGCCTCCGGCAAGGCATAGGCGCCCGTGGCATCGTGCACCTCCCGGCCCGTCAGGGGAGGATTGAACACGCACACCATGCGCATGTGCGTGCCCTTGTTGGCACGCAGCACATGGCGGTCGTGCTTGTTGAGCGCATACAGCGTGCCCGGACGGATCGCATGCACCTGCCCCGTGGCCAGGTCTTCGATTTCGCCCTCGCCCTCGATGCAATACACCGTCTCCAGATGGTTGCGGTACTCCATTTCCAGCACCGCCCCCGGCTTGATGATGGTGTCGTTCACCGAATAGCCCATGTTGTCATCCCTGAGGATGAAGCGGCGGCTGTTCCAGCCCTCGGTGTCCACATCGGCATCGGTCCCGATCAGTTCATCCAGATGCTTGACAATCATTGCTCACGCTCCTTTTTCGATTTGTACGACATTCGGACGCCCTGCGCTCAGGCCGCACTCAGGGAGTCGCCCTTCATCGTCGCCTTGATGCTCTGTTCGATGATGTCCAGCCCTTTGCTCAACTCTTCCTCGCTGATGGTCAGGCTGGGCAGCAGTTTCAGTACTTCATCGTTGATGCCGGCAGTCTCGATGATCATGCCGCGCTCGAAGCAGGCCGCCGACACCTGGCCGGCAAAGGCAACATCTTCAAAGGACACCCCGATGATCAGCCCCCGTCCGCGCACCTCGGCCTTCACGCCCAGATTCTTCAGCATCTTCTGCAGGCGCTCGGTGGCGAGCCTGCCCTTGGCCTGCACCGCCTTGCTCAGCCAGTCGTTCTGCCAGAAGCTCAGCGCTGCCGTGGCGGTGATGAAGGCCGGACAATGCCCGCGGAAGGTGCCGTTGTGCTCGCCCGGCGCCCACTGATCGAGCTCGGGTTTGAACAGCACCAGCGCCAGCGGCAGGCCGTAACCGGACAGCGACTTGGACAGCGTCACGATGTCGGGCACGATACCGGCCTCCTCGAAGCTGAAGAACTTGCCGGTCCGCCCGCAACCTACCTGAATGTCATCGACGATGAGCAGCACGCCATGCTCTTCGGTGATCTCGCGCAAACGCTTGAGCCACTGCATGCAGGCCACATTCACACCGCCTTCGGCCTGCACCGTTTCGACAATCACCGCCGCCGGCTTGTCCATGCCGCTGCCATCGTCGGTGAGCATCGCCTGCAGATAGTCGAGCGTATCCACCTGCTCGCCCATGTAGCCATCGAAAGGCACGGAAACCGTGTGATTGAGCGGTACACCCGCGCCCGCACGCTTGAAACCGTTACCGGTCACCGCGAGCGAACCGAGCGTCATGCCGTGAAAGGCGTTGGTGAAGCTCACCACGCGCTCGCGACCGGTCACCTTGCGCGCCAGTTTGAGGGCGGCCTCCACCGCATTGGTACCGGTCGGCCCCGGAAACTGCATTTTGTAGTTGAGGCCACGCGGCGCCAGGATCACCTGCTGGAACTGTTCGATGAAGTGCTGCTTGGCCACGCTGTACATGTCCAGGGTATGCGTGATGCCGTCGCGCATCAGGTACTCGACCAAGGCCTCCTTGATGCGGTCGGGGTTATGACCATAGTTCAACACCCCAGCCCCGGCGAAAAAGTCCAGGTAGCGACGGCCTTCGGTGTCGATCATCCAGGCGCCCTTGGCGGTATCGAACACCGCCGGAAAGTTGCGGCAATAGCCCCGGACTTCAGATTCGTACTGTTCAAAAACTGTCATGTCTGCAATGTCTCCCATGGGTTGAATGTTGCTTGTGCTGTTGGAGATGCTCCGCTGTATCGCCTCGCGTGCGGCAGCGTCGAGAGGGCCGATCCTGAACAGTTGTTCGGCCTCATGTTCATGCGGGAACAGGTCGGCGGTAAAGTGCTCCAGTTGCTCACATCTTACTGCGCAGCTCACGGCAAAACGTTCAAACAGGCGACGCGAGGCTGCGTTGTCCAACGCCACGGTTGCGGTCAGCCAGCGCGCATCGCGATTGGCCGGAAGATTCAGCCATTCGCCCAACAGGCGCTGGCCCAGCCCCTTGCCCTGCTCCTCCGGCGCCAGCCCGATCTGCCACACAAAGGCGGCCTCGGGATCGAGCGGGGGGCGATAGCCAATCACCACTCCAACCAATTTCTTTCCGCGCTCGGCCAGCAGGCAGGTGTGCCCGAAATCACTGGCCAAAAGCAGATAGAAATAGGCTGAGTTGACCTCCAGGGTGCCGGCCGAGCGCACCAGCGCCCACATCGCCGCACCGTCTTCCCTGCGTGCCGCCCGAAAGCGCACATTGGCGGCATCGGCGGCATTGGCGCTGCCAGCCGTTTTGCCAGTCTTGCCCTTTGTGTTGAGCAGCATCATCGTGCCGGTCATGCGTTAATCCTCATGTCATTCATTCTGAGCAAGCCCTGCCGAAGCTTGCGATGTTTGCTCACGCCAGAACGTGAGCGCGAGTCAGCCCCCGGCCTGCATCAGGCGATGCACACCGAACAATGGAGTACGTTGAAGGGGTCGTGCGAAGGCTGCGATCAGGGAGGCTGATCGCCGAAATTCATGCCTTGGGACAGTGCGCGGGCGGTATGCACCCGAAAGGTTCCAGAAACACGGTCACGCGGAGCACAAGCGGCACCACCGACCTGACTGGAAAAGAGATGCGATGGACGTCCCGCAAGCATGCGCGACCCACCTGTGGAGAACTCGAAAGAGGACGAAATGTGATGCGTGAAGCGTTTTTGTAGACCAGTCATTACGTTGCAAAAGTAATTTGCCATTCAGATTCAGGCAAATTAATTTGCTGCCAATGGAAAGGACTTGCATCATAACACACTCCGCCCCCCATTCAAAACCGGGGCTGACGCCGCCCTGACGCCGTGGCAGCTCCGTCAGGTTGCCGATGTCGGCCACTTTGCAAGAAACTCCCGCCAGTGCGCCGCATCGATGCCCTCCAGGGTGCTGCGTACCACCGCGCACTCTGCCTCGAAATCGGCAGTGCTCAGATGGCCCCGCATGCGCTGAAAGCCCAGATACACCAGATAGGTATTGACCACATCTGTTTCGCAGTAATCACGGATTTCGCCGATGCGTCCCTCGCACCAGGCCTGCCACACCGCCGACCCATCCATACCCATCTTGCCCGGAAAGCCCATCAGCTTGGCCAGTTGATCGAGCGGAGCGCTGGCACGCGGCTGATACAGCGCGAGCAGGTCCATCAGATCGAGATGGCGGTTGTGATAGCGGCTGATGTAGTTGTTCCACTTGAAATCACGGGAGTCAGCGTAATTGCCCTCCCCCTGGTCCCAGTACCGTTCAGCCACCACACCATGCACCAGCCCACGGTAATGCAACACCGGCAGATCGAAACCACCGCCATTCCAGGACACGATCTGCGGGCTATAACGCTCGATGCCATCGAAGAAGCGCTGGATGATGTCGCGCTCCCCCGACTCGGGCTCTGACAGCGAGAACACCCTGAAGTGACGCGCATCGCGCATCGCGCAGGAAATCGTCACCACCCGCTGCAGGTGATGCTGCAGGAAGTCGCTGCCGGTGGCCTCGCGCCGTTGCTGGAAAGCCTTTTCTGCCACTTCGGCGTCGGACACTTCCGCCGGCAGGTCCATCAATGCGCGCAGACCCTTCACATCGGGAATGGTCTCGATATCGAAGATCAGTACCGGCATCACTTGCGCGTCCAGCCACCACCCGCCTGCACATACCAGCCGGGCTGGGCACGATCCATCCAGCGTTGTGCGAACGTCCTGCGCACATCGCTCTCCCATTCGGGGTGACCGTTGGCGCGGGCAATCTCACGGTACAGCGCATTGCGGTCCGCATTTTCGGCAGACACCAGGGCATTGATTTGCCCGCGCTGCGCCAGTGGCACACTGGAAGCATCGCGCAGAGCCACGCCTCCTTCCGCCGTCAATCCCACTGCACCGGAGGCATACAACGGTGCCAGCTGGGCGTGACGCTGCTGCATCGACTGCTTGAGCGCAGCAATCGCGGGCGTGTTGATCTCCAGATTGCCCTGCGCGTGCGCAAACAGTGCCAGACCCAGCAGCAGGATGGCCAGCGCGGTGCGCGCAAGCTCAGCGATCGGTCTGTTCATTGCCTTGCTCCTCGTTTGCCGGTTGTGCCAGCGGTCGTGTCGTGCTGTCGCGCAGCTGCCAAACCTCATCGATGATGCGATCGGCGGCCTTTTCTGCTGCCGCTGCCGGAAAATAAATGTTGATGGTCACACATGCGCTGGTGGACAGCACCAGTGCTGCAAGCGGCAAATGCCATGTTCTGATCTTCATTGGAATCAGGCCCTCCGGGTTGGCGGCTTGGGTGATCGACAACGGCAGCCACAGCCGTGCCGGTACGTGCTTACTAAGCATGAATGCGCTCTTACTGGATAACGGGCGCGGTGTTGGATTCGATGACACGCGACAGCCTGTCCAGCAGCACAGGCCAGTCGACCCGGCGATTGTAGCCTATGACATTGAGCGCGGGCACGCCCCCGCCACGGATCAGCACGAAGCGCTCATCACGCGGCTCGGGCCGCCCCTCACCGGGCGGCGGCTCTCCTGCCCCCCCCATTACACACACTTCCGCGCGCAGCCGGCAACTGAAGCCGATCTCGCTATAACCAAACGATTCAAACAAGCCCAGCACGCCCCGCTGCAGCGCCGCCAGCGCGCCCGCCCCCCCCAGCGCGCTGATGTTCTGCACTGCACGCTGACTGATCCTTTTTGTATAGCGTCCGGGACTGCTGCGCAGCTGGGCATCGAACCGCACCGGCCGCCAGCGTGCCAGCTCAAGCCCCAGGATATCGGCATCGACAAAGCCCTGCATGCTCCCAAAGGAAAAGGTTTCGGTCAGCTGGTGCAGATCGAGGTTGCGCGCCTCTACATCGGCAAACAGATGCGAAGCCACGCCAAAGGGCTCAAAAACCTGCAGTCGGGTTGCCTGCAGGTAGCCCCCAAACAGTGAAATTACCAGTGCGCCATCGAGCGCAATCTCTCCGGGCTGCACACGCAGGCCCGGCAAGGAAGCAGACAGCACGCCCGACATTTCCGGCAAACCCACCGCCTCGGTGAGAAGCCGCATGGAGATGGGCTCGATGACGGCCGCCCCGGCGCCCGACCAGCCTTCCTGCGCACGCTCCAGCATCAGGTCACTGATCACCACCTGACCGTCAAGCACCGGAATCGCCACCCGTTCGAGCGCCAGCGTCTGACCACTCAGCCGTGCACGGAAATCGAAAGCCCCCAGCGCCAAGCGCTCCCATTGCCCACCGCCCACCGCCAACTGGGTCACCGTGCTTTGCCGGGCGCGCCAGGGAATCGAACCCGTCACCGGCCCAAAGCGCACGCCCGGGGGGACGGACTCCCCCTCTTCAGCCACCACGCCCAGGCTCACGGATGCCTCTTCGAACGCCAGATCGGCTGACAGCAACGCCGTACCCTCATACTGCAGCCCGGCACTCACGCGGCCAGTGAAAGCCATGCTGGCCGCCTGCGCAGGCGCAATCAAGGGTGCCAGAAAACGCGGCCCCAGCACGCTCAGATCCGCCCGGGCCAGCACCACCGCCAGCTCTGCCAACGCCCACTCCGGAAGACGTATCCGGCCACGGGCTTCGAGGGTTTCGACGCCTTCCAGCGCCAGCGCCAGCCGGTCAATCAGCAGCGCCTCGCGATCGATGCGGACACTGAACTGCATCCGTGGGCCGGCCGTGATGTAGAGCGGATCGACATAGGCCTCCCCCTCGCTCCACGCAAGTTCGCCTTCAAGCCGTTGCAGCCCGGCTTCCGAGCGCATGCTGAAAACGGCCTGCAGGCCGATGTTCTCACCAGCCTGCAGGCCGTCGGCACTGGCAAAGCGCAGACCGTCAAGTTGCACGCGCCCCTGCATGCTGGGTTCGTGCGCTCCCAGCAATACCTCAATGCGGCCGTCGATGCGAGCGGAAGGTTCGAGTTCCCCGGGCAACCAACGTGCAAAACTGCTCAGTTGCAAGCCATCGAGCGAGAGCTGCAACTGCCTTGCCTGCCCGTCGGGTGACAGGCGGGCCTGCACCCGGCCGCCCTGCGGAAAACCCAGGCTGACCACGACACTGTGCGCAGCGGACCACCACTCGAAGGACAGCGGCCAGTCCTGCAGCACGCCCCCCACACTCACCCGCCCGGACGGACAAGCCACGCCCTGCTCGTTCAGTTGCAGCTCGGGGCAGTTCACCCGCACCCGCTCAAGGCGGTAGTCGCTGTAGCGGAGGGTATCAAGCGTCAGAACCCCGGAACCGGACGCCACCCGGTACTCCAGGCGCAGGCCGGAAACCGCAAGCTCATCGAAGGAAAAGTCGCCCAGGTCCAGGCGCAGACCTGCCGAGGTCGCCGCCGCAGCAAGCGCCTGCCCCGCCATGCCGAGCAGGCATAGCAGCGCAAGCAGACGAAACCGGCCGACCACGAACGGGGGGACCCTCAGAGGCCTCAGCCCGGAAAAACGCCGGTGGACAGATAGCGGTCACCACGATCACACACGATTGTCACGATCACCGCATCTTCCAGCTCAGCAGCAAGACTCAACGCCACATGCAGGGCACCGCCCGACGAGATGCCGGCAAAGATGCCTTCTTCACGCGCCAATCGGCGCGTCATGTCCTCAGCATCGGCCTGACTGACCGACACCAGCCGATCCACCCGCGCACGATCATAGATTTTCGGCAGATAAGCTTCAGGCCACTTGCGAATGCCGGGAATCTGCGCATCGTCATCCGGCTGGCAGCCGATGATCTGGATGGCCGGATTCTGCTCCTTCAAATAGCGAGACACCCCCATGATGGTGCCGGTGGTGCCCATGCTGCTGACGAAATGGGTGACCCGGCCTTTGGTCTGCCGCCAGATCTCCGGCCCGGTGCCTTCGTAATGCGCCAGCGGGTTGTCCGGATTGCCGAACTGGTCGAGGATGATGCCCTTGCCGTCGTTGCGCATCTGCTCGGCCACATCCCGGGCCATTTCCATGCCGCCATCCTTGGGCGTGAGCACCAGATCGGCACCGAAGGCCTTCATCGTCTGGCGGCGCTCCACGCTCTGGTTCTCAGGCATCACCAGCACCATGCGATAACCGCGCATCGCCGCAGCCATCGCCAGCGCAATGCCGGTATTGCCACTGGTAGCCTCGATCAGGGTGTCGCCCGGACGAATGTCACCACGCGCCTCGGCACGCACGATCATCGACACAGCCGGGCGATCCTTGACCGAACCGGCCGGATTATTGCCTTCCAGCTTGGCCAGCAGGCTATTGTTGCGCCCCGCACAAATACGTTTCAGGCGAACCAGGGGCGTGTTTCCCACGCAGTCTTCAAGGGTGTCGAATTTCATCGCAAGTCGGGAGCCAGTCAGTCTGTCAGGACTGACAGTGTAAGCGGCCACCGGGAGCAGTGCAAAGAGCACATGGCGATAAACAAAGAACGCCAAAGAAAGTCGATGGCGTACCCGCTCAGGGCATCAAGTCAAACTCTTCGGTACGGCGCGGCGGATAGGTTTCCCAACCACCGCAGGCCGGGCAATGCCACATGAACTGGCGCGCCTTGAAGCCGCAAGCATTGCAGCGATAACGCGCCACACGCCGCGTATGGGCATGAATCAACTGGCGCACCAACTCGACATCGCCCCGCTGTTCGGCCGTGGCCGTCTGCACTGCCGCCTCAAGCAACTTCTCCAGCCCGAGCAGGGTTGGATTGCGCTTGAGTTCATTGCGCACCAGATCGTAGGCTGCCTTCGCGCCCTGCGTCTCCTCCACCCCCCGGAAAACCTGCTCGAGCAGATCCAGCGAAGGATTCTGTTCCAGCCAGGAACGCAGCAGGTATTGTCCCTGCTCACGCCGCCCGAGCCTCGAGCACGCTTCGGTCAGCTTCTCGCCAACCAGTGAGAGGTACTCCGGGTCCTGATTTTCGACACGCTTCCAGGCCTCGACGGCCTCTTCATCACGCCCCTCGGCTGCCAGCACATCGCCCAGGAGGATACTCGCCCGCACGCACCGGCGATTCACCGCGAGCGCATCGGCCACATGCCCCCGCGCGGCCTCATAGGAGGAGTTGGCCAAGGCCGCCGAAGCCAGCTCGCAATGAAAGTTCGACACTTCGGTGCGCCAGTGCACACTCTGGTTGTCGGGCAGCGCCTGCGCCACGGCGATCGCCTTCGACCAGTCCTTTTCCTGCTGGTAGATTTCGAGCAGATAGCGGGTGGCCGCTTCGTCATGCACCGTGCCGCGCAGCTTCAGGAAAACCGCCTCGGCCCGATCCAGCAAACCCGCCTTGAGGTAGTCCTGCCCCAGCGCCGCAAGTGCCTCCACCCGCTGCGCTTCGCTCAGGTCTTCACGCTCCACCAGCGTCTGGTGCATGCGGATGGCGCGCTCGGTCTCGCCCCGCCGGCGGAACAGACTGCCCAAGGCAAAATGCAGTTCGATGGTGTCCGGGTCTATCCGCACAGCCTCGATGAAGGCATCGATGGCCTTGTCCTGCTGCTCGTTGAGCAGAAAGTTCAGGCCATTCAGATAAGACTGCGGCAGGCTGCGCGACTCACGCACCACCTGCCGGATATCGACCCGGGCAGCGAGCCAGCCCAGGCCGAAAAACAGCGGCAGCGCAAGCAACCACCAGAACTCAATTTCCATGGTTCAGGCGGATACCGTTCAATGCAGCTCGGCCCGGGACAAGTCGCGACGCAACTTGCCGATCTCGCGCCGCTTGCGCAGCAGGGAGGCGAAAGTAGACGTGACGCCCAGCAGGGCTCCGGCGGCAAAGGCCGCGAGTATCACGAACACCAGTGGCAGCTGCCATTCACGACCGAAGAAGAAATTCAGTTGCACGAGTTGGTCGTTCTTGACGGCAAAACCAAACAGGACGAGAAACAGCACTACGCGAAGGATCCACATCACGATACGCATGGGCGTCATCATCTCCGGACTGACTACACATAAAAAAAGGCGGCCTGAGCCGCCTTCCACTGATACTACAGCAAATGCCGATGGTTGCGCGGTCATCCAATGATATCAACTCGCTCGCGCAATTCCTTGCCGGCCTTGAAGTGCGGTACATATTTTTCCGGCACCTGCACCTGTTCGCCCGACTTGGGGTTTCGTCCGATACGCGGCGGTCGGTAGTTCAGCGCAAAACTGCCGAAGCCGCGTATCTCGATGCGATCGCCGCGCGCGAGCGCGTCGGACATCGCATCGAGAACCATCTTGACCGCACAATCGGCATCTTTTGCGACAAGCTGTGGGAACCTCGCAGCCAGTCGCGCGATCAATTCCGATTTGGTCATGACGAACGATTTACTGCTTCTGCTCGTTCAGCTTGGCCTTGAGCAGGGCACCGAGGTTGGTGGTACCGCTGGCGGCAGCACTGTCGGAAGCCAGCTTGTTGAGCACTTCGCTCTGCTCGGCCTGATCCTTCGCACGGATGGACAGGTTGATCGAACGGGTCTTGCGATCCACGTTGATGATCATGATCTCGAGCTCGTCGCCCACCTTCATCACGGTGGTCAGATCGTCAATGCGATGCGGGGCGGCTTCGGAAGCACGCAGATAGCCTTCCACGTCCTCATTCAGCGCAACCACTGCACCACGGGCATCAACGCTCTTCACGGTACCAGAGACGATGCTGTTCTTCTCGTGGGTGGCGATGAAGTTGGTGAAGGGGTCTCCATCGAGCTGCTTCACGCCCAGGGAGATGCGCTCGCGCTCGACATCGATGGCCAGCACCACGGCTTCCACTTCGTCGCCCTTCTTGAACTTGCGCACGGCTTCTTCGCCCTGCTCGCTCCACGACAGGTCGGACAGATGCACCAGACCGTCGATACCGCCTTCCAGGCCGATGAACACGCCAAAGTCGGTAATCGACTTGATCTGGCCGCGCACCTTGTCGCCCTTCTTGTGGTTCATCGCGAAATCGTCCCACGGGTTGGACATGCACTGCTTCATGCCCAACGAGATGCGGCGACGGTCTTCGTCGATTTCCAGGATCATCACTTCGACCTCGTCGCCCAGCTGGACAACTTTGGACGGGTGGATGTTCTTGTTGGTCCAGTCCATTTCGGACACGTGCACCAGACCTTCGATCCCCTGCTCGACTTCCACAAAGGCGCCGTAGTCGGTGATGTTGGTCACATGACCGAACAGGCGGGTGCCCTGCGGGTAACGGCGGGAGATGCCAACCCACGGATCTTCACCCAGCTGCTTCAGGCCGAGCGAAACGCGCTGACGGTCCTGATCGAACTTGAGCACCTTGGCTTCGATCTCGTCGCCCACATTGAGCACTTCCGACGGGTGACGCACACGACGCCAGGCCAGATCGGTGATGTGCAGCAGGCCATCGATGCCGCCCAGGTCCACGAAGGCGCCGTAGTCGGTGATGTTCTTGACCACGCCCTTGACGATGATGCCTTCCTTGAGGTTCTCGAGCAGCTTTTCGCGCTCTTCACCCATGGTCTCCTCAAGCACGGCACGACGCGACACAACCACATTGTTGCGCTTGCGATCGAGCTTGATGACCTTGAATTCGAATTCCTTGCCTTCGTACGGCGTGGTGTCCTTGACCGGACGCATGTCGACCAGCGAGCCGGGCAGGAAGGCACGAATGCCGTTGGTCATGACGGTCAGACCACCCTTGACGCGACCGGACACGACACCCTTCACCAGAATGCCTTCGTTGAGTGCCTTCTCAAGATCGTTCCAGGCGGAAATGCGCTTGGCCTTCTCGCGCGACAGGATGGTGTCGCCGAAGCCGTTCTCGAGTGCGTCAATGGCGACGTGGATGAAGTCGCCCACCTCCACTTCGAGTTCGCCGTGGTCGTTACGAAATTCCTCGATGGGTACATAGCTCTCGGACTTGAGGCCGGCGTTCACGACCACGAAGTTGTGGTCGATGCTGACCACTTCGGCAGTGATCACTTCACCGGCGCGCATCTCCTGGAGCGCGAGGCTTTGTTCGAACAGTTCGGCAAAACTTTCCTGGGAGCCGGAAACAGGGGTGGCAGTTGTCATAAAGTTGAAGACCTGAATACCGCCGCGAAACGACGGCACGCTTTAATGAATGATTGGTAAAAAGGAGCGACGGCACCTGCCTCGCCCCACGGGCAACAGGACTTACGCCAGCACTGCGCGCGCCCTGTCAAGCACGAAACTCACTGCCTCATCGACCCCCATCGCGGAGGTATCGAGCAGGATTGCATCGGGCAACTGCCGCAAGGGCGCAACCTCACGGGCGGCATCGCGCGCGTCCCGTTCTTCAAGCTCCTTGCAAAGCTTTTCCATGTTAGCAGGCAATCCTTTTTCGATCAACTGCTTATATCGCCGCTCCGCACGCGCGGCAGCGCTTGCGGTCAGAAAGATCTTCAGCCGGGCATCTGGAAACACCACCGAGCCGATGTCCCGCCCTTCCGCAACCAGCCCGGGCACCCGCAGATAGTCCCGCTGGCGCGCCAGCAGTGCATCACGCACGGCTGGCAGCACCGCTACTTGGGAGGCGGCCACCGAGCAGCGCTCATCACGTATTGCCTCACTCACATCCTCTTCATCAAGCAGGATACGGCTGCCCTCGAAACGTGCCGGCAGTGCCGCCGCCAACCCGGCCAGCGCCGGCTCATCGTCAAGCGTAATGTCACGACGCAGCGCCGCCAGCGCAACCAGCCGGTACAGCGAGCCGCTGTCCAGACAGGCAAACCCCAGTGCCTCGGCCACTTTCGCTGCCACAGTACCCTTGCCCGATGCAGACGGGCCGTCGATGGCAATCACCGGCACCGGCTGCGCCACCTCGGCAAAGCACTCGAAATAGCTCGGGAAGGTCTTGTTCACACATTTCGGGTCGTTGATGCGCACCCGCACGCCGGCCAGGCTCACCAGAGAGAAACACATTGCCATCCGGTGATCGTCATAGGTGTCGATGGTGGCCACCTGCACCTGCGCAGGCGGTCGCACGAGCAGCTCGTCGGCCCCCTCCTCGACCTCTGCGCCCAGCTTGCGCAGCTCGGTGGCCATCGCGGCAATGCGATCGGTTTCCTTCACCCGCCAGCTTGCGATGTTGCGCAGGCGGCATGGCCCGTCGGCAAACAGCGCGGCCACGGCCAGCGTCATCGCCGCATCGGGAATGTGGTTCAGGTCGAGGTCGAAGGCCTTCAGCCGGCCACTGTCCGGGGCCGAGGCCTCGATCCAGTTGTCGCCCATGCTGATGCGTGCGCCGAGCAAGGCAAGCGCATCGGCAAAGCGTACATCGCCCTGGATGCTGTCCCGCCCCACGCCTTCAACCCGCACCGGACCGCCCCCGATCGCCCCTGCCGCAAGAAAGTAGGAGGCCGAGGAGGCATCGCCCTCGACGAACACCCGTCCCGGGCTGCGGTATTTCACCCCGCCCGGCACGACAAAGCGTGACCAGCCATCGCGCTGCACGCTGACCCCGAAGCGCGCCATCATCTCCAGCGTGATCGAGATGTACGGCTTCGAGATCAGCTCACCCACCACCTCGATGGTGGTTTCCTCGCCCGTCAGCGGCAGCGCCATCAACAGGGCCGTGAGAAACTGGCTGGACACGTCGCCGCGCACCCGTACCACCCCGCCACCGCACAGCCCGGCCGGACGAATCGACAGCGGCGGATAGCCATCCTGCCCCTCGTAGCGGATGTCGGCACCGAGTTCGCGCAGCGCATCCACCAGATCCCCGATCGGGCGCTCATGCATGCGCGCCACCCCGGAGAGGCGATATTCGCCGCTGCTCAAGGCCAGTGCGGCAGTGAGCGGTCGAAACGCAGTACCGGCATTGCCCAGGAAGAGTTCTGCGGACTTCACCGGGAACACGCCTCCGGCCCCTTCGACCCGATAGCAGTCCCCGGCAGCGTCATGCGTCCAGCGCACCCCCAGCGCGGTGAGCGCTTCGAGCATGCGCTCGACATCGTCGGAAATCAGCAGGTCGCGAATTTCGGTGCGCCCTTCGGCCAGCGCCGCCAGCAGCAGGACGCGATTGGAGATGCTCTTCGAGCCGGGCAACCTGACGTTGCCCCTGGCCCCAAGCAGGGGAAGAAGATCGAGAAATTCCATGCTCAACTCGAAACGGGGGTGCCATTGATGCGGGTGGCCCAGTCATTACGGGCCTGGCGCGCAATCGTGAAGTGCTCTTCCAGCCGTTCGCCGTCGGACGACAGCAGCAGGGCACGCAAATAGGCCAGTTCGGCCAGATACAGATCAAGCTCGGCCAGCAGGGCCTGCCGGTTGGCCATGCAGATGTCGCGCCACATTTCGGGGTGACTGCCTGCAATGCGGGTGAAGTCCCGAAAACCGCTCGCCGCAAAACCGAACAACTGCTCGGCGTTGGCCCGCCCGGCGAGTTCATGCACCAGACCGAAGGCCAGCAAATGGGGCAGATGACTCACTGCGGCGAACACCCGGTCATGCTCCTGCGGTGGCATTTCGTGCAACTGGGCGCCACACGCCTCCCAGGCCTCACGCACCCTCAGCACGGCCGAAGGTTCATTCTCCGGAAGGGGCGTGACCACCACCTTGCGCCCTTGATACAGCTCCGGGAAGGCGGACTGCACACCGCTGGTTTCCGCGCCGGCAATCGGATGCCCGGGCACCACGGTGGCCAGATGGTCGCCCAGCTCGCGGTAGATGGCTTCGATCACATCGCCCTTGGTGCTGCCAGCATCGGTCACCACCGTTCCCGGCTGAAGATGCGGCGCCATGTCGCGCATCACCGCGCCCATCTGCCCGACCGGGGAGGCCAGCAGCACGAAGTCTGCCCCCTCGAGCGCATCGGCCCAGCCCTGCGCGGCCTCGTCGATCACGCCAAGCGCCACGGCCTGATCGAGCGAACCCGGACGCCGGCCCACACCCACGATACGGCGCACCATGCCTGCACGACGCAGGGCAAGCGCAAACGAGCCTCCGATCAGGCCCACGCCACAAATCACCAGTTTCCTGATTACAGCCATTCCAGCCAGTTCCTCCCGCTCGGACCCAAGGCCACCCGTGTGGTGCGCTCCATCGCCTGCAAGTCAGGCGAGCACTTCGCCCAGGGCGCCGATGAAGCGCTGATTTTCTTCCGGCAAGCCGATCGACACACGCAACCACTCGGGCATGCCATACGCGCCAATCGGCCGCACGATCACGCCCTTGCGCAACAGGGCAGCGTTCACCGCCGCACCGTCGCCCACTTTGAAGGTGACGAAGTTGCCTGCGGACGGAATCCACTCCAGCCCCAGACGATCAAAGGCTTCGGTGAGCTGACTCATGCCACGCAGATTGAGTTCTGCGCTGCGGGCCAGGAATTCCTCGTCCCGCAGTGCCGCAGCAGCAGCGGCCAGGGCGATGTTGCTCACATTGAAGGGTTGGCGTACCCGGTTCATCAGATCGATCACCGCCGGATGCCCCAGGCCATAGCCCACCCGCAGCCCGGCCAGCCCATAGGCCTTGGAGAACGTGCGGCACACCAGCAGATTCGGGAAGCGTGCCAGCCAGGCCACGCTGTCGTACTTCTGTTCGGGCAACAGGTATTCGGTATAGGCCTCGTCGAGCACCACCAGCACGTCCTCGGGCACCCGGGCGATGAACGCCTCCAGCGCAGGGCCGGGGATGAACGTGCCAGTGGGGTTGTTCGGGTTGGCCACGAACACCACGCGGGTGTCCTCACGGATCGCCGCCAGCATGGCCTCCAGATCGTGGCCGAAATCGCGGGCCGGTGCTTCCACGCATGCGGCCCCCATCGCATGGGTGGCGAGCGGATACACGGCGAACGCATGCCGCGAGAACACCGCCGAAGTCCCCGGCGACAGCAGGGCGCGGGCAACCAGTTCGAGCACATCGTTGGAACCATTGCCCAGCACGATCTGCTCACTGTTCACGCCATAGCGGTGCGCCAGCGCAGACTTCAGCTCGAAGCCATTGCCATCCGGATAGCGGGCCACCTCGCCAAGCGCGGCCACGGCCGCCTCACGGGCCAGCGCGCTCATGCCCAGCGGGTTTTCGTTGGAGGCGAGCTTGACGATGCTGCCTTCCACCAGCCCCAGCTCGCGGGCCAGTTCGGCAATCGGCTTGCCCGGCTGGTAGGGGGAAATCGAACGGATGTGTTGCGGCGCGCGATCGACGAGCTTCATCAGTTTTCTCCAAAACCAGAAAGTGACCGGCAACTCACAGCGCGGCCACGGGGTAGGAACCCAGAACCTTCAGGAAGGCGGCACGGCTCTCCAGTTCGGCCAGCGCAGCGGCCACGGGTGCATCGTCCTGATGGCCTTCAAGGTCAATGTAGAACATGTATTCCCACAGCCCGCCACGCGCGGGCCGGGACTGCAGCTTGGTCATGCTCACACCATGGCGCGCAAAGGGCTCGAGCAGCGCATACATGGCCCCCGGCTTGTTCGGTGCCGAGCACACCAGCGAGGTCTTGTCCTTGCCGGAAGCCGCTGCATCATGGTGACCGATGACCAGAAAGCGGGTGGTGTTGTTCGGGTCGTCCTCGATGCTGGCAGCCAGGATGTTGAGTCCGTACAGTTCGGCCGCAGCTTCGCCCGCCAGCGCCCCGGCCTCGCCATCACTGGCCGCCAGGCGCGCGGCCTCGGCATTGCTCGCCACCGGAATGCGCGGCACGTCGGGCAGGTTGCGATTGAGCCAAGCATTGCACTGCGCCAGTGACTGGGCATGCGAATACAGGCGCTTGATCGCCCCGATGCCATCGGCGGGCGACAGCAGATGCTGATGAATGCGCAGCTTCACTTCGCCACACACCTTCACCGGGTTGGCCAGCAACAGGTCCAGCGTGCCGCCGACCGCGCCTTCGGTAGAGTTTTCCACCGGCACCACGCCGTAATCCATGGTGCCTGCCTCGACCATGCGGAACACCTCGTCAATCGTCGCCACCGGCATGAAGCTGGGAGCCGCACCGAAATGCTTGCGGGCAGCGCTTTCGGAAAAGGTGCCGGCCGGGCCAAGGTACGCAATGCCCAGCGGCTGCTCCAGCGCCAGGCACGCAGACATGATCTCGCGGAAAATCTTCTTCACCGCCTCGCCGGGCAAGGGGCCCGGGTTACGCTCGGCCAACCGGCGTAGCACCTGCGCCTCGCGCTCGGGACGGTACAGGTTGCCTTTCTTCACCTCGCCCACGCGCTGCGCATTGCGGGCGCGCTCGGCCAGACGCTCGAGAATTTCTTCATCGAGCCGGTCGATGTTCTTTCTGAGATTCAGCAGTTCTTCTTCGTTCATGCTCGCTCCTGATCAGCCCGGTTTGCTGTCGATCATCCACGCCGTGCGGCAAAGTCACGCATGTAATCGACCAGCGCCTGCACACCGGCCAGCGGCATCGCGTTATAGATCGACGCGCGCATGCCCCCGACCGACTTGTGCCCCTTCAGCTGGCTCAGGCCCGCAGCCTCTGCCCCCTTCAGGAAGTCGTCATTGAGCGCCTCGTCCTGCAGCAGGAAGGGAACGTTCATGCGCGAACGGCAATCGGCCGCCACCGTGTTGCGGTAAAAGTCGCTGCTGTCCAGATAGTCGTACAGCAACGCTGCCTTGCGTGCATTCACGGCCTCGATCGCGGCAACGCCGCCCTGCGCCTTCAACCACTGGAACACCAGCCCTGCGATGTAGATGGCGAAAGTGGGCGGCGTGTTGAGCATGGAAGCGTTGTCGGCCATCACCCGGTAGTCCATCACCCCAGGCGTGCCGGTCCAGGCCTTGCCGAGCAGATCCTCACGGATCGCCACAATCACCAGACCGGAGGGGCCGATGTTCTTCTGCGCGCCGGCATAGATCATGCCGAAACGGGACACATCAATGACACGCGACAGAATGTGCGAGGACATGTCGGCCACCAGCGGCGCGGCCGTGTCCGGCAACTGCGCGGTATCCTGCACCTCGACGCCATGAATGGTCTCGTTGGTGCACAGGTGCACATAGCGCGCGGCCGGGTCGAGTTGCATCTCCTGAGCCGTCACCAGACGGCCTGCCCCGCCCTCCACCTTGCCAGCCAGACGTACCCTGCCCCCCACGAACGGAGCCAGACGCTCGGCCTCCTTCCAGGCCTTGGACGACCAGGAACCATTCACCAGATAGTCGGCACTGCCACCATCGAGCAGGTTCATGGGAATCTGGGAGAACTGCTGTGTTGCCCCCCCCTGCAGGAACAGCACCCGATACTGCGCGGGAACGCCCAGCAACTCCCGAAAATCGGCCTCGGCCTGCTCGACAATGCGGGTGAAGGCCTTGCCGCGATGGCTCATCTCCATCACCCCGCAACCGGCCCCCTGCCAATCGAGCATTTCACCGGCGGCCTGCTGCAACACTTCCTGCGGCAACGCGGCAGGCCCCGCGCTGAAGTTGTATACACGACTCATATTGACGTTCCGCTTCCCGAATACGCTCCGAACACTCACTCAGTTGCCAGCGTCCGCTTCACCCTCGCCTGCAGCGTCATCCACTGCCGGAGGCTCGCTGCCACCCTCACCGGCCACTGTTCCGGCATCATGATCTGCAGTGGGCATGGCGGCGTCACCACCGGCTTCAGGCTCAGCACTTTCGCCATTCTCGTCCGCATCGGACTCGGCCACCTTCTCGACGCCGGCCAGGTAGGTGCCACCATCCAGATTGATCAGCGTCACCCCCTGGGTGGCACGCCCCATCTCGCGGATATCCTGCACCCGGGTACGGATCAGCACCCCGCCGGTCGAGATCAGCATGATCTCGTCACTCTCATCGACCAGGCAGGCTCCGATCAGCTTGCCGTTGCGGTCCGAGGTCTGGATCGCAATCATGCCCTTGGTGCCACGGCTGTGGCGGGTGTATTCGGCCACCGGCGTACGCTTGCCATAACCGTTCTCGGTGGCGGTCAGCACCGAACCGTCATCGTCACGGGTCACCAGCATTGCAATCACCCGCTGGCCGTCTTCCAGATTCATGCCGCGCACGCCACGTGCATCGCGCCCCATCGGGCGCACATCGCCTTCCGGGAACCGCACCGCCTTGCCCGCATCGGAGAACAGCATCACGTCGCATTCGCCATCGGTGATCGCCACACCCACCAGGTGGTCGCCATCGTCCAGATTCACCGCAATGATGCCGGCCTTGCGCGGATTGGAGAACGCCGTCAGGGCGGTCTTCTTCACCGTGCCTTCCGAAGTGGCCATGAACACGAAATGGTTGTCGTCGAAACCTTGCACCGGCAACACCGCGTTGATCTTCTCCCCTTCCATCAGCGGGAACAGATTCACGATCGGCTTGCCACGGGCATTGCGCGCGCCTTCAGGCACTTCATACACCTTCAGCCAGTACACCCGGCCACGGCTCGAGAAGCACAGGATGTAGTCGTGGGTATTGGCCACGAACAGACGGTCGATGAAATCATCGTCTTTCATGCCAGTGGCCTGCTTGCCCCGCCCGCCGCGCCGCTGGGCACGATAATCGGCCAACGGCTGGCGCTTGAAGTAGCCCGAGTGCGACAGGGTCACCACCATGTCTTCAGGCGCAATCAGGTCTTCGATGTTGATCTCGGCCGTGTTGAGCACGATTTCCGAGCGGCGCGGATCGCCGAACTGATTGCGCACTGCGGTCAGTTCATCCGCAATGATGCGGGTAATACGCTCCGGACGCGCCAGGATGTCGAGCAGGTCGGTGATGATCTCCATCACCTCACGGTACTCGCCGACGATCTTGTCCTGCTCCAGACCGGTGAGGCGCTGCAGGCGCAACTCCAGGATGGCCTGTGCCTGGGCGTCGGACAGGCGATAGCCCTGGGCAGACAGGCCAAACTCGGGCGCCAGCCCCTCGGGCCGGTAAGCATCGGCCATTGCCCGGGACAGCATCTCCTCCACCAGTTGCGAGCGCCAGGTACGGGCAAGAAGCGCCCGTTTGGCATCGGCCGGCGTGGGTGCCGCCTTGATCAGCGCAATGATTTCATCCACATTCGACAGCGCCACGGCCAGGCCTTCGAGGATGTGCCCGCGTTCGCGCGCCTTGCGCAATTCGAAGATGGTGCGTCGGGTAATGACTTCGCGCCGGTGCTGCAGGAAGCAGTCGAGCATCTGCCGCAGGTTGAGGGTGCGCGGCCGGCCATCGACCAGCGCCACCATGTTCATGCCGAAGGTATCCTGCAGCTGGGTCTGCTTGAACAGGTTGTTCAGGATCACTTCGGGCACTTCATTGCGCTTGAGCTCGATCACCACGCGCATGCCCGACTTGTCGGACTCGTCGCGGATCTCGCTGATGCCCTCGATTTTCTTCTCGTTGACCAGCTCGGCCATGCGTTCGAGCAGGGTGCGCTTATTGACCTGGTAGGGCAGTTCATCGACGATGATCGCCTGGCGGTCGCCCTTGCCGATGTCCTCGAAATGGGTGCGCGCGCGCATCACTACCCGGCCACGACCGGTGCGATACCCGTCATGCACACCGGACAGGCCATAAATCAGGGCAGCCGTCGGAAAGTCCGGCGCCTTGACGATCGCGATCAGATCCTCGATGTCGGTGTCCGGCTCCTCCAGCAGCTTCAGACAAGCCTCGACCACCTCACCCAGGTTGTGCGGTGGGATGTTGGTGGCCATGCCCACCGCAATGCCCGACGAACCGTTGATCAGCAGATTCGGGATGCGGGCCGGCAGAATCAGTGGTTCCTTCTCGGAACCGTCATAGTTCGGCCCGAAGTCCACCGTTTCCTTGTCGATGTCGGCGAGCAGTTCGTGACCGATGCGCGCCATGCGGATCTCGGTATAACGCATGGCCGCCGCGCTGTCGCCATCGACCGAACCGAAGTTGCCTTGGCCGTCGACCAGCATGTAACGCAGGGAAAAGTCCTGCGCCATGCGCACGATGGTGTCGTAGACTGCGGAGTCTCCATGCGGATGGTATTTACCGATCACATCGCCGACGATACGCGCCGACTTCTTGTAGGCTCGGTTCCAGTCGTTCGACAGTTCGTGCATCGCATACAGCACGCGCCGGTGCACCGGCTTCAGACCGTCGCGCACATCAGGCAGCGCACGGCCCACGATCACGCTCATCGCGTAATCGAGATAGGAATGCCTCATCTCCTCTTCGAGGCTGATCGGCAAGGTTTCCTTAGCGAAAGGCGTCATCGGACAATAGCGGCTTTTGCCGGATCAAAAAAACATTGAATGATAGCACGTGCGACCGCCTCGCCCGGCGCCTGCTTTCAGCACTTGAAGCGCACAGCCCCGGCAGGAGAACCACCGGCACACCGCGTCGCTGACCACCGCCCAGAGGCGGTCCGATCAGGGTCAAATGCGATTGTTGATCGGGCGCAGCCTGTGCTTTAATGAGACACATATCAAAAAGAACGACAGCACACCCAGGCTCGAAAGCCGGTGTGCCGATACAAAGGGGGCGGTTGTGAGATCAGACGTCGTCGCTTCGACGCATCATCCGGCATGGCAGCCAGTAACGCCCACGGTCCGGCATGCACTCAGGCCATGAGTACGGCGGCCACCCCCGAAACCATCGATCTGCTCATCAACGCACGCTGGATCGTTCCGGTCGAGCCCGAGCGGCTCGTGCTCGAACGCCATGCCATCGTAATCCATCGGGGCACCATCCAGGCCATCCTGCCGCAAGATGAGGCACGCACCCGCTATCGTGCCGACGAAATCGTGCACCTGGGCGATCATGTGATCATTCCCGGGCTGATCAATCTGCACAGTCACGCAGCCATGAACCTGCTGCGCGGCATTGCCGACGACCGCCCGCTCAAACAATGGCTGGAAGAGGCCATCTGGCCACTCGAAGGGCAGCACCTGTCACACAGCTTCGTCCTCGACGGCAGCCTGCTGGCAGCCGCCGAAATGCTCGCAGGCGGGATCACCACCTGCAGCGACATGTACTTCTACCCGGAAGCGGTCGCAGAAGCCTTCGACCGAATGGGCATGCGCGCCGTCATCGGCGTGACGCTGCTCGACTTCCCCACGCCCTATTCGCCGGACGCGGAAGACAGCCTGAGCAAATGGCTTGCCGTGCGCGACGCCTGGCGGAGCACGCCCACCATCGAATTTGCCATTGCGCCCCACGCCCCATACAGCGTCTCGGACACAGTACTGGAGCGCGCCGCCTCGCTGGCCGACCAACTGTCCTGTCCCCTGCACATGCATGTGCATGAAACCGCGCAGGAAGTTCATGACGGTCTGCAACAGCACGGCGTGCGACCGCTGGCACGACTTGCCTCGCTCGGCCTGCTCGGCCCGAACTTCATTGGCGTGCACGCAGTGCACCTGAATGCGGCCGACATCGAACTGCTGGCACGCCACGGCGCCAGCGTGTGCCACTGCCCAACCTCCAACATGAAACTGGCCAGCGGCATCGCGCCAGTGTCCGCCCTGCTGCAGGCCGGCGTCACCACAGGCTTGGGCACGGACGGCGCCGCCAGCAACAACCGGCTCGACATCCTGCAGGAAATGCGCCACGCCGCGCTGCTTGCAAAGGTGTCCAGTCAGGATGCCGCAGCCGTCCCGGCCCCTGTCGCCCTGCGCATGGCCACCCTCGATGCGGCACGCGCACTCGGCATGGATGACCGGATCGGTTCGATCGCCCCGGGCAAGCGCGCGGACCTGTGCGCGATCTCGCTCGAAACCTTCGAAACACGTCCCTGCTTCGATCCGCTCTCCCATCTGGTTTTCGTCGCCGGACGGGAACACGTCACCCATGTATGGGTGGAGGGTCAGGCAAGGGTCATCAACAGAAAACTTGTGTTGCAAACGCACAACAACGAATTGCTGCGCATATCAGCAATGTGGCACCATAAGCTAGTGGGTGGATAGCAATACATGCGATGTTAGCCACGAACAATCATCGCAGTTTTTGCTGTCCGACGATTTTTCATCTCCGACTATCGGCGACATTCCCTTCGAAGAGGAAAACATGATCAAACAAACCAAGAATCACATGCTGCTCCTGGCCGCGATTGCATCGCTCGGCCTTTCCGCTCCCAGCGCCTTCGCTCAGACCCAGGACGTGGTCGTTGACGGCACCGGCGTGATCCCCTACGTGATCGACGCCCGCAATGTCGTCGCCCGCAGCGGCGCCGGCCTGTGCTGGCGCACCGGTTTCTGGAGCCCGGCCGCTGCTGAAGAAGCAATGGCTGGCCAGTTCCCGGTCGGTTGTGCCTGCGACAGCGACATCGTGCCTGCCGAGAAGTGCACCGAAGCCCCGCCCCCGCCGGTTGCCCAGCCCGCTCCGAAGCCCACTGCCGAGAAGATCAAGCTGTCGGCCGACGCGCTGTTCGACTTTGACAAGGCCGTGCTGAAGCCGGCTGGCCGTCAGGCTCTGGACGAGCTGGCTGCACAGGCCCAGCAGGTGAATCTGGAAGTGATCCTGGCCGTTGGTCACACCGACCGCATCGGTTCCGACACCTACAACCAGAAGCTGTCCGAGCGCCGTGCCGAAGCCGTGAAGGCCTATCTGGTCTCCAAGGGCATCGACAGCAACCGTGTGTACACCGAAGGCAAGGGCGAAGCTCAGCCGGTGACCGGCAACCAGTGCGACAACGTGCGTGGCCGCACCGCTCTGATCGCCTGCCTGCAGCCCGATCGCCGCGTTGAAGTCGAAGTGATCGGCACCAAGTAATCGCCGTCCCTTCGATGTCAAAAAAAGCCCTGCCCTGCAGGGCTTTTTTTTGTCCCATACGGACACAAAAAAGGCCAGAACCCTTGATTATTCTTGGGTTTCTGGCCTATTTCGAATTGCTTTGAATCAGGAATTGGTGGAGCCGGGGGGAATTGAACCCCCGTCCGCAAGCCCTCTACAGACAGATCTACATACTTAGTCGCTTGATTTGAGTTTAACCCCCAACTTAGCCAAGCGACAGGCCGGTTGGAGGCGAGTTACCTTACCTTTAGCTGCGGGACCAAGTAACCCGGCCCTGCTCGCGATTCTCTGTAAATGACACTGCAGCGGCTCAGCTTACGCTAAGACCACCCGGCCCAGAGACCTGCCGGTGCAGCGCCCGCCGGGATTAAGCGGCGAGAGCGAAACGCTCGTCGTTGGCGTTTGTAGTTTTCCAGATGGATTTACGAGGTGACTGGTCCTCGGTATGCACTGCACTGCTTCGCGACCCACGTCGAAGCCAGGTCGGCCCCATGTGAGAAATCTGCAGTCAATATCTGGTGTCTGAAGCCAGAATATCAAGTGTTCGTTGATCGTACCACATCAGAGCGGAAGGGTCTCAGGAAGTTCCATCAAAACATGCTGAAATGACTTTTTCCGCATACCGCCCCGCTCTTTCAGCCAACACGCTGGACATGAACCAGATAGTTCACATCGGTGTCGCGCCCCAAGGCGTAAACCTTGGTCAAGGGGTTATAGCTCAGCCCAATAATTTCGCAGGTTTCCAGCCGGCTTTCACGGCAGTAGCGGGCAAGTTCATGTGGTTTGATGAACTTGGCGTATTCATGCGTACCGCGGGGCAGCAACTTCAGAATGTACTCCGCCCCCACAACCGCAAACAGATAGGACTTGAGATTGCGGTTCAGGGTGGAAAAGAACACATCCCCCCCCGGCTTCACCAGTTTTGCGCAGGCCGCAATCGTGCTGGCGGGATCAGGAACATGCTCCAGCATTTCCATGCAGGTGACCGCATCGAACCGACCGGCATGCGTTTCGGCAAAGGCTTCTGCCGAACTGTGGTGGTAATCAACCTGAAGGCCACTTTCGAACAGGTGCAATCGCGCCACACTGAGTGCTTTCTCAGACAGATCGATGCCTGTGACGGTGGCACCTGCCACAGCCATGCCCTCGGACAGAATACCGCCACCACACCCCACATCCAGCACCTGCTTGCCAGCCAGGGGGTGCTTGCGCTGTATCCACTCAAGGCGCAGCGGATTGATCTCGTGAAGTGGCTTGAATTCTGACGCGGGATCCCACCAGCGGTGGGCCAGATCGCTGAATTTGCGAAGCTCTGCAGGGTCGGCATTAACAGTCATGGCGTGATGTTCTTGTCTGGATGGTTTGCGCAATGGACCGGAGTATGAGGTACAGGTTCCGGGTTGTGCAATCCATGCAGTGTTCAGACGCAGGCAGCAAACCGGGCTGTAACAACAGACTGCACCCTCATGGCTGTCCGGAAGCAACACGCCCGAGCACAAGCCTCAGTCATGAAGAATTTTTCAACGCATAGCCCAAAATACCCATTGCATTTATCCCTTTGTCTTTGTATGCTTTTAACATCTTTAACAAATTTTATCAATTTAGCTAATGACGCCCGGCCTCAAGCCCCCATCAAAAATGAACCAAACACCCTTCTCCATCGCGTCGCATAAGGTCTTTAGGGCAACCCGAACTTTGACCTTCCGTCCGATCCAGTCAGGCGACGAGGAAATTCTTCTTCAGATATTTGCCTCCACCCGGGAAGAAGAGCGGCTGCAGCTCGGTTGGCCTCATGAAGAATGGGAGGCTTTCATCCGTCAACAGTTTTCATTCCAGCATGCCCAGTACATGATGACCTATGCCAATCCATCGTTCGATCTGGTGTTGCTTGATGGAGAAGTGACCGGACGCCTGTACGTAGACCGCACAACCGAAGAGATTCGCGTGGTGGATGTCGCACTGCTGCCTAAACATCGACGCCAGGGGCTGGGACGTTTGATGCTGCAAGCGCTGATTGATGAATCAGACGCCTGCGGCACACCTCTAGGCCTACATGTGGAGAAAGACAATCCGATCCTGAACTACTACCAGCGTCTGGGTTTTGTCCCTGTTGCGGATCGTGGTGTTTACCTTTACTTGCAGCGCCCCTGTGCAGCGAGGTCAGAAGCAGCATGAATGGCAGGCTGCCATCTCCAGAAGCGTTTTCCTTGCATGTCGGGAGCAGCTTTCTTCTATCCCTGACAGAGGATTCAACGCTTGCAGCACTTTGCCTTTGCGAAGTAGAGCAATGGCATCGGGGGGAGTTCCTGGGATGCTCGCTGCGTTTTTCCGGACCGGACCTTGGTCGTCCGGCACATGACACCTACCAGCTTGAGCATGCACACTTGGGCGTGTTTTCCCTGTTTCTCGGTCCTGTCGTGGATGGCACAGCCAAAGCTGGAGAAGTTTGCTATCAGGCGGTGATCACCCGTCTGAAACCTCACCGCAGCAACTTGCCCAAGGAGATTGAAAGACATGAGTGAAGCATACATTGGAGAGATTCGCCTGTTCGCCGGCAACTACGCTCCACAGGGCTGGGCGCTTTGTGATGGCGCTCTGATATCCATTTCGGAAAACGAAGCTCTTTTCAGCCTGCTGGGCACAACCTATGGTGGAAATGGCCAAACCACCTTTGCCCTACCTGATCTGCGCGGACGCCTGCCCATCGGCGTGGGGCAAGGCCCCGGGCTAACGATGCGCCCCTTGGGGCAGTCTCCAGGCACCGAACAGGTTACCCTGAGCACATCGCACATGCCGCATCACACTCATGCCTTTGCCGTGGGCGCCGGCGCAAATAGCAACCTCCCCCAAGGCCAAGTGCCTGCATCTGTTACAGACCTCAATCTCTACTCCGAATCGGCACCGTCCATGCAACCCTTGGCGGCGGGTTCCATTCAATCGTCGGGTGGCGGTCAGCCTCACGACAACATCATGCCTTCCATGGCACTGAGCTTCATCATCTGCCTCTACGGCGTCTATCCCAGCTTTCAGTAAAGGAGTGATCGATATGGAACCCTTTCTCGGAGAAATCCGCGCCTTTTCGTTCGGTCACATCCCGCAAGGCTGGCTCCCCTGTGACGGACGCCAGATGAGTATCCAGCAAAATCAGGCACTGTTCAGCCTGCTGGGCAACCGCTACGGAGGAAACGGTACAACAAGCTTCAACCTGCCTGACTTGCGCGGACGCACCCCCATCCATTTCGGACAAGGCCCCGGCAACCAGATCATTTCACTGGCAGAGTTGGGAGGAACGGAGAGCGTGACACTCACCCTTTCCGAGATGCCACAACACACCCATGGCGTCCTGGCCACAAACAACACGGCTTCGACAAATGTCCCCACCGCTGCCGCATTGGCTGCGAGTGCCGATACGATCAACGCCTACTCCACACCTACCCCGGGGGCATTTCTTGCTCCAGGGGCCGTGACAGACAATGGCTCAGGTCAAGGGCATGAAAACATGCAGCCTTCGCTGACAGTCAGTTTCTGCATTGCAACAAGCGGCATTTACCCTTCCCGCAATTGAGAACCGGAGACCCTGATGGCAGACCCCTTCATCGGCGAAATTCGCGCCTTCCCCTTCGATTTTGCGCCTCGGGACTGGGCATATTGCAATGGCCAGTCCATACCAGTACAACAGAATACGGCACTGTACTCCGTGCTTGGTAATGCTTATGGAGGTAACGCACAGTCTTTCAATTTACCCGACCTTCGAGGCCGCGCCATCATGGGTACAGGCACAGGCCCTGGACGCTCGCCCCGCGCCATCGGCACCCCGGTCGGTACCGCAAGCGTGACACTCGCCCCAAACCAACTCCCGCCGCACACGCACGACATCATGGCGCAAGCCGGCAATGCGACCTCGACCAATCCCGATAACGGATTTCTGGCTCAAGGGGTCACGAGCGACTCCCGCCGGCCAGCACCAGTGCCAACCTACACCGACAGCACGTTCAATACCTCCTTGTCGAACAGTGCCCTTGCCCCATCCGGACAGAGCGGCGCACATAACAACATGCAACCCTATCTGGCGCTGAACTTCTGTATCTGCCTGCAGGGCGAATACCCAGTCAGACCCTGATTGGCTCCGTACTTGGGGGTATCACCGGTATCCCCCAAGTTTCATGCTCCCAGCCTTTCCCTTGTGCGAGTTTTTCGACATGTCCCAATCTCACCGCTCACTCTTGGCAAATTCCTTGCGTTCCGTTTCGCACTTTTTGAGATGGTGTGCTGCATGGTTGCTGGCATTGGTGGTGGCAGGGTCGGCACATGCGACCATCACGGCAGGAACCATTGATTTCGGATCCGGAAACACAGAGCTCGAACCTATCGGCGTCCTCAATGGCATTGACTTCGGGGGCGAGCCCGATGGATGGATTTACGCCAACATCGTATGCTCAGGCTGCGGAGGTGCAGGAAATGGAGCATATCCGGCAGCGGGCGGAGATTACGAGCCGGCAACCGCCTACTTCCAAGCAGCGTCACCAGGGGACAGATTCAATGTTACCGGTGTCAAAATCCGGAACACTGGAGCCAACACCAAAATCACGGTGGTTGGCTACCGAGACAATGCTGAGACCGACACGCAAGAGTTAACGACGAACCCCCCTCGATCTGTCGGCACTCCGGAGCTTTGCTTTGAATCTGGTCAATGTCGACAAGGTGCGTTTCACCTCCAGCCATGACTGGCATTTCGCGATTGATGACCTGGAGGTTGCGCCTTATGCTTCCCCACCCACCATCACCACCCTTGCCCCCACGAGCGGACCCGAGGCCGGCGGAACGTCCGTGGTCATCACCGGCACCCAACTCACCGGGGCCACTGCCGTGAGCTTCGGCGCCACCTCCGCCACCGGCTTTACGGTCGACAGCGCCACCCAGATCACCGCCACCGCTCCGGCCGGCTCCGGAACGGTGAACGTCACCGTCACCACCCCCGGCGGCACCAGTGCGACCGGCCCGGCCGATCAGTTCACCTATATCGCTCCAATACCGGTCCCGACCGTCACAGGCCTCTCGCCCGCGAGCGGACCCGAGGCCGGCGGGACATCCGTAGTCATCACCGGCACTCACCTCACCGGGGCCACGGCCGTGAGCTTCGGCGCCACCCCCGCCACCGGCTTTACGGTCGACAGCGCCACCCAGATCACCGCCACCGCTCCGGCCGGCTCCGGGACGGTGAACGTCACCGTCATCACCCCCGGCGGCACCAGTGCGACCGGTCCGGCCGATCAGTTCACCTATATCGCTCCAATACCTGTTCCGACCGTCACCGGCCTCTCGCCCACGAGCGGACCCGAGGCCGGCGGGACATCCGTAGTCATCACCGGCACCCACCTCACCGGGGCCACCACCGTGAGCTTCGGCGCCACCCCGGCCACCGGCTTTACGGTCGACAGCGCCACCCAGATCACCGCCACCGCTCCGGCCGGCTACGGGACGGTGAACGTCACCGTCACCACCCCCAGCGGCACCAGTGCGACCGGCCCGGCCGATCAGTTCACCTATATCGCTCCAATACCTGTTCCGGCCGTCACCGGCCTCTCGCCCACGAGCGGACCCGAGGCCGGCGGAACATCCGTGGTCATCACCGGCACCCACCTCACCGGGGCCACCGCCGTGAGCTTCGGCGCCACCCCGGCCACCGGCTTTACGGTCGACAGCGCCACCCAGATCACCGCCACCGCTCCGGCCGGCTCCGGGACGGTGAACGTCACCGTCACCACCCCCGGCGGCACCAGTGCGACCGGCCCGGCCGATCAGTTCACCTATATCGCTCCAATACCGGTCCCGACCGTCACCGGCCTCTCGCCCACGAGCGGACCCGAGGCCGGCGGGACATCCGTAGTCATCACCGGCACCCACCTCACCGGGGCCACGGCCGTGAACTTCGGCGCCACCCCGGCTACCGGCTTTACGGTCGACAGCACCACCCAGATCACCGCCACCGCTCCGGCCGGCTCCGGGACGGTGAACGTCACCGTCATCACCCCCGACGGCACCAGTGCGACCGGTTCGGCCGATCAGTATGTATATCAAATGCTTTCCAGCAATGCAGACCTATCAGACCTGATACTGAGTCACGCAACACTAACGCCCACCTTTTCTACCGGCACTCTGACATATGGCGCTGCGGTAGAGCACGCAATCAACCAGCTGACGGTGACACCAAGCGCAACTGATACTGGAGCGACAGTGACAGTAAATGGCGTACAAGTCCCCCCGGGTACAGCCTCCGCACCCATTACGCTGAATGTGGGCGACAACATCATTACCGTCCAGGTAACTGCGGCAGACGGGACAACCCAAAAAACCTATGTCGTGACGGTCAACCGTGCCCCACAGCAAACGGTGATCGCCCCTCCCGGCACACCAGGAACTGGGGTGACAATGGGTATCCAGAACAGCAACCCGACCTGCACACTGACGCATACCGAGTTCAATGCCACCTCTGCAGCGGGAACAGCACCACCAGCGGGCTATCTCTATCCCTATGGAATGATCGACTTTGTGGCCAAGCAATGTGACAACGGTAGTACCCTGACAGTCACCCTGACTTTCCCGAATCCACTCCCGGCCAATGCAGTGCTGATGAAATACGATGCGTCAGCAACACCACCATGGCAGCCGTTCATACCGACAATCAGCGGAAATCAGGCAATTTATACGGTGATTGATGGTGGCTTGCGTGATGCCGATGCGCTGCAAAATGGTGAGTTTGTCGACCCTGTCGCCTTGGCGCTGCCTTTGGAGGAAGATGTAACGGCGATTCCAACACTGGATCGGTGGGGCATGTTGCTGCTGGCGCTGGTGGCAATGCTGTTAGGTATGCAGGCCATGCGTCACAAAACGCTGCCCTGAAAAATCCAGATGCATCACGCAGACACCGCAAAGGCGACACAAGGCTGACTATCCCGCACCTGTCTCCAGAACAGGTGCGGGATACTCTCTTCTTTCCCGAGTGCTTACCCTCCACCCCGTTGCATGCCCTGATCGAGTCTTGCCAGCAGGTGTCTGCGCCCCTGCGGATCCCCCCCGGTGAAACGGTAAACGGCCCGGCTGACCGGCAGGGTGAGCAGTCCGATGCGACGTTCGGGCTGTGCTGTGAGCAGGATGTCCAGCGACACCCCCTCATCATGCACCCTCAACAACAAGCCATCGGAGAGCGTTTCCCGCTCAACGTCACCAGGCCACGTTTGACGCAGTTCGCGTTCAAAGCCTGCCGGGGTGGAGGCCACTTCGCGGACGCACACCCCGTCAGCGTCTGGCTGCGTCGCCCCGGTCATTCAGCCGCCTGCGATCGGTGGCCAGATGGCCAGTTCGTCACCTTCCGAAAGGCAACGCGCCAGCCGCTCGGGAGGGGCTATGAACACGCCGTTTACCAGCACCAGATGCGCGCTGCGCTCAGGGATGCGATAACGGGCGATCATGTCGGCGACAGTGGTGCCCTCTTCCACCTCCAACTCCAGACAGTTGCCCTTGCGCTCGGACGGCAGACGGTCGGACAGCGACGCGAACAGCTTGAACACAATCTTCATCGGCACTTTCCCCGTACGTGTCACTCAACGGGCCAGCGCCATCGGCTGCTGGCTGCAGGCCACATAGGCTTCAACGAAGCGTAGCGGCTCGCGCAGCAGGCGCTCGCGCCAGTCACCCAGCCTCACCCGCCCCTGGATCAGGCCGCGCAACGCGCCCACATGCTCGGTCAAACCAATCGAAGTGGCCCCGATGAGCACATCGTCCTTGAACTGCAGACTCAGGTAACGACTGCGCTGTTCATCCACATGTTCGACTCCGCTCCCACCGCTGTCGACCTGCTCGCCCCACCATTGACCAAAGGAGGAAGAAATCAGACCTAATGTATCGAGCACGTTGATCGCCAGCACCCCGGTCAAGCGTGCGGACTGACCAGCCATGTTCAGTGCGGCCACACGTGCCTGGTCAGCGGCATTCGGCTGGATTGCGGATACCAGATGCGCGCCGGTGAACAGATCGGGGGCCTCGGCAACATCGCCTGCGGCGTAGATTCCCGGCACACTGGTCTGCATGCACTCATCCACCAACACCCCCTTGGCCACATGCACCGGGGTCTGCTCCAGAAAGCTGACATTGGGCGCCACCCCTGCGGCCACGATCAACAGATCACAGGGTAAAGCATCCCCATTCGACAACTTCACCTTCAACGGAGAATCGCCCCCCCTGTCGATGCGCTCGACTCCTGCCGAAGTCACCACCCGAATGCCCTTGCCTTCCACCCAGCGCTTGATCATGCCCCCTGCCTTGGGCGTCATCATGCGCGGCACCATGCGATCGCCCATCTCCACCACCGTCAGCTCAACACCCCGCCGGGCCAACGCCTCCATGATGATGCAACCGATGAAGCCCGCCCCCAGTTGCAATACCCTGGCTCCCGGTCGGGCCAGAGCGGCAATCGCGCGCGCATCCGCCAGCGTCCAGCAAGTGTGTACTTCAGGCAGGTCAATGCCCGGAATCGGCGGACGGACCGGATGCGAACCTGTCGCAATCAGCAGGCGGTCGTAGGATTCGAAATGCCCATCGGCAAACAGAATGCGCTGTGCTCCGGCATCCAGCGCCACCGCCCGTCCCGCCAGTTCACGCACCCTCAAGCGCTCGAAATGACCGGGAGTCTTGCGCAGATAAGTACCTGACTCATCGATATTCTCTTCAAGCAAATATGGAATGGCCATGCGGGAGTACGGTGGTGCATCCTCGCTACCAACCATCACGATTTCGTCGGCCGGTGCAGCACGGCGCAGGGTTTCAGCTGCGACAACGCCTGCCGGGCCATTTCCCAGAATCACGTGTTTCATTCTTTGTCCCTGGTAAAACGCCCGCCCGCCGCCATGCAGTGGCTGCGAGCGGGCGTGGTAATGATGCCTGCCTCGAGCGTGAGCAGCCCGCGACTACAGACCCAGACGGGTGCGCGTTTCGGCTGAAGGTTCGCCGTCCGGTGTCCAGCCACGCAGGCTGTAATACTCTGGCAGCATCTCGCCAAGGCGGTTGACCAGTCCCTTGGCCGGACCGGTCTTTGCAGGCTCCTGGGTCAATCGTGGCGGGAGCGTGTCATCGTGGGAGGTGAAACCGGCCGCGTTGTTGAACATGCGCTCCATGTTCCAGATGCGCTCACCGACTTCGTTCAGCTTCTCCATGCTCCAGTCGCCCTCACAGGCGGCGGCCAATTGTGGCTGCACATCGGCCAGCGTCCAGGCAAAGCTGGTGAACACGCAGATGCCGGCCGAATCGAATACTGCCGTGGCATCCTGGAAAGCCTTCACCAGTGCCGGCTTGCCCTCGGTGACCAGTGGATCGGTTTTCACCGGAATGCCCAGCACTTCGGACGCCACCGTGTAGCCACGCAAATGGCAAGCCCCCCGGTTGGAGGTCGCATAGGCCAGCCCCATACCCTGGATGCCCCGCGAGTCGTACGCCGGAAACTCCTGCCCCTTCACGCTCATGGACAGTTCGGGATGGCCATATTTCTCGCACAGGCGCTTGCTGCCCAACGCCAACTCCTTGCCAAACCCCTCGCCCTGAGCGGTCAGCTCGACCATCTTCGCCAACGCTTCAACCGAGCCGAAGGGGGCTTCCAGGCCAATCTGTTCTTCGCTCAGCACCCCCATTTCGTACAACTCCATGGCTGCGCCCACGGTGGCACCGAAAGAGATCGGATCCATCCCCTGTTCGTTGCAGATCAGGTTGGCATACTGCAGGGCTTCCAGGTCTCCCACCCCATTCGCGGCACCGAGCGCCCAGGCCGCCTCGTACTCCAGACCACCCGAAGCCCCCCAGTATTTCGGGTTGTTCTTGACGGTGAAATGCCCCTTGTCGATCTCGGAAATGCGCCCGCACGCAATCGTGCAGCCGAAACAGGCCGCATTCGTGACCAGATGCGGCTTGCCGTCGGACGCCCGCTTCTCGTGCATGGCCTCGGCGGAAATCCTGCCGGCTTCCTCGAACTGCACATCCCGGTGATTGCGGGTGGGCAAAGCGCCCATCTCGTTGATCACGTTCATCAGCACCTGAGTGCCATACTTGGGCAAACCCTGCCCGGTGACCGCATTGTCGGCGAGCACCTTCTTGGCGGCCTGGGTGGCCTGCATGAAGGCCGGAAAATCCTTGATTCCGGCCACGCCCCGGGTACCACGAATCGCCACCGCCTTGAGATTCTTCGAACCCATCACCGCCCCCACACCCGAGCGGCCTGCCGCCCGATGCAGGTCATTCACCACGCAGGCATACAGCACCTGATTCTCGCCAGCGCGTCCGATGGAGGAAATGCGAATCTGCGGGTCCTGATGCTGACGCTTGATGATGTCCTCGGTTTCCCAGCAACTCTTGCCCCACAGATGACCGGCATCACGCAGTTCGGCCCGTTCGTTCTCGATGAACAGATACACCGGAGTGGGCGAACGCCCTTCGAAGATGACCATGTCCCAACCCGCGAACTTCATTTCGGCGCCAAAGAAGCCACCAGAGTTCGAACAGGCAATTGCGCCGGTGAGCGGTCCCTTGGTCACCACCGTATAGCGCCCACCGGTCGAGGCCATGGTGCCGGTGAGCGGTCCGGTGGCCATGATCATCTTGTTGTCGATCGACAACGGATCGACCCCAGGATCGATCTCCGACACAAGATACTTGGTGGCCAGACCACGCGACCCCAGATAGTCCTGGGCCCATTCCATGTTCAAGGGTTCTTCGGTACAGGTGCCTGCACTCAGGTTGACCCGCAGAATCTTTCGGTTCCAGCCCATGTCATCCTCCTCAGGCAGTGGTTGCGGGGGTGTTGGCCTTCGCGGCCCAGGCCTGCATGCGCCCGTAACCTGTCCAGTCAGCGTCAATGTAGGTGATCGCCCCGGTCGGACAGGCTTTCGCACAGGCCGGATCGCCGGCACACAGGTCACACTTCTGCACCTTGCCCGAATCCTGGCTGTAGTTGATGGTGCCAAACGGACAGGCAATCGTGCACACCTTGCAACCCACGCAGGTGTCCTCGAACACCATCTTTGCACCCGTGCCGAGATCGATGCGGATCGCATCGACCGGACAGGCATTCAGGCACCATGCCTCGGAGCATTGGGTACAGGTGTAAGGCACCTTGCGACCCTCATGCTCGAAGCTGAACACCTTGATGCGGGATTTCGCCGGATTCATGATCCCGGTGTGCTCATACGAACACGCCATTTCGCACTGCAGACAGCCGGTGCATCTGGCCGGATCAATGTGAAGGGATTTCCACATTGGCTGACTCCTCCTTGGATGTAGGCACTACGGACATGCGCCCTGCCACACTTGCCAGCCAGGGACGCCCTTATGTTTTTTTATTCATACCTCAACTAAAGTAGCATTGACCAAACGGCAAAGCAAATACGCCAAAACCCTGACCTCCCCCCTGAAAACAGGGGGCCCTGCATCGCCTGACCGGGTTTTCATCATCAGAATCAATCTTCAAGGACTTGCAATTGGCGTATACTTCGAGTAAGCAAAGTTTTATGGAAACCATCGTCGGCTTTCTGACGTCTTACCGCTCAACAGGTTGAGCACCCGTCAAAAGGCAAGGAGGGCATCATGATCGAGATGAACAACGCACTGCAGATGAACCGCCTGGACCAGGTCGCACCGGTCGGGACGGAGATGCCGCAGCGCAGCGATGCCCTGCCCCCTGCCGGAGCCCCGAGCGAGCAGACTGTGCCCGGCGTGCAGGTGCAAATCAGCACCGCAGCGCGCGAGGCTGCAGCCAACGATCGCCTGCCCCCTGCCACGGATCCGACCCGCGACAGCGCGCCCACGGCATCCCAGACACAGGAAGGCAGCAGTTCGGCACGCCAGAGCGCTGAACAGGCTGGCGGGGCGGCCCGCAATGACAGCAACACACGTCAGGATGCCGCTCAGGGCATGAGCTACTCGCAGTCCCAGGCCATCCAGATGTTCAACAAGACTGCGGGCATTGGTGTCGAACAGCCCGAACCTTCGGCCCTGCGCACAACCTGATCGCAGACGGGTGCCAGCGGATTCTCCAATCCGCAATGGCACCCGGACGATGCGCGGCTGACAGCCCGAAGGGTGCTTGTCGTCCGCCTCGATTGAGCAGACAGTCATGCTGAGCGGCCTCTCCACCTTTCCTGCCCCCCCCCTGTTTCCCCAGCCCTCACGGCCCTTCGCCGGCACTCCGGAAACCGGGGCCGCAGGTGCTGCCTCGCCGCCCCCCCGGAGCAGCAGCCCAGCGCAGTCCGGCACTGGCAATGCGCAGAACACGCAAGAATCCACCCGCAGCGGCCAGGATGAAGAGCGCAGGAAGCCGGGACAGACCGTCGCCGACCCGCGCAAGCAGCTGAGCGAGGCCGAACTGGATCAGCTGCGGGAACTGCAGAAACGAGACCGTGAAGTACGTGCGCACGAACTGGCGCATGTGGCCGTGGGCGGGAGTCTGGTCACGCAGGGCGCAAGCTTCAGCTATGAAACCGGTCCGGACGGCAAGCGCTACGCCGTGGGGGGGGAGGTGCGGATTGACACCTCACCCGGCAAGACTCCGGAAGAAACACTCGACAAGGCACAGCAGATCAAGGCTGCCGCGCTGGCGCCTGCGAATCCGTCACCACAGGACAGACAAGTAGCCGCAATGGCCAACCAAATGGCGATGCAGGCGCAGATCGAACTAGCGATGCAACGCCGCGAAGAAGCACGCCAGGCCACACAGGACACCCCCGGAGAAGGCGAAGGACGCACCGTCAACGCGACTGCCAGCAGCAGTCGTGCCGACGAAGCGAGCAACACAACGCCACAGGACGAAGGGCGCTCACGCATCAACGAACAGCGCATCCAGGGCAGCTATATCGCCGCTGCCAGCGCTCCCGGACAGCCGATGAGGGGCGGACAACTGAGCGCCTACGCCTGAACAGCCGCCCCGCTGCAGGGTATCGACGCGTCAACACACCCTGCATTGACTCATGTATCCGCGCGTGGCGACCGCGACGGGGCCGTCAGACGTGAATACCACAGGGCGCACACGAACAGCGCCGTCGCCAGCAAGGCTTCGAGCACCGCAAACACCCCCATCAGACCGGGATCGAACATGCGAATCAGGCCTTCGCTCAGGTACAGCAGCACCAGCATGGACAACCACTGATAGGTGTAACGGCGCCCCTTGAGCACACCGAACACAGCGCCCATCAATGGCAGGGCCTTGAGTGTCAGCCACGACCCGCCCGGCCGGATCGGCGCCAGCCATCCCTCCCAGATGACGCACAATGCAATCAACGAAAACAGCAATATGCTGGACAGGAGACTCAGACGCTGCGCGGTCATCACAGCCCCTCCAGCCGGAGTGCGGCCTGTGCGACACGCTGCCCCAACACACGCGCCAGACGGCCTTCCTCGTCGGTCAGATGGGCCAGCCCTTCGCTGCCAGCCACATGCGAAGCGCCATACGGCGTTCCTCCGCCACGCGTGGCGTTCAGGTCTGGCTCGGTAAACGGCAACCCCACCAGCACCATGCCTTGATGGAACAGAGGCAGCATCATGCTGAGCAAGGTACTCTCCTGCCCGCCATGCAGGCTGGCGCTGGATGTGAAGACCCCGGCAGGCTTGCCCGCCAGACTGCCATTCACCCAAGCCGCCACCTGAGCATCCAGGAAATACTTCATCGGCGCCGCCATGTTGCCAAAACGGGTCGGACTACCCAGCACCAGTCCGGCGCACTCCTCCAGATCGCGCGCCTCGGCGTATGGCGGGCCTTCGGTGGGGATGTCATCCTCCACCGCCTCGCACACTGCGGACACCCGGGGCACGGTACGTACCCGCGCGCAGGCGCCCGGCACCTGATGAATACCGGCCACCACCTCTTCGGCGAGCGCCCTGACCGAGCCGCGATGGCTGTAATAAAGCACGAGGATTTCTTTCATTTGCACAATAGCTGACTAAAATGCTGCGATTATACCGCGCCCGACGACCCGCCCCGGCCGGCAGCGCCCCAAGCCCCGACAGCACGGATCATGCTTCATGATATTTGCCCTGCGTGACTTCGCCACCCTGCTCTACGACCGCTTCCTGAGCACCCGCTGCCCGCAGGTTGCGGGCAGCCTGACCTATACCACCTTGTTGGCCATCGTACCTCTGGTGACCGTGACCCTGGCAGTGTTCAGCAACTTTCCGGCGTTTTCCGAACTCGGGGCGGCACTGAGCACCTTCCTGCAGACCAACATCCTGCCCGATCGCGCCGGCCAGATTGTCACCACCTACGCCCTGCAGTTCTCCGAAAAGGCCACACAACTGACCTTCATCGGCACGGTAATGCTGGTGGTCACCGTGTTGCTGCTGCTCTACACCATAGACAGCGTGTTCAACGACATCTGGGGGGTGCGCACGCCACGGCCCTGGCTTACCCGGCTCACGGTATATTGGGTCGCGCTCACCGTGGGGCCGATTGCGCTGGCAGGCAGCATCTTCGCCACCGGCCGGCTGGTGGCCACCTCGGTGGAATGGATCGGCACCGGCGCACACGTCACCACGCTGTCTGCCTGGGTGGTGCCCGTCAGCCTGCTCGGCGTGCTGTTCAGCTTTCTCTACCATGCCGTACCGAATCATCCGGTCCGCGTGCTGCACGCCCTCGCAGGGGGCTTTGCAGCAGCCTTGGGCTTCATCGTCATGCAGCGGCTGTTCGGCCATTTCATCGCGAGCTTTCCGACCTATACCCTGGTGTATGGCACATTCGCAGCCCTGCCGATCTTTCTCGCATGGCTGTACATGTCCTGGGTGGTGGTGCTGCTCGGCGCCATCCTCACTTCCATCCTGCCAGCCTTCTTCGAGCGCAAGAACACCCTGGGCGCCTTTCCCGGCGACCGGGCCTGGGCTGCCAGCAACATGCTGATCGGCCTGTATCGGGCCCAACAACAGGGCCGGATCGCAGGCTTCGATGAACTGCGCGCACTGGCTGGCGTGAATCATGACGTGGCGGAAAGCATTCTTGGAGAGATGCGCGACCATGGCTGGGTTGCCCGCACCGACGAACATGGCTGGGTGCTCGCGATCAACCCGGCAACCCTGTCACTGGCCGGCATCGTGGAGCGCTTCGCCCTGTCGCCCGAACGCTGGCTTCAGACGGGTGGCCGCTGCATTGCGCGCAACGCAGCCCTGCGCCTGAAAGATGCAATACACGCAGCCGACCTGAACCTGATCGATCTCGCCCGCGAATCCGGCGTGCTCAGCAGCGAGGAGGCGGTCGCACACCAAGATGAAGGCGATGAAGAAGAGCCATGCCGGGAGGCGACGGAGGAAGAAGCAAAAACAGAGGAAAAAGAAGAGGCAGAGACGACAGCAAGCACTGACCTCACCGAGTCAGCGCCTGCACCCACAAAATGCGTCACCGACGATCAGATCGGGAAGGGGTCGACCTCGTATTGAAACAACTCGACATCGGCAGTCTGCATGTCCAGACTGAGCACCCTGCCCTGCGCCACGTACAGTGTGCCGGTCTCCCGGACCATCACGAAACGGCGTGAGCAATATGTGCCCGCTGGCGCAAGCACCGCTGCATTATTACGGTGACCAGGCATGGGCGGCAGCAACAGGGCAGGTTTGGTCACCTTTGGTTCACTGCCACGAAAGGCAATCGACACCGCCGCGCACGCCGTGGCCAGCACCTGAAGACCCAGCTCAACCTGCTCGCCTTCGTGCTGCCTGACCCAGCGCACCACACAGATCGACCACGCTTCCTTGTTGCTCCGGCGTAGCCCCAGCGCCATGCCTGCACTCAGATTGACCTCGGCATCGGCCACGCTGATGATGCCATAGCCGCCCGCGCTCTCGTTGCACACCATCCATTCGGCTACCTCCGGGGGCGCGCTGCCCCCACGGTGCAGTTGCCACAAATTACGCAACCCGGAACACACCTGCACCGAATACAGATGAGGTCGTCGTACATGCTCACGACTCGGCGGCGAGAGCCAGCGCTCCCGCAAACGCCCCAACAGGGCCAGTACCTCGACCGGCGACAGCCCCAGCGGCAGACCCGACGCATCCGGATCGAGCAGATCGGCATCGCGCTCCAGCCCCACCACTTCGGCATCGGAAATGCGCCGCTCCAGCCATTCGATCTGCTCGCTCACGCGCTTCGACAGACGGGCGGCAGAAAAATACAGCAAGCGCCTGCGCACCGGCGCCAGCCGACGCACGCAGGCAATCGGAGCAACATCCTCCTCCGGATCCAGCCAGAATGCGGCCGACTCGGGCAGGATGGGCTCGGTCGAAAACTCGGCCACCCCCGAAGTGAGCTCAAGATAGTCATACACCCACACCAACTCACGGGCCGTCAAGCTGTCGGGTTGCAGCGCCGAAATCGACGCCATGCGCTTGAAATGCCCCATCCCCGCCACCGCGCTGCGATGCGGATCACTGGCCGGAACCAGTTGCGCAGAGGCCTTGTTGATTTGCGAGAACACCCGGTAAGCAAGCGCCCACAATCCCTGCGGCGCCTCCGAACCGCGCATGGAGGCGAGCATGAAGGCTTCGCCCAGCAGACGCATCGCCCGGACCCGCAGCGCAATCGGCGGCGTCGCATGCCCTTCGTCCGCCCCCTGCTCCAGGCGATCGGCCAATTCGTCATGTGCCCGGGCCAGATCGGTAAGACCGCTCGACAGGCGACCGCACGCTTCATACAACTCACGCGGCACCGGCAGGCCCGCAGACAGCAACCGTGGCTTGATGCGCCCAACCAGATCGAGCGCACGCGCATCGAACCCGTCAATGCAGACGGTGCTCTCCGGGCGCGACGGGAGCAGCTTCAGCCATCGCTCCAGATGTCGCCTGAGCTCAACCAGATCATGAAAGCAGTCCTCGGCAGGCTCAGCGGAAAGCCAGCCAAGAATATGGGTCATCGGGTCGTGGGAGGGCTGCGAAGGGAGCGCCATGGTCAGCGAAAGTTCGGAACAGTTCCCGCATTCTATTCAACTTCGCCCAACTTGGGCGGCCATTGCTGACCCATGGTGCGAAAACAACACAACCCGCTGCCCACCGCTCGTCCACATCGACCGGCCGCCGGCACTGTGCCCACGGAACAACTGTCACACGGCAGTTGAACTGAAGCCTCTTGTTCGCTATCATTGCGCGTTTTCGCACAAACCAATCAGGACACCCACATGGTCGTCATTCGCCTTGCCCGTGGTGGCGCCAAGAAGCGCCCCTTCTACAACATTGTTGCCGCCGACAAGCGCAACCGCCGCGACGGTCGCTTCATCGAGCGTGTTGGCTTTTACAATCCGGTCGCTTCTGGCTCCGCACAGAATCTGGTCATCAATACCGAGCGTCTGCAGCACTGGACCTCGAACGGCGCCCAGATGTCCCCGGCGGTTGCCCGTCTGGTGAAGCAGGCCGCACAGGCCGCTGCCTGAGCCCCCCGGGATTCAAGCCATAATGGTACTCATGGGGCGCATTGTCGCCCCTTTTGGCGTCAAGGGCTGGATCAAGGTTCAGCCATTCGGTGACGATCCGCTCTCCTGGAGCGAGATGGAAACCTGGTGGCTGGCACGCACCGAAGACGCGCCCGAAGCCGACTGGCAACCCATGCAACTGGCCGAGTGCCGCGCGCATGGCAACGCCCTGATCGCACGTTTCGAGCAGGTCACCGAGCGCAACGGCGCCGAAGCCCTGAAGGGCCTTTACATCGCCGCCCCGCGCGAGACGCTGCCTGAAACCGGTGAGGACGAGTATTACTGGTCCGATCTGATCGGGCTGGAAGTGCGCAATCAATCCGGTGAAACGCTGGGAACGGTGCAGGGTTTGCTCAGCACCGGAGCTCACGATGTACTGCAGCTGAATGACGGTGAGCAGGAGCGCCTGATCCCCTTCGTGCGTGCTTATGTACTTGAGGTGGATCGCAGCGCAGGCCGCATTCTGGTCGACTGGCAGAAAGACTGGTGAGCAAGCTCCCGGAAAAGCCGGAAATGGATCGCAGTCCGCTCATTTCCGCAGGCGTGCGGCGCTACGATGTGATCACGCTGTTCCCGGAAATGTTCTCGGCCCTCACGGCCAGTGGCATCACCCGACGCGCGCTGGATCGGGAGCTGTACCAGCTTGGATTTGTGAATCCGCGTGACTTTGCAGACAATCCGCATCGCACCATAGACGACCGTCCTTACGGCGGCGGCCCCGGCATGGTGATGATGGCACCGCCGCTGGAAAAGGCGCTGGATCAGGCCGCAGAACAACAACGCGCTGCAGGCCTGGAACCCGGACCGGTGATTTATCTCTCGCCTCAGGGCGAGCGACTGGAGCACGACAGGGTTGTTTCGCTGGCCCACGCCCCTGCCCTCACCCTGTTGTGCGGGCGTTACGAAGGCGTTGACCAGCGTTTGATCGACCGGCGCGTCGATCTTGAAATCTCGCTCGGCGACTTCGTGCTGTCGGGCGGAGAATTGCCGGCAATGGTGCTGCTCGATGCCATCATCCGCCTGTTGCCCGGCGCACTGAACGATGCCGATTCGGCGCAGGAAGACTCCTTCGCCGATGGCCTTCTGGATTGCCCGCACTACACGCGGCCTGAAGTCCACGCAGGTCAGGCCGTACCCGCCGTACTGCTGTCGGGCAATCATGCAGCAATTCGCACTTGGCGCCTGAAACAGGCACTGGGTGCCACCTGGCGACGCAGGCCCGACCTGCTCACCAGCCGAAAAATGAGCAAGACCGAATTGTCCCTGCTTGAGCAGTTCAGGCAGGAGCAAGCAGACCCGGACAACGGCCCCACGCCATGACCCGGGTCATCAACAAACCGTGTGCATCAGGCGTGTCCTGCTCTGCCACAAGGCCAAGCGCCATAGATGGAGTTATCAAACAATGAATCTGATCCAGCAGCTCGAACAGGAAGAAATCGCCCGCCTGACCGAAGGCAAGAGCATTCCCGCATTCGCCCCCGGCGACACCGTGGTGGTGCAGGTCAAGGTGAAGGAAGGCAACCGTGAGCGTCTCCAGGCCTACGAAGGCGTGGTCATCGCCAAGCGCAACCGCGGTCTGAACTCTTCGTTCATCGTGCGCAAGATCTCTTCCGGCGAAGGCGTGGAGCGTACGTTCCAGACCTATTCGCCGCTGATCGGCAACATCGAGGTCAAGCGTCGTGGCGATGTGCGTCGCGCCAAGCTGTACTACCTGCGCCAGCGTTCGGGCAAGTCCGCACGTATCAAGGAAAAGCTCAACTACAAGGCCGCTGCCGAGAAAAAGCAGCAGGCTTGAGACTGAGCCTCAGTCGGGTAGTCGCTTCATCCGTCTGGAAAAACGGGCCTTCGGGCCCGTTTTTCATGATCGGGCACACAGGAAAGATGGACACCGGGCGGGAACATCAGAAATGTCATGGCTGGCGGAAGAGAATGGGAGTCGAACCCACCTGGGACCGACTGACGGCCCCACCCGGTTTTGAAGACCGGTCGCCCCACCGGGGAACGCCTCTCTTCCGCTGACCCCGCGTCTGCTGATCGCGCGGGACCGTCATTGTACCTGCTGCCTGCCGGTTTCAGGCAAGCTTGCCGGCGACTTCGACTTCCTCCACTGGCGGATCGCCACGCACGCAATGTGCGACTTGCTGCCCGCTGCCCACCTTGCGGGTAAAGCCCACACGGTCCAGAAACTCCAGGACCTGAATCGCCCGCTTGCGTCCGCCGCCGATGATGTCACGCAGGTCAGCCGCGCGAATTCGCCCCTCATGCGCCTGTGCAAGCACAAGCGCAATTTCGCACAAGCGAATCACCGTCGCGCGTGGATAGAACAGGTCGCGCACAACCTGAAACACCTCTCCACGCATCGCCATCTTGCGCAACAGGCTGCGCACCTGCGCCTCCTCCATGACACAGGCGGCCGCCAGATCGCGCACCCAGGGCGGATTGAAAACCCCCGCAACAAGCAGCCCACTCAACGCATCGGCACGCTCACGGTCTTGGGACGACAGCTCCACCGCATGTCCCGGCAAATGCCACGCCGAACCGGCCCGCGCCACACGGCCCGCATCCAGCAAGGCCTCCAGCCGAGCCAGAAATACGGGCGACGGCAATCGTGGGGCACACATGCGACGCAGCCGCTCGCGCTCCACGCCGGGTTCGTCCTCGAAGGCCTGATGATGCAGTGCCAGGCGATCGACAACCGCTTCTCCCAGCCTCTCCCACGCCTTGCGCGAAAACACATGCGTGCCGCCCCGGCCCTGCACATGCTGCACATCCGGCAACAACCCGGGCAGGGCATTGCCTGGAATATTGTGCGCGAGCATCAGCGTCTGCGCATCCACGCCCAATGGTGCAGCCTGCACCAGCGCATGCAGGCGTTTTGCCGGATCCGCCTCCTCAAGCGCCTGCAGCAGCGCAAGGCGCTCCGGACGACGTCGATGTCGGGCGGGCGGGAACGGATCGAGCACCACCGCGCCGCCCAAGGTCTCACGCCCGGCGGCATCGCGAATCACCACACGATCAGTACAACAGGCCAGCACCGGCCGGTCGAGCACTGCCTGCACCAAAGCGGCCCCGCCTGGCGCCAGCCCGCCGGCTTCGAGTGCTGCATCCAGCAACACCAAACGCGCCATGGCGTGCCCGCCCGCATGATGCAGAGTCACACTGCTCCACTGGGTCAGCTTGCGGGGCGCCTCGGGCAGCAACTGCAAACGCACATCCAGCCTGTCGGTCGCACGCACTGGCCCCGGTGCCAGCACCCAGTCACCACGCTCGATATCGCGGTAGTCCACACCGCTCAGATTCACCGCGCAACGGCTGCCCGGCCCCGCCAAGCGTGCCGGGCAGTTGTTCACCCGCAAGCCACGCACCCTGACATCACGCTGCCAGCCATCCGGGCGAATCAGCTGTACGCTGTCCCCCTCCCGCACCTGCCCGGCCAGCACGGTACCGGTCACAATGGTTCCAGCCCCAGCCAGCGAGAAGCGACGATCCACCACCAGCCGGAAGCCCGCTGCTTGCGGATAATGCATCTCTGCAGCCGCCACTGCATCGAGATGTGCCCTGAGCGGCCCGACCCCCATCCCGCTGACGGCAGATACCGGAAACACCGAGCTGTCCGCCAGACGAGTGCCGGCCATCAGGGCCTGCACTTCGGCCTGCACCTGTGCCACCCGCCCGGACGACACCCGGTCGCACTTGGTGATCGCAACCGCACCCCGTGCAATACCCAGCAAATGGACAATCGCCAGATGCTCGCGCGTCTGCGGCATCACCCCATCGTCGGCGGCCACCACCAGCAACGCATAGTCAATGCCCGCCGCCCCCATCAGCATGGTCGGCACAAAACGCTCATGCCCCGGCACATCAATGAAGGCCAGCATGCGCCCATCGCCGTCACTCACCTGCAAGGGGGAGTACGCATAGCCCAACTCAATGGTGATGCCCCGCGCCCTCTCTTCCGGAAGGTGCGTCGTATCCACTCCGGTCAGCGCCTGCACCAGCGTGGTCTTGCCATGATCGATATGACCAGCCGTTCCAATCAGCATGATTTATTGTGTAGATTTCCCTTTGGTGGCAGGTTGGGCGCCAGGTGTTCGCTGACATCCTGAACGAGACTGCCCTCATCCAGCCCGGGTCGTACTACAGTTCCATCTCACTGCGGGCGGGGATCGTCCACCGCCCCACGCGGACACCGTTGGTCCAGATAGACAGGCTGCGACTGTGCGACCGACGTCCCGTGTCACCTCTACCGCCAATCCGTTTTTCTGGCCGGCGATAGCCTCCGATATATTCCGTAATTTATTTTTTAAAATCAATATTTTACGACATATTTTCGATAGATCGCGATAGTCCCCGAAGGACCGAAGGACCTGATTTCACTCCCACTCGATCGTCGCCGGCGGCTTGCCCGAGATGTCGTACACCACGCGGTTGATGCCCCGAACCTCGTTGATGATGCGGTTGCTGACCTTGCCGAGCAGGCTGTGCGGCAGTTCCGCCCAGTGCGCGGTCATGAAATCCTGCGTCTGCACGGCGCGCAGCGCGACCACGTATTCGTAGGTGCGGCCATCGCCCATCACGCCGACGCTCTTCACCGGCAGAAACACGGCGAAGGCCTGGCTGGTCTTGTCGTACCAGTCGGCGGCGCGCAGTTCGTCGATGAAGATGGCGTCGGCCTGGCGCAGCAGGTCGGCGTATTCCTGCTTCACTTCGCCGAGGATGCGTACCCCCAGGCCAGGGCCAGGGAAGGGGTGGCGATACACCATGTCGTGCGGCAGGCCGAGGGCCACGCCCAACTCGCGCACTTCATCCTTGAACAGGTCGCGCAGGGGTTCGAGCAACTTCAGCCCCAGGGTCTCGGGCAGGCCGCCGACGTTGTGGTGACTCTTGATGGTATGGGCCTTCTTGTTCTTCGCGCCGCCCGACTCGATCACATCGGGATAGATGGTGCCCTGTGCCAGCCATTTTGCGTTGGGCAGCTTGCGTGCTTCAGCCTGGAACACCTCGACGAATTCCCGGCCGATGATCTTGCGCTTCTGCTCGGGGTCGGTCACGCCCTTCAGGTGGCCCATGAACTGCTCGGTGGCATCGACGTGTACCACGCGTGCATGCAGGCGGCCGGCGAACATCTCCATCACCATCCGGCCTTCGTTCAGGCGCAGCAGCCCGTGGTCGACAAACACGCAGGTAAGCTGATCGCCAATCGCACGGTGAATCAGGGCTGCGGCCACAGAGGAGTCGACCCCGCCGGACAGGCCGAGAATGACCTCTTCGTCACCCACCTGTTCGCGGATCTTCTGCACGGCCTCCTCGATGTAATCGGGCATGTTCCAGTCGTGACCACAACCGCAGATGTCGTGCACGAAGCGGCCGAGAATTTCGCGTCCCTTGAGCGTATGGGTGACTTCGGGGTGAAACTGCACCCCGTAGAACCCCCGCCCCTCGTCGGCCATCGCGGCAATCGGCGTGGCCTCGTTGCTGCCGATCACCTTGAACCCGGGCGGCAACTCGGTGACCTTGTCGCCATGGCTCATCCACACATCGAGCAGACCGTGCCCCTGCTCGTTGCCGCGATCCTGAACGTCGCGAAACAGGCGCGAATGACCGTGGGCGCGCATCTCGGCATAGCCGAATTCGCGCTTGCTGGCCCCCTCCACCTTGCCGCCGAGCTGTGCGGCCATGGTCTGCATGCCGTAGCAGATGCCGAGCACCGGCACACCGAGCTCGAACACCGCCTGCGGAGCCTTCCAGTCCTGCGCCTCATAGACCGAATTCGGCCCGCCGGAGAGGATAATGCCCTGAGGTGCGAAATCACGGATGAAGTCCTCGCTGACATCGAAAGGGTGCAGTTCGCAATACACCTGCTGTTCGCGCACACGGCGGGCGATCAGCTGCGAAACCTGGGAACCGAAGTCGAGGATGAGAATTTTCTGGTGCGACATGAATCGAATGCCTCTGGAAAAGACAAGGGCGGCCCACGCCGCCCGGAGGGTTGAGCCCGCTCAGGGGGTCATCAGCTGACCTGGTAGTTGGGCGCTTCCTTGGTGATCTGCACATCATGGACGTGCGACTCGCGCACGCCCGAAGAGGTGATTTCGACGAATTCGGCGCGCTCGTGCATCAGCGGAATGTTCGCGCACCCCAGGTAGCCCATGGATGCCCTCAGACCTCCGACCAGCTGATGGATGACTGCGGCCACCGGCCCCTTGTAGGGCACCCGGCCTTCGATGCCTTCCGGCACCAGCTTGTCGATGTTGGCGGAGCTGTCCTGGAAATAACGGTCGGCAGCGCCCTTCTCCATGGCCCCCAGCGAACCCATGCCGCGATAAGACTTGTAGGAACGCCCCTGGAACAGCACGGTTTCGCCCGGCGCCTCCTCGGTGCCGGCAAACAGGCCGCCCAGCATCACCACATTGGCCCCGGCGGCAATCGCCTTGGCAATGTCCCCGGAGTAACGGATGCCGCCGTCGGCGATCAGCGGCACACCGGTCCCGGCCAGTGCCGTGGCCACGTTGTCGATGGCAGTGATCTGCGGCACGCCCACGCCGGCCACGATGCGGGTGGTGCAGATGGAGCCCGGGCCGATGCCGACCTTCACACCATCGGCGCCAGCATCGACCAGCGCCCGCGCGGCACTCGCCGTCGCGATGTTGCCGCCCACCACCTCGATGTGCGGGAAACGCTTCTTCACCCAGCTCACCCGATCGAGCACGCCCTGCGAATGGCCATGCGCAGTATCGACCACGATCAGGTCAACGCCCGCCTCGGCCAGCAGTTCGGCACGCTCTTCGGTGCCGGCCCCCACGCCAATCGCCGCGCCCACCCGCAAACGGCCCAACTCGTCCTTGGCGGCCAGCGGGTGCTCGGTGGACTTCATCATGTCCTTCACGGTGATCAGACCGCGCAGTTCGCCCTCGTCGTTGAGCACCAGCACCCGCTCAAGACGATGCACCCGCAAGAGCTCGCGGGCTTCGTCCAGACTGGCACCTTCCTTCACCGTAACCAGCCTGTCCTGCGGGGTCATGATGCTGGACACGGGCTGATCGAGATTGGTTTCGAAACGCAGGTCGCGGTTGGTGACGATGCCCACCACCTTGCGACCCTCGACCACAGGCAGGCCGGAGAACTTGTGCTGTCGGGTCAGGGCCAGCACTTCGCCCACTTTCATCGTGGGCGGGACGGTGATCGGGTCCTTGAGCACCCCGGACTCGAACCGCTTGACCTTGTGCACCTCGGCCGCCTGTTGCCGCGGACTGAGGTTTTTATGCACAATACCTATTCCGCCATCCTGTGCCAGGGCAATCGCAAGACGCGACTCGGTGACGGTGTCCATGGCAGCGGACACCAGAGGGATGTTCAGGCGGATGTTGCGCGTGACCTGGCTTTGCAGGGACACATCGCGCGGCAGGACGGTCGAATGAGCGGGTACGAGAAGGACGTCATCGAAGGTCAGCGCCTTCTGGGTTACGCGCATGGCTTTTATCCTTTCGGCCAAATCCGTATTATACCGACGGCGATGATGTCTTGTAAGCGTCCGCACAACTTGTCTGGAGCACGACCGAAGATGTTCAGAACACCCCTGCTCACCCTTGCGCTGGCCCTGCTCGCACTCCCGGCCGCCGCCCAGATTTACGAGTGGCGCGACGCAAGCGGCCGCGTGATCTACTCCGACAGGCCACCGCCCGGCGTGGAGACGCGGGTCATCCGCAACGCCCCGAAAGCGCCCGCCCCTGCAGCCGAAGACGCTGACGGCACGGCGGAAGCCGGCGATCCGGATCAGGCCGTGCCCCCCGCCGGCGAAGCTGCTGCCCCCACGCTGGCCGAGCGCGAACTGGAATTCCGCAAACGCCGTGCAGAGGCCGCCGAAGCCGCAGCCAAGGAAAAGGAAGCACGTGAGCGGGATGCCGAGCGACAGCGCCAGTGCGACACCATGAGCAATCAGCTGCGCGCCCTGGAGTCCGGGCAGCGCATCAGCCGTTTCAACTCGGCCGGCGAGCGAGAGGTGCTCGACGATGCCGCGCGCACTACCGAAATCGGACGCGCCCGCGCCTTCATCGACGAGCACTGCCGAAACTGAACGCGGGAACCTGAGCGCGGAGCCCGGCCCCTTGCCGGAGGCATGCCTGGCAGGAGGCCAAGGCCGGGCGGATCGAGCATCCGGCCGCGCCTGAAGTGCGTCAGCCGGCCTCGGCCGCCCCTTCGCTGGCCGCCTCACCGTCACCGCCCCCTTTCTTCATCACCTTGCCCTCCTCCGCACGCTTCTTGCGCACGGCCTTGGGATCGGCAATCAGCGGGCGATAGATCTCCACCCTGTCGCGGTCACGCAGCTCTGCATTCAGCTTGGTGAGCTTGGCGTAAATGCCCACCTTGTTGCGCCCGTCCGGTTCGATCTCCGGATAGCGCTCCAGCAGCCCGGAGGCCTTCAGCGCATCCTGTACCGTGGCGCCCTGCGGCAGCATCACGCTGACTACCTCCGCCCTGTGCGGCAGGGCGTAGCTCACTTCAACATTGATGGTATCCGCCTCGGTGTTGTCGGACATGCTCATGCCTTTCGATAAACCTGTTCGGCCCGCTTCACGAAGGAGTCGACAAAGGTGTTGGCGATATGGTTGAAAACCGGCCCCAGCGCCTTTTCCAGCAATTTGCTGGAAAACTGGTAATGCAGGTTGAACTCGATCTTGCAGGCCGTCTCACCCAGCGCGATGAAGCGCCAGCCACCGTCCAGATGCCTGAACGGCCCTTCCTTCAGGCGAATGTGCATTTCCTGCGGCCAGTGCTTGCTGTTCTCGGTGGTGAAGTGGGCCTTGATGCCGTGGTAGTTGATATGGATGGTGGCCACGGTCAGGATCTCGGAGCGCTCATGCACCTCGGCGCCTCCGCACCAGGGCAGGAAATGCTGATAGTCCTCGCAGCGGTCGACCAACTCGAACATCTGCGCGGGCGTGAATTCGATCAGGACAAGCTTCTTGACTTCAGCCATAAGGAAGGGCAATCGGGATACCGACCTGCTAAAATCAGCGATTCTACCGCATCGAACCCCTTGCCACCGGGCCAGAACACACAGCGAACCCATCGGGCAGCGCACCCAACATCACGGGTTGAACATGAGCATCATAGAAAATCGCAAGGCCTTTCACGACTATTTCATCGAAGAAAAGCACGAAGCCGGCCTCGTCCTGGAAGGCTGGGAAGTGAAGGCCATCCGTGCGGGCCGGGCCAACATCAAGGAAGCCTATGTGATCATTCGCGAAGGCGAGATCTACATCCTGGGCATGCACATCACCCCGCTGGCCAGCGCCTCCACCCATGTGCGCCCCGACCCCACCCGCACCCGCAAGCTGTTGCTGCACGCAAACGAGATCAGCCGGCTGATCGGCAAAGTGGAGCGCGCCGGCTACACACTGATGCCACTGGACCTGCACTACAACAAGGGACGCATCAAGGCCACCATCGGGCTCGCCAAGGGCAAGAAACAATACGACAAGCGCGAGGACGAGAAGAAACGCGACTGGGACCGCGAGAAAGGACGTCTGATGCGGCAAAAAGCCTGAACCGCACGCCCTCTGCCAGCGTCCCCGCCGCGCTCAGGAACTGCACGACAGCATCGAACAACCGGCACGGTTGCGTGCCCAGTCCGGCCGGCGTTGCGCATAGTGCGCACACTCCGGCTGCTCGTCGTAGGGTCTGCGCAGCAACGCGAGCAGGCGTTCGATTTCCGAGGCATCGCCCGCCGTGGCGGCATCGATGGCCTGTTGCGCCAGATAGTTTCGCAGCACGAAACGCGGATTCACCCGGTTCATCCGCATCCGCCGCACCCCGGCCTCCTGTCCTTCCTGCAGGCAACGCTGTGCATAGGCGTTCAGCCAGGCCTCGATCCGCTCGCGTTGCGCGGCAAACCGCGCCTCGTCATAGAAGGCTTCGTGTATCGCGGCGCATGACGGCGCGTGCAGGTCGAGCTCCGCGAGCAGGCGAAACAACAGGGTCATGTCAGTTTCCGCAGCGGCCATCCACGCGTGCAGCGCTTCAAGCAGACTGCCATCTTCATCGCGCCATTGTCCGAACCCCAGCTTGGCTGCCTGCATCGCACGGTTCTCGGCCTCGAACACCGCAACGAAGCGGTCGAGTCCGTCCTGCAGCGGCCCACTCTCCCTGAACAGGGGGTACAAGGCATTGGCAAGCTGCACCAGGTTCCAGTGCGCAACACTGGGTTGATGGCCGAAACGGTAACGCCGGCCAGTCGCATCGGTGGTGTTGGGCGTCCAGTCCGGGTCGAAGTCATCCACCCAGCCATACGGGCCATAATCAATGGTCAACCCGAGAATCGACATGTTGTCGGTGTTCATCACCCCATGCACGAACCCCACCCGCATCCAGTGCGCCACCATCCGGGCCGTACGGGCGCAGACCTCGCCGAACCACGCACTCCGGCGCTGGGCAACATCGGCCGGATGCGCCTCCTGAAGCTCCGGAAAATCGCGTCCGATCGTGAAGTCGACCAACCGGCCCAGCAACTCGACATCGCCGCGCGCAGCATGAATCTCGAAATTGCCAAAGCGAATGAACGAAGGCGATACCCGGCACACCACTGCACCGGGCTCGGCCTGCGGGCGACCGTCGTAGAACATGTCGCGCACCACCGCCTCGCCGGTTGCCACCAGCGACAGGGCACGAGTGGTCGGCACTCCCAGATGATGCATGGCCTCGCTGCACAAAAACTCGCGTATCGAAGAGCGCAGCACCGCCCGTCCGTCCGCCCTGCGGGAATAAGGCGTGGGACCGGCACCCTTCAGCTGCAGCTCCCAGCGCCCGCCAGCGGGGCCGAGCACCTCACCCAGACTGATCGCCCGACCGTCACCCAGCTGCCCCGCCCACTGGCCGAACTGGTGCCCGCCGTAACAGGCGGCATGGGGCTCCATGCCTTCGAGCAGCGCATTGCCGGCAAACACCTGTGCAAATTCGGGTGACAGCACGTCGGCCCTGTCCAGGCCGACCAGTTCCGCCACCTCGGCAGACCAGGCCAGCAGCGAAGGCGCGCGCACAGGCAGGGGGTGCACGCGCGAATAGCACGCCCCGAGCACCTGACGGACATGTGGGCCGTGAAGCGGGTCGGCGGGCAACTCCCGCACGAAACGGTTATCGAAACTCAGGGATATCATTGATCATGGCGCTCATGGGGAATGGATAATCTGCTCGTCACGCGGGTCTCGCGCCCGTTGCGGCAACACTTGCAGCGCACCCGAAACGGGCGCCCTGCCTCTTCCTGACGACACTTGCCAGGCCGGATCAGTTCACAAAGCATCAGCTATAATCGGCGAATTGACCAACTGGAGCAAATTGCAACATGGGCTTTCTCGCCGGAAAACGCATTCTGATCACCGGACTCCTGAGCAACCGCTCGATTGCCTATGGCATCGCCGGTGCGATGCATCGCGAAGGCGCACAGCTGGCTTTCACCTACCAGAATGACCGCTTCAAGGAGCGCGTCACCCGCATGGCCGCAGAGTTCGGCAGCGATCTGGTGCTGCCCTGCGACGTGCAGCAGGAAGGTGACATCGAGGCTCTTTTTCAGGGCCTGGGCGAACGCTGGGACGGCCTCGAAGGCTTGGTGCACTCGATTGCCTACGCCCCCAACGAGGCACTGGAGGGCGACTTTCTGGAGGGTTTCTCGCGCGAGGCCTTTCGCATTTCGCAGGAAGTCTCGGCCGGCAGCTTTCCGTTGCTCGCCAAGGGCGCCCGTCCCATGATGAAGGGCCGCAACGGCGCCCTCTTGACCCTGACCTACCTCGGGGCGGTACGTACCATGCCCAACTACAACATCATGGGGATGGCCAAGGCCAGCCTGGAGGCGTCCGTGCGCTACCTGGCAGTCTGTCTCGGCCCGGAAGGCACGCGGGTGAATGCCATCTCGGCAGGCCCGATCAAGACCCTCGCCGCCTCGGGCATCGGCAGCTTTGGCAAGCTTCTGGCCTTCAACGAGCACAACGCCCCCCTGCGGCGCAGCGTGACGATCGACGAGGTGGGCAACGCGGCAGCCTTTCTGTGCTCAGACCTCGCGAGCGCGATTACCGGTGAAATCATGTATGTGGACGGCGGCTTCAACAGCACCGCTCTTGGCAATCCGGAACCGATGCCGCGCTGAGCGCCCCCGGCCCCTGCTCACCCATGGGCAGAGGGGGCAAAGATGGCCTGAAACAAAAAACCCGCCTCCGGCGGGTTTTTTCATAAGCTTCTGCTGCGGTCTCTTTCAGCCGTCAGTCGGCCGACTGCCGCAGTGCCGCCTCGCGCACTTGCACCTTGTACTGGCTACGCAGGTATTCGACAAACGCACTGAATTCAAGCTCGCCAAGCAGGCGCTGGTACTCGCCAGTGACCGCCCCCAGGCGCTCGTCTTCAGCCGTGATTTCCGGACGCGTCACCTGCTCGATGCGGAATACGGTATAGGCATCCTCACCCGTCACGCCCACATGGGCCGGCAGCCCTGCGGCCGAACGGGAGAACACTGCGCGTACCGCTTCACCGGCGCGTCCCGGCTCGCCACGACGCATCGTCCACACATCGCTCCATTCGAGCGTCACCTCCTCGCCCGCTTCAAGGGCCACAAGCGCCTTCTCGCCTTCTTCGCGGGCAAGGCGCTGACTTTCTTCAGCGCGCAAACGCGCCTCGATACTGTCGCGCACCTCCTCAAGCGGTCGCTGCCGAGGTTCCTCATACGCGGTCACCCGTGCCGACACCAAGGTCCCACGCTCGATTTCGATGGCCTCGATGTTGTGACCGTCACGAATCGCCATGTCGGAAAACAGCGCATCGAGCAGACGCGGATCGGCAAAGGGCCCCCCCTCGCTGCCCTGACGGCTGATCCAGTCGCTGCTGCGCAGTTCCAGCCCGAAGGCTTCGACCACCGGCTGCAGGGAGTCCGGCTGCTCATAGACCATGTTGGCAAAGTTCTCGGCTTCAAGCGCAAACTGGCGGGCGGCTTCCTGACGGGCCAGTTCGAAACGAATCTCTTCGCGCACCTCCTCCAGCGGTTTCACGGTGGCAGGCTTGATCTCGGTGAGCTGAATGATGTGCAGGCCAAAATCGCTGCGCACCACATCGCTGATCTGTGCCTTCTCCATCGCAAACACCGCATCTTCGAAGGCCGGCACCATCACACCGCGACCGAAGAAACCGAGATCCCCGCCATTGCGGGCCGAACCCGGGTCTTCGGACTCGGCCTCGGCAATGTCCGCAAAAGCAGACTCGTTCTCACGCACCCGGGCGAGCAGCGCTTCAGCGCGCGCAACCGCTTCGGCCTCCTCAGCCGGGTCCGCACCGGTGGCCAGCTGAATCAGGATATGGCGCGCCCGACGCTCTTCGGGTTGACCGAAACGTTCCTGATTGCCCTGATAAAAAGCCTCGACCTGCGCATCGGCAATGTCGATGCGCGACATCAGCGCGGCATCGTCAAAGATCACATAGTCGACCTTCATGCGCGCAGGCTGCTGGTACTGCGCCAGATTGCCCTGGTAGAAACTTGCGATCTGCTCTTCGGTGACCTGCACCGAATCATGATAGCGGGCGGTGGGAAAGCGCACTTCGCGCACGCTGCGCTCCTCAAGCTGGGCCTGCAGGAACTGGCGTACCGAAGTCTCACCGACAAACGCCGAGTCGCTCACCGCCCGTGCAATCTGCTGCACGCGCAGGTCCTGCGCCACACTGGCCTCGAACATCGCCGGCGTCATGCCCTGGGCGCGCAGCAGGGCTTCGTAGCGGGTCAGGGAAAAACGCCCTTCTTCCTGAAAAGCCTCGATCTGGCCAATCGCCTGCTGCAGGGCCTCCTGCGTGATCACCAGACGGTTGTCCTGGGCATGCATGGCCAATACCCGCTGGTTGATCAGGTTTTCCAGCACGGAGCGGCGAAACTGATCAGTCTGGAACACCGCCGGATCGATCTGGCCACCGGCCAGATTGCGCAGGCGGTCCTGTTGCTCGCGCAGCGCCTGGTCGAACTCGAACACATTCACCGTGCTCCCGCCCACCTTGGCGACTTCGGCACCGCCGGGCGAATCGCTGAAATAGGCATCCATGCCAAAGAATGCAAACGGCACGATGATGATCGCAAGGATCACCTGAGAAATTCTCTTGTTTTTGCGTACTGCTTCAAACATTATGATCATCCATGGAAGCGGTGAACGTCGGATGCACGATGCGCGGCGCTTCGGGTCGTGCATTGGTAAGCCGTCCATTATCGCACTGCGCAGGCGCACAGACCACCATCACCGCATCAATTGCGCCCAGCAGGCCCGCACCGGCATCGGATCGTGGCATCGATGCTGCAGACATTTACCTATAATGCCCTGCAATGCGAGACAAGATTTTCCCCATCCTGGTGCTCACGGCCGCCAACTGCGCAGCGGCCTGGTTTGCCGTGTCCGTGCTGCTGCCCGAGCATTACCTACCGCTGTGGCTGCCCGGCTCGGGCATCGCGCTGGCCGCACTGATGCGCTACGGCTTCGCAGCCACCCCTGCCGTGTTCTCGGGCGCGTTGCTGCTGCACTGGCTGGCCGCAAGCCATGCGCAACTCAACCCGGACGGCTGGACACTGCTGGCGGCCCTGGCCAGCACGCTGGGGGCCCTGCTCGCACTGTGGCTCGCACGCCGGCTGATCACCCTGCCCAACAGCCTGGACATGCCCCAGGCCATCCTGCGGCTGCTGCTTTTTGTCGCCCCTGCGGGTGCGTTGGCCGAAGTCGCCATCGGCCTGCCCATCGTGGTATGGGCTGGCGCACTCCCCGCCGCCTCGGCCCTGCCGACCGCAATCGACTGGTGGCTGGGCAGCCTGCTGGGCATCACGATTGTCACCCCGGTGGCGCTCAGCCTGATTGGCCAGCCGGTCACCGACTGGGCGCCCCGCCGCATCACCCTGGGCCTGCCCATCGTGTTGCTGTGCCTGCTCACCCTGTCCGCACACCTCACGGTGCGCGACGGTCGTCTGCAGACCGAGCGGGAAGAGTTCCTGCGCGATGCCGAACGAATGGCCAAGCAGGTCGAACACCGGCTGTACACCCAGCTCGAAAACCTGCTCGCCATCGAGCGCTTCGTCAGCCTGAGCCTCGGCTTCAGCCGTGCTGACTTTTACCGCTTCACCCAGCCCTTCCTGCAACGCCATCCCGGCACCCAGAATTTTTCCTGGAACCCGCTGGTACGCGATGCCGAGCGCCAGGGCTTCGAAGCCGCCGTCCGCTTCAACGAGCAGTGGCCCGACTTCGGAATCCGCGACCGCGACGACGCCAGCCCCGACCGCACCGTACGGGCACCTCGCCACGACGAATACCTGCCCCTGCTGTATGTGGAGCCGCTCACGGCAAACACCGGGGTACTCGGCCTCAACCCGCTCTCGATCCCGGCCTCACGCGAGGCCATCGAACATACCCGCCAGACGCGCAAGCCCGTAGCCAGCGCGCCTTTCATACTCACCCAGGAGCAGGTCGACCAGAAAGGCGTGGTGATTTACCTGGCCGTGCATCAGACCTACAACGGGCACGACCACTTCGTGGGCACCGTCAGCAGCGCGTTACGCATGGACGACATCCTGTCCGCCACCCTTCACGACCTGTCCAGCAACCATTTGAGCCTGTGCCTGATCGACAACAGCATCCCCGGAAGCCGGCAGCGCCTGTCCGGCCCCGACGGCTGCGAGCACTCGTCGCCCACCCTCAACAGACAGTCCGCGCTGGGTCTCGGCATGCCAATGGAGTTCGCCTCCAGACAATGGCTGATGCAGATTCATCCCACACCCTTGCATCGCTCGGTCACCCACTCGGGCGCCGAGCAACTGGCCATTGTTGCCGGGCTCGCCGGCACAACGGCCATCGCCGCGCTGCTGCTGCTGGTCACCGGACATTCCCGCCGCATCGGCCTGCTGGTGCAGCAGCGTACCGCCCAGCTGGCCGCCACCACGCTGGACCTGGAACGGCAGCGCGGGGCGCTGACCCGCGCCCAGAATCTGGCGGCAATGGGCAGCTGGGAAGCCACGATGATCGAATCCCATGCACCGCTGCAGGACCCGCTCACCGAACATCTGCAATGCTCTTCCAGCCTGATCGAACTGCTCACCCTGAACAAGCTTGCCCCCCAGTCTCTTGCGGAACTGCGGCTGGCCTTTCATGATGAGGACCGCCAGCGTTTCGACCTGATGCTGGCTGCCGTTGCCCAGCACCAGAAACCCCCCGGCGCCGACCTGCGCTCGGCACTCAACCCCGAGCGCATCCTGCACGTGATCATGGAAGGCGTCTGGCAGGACCACCACCTGGAGCGCATTCTGGGGACCGCACAGGACGTTACCGCACAGCGCAAGGCCGAACAGGAAATCCGGCAGCTGGCCCTGTTCGACCTCCTCACCGGTCTGCCCAACCGCAGCAACTGGATCAGCAATGCACAACTGGCGATCAGCGTTGCGCACCGCCATGGCGACATGCTCGCCGTGCTGTTTCTCGACCTCGATCAGTTCAAGACGGTCAACGACTCGCTCGGCCACGCCATTGGCGACCGCCTGCTGACGGTGGTGGCCCAACGGCTGAGCGCCTCGATACGCGAGGGGGATGCGCTGGCACGGCTGGGCGGCGACGAATTCGTGCTGCTGCTGCCCCGCATCCGTCACCCGGAGGATGCGGCACGCACCGCACGGAAGATTCTCGACACCCTGTCGGCCCCGGTGGTGCTCGACGAGCATCAGCTCAATCCGTCGGTGAGCATCGGCATCGCGCTCTACCCCACCGACGGGGAGAGCATCGAGACACTGCTCAAGCACGCCGACACCGCGATGTACAGCGCCAAGGAGGCGGGGCGCAACACCTATCACTTCTTCACCCCCGAGATGAACGCCCGGGCACTCGACCGCATGATGCTCGAGAACGGTCTGCGCCGGGCGCTGGAGCGATCCGATCTGGAAGTGCATTACCAGGCACAGATCGACGGCGCCAGCGGGCAACTGGTCGGCGCGGAAGCCCTGCTGCGCTGGCGTCACCCCGAGCTCGGCCAGATTCCTCCCGACCGCTTCATACCGGTGGCAGAGAACTGCGGCCTCATCGTGCCACTCGGTTTCTGGGTGATGCGTACCTGTTTCGAACAGCAGCGCGAATGGCAACGCGCAGGCATTCACGGCACACTGCTCGCCATCAACATTTCAGCGCTGCAATTCATGAAAGCGGACTTTCTCGAAACCGTGGAAAGCCTCATCGAGCAGACCGGCGTCGATCCCGCGCTGATCGAATTCGAGATCACCGAGAGCGCGCTGATGCAGCCCACCGACGAACTGCTTCAGCGCCTCAACCGGCTGGTGGACATGGGCATCCACTTGTCTCTGGACGACTTTGGCACCGGCTATTCCAGCCTGGCCTACCTGAAGCGCCTGCCGATTCATCGCCTGAAGCTCGACCGCTCCTTTGTGAAGGACCTGCCCGGCGATCAGGAAGACGCAGCCATCGCCTCCGCAGCCATTTCGATGGCGGTCAACCTGGGCATACAAGTGGTGGCCGAAGGGGTGGAAACCGACGAGCAGCGTACCTTCCTGCTGGCGCGCGGGTGCACGCTGATGCAGGGTTACCTGTTCTCGCGCCCCTTGCCGGTGAGCGAATTCGAACAAAGATATCCCCGCAGCACCGGAGAGGAGGCTGCGGGGATGACGACCGCCTCATGCGGTCCGGCTCACGGACAGGCTCAGTCCTGACGCCTGAACACCAGACGGCCGTCCTCCACATCCACCCGGATGCGATCCTTCGCTGCAAAGCGCCCTTCCAGAATCGCTTTGGCCAGCGGGTTTTCGATGCGCTCCTGAATCGCCCGCTTGAGCGGACGCGCACCGAACACCGGATCGAAGCCCGCCGTGGCCAACTCGTCGAGTGCCGCCGCGCTGACCTCCATGGACATCTCCAGGCGAGCCAGCCGCGTGTCGAGATACTTCAACTGGATGCCGGCAATGCGCGCAATGTGCTTCTCGTCGAGCGAGTGGAACACCACCACCTCGTCGATGCGGTTGATGAACTCGGGGCGGAAGAAAGTCTTCACCTCGGCCATCACTGCCAGCTTGATCAGCCCGTAGTCGTCACCCGCCATCTGCTGGATCATCTGGCTGCCCAGATTGGAGGTCATCACGATCACGGTGTTCTTGAAATCGACCGTACGCCCCTGCCCGTCGGTCATGCGGCCGTCGTCGAGCACCTGCAGCAACACGTTGAAGACATCCGGATGCGCCTTCTCCACCTCATCGAAGAGGATCACGCTGTAGGGCTTCCTGCGCACCTGCTCGGTGAGATAGCCGCCTTCCTCATACCCCACATAGCCCGGAGGCGCACCAATCAGGCGGGCCACTGAATGCTTCTCCATGAACTCGCTCATGTCGATGCGGATGAGATGCTCCTCGGAATCGAACAGGAACTCGGCCAGCGTCTTGCACAGCTCGGTCTTGCCCACCCCGGTCGGTCCCAGGAACAGGAAGGAGCCATACGGACGGTTTTCATCCGACAAGCCCGCACGCGAACGGCGAATGGCATCGGCCACCAACCGCACGGCCTCGTCCTGCCCCACCACCCGCTCATGCAGTTTGTCTTCCATGCGCAGCAGCTTGTCACGCTCGCCCTGCATCATCTTGCTTACCGGAATGCCGGTGGCGCGTGACACCACCTCGGCGATTTCTTCGGTCCCCACCTGAGTGCGCAGCAGCCTGTTCGGCTGCCCACCGCCCAGCGCCGCCTGCTCGGCCAGCTTCAGCTGGGCATCGAGCTGCGGCAGCTTGCCGTACTGCAGTTCGGCCACCTTGTCGAGCTGCCCCTTGCGCTGATACTCGGCCATCTGCGCGCGCAGGGCATCGATTTCCTCCTTGATGTGGGCCGACCCCTGGGCACGGGATTTTTCCGCCTTCCAGACCTCTTCCAGATCGTTGTATTCACGCTGCAGGCTGGCCAGTTCGTCCTCGATCAGCTGCAAACGCTTTTGCGAGGCCTCATCCTTTTCCTTCTTCACCGCCTCACGCTCGATCTTGAGCTGGATCATGCGCCGGTCAAGCTTGTCCATCACCTCGGGCTTGGAATCAATCTCCATCTTGATGCGTGCCGCAGCCTCGTCGATCAGGTCGATCGCCTTGTCGGGCAGGAAACGGTCGGTGATGTAACGGTGACTCAACTCTGCGGCCGCCACGATGGCCGGGTCGGTGATGTCCACCCCATGGTGGATTTCATACTTTTCCTGCAGGCCGCGCAGGATCGCAATGGTCGCCTCCACCGACGGCTCATCGACCAGCACCTTCTGGAAGCGGCGCTCCAGCGCGGCATCCTTCTCGATGTACTTGCGGTATTCGTCCAGCGTGGTGGCGCCAATGCAATGCAGCTCGCCGCGCGCCAGCGCAGGCTTGAGCATGTTGCCTGCATCCATCGCCCCCTCCGCCTTGCCGGCACCCACCATGGTGTGGATTTCGTCGATGAACAGGATGATGCGTCCCTCATCCTGCGCAATCTCCTTCAGGACGGCCTTGAGCCGCTCTTCGAACTCACCACGGTACTTGGCCCCCGCGAGCAGCGCGGCCATGTCCAGCGACAGCACCTTCTTGCCCTTCAGCGTTTCGGGCACTTCGTTATTCACGATGCGCTGCGCCAGGCCTTCGACGATGGCGGTCTTGCCCACGCCCGGCTCGCCGATCAGCACCGGGTTGTTCTTGGTGCGGCGCTGCAGGATCTGGATCGCACGACGAATCTCGTCGTCGCGCCCGATCACCGGATCGAGCTTGCCGGCACGTGCGCGCTCGGTCAGATCCAGGCAGTACTTGGCCAGCGATTCGCGCTGCCCCTCGGCATCCTGACTGCCCACGTTCTGCCCTCCCCGCACGGCATCGATGGCCGCTTCGAGCGCGCGCTTCTCCAGGCCATGCTCCTTCAGCAGACGACCGGCCTCGCCCTTGTCCTCAAGCAACGCGAGCAGGAACATTTCGCTGGCAATGAACTGGTCACCCCGCTTTTGCGCCGCCTTGTCGGTGAGATTGAGCAGATTGTTCAAATCTCGGCCGACCTGCACCTCCCCGCCGTGCCCCTCGACCTTCGGCAAACGCTCGATGGCCGCCCGCAACTTGCTGCGCAGCGGCGGAACATTCACCCCTGCCCGCTGCAACAGCGACACGGTCGAGGCATCGTCCTGCTCCAGCAGGGCAGCGAGCAGGTGTACCGCTTCGATATAAGGATTGTCATTACCCACCGCAATGCTCTGGGCATCGGCGAAGGCTTGCTGGAACTTGGTGGTGAGCTTGTCGAAGCGCATGGTGTTTCACCCTTTGAATGTTTGTGGACTGACACCGAAGTGGGGGCTGAAATATCGAATTCAAGGATTGTCCGGCATTCTCCAATTCTGTTCTTTGCGCGCTTTTTGTCTTGAATTGCAAGGATTTGTTGCTGCGTTGCAACATCCTTGGAGAATTGTCGGGTTCCACTCAAGGACAACGAACAAATCCGACACAATTGTGATACTTTTAGCCCCGAGTCGAGCCGGCCATCATGCGTCCCGAAGCGTTCGCCACCCCCGCCTCGCTCGTCATTACAAACAATGCATGTGGGAGAGAGCACCATGGCGACCAAGCCCGAACAGTTCAACGAGCTCCAGAAGAAAAACCTTGAAGCAGCAATGCGCCTTGCGCAGATGTCGATCGAAAACTCGCAGCGCATCATGGAGCTGCAGGTAGCCACCGCCAAGAGCCTCTTCGAGGAAGGCGTGAATAACGCCAAGGCCCTGAGCAGCGCAAAAGATCCGCAGTCCGTCATGGAACTGCGCACCCAGTTCGCGCAACACTCCACCGAAAAAATGCTGGCCTGCGCCCGCGAAATTGCCGAGATCACCGCCCAGACCCAGGCCGAAGTCGGCAAACTGGTCAGCGCGCAACTGAGCAGCGGCGGCCATGACGTGTTCGAAGCCATGCAGAAGATGTTCCAGGGCATGCCGATCACCGACCAGAACGCCATGGGCGCCATCCAGACCGCCATGGACACCACGCGTTCCGCCTTTGAACAAATGACCAAGGCGTCCACCGAAGCCTTCCAGATGTTCAACCAGATGGGCGGCATGAAGGGCAAGAAGTAAGTCGCTCGCCCAGCCTCACCCCTCCGCTTGCGGAGACTGAAACGGCGCCCCGGGGCGCCGTTTTTGCATGCAGGCCACGAGCCCAGGAACTCAGCGGCGCAACTCCACGTCCTCCCAGCGCGAGGCCGCCTCATCGTCGCTCTCGCGTGCCTCGACCCAGCGTGCGCCTTCGGGCGTCTGCTCACACTTCCAGAACGGCGCCCGGGTCTTCAGATAATCCATGATGAACTCACAGGCCGAAAAGGCATCGCCCCGATGCGCGCTGGCCACGCCGACAAAGACGATGCGGTCACAGGGTTCAAGACGGCCCACGCGATGCACCACCCTGATCGCCGTGCATTCCCAGCGCACATGCGCCTGTGCAACGATGTCCTGCAGTGCCCGCTCGGTCATGCCGGGGTAGTGCTCCAGCGTCATCGCCTGCACATCGTCCCCTTCGTTGATGTCGCGCACCAGCCCGACGAAGGCGGCCACCGCACCAACGCCACGCTGCCCGTCAGACAGCGACGCAATCTCCTGGCCGGGATCGAAATCGGCCTCCTGCACACTGATGCTCACCTTCACCCCCCCGTGACTGGCGGGAAAAAGGCAACCTCGTCACCCGGTGCGAGCGGTTCCCCCGCCGACACCATGCGCTGGTTGCGCGCGGCGCGCACATTGCGGTTGGTTTCCAGCACCGACCAGACCTCGCCCCGGTCTGCCAGAAACGCCCGCAACTCGCCCACCGTGGTCACCCCTGCCGGCAGCGTCATGGATTCTTCCGAACGGCCCAGGGCATCGCGCAAGGCCGCAAAATACAGGATTTTGATCGTCATTTTTGTTCAGAACAGCAATTCGCCATAGGAAATGAACTCCACCTCGTCGCCGCGCGCCACCACCTGGCCGGGTGGCACATCGACCAGCCCTTCGGCCCATACGATGGACGACAGCGCCGCCGCCCCCTGATGGGCGTACAACTCAACACCCACCGCACCGATGCGCCCACGCAGGAACTCGCGCCGGCTGTCCGGGCGGGGCCAGTCAAAATCCGCACGCAGGCGCAAGCGCTGCGGGGTGACCCGAAGCCCCCCCTGTGTGGCGAGCACGAAGGGGCGCACCATCATCAGAAAGGTCACGAAGCTGGACACCGGATTGCCCGGCAAGCCGATGAAGGCAGCCGTCCCCACATGCCCCAAGGCCAGCGGCTTGCCCGGTTTCATTGCAATCTTCCACATCTGCAAGGCGCCTTCCGCTTCGACGGCGGGCTTGACATGATCCTCCTCGCCCACCGACACCCCGCCGCTGGTCAGGATCAGGTCATGCCCCTGGGCTGCCTGGCGCAAGGTTTCACGGGTGGCTTCAAAACGGTCCGGGACAATGCCCAGGTCGCACACCTCGCAGCCGAGTTGTTCGAGCAGCGCACGCAACTGGAAGCGGTTGGAGTTGTACACGCCGCCCGGCGGCAATGGCTCGCCTGGCATCACAAGCTCGTCGCCCGTCGAGAACAGGGCCACCCGCATGCGCCTGAACACCGGCAACTGGGCCACCCCGACTGCAGCCGCAAGGCCCAGGTGCTGTGCGCCAAGCCGGGTGCCGGCCGACAGTACCGTTGCCCCCTGTGCCACTTCCGAACCGGCCTTGCGCACCGCCTCGCCCACCCTGGGGTGATGATTGATGCGCACCCGCTCGCCGTCATGCTCGCACAACTCCTGCATCACCACGGCATCGGCCCCAGCGGGCAGCGGCGCGCCGGTAAAGATGCGGGCGGCACTGCCCGGCGCCAGAGCATGACCGACACTGCCGGCCGGAATGCGCTGGCTCACCGGCAGACAGGTGCCCGGTTCCGGCACATCGGCCACCCGCAACGCGTAGCCGTCCATCGACGAAGTGTCGATTGCCGGAATCGCGATCGGTGAATGCAGGTCGCTGGCCAGTACCCGGCCATTCGCGGCCAGGGTGTCGATGCGTTCGATTTCGGAGATGGGCCGCACCTGACCGAGCAGGGTGTGCAAGGCCTCTTCAAAGGAAATCAGGCTGGTATTCATGTACTCATGCGCCGGAGGCGCGGTAAGGTAAGGGGACGACAAGGGCGCGCCGCTCAGCCGCCGGAGACGGTGGCCGTTTGACGCGCATGCTCGATGATGAAGCCGGCGATGGCCGCAGCGTCGTTGAGCGGCAGCACTGGCAGCGGGCAGTCCTCCGGCGCCTCGCCATCGGTGGCCACCGCCACCACATGGGGGTTCTCGGGCCACAGGGGCGGTTTGCCGTTGGCGGGCCGGTACACCTCGATCTTGGGCACGGCAGCCGCCTTGAAACCTTCGATCAGCACCACATCGCAGGGCGACAGCAAACCCAGCTGGGTCTGCAGGTCGGGCTCGGGCGCACCACGCAGTTCGTGCATCAGCACCCAGCGCTCGCCGGAGAGCATCAGCACCTGGCTGGCACCCGCCTCGCGGTGGCGGTAGGAGTCCTTGCCGGGACGGTCCAGGTCGAAACCATGATGCGCGTGCTTGATGGTGGACACCGACAGCTGCCGTGCAGTCAGGGCGGGTATGAGCTTTTCGAGCAGAGTGGTCTTGCCGGAGCCGGACCAGCCTGCAATCCCGTATACGATCATGAAAGCCTCTCATGGACATGGCCGCAAGGCGCGCCGTGACTGGCTAGGATACCCCATTCACGCGCACTCGGGCCAATCCCGGCCCGCAGGCAATTCTCATTATGCCGATTGAGTTATCCTGAAATCCTGAAGCCTTTTCCGGACTGGAGTCTGCCATGTGTGCCGCCTGTAAGCCGTTGCCACAAAGTTTCATCACATAAACTGTCGTTACCGCATCGAAGACGCAGCTGCGAGCGCCTTCTCAGTCTTTTATCAGCGGTGCTGCGGCCATACGCTACTGCGTCAGCAGCCCATCCACATCCTTGGCCCAGGCAAAGCGTGCCGGGTTTTCGGTGGCTGACAGCGCCCGGAAGTGCGCGGTGCCGCACTTGATCTTGCCGCTCTCGCGGTCCCGCAGGTCGTCTTCGAACAGGCTGCTCTTGGTTTCCACCACGAAGTACAGCCGTTCCTGACCATCGCGTTCAACCAGCACCGCCCAGTCCGGGTTGTAGCTGCCCAAGGGCGTAGGAACCTTGAACCAGCCCGGCAGCTTGGCAAAAACCTTCACTGCTTCGTTCTTTTCCAGCGCTTCGGCAAAGTCGCGCTCGATGGTGGAGTCGTAGACCACGTGCTCGTACACCGACTTCTGCGTGTCCAGCACCAGGTTCTTCAGGTAGCCGGTCAGCTCCTCGGTTTCGAACAGTTCCTGTGCGTAGTAGTGATCCTCGCCAAGCTGCTGGTACTTGATGCCGTCGACCAGCGCCAGACGTTTGCACCGGTTGATCGCCTCGGCGGCCACTTCGACGAACTGCTGCGGATTGCGGCGGAAGTCGTTGAGTCGGCGGCTCTCGGAAAGGATGCGGGCGATGGTCTTGCGGGTGAGTTGGGTGCGGTCCTGCAGCTCGGTCAGCAGATCGGGCAGCACCAGATCGTGCTCGTAGAGTGCGGTTGGCTCGGACACGGAAAGCTCCGTGGCATCGACCCCCGACTTGCCGATCGTCATGCCCGCTTTCTTCCACTGCAGGCGGGTCGCGGCAACCGGCGGTGCGTTGTCCAGCGCCTCGGTGCAGCGAGCGATCAGCTTGTCGTTGTCGAACTGCACGCGGTAGGTGGTCTTGTGCTTGATGCGATCCCACAGCGCCTTGAACTCGGGGCTGATCAGCACGGACTTGCGTACCGGCACCGGCCGGCGCTCGTCGGCATTCTTCACTTCCAGACGGCCCGCCACCTTCTTCAACAGCGCCACCACCTGCGCGCGCTGCGGCTCGAAGGCCGCCGGCAGCGCCAGCGTGCCTTCCTTCAACGCGCCCTTCAGTGCGTCCTGCACCTTGCCCTTGTCGTTGATGTAGCCCTGCGCCTTCAGGTGCGCCCAAAGCTCTTTGGACGCATCGAAGCCCAGTCGGATCACCGCTCCATCCTCTTGCACAATCGGGATGCCGGCGAACTCGTGGTCGTGCACCACGCCGAACTGGATGCCGGTGTCGTGCTCGATGTCCTTCTGCAGGTTCTCGGCAAACTGCTCGTAGCTTTCGGTGGCGATCACCGTCAGCGTGTTGATCTCGAAGCCGCGCAGGCGCTCGCCGTTCTGATTCACGCACAGCCGCAGGCCGCGACCGATGGTCTGCCGGCGCCAGCGTTCGGTTTCGCGCGTGGAGAAGTTGCAGATCTGGAACACGTTCGGGTTGTCCCAGCCTTCCTTCAGCGCGGAATGGGAGAAGATGAACTTCAGCGGCGACTCGAAGGACAGCAGCTTCTCCTTGTCGCGCATGATCAGGTTGTAGGTGTCATCGTCCGCAGCCGTGTTGCCGCTGGTGTCCTTGAACATCTCCACCGACTTGCTGCCCACCTTCTTGCGGTCGATGGAGAAATAGCCGTTGTGCACTTCGCCCGCGGCCATGGCGAGGTCGAGCTCCCCGAACAGGCTCTGGTAATCTGGGTGACGCGCCCAGCGGGTGTACTCCTCCTCGAACATCAGGGCGTACTCGCCCTTAACCGGATTGCCCTGTTCGTCGTACTGCCGGTACTTGGCCACTTCGTCGATGAAGAACAGGCTCAGCACCTTCACGCCCAGCGGGCGCAAGCGCTTTTCCTTGTCCAGATGTTCCTTGATGGTGCGGCGGATCATCTCGCGATGCACCGCGCCGGCCTCCACATCGCCCCATGCGTCGCCAACGCGCAGATACAGCTCGCTACCGGGCACCTTCAGCTCCATGAACTGATCGCCCCGGGCGGTGCGGATTTCACCGATGCGGATGTTGGCGTACAACGGCCTCCCGGTTTCCTGCTCCAGGTCGAAGCCGTCCTGCACGGTGATGGTGTCGCGGCGCACCGCGCCCGCGGCGTTCTCGCGGTCCACCTCGATGCTGGCGGTGATCACGCCGCGCTTGTTGCTCACCCCCAGCAGCTTCACATAGGGCTTGTTATTGCCGCCTTGCACCGTCGCGGCCGCCACTTCGATCTGCTTCACCAGCTTCTGGTCGTACGCGTCCACCGCATCCAGGCGATACACCATGTGATGCTTGTCCACATGGGTGGCCGAATAGCGCAGCGTGCACAGCGGCGCCATGTGTGCCAGCGCCTGCCGCCCCTTGCCATCGATGCCCCCATCCACACTCTGCGGCTCATCCACGATCAGGATCGGCCGGGTCTGGCGGATCAGGTCGATCGGGCGCTCGCCGCCGGTCTTCTCGCTCACCCGGTACATCTTGTTCCGGGACTTCTCGCGCCGCTTCGCATCGTCGGTTTCTTCCGCCTGAGCCGCCGTCGCATCGCCAAACTTGTTGATCGCACCCACCGTGACCACCATGATCTGGATGTTCGGGCTGGTGGCAAAGTTGCGCACCTGGCCGAGCTTGTCCGAATCGTACTGGAAGAACTCGTAGCCCTTGGCCGCCGGGTACAGGCTCTCGAAGTGCTCGCGGGTGATCTGCAGCGTCTTGTTCACCCCTTCCTTGATCGCGATGGACGGCACCACCACCACGAACTTGGTGAAGCCGTAGCGCTGATTCAGCTCGAACACCGTGCGCAGGTAGACGTAGGTCTTGCCGGTGCCCGTCTCCATCTCCACGGTGAAATCGAGCGCCGCGCTCGCCTTCAGCGAACCCGAAGGCGGCAAGCCGTTGCGCAACTGCACTTGCTGCAGGTTGTCGTTCAACTCCTCATCCACCACCAGCTGCAGCGCATTGCCGATGCCGCCGCTTTCGGTGAACTGCTTGCCTTCGAAGCTCTGCTGGCTCCCTTCGATGCCCAGCGCCTGCGCGGTCACGGTGAACACCGAGCGGCACACCTCCTGCCCGCGGAACAGATCGCACACCGCCTCGATGGCTTCGAGCTGGTACGACAGGTCAGACTCAAAATGCAGCTTCATCGCTTCTTCGTCCCATGGTTGTCCACATCGTCTATTGCCCCCTGTTCATCCTGCAGTGCCAGCTGCGCCTCCACCTGTACGCGCTCGCGCGCCAGTTCGGCCTGCAGTTCTTCCTCGCTTGGCAGATGCAACATGTACTTCGAAGCGAACAGTTGCTGGCTCTCGTGCAGCACGGAATAGCGCGCCACCACTTCGTCGCGCTCCGCACACAGGATCAGCCCCACCGTTGGATTGTCGTCCTCACGTCGCTTCAGATCGTCGAACATGCGCACATACATGTCCATCTGTCCCACATCCTGGTGCGTGAGCCTGCCCATCTTCAGGTCGATGAGCACGAAGCACTTCAGGAGGTAGTTGTAGAACACCAGGTCGATGTAAAAATGCTGGCTTTCGGTGCTGATGCGCTGTTGCCGTGCGACAAAGGCAAATCCCTTTCCCATCTCCAGCAGAAAAGGCTGCAGCTTCTCGATGATCGCCGCTTCTAGGGCAGATTCGTGCAGGCGATGCGCTTCGGGCAGATCGAGAAAATCCAGTACATACGGGTGCTTGATCGCGTCGATTGGGCGCTCGAGCACCTGCCCCTGTCGGGCAAGCTGCAGTACCCCGAGCTTGTCCCGGCTCTTGAGCAGGCGCGCGAACAGATGGGTGTGAATCTGCCGTTTGAGCTCGGGCTGACTCCAGTTGCAGCGCTCTGCCTCGATTTCCAGAAAAAGACGCTCGGCACGATGATCGACCGAACATAAGGTCCGGTAGTGCGACCAACTGAGATTTGGCGAGAAACCCCGCCGTGCATGCTGCGCATCCAGTGCCAGCGCCATGTCTGCCAGCACCTCGGCAGAGTCATGCGGAGCCAATTCATCACAAGCCTTGTGATGAATCTCCGGCAGGCGTTCCGCGTAAACCTGATAGAAGAGACGAAGGTAGCGCAAGTTGGTGCTCGAGAAGCCCCGCCCATAACGCTTCGTCAGGGCCGCAGACAGTTCGCGCAACAGTCTGCTGCCATACTCGGCTCGCTCCTCGCCCCCCTGAAGCGCCTGCACGATTTCGCGCCCAATCAGCCAGTACGCGATCACCATGTTGCTGTTGACCGCCCGTACCACATTGGCACGCGCCTGATCGAGGATTCCAGATACGCGAGCCATCAGATCGCCGGCAACGGGAGGTTCGATCAAAGGAGCCACGGCGGGCATCGGTTCTTTGCGTGTGACCATGTTCACAGACTCCGCACCTGCTTGATGCCGTGCTGCTCCAGAATCGCGGCCAGGTTGCTCTTGGCCACGTCGTTCTGGAAGGCGCTGTCGCGGAACACCGCGGTGGTTTCGCCCACGGTGCCCTGCGCCTTGCGCCACGCCGCGATGCCCAGCGCCAGTTCTTCCACTTCGGTCACCTGGATGCTCTCGGCCAGGCAGGCCATCAGCACGCCGCCGCCCACGCTGTGCACCGGCTTGCCGGCGATGGTCTGCTGCTTGATCGGCACGCACAGGTCCAGCCCCAGCTTGAGCAGTATCTCGTAGAGGATGTCGTCGGCACTGCGTCCCGGCTCGATATGGTCCAGGTGGTCGAAGAGCGTGGCTTTCAGGTCGTCCGGGTTGGGGTTCCAGGCGCGGATGTTGGAGGTGTCGAGCTTGAAGACGCGGAAACCGATGTCGCCATTCCAGTCAGGTTTCTCCGATTTAATCGTACTTCCAGCTTTTCGAAGCCTTTCCTTGGTCAGCTCAGCAATATTCAGCGGCTTTCCCATGTCTTCACAGTACTTGGCAGCGACCTTCTGCTGTTTGTCCTTGGGGTCAAGCGGTTCAGGAAGCTGGACGAGGAGGTAACGCCGGGTGCCATTGTCTTGACTATTCAAACGCATCACTGCCTCACCGGTCGTGCCACTACCGGCAAAGAAATCCATCACCACTGCATTGGGATCGTCAGAAGTCGTGTACCGAATCAGCTTAGCAATCTCATCCAAGTCCTTCGGGTTGTTGAAGACTTTCTTCCCGAACAGGGTACGAAGGTATTTCACGGAAACTTGTGACTGCTTATAGAAGTAGCTACCCCTAACTTGAGTTGCAAACTCTTCTTCATCCTCTGACTGTTCGGAGTCATCCGTATCATCGGCATCCGTATCCACCGAATCGAGCTCCTGTGGAATGGGGCGAATATGTGCCTTGCGGAAGGGTGGCGCAGTGTGATCTTCGCGGAACTCGACCAACCCAAGCGAGATTTGGCGCTGCATCTCTTCCGGGGTTGAATAAATCCAACCGCGCTCTGGCACGGCACAAGGGAGCTTGGTTACAGGATGGGGCACGTCATAGCGTGGTCCACCGCCTCCCGGCCATGAAATGTCACGGTCACGCCACGGCCCGTTCTGATCCACTCGTTTGTAGCGACTCCATTTTTTTGCCGGGTGTCCCTTGGGTAGTGCGGAATACCAAGCTTGCAGGTCAGTTTCAATCAGTTTGTCTTGATCTCCATGCGTAGCGCGGAGATCAAGGTACTTCTCCCAGATATCCCGAGCTCCTGGCTTTTCCTCCCGCCACAGCGTTCTTTGCTCGCGTAGAAAGCTCTGCGACTTCGCATAGACGAGAATGTACTCGTGCCCATTGGAAAAGAATTTTGCATCGTTCTTGCGACCCTTCTCCCAGGTAAGGCAGGATAGAAAATTCTCTTCACCGAAGACATCATCCATTACAGCACGCAGGTTGGTTATCTCGTGTTCATCGATGCTGACAAGGATTACACCGTCCGTGCTCAACAATGTTCGTGCTAACCGTATGCGCGGATAAATCATATTCAACCAGTCTGTGTGAAAACGCCCGCTGGCCTCGGTGTTTCTTAACGATGCAAATGAACTAACCCGTTCGCCCTCAAAATCGCGCCATCCCATTAATTGTTGATAGTTCTGGATGCTGTTCTGGAAATTATCGGTGTAAACGAAGTCCTTCCCTGTGTTGTAGGGCGGGTCGATGTAAATGACTCGAATCTGCCCACCTTCTCGTCCATAGCTCCTCTGCAGCAGCTTCAGCACTTCGAGGTTGTCGCCCTCGATCATCAGGTTCTGCGTGGTCTCCCAATCCACGCTCTCTTCCGGGCAGGGGCGTAGGGTGCCGGCGCTGGGGGTGAGCGCGATCTGGCGGGCGCGGCGCTTGCCGTGCCAGTTGAGGCCGTACTTTTCGTCGGCGTCGGTCACGGTGGCGTCACCCACCAGCGACTTCAGCACATCGACGTTGATCGTCACGCCCTTGGCACTCTCGGTGAGCAGTTCGGGGAACAGCGCCCGCAGGCGGGCAATGTTGTCGGCGATGAGGTCGGCGCTTTGCGCTTCGGGCGATCCGGCGTCGATTTTTTGCAGGGTCATGGGGACATTCAATCCGTTGAAGGTGCCGCAGGCACCGTGTAGCGTTGCTCGGGGTGGTTTTCCATTTCGGGGATGGTGTAGGCGAGGATGCCTTCATTCACCATCGGACTCAGATAGTCCCGCACCAGCGGTTTCGGTTCTCGTCCCCCCAGAATCTCGGCCAGTTCGCGCGCACTGAGCGTTTGCCACGCGCAAAGATCCTTGATCAGTTCGCGCATTGCTTCCCGTCGTGGTCGGCGCCCTGCTGCGGGAATTCGGGCGGCCAGCTGGGGGGGGATAGTCATCAGCGGCTGGTGACTATCTGCGTGGGGCTGGCGACTTTCTTTCTGCTGCTGGTGACTATGCCGCCCTTCTTTGGATGCGTTCAGCGCCGGCGCGGGGCCGTTAACCCGGCCCTTAAAGTCACTGCCAACCGTTCGGGCTGAGCCTGTCGAAGCCCAGTCCCGGCAGCGCCCTTCGACACGCTCAGGGCGAACGGAGACAGCATACTCAAGGGCCGGGTTCATAGCGTAGGGCTGCTCACTCCTCGAACAATCCTGGTGTAGTCGCAGGCTCTGGGCGGCGCTGCCCGCTTACATCGTGTATCTCTTTTGAGACACGATCAAGTTCAAAGTGGCAGTACCCGTGAGAAAGTGGCCCTTGGCACACCATCCTGGACCACCACATATCCACGCCTCAACTCCTTGCGTCCCCAGATCGTCTGCCACGGTGCCGAGAACGTCCACAACTCGGCATCATCGGCTTTGCTTTGGAGGAAGATCTGCCACGTTGCGTTGAGGTGGCGTGCATGAGATTCCTTCGGACAATCACATCCGCGCGCTCCTTGACGAAACGCCGGGCCGCACCTGCAGGGTTTCCAGAAAGGCCACCGCCTCGGCCTCGATGCGGGTGCGGCGCATGGGCGGAAGGCTGCGCCACACCATCTTGCCGTACGGCTTGTCCACCATGCGCGGATCGCAGATACACAGCAGCCCACGGTCGGCCTCGGTGCGGATCAGCCGCCCGGCCCCCTGCTTCATGTTGATCACGGTGCGCGGCAACTGGTAGTGCATGAAGGGGTTGCGGCCGGACTTCTGCATGTGCTCGACGCGCGCGGCAAGCACCGGGTCATCCGGGGGCGCAAAGGGCAGCTTGTCGATCACCACCAGCGACAACGCGTCGCCCGGCACATCCACCCCTTCCCAGAAACTCTGGCTGGCCACCAGCACCGCATTGCCAAGCTTGCGGAAACGCTCCAGCAGTTCGCTCCGCGACCCTTCGCCCTGCAGCAGCACCGGCAGCGGCGCGTCACCCTGCGTGTTGTCGACCTCCTTCGCCAACGCATCGACCAGCAGGCCATGGATCTGGCGCATTGCACGCAGCGAGGTGCACAACACGAAGGCCCGGCCGCGTGCGGCACGGATCAGGGGCAGACAAACCTGTGCCACCTGCGCCACATAGCCGGGCGCATTCGGGTCCGGCATGCCGGAGGGCGCATACAGCATCGCCTGGCTGCCATAATCGAAGGGGCTGCCCCACACGGCGGTGCGCGGCGGAGTGTCCAGCCATGACAAGCCCAGTTCGTTGCAGTAGTGGGTAAAGTCACGCCCCACCGCCAACGTGGCCGAGGTGAAGATCCAGGCACGGGGCTGGGCTTCGAGCTGGCGCTTGAACACCCCGGAAACATGCAGCGGCGTGGCGTTGAGCGCCAGTGACTGGGTGAACACCTCCACCCAGCGGATGACCTCGAGCCCTTCCGGCACATGCCAGCGCCCGAGCCGTTCGAGCAGCTCATCGGTACGGCGCAGGCAGTTGGCCAGCCCTTCGGAGCGTTCGGCCTGGGTGGCGAGCAGCTCGCGAAAGCTTTCCAATTCGGTCTGAAGGGCATCCACTGCGTCGCTGAAACCTTCCCGCTCTGCCGCCTGCGTGTGTGACAGGCGTGCGGATTCTGCGCCAAATACCAGTCGCAGGTCGCGGGCCGCCTTTTCCAGGTTGCGCGTGGCGTCGGTCAGTGGGCGAAAGTCACGCGCGGCCGCCAGCCCTTCCGAACGGGTGTCGCGCGCCAGTTCCAGCACCTGGGCAGTGGATACGGTTTCACCGAAGAACAGGCTGGCCACCTCGGGCAACTGATGGGCTTCATCGAAGATCACCGCATTGCAGGCGGGCAGCAACTCACCCATGCCGCCGTCGCGCAGCATCACGTCGGCAAAAAACAAGTGGTGATTGACCACCACCAAGTCGGCCTCCATCGCCGCCCGGCGGGCCGCCATCACGAAACACTCCTTGACGTGCGGGCATTCCTGCCCCAGGCAGTTGTCCCGGGTCGAGGTGGCCGCCAGCCAGGCGGGCGAATCCTCGCGCACGGAGGTGCACTCGGCCTTGTCACCGGTGGGGGTGGTTTTCGCAAAACGGGCAATGACGCGCAAATCGGCCGCATCCTGGGCGTGCAGGAAGCGACCATCTTGGGCGTTGCGCTCAAGATGGTAGGGACACACATAGTTTGCGCGCCCCTTCAGCAGGGCAATCGTCACCGGCACCTTGAGCGCGGCGCGCACGGTGGGCAGGTCGCGATTGAAGAGTTGGTCCTGCAGGGTCTTGGTGCCGGTGGAGATGATCACCTTGCCACCACTGAGCAGCGCGGGCACCAGATAGGCGTAGGTCTTTCCGGTGCCGGTGCCGGCCTCGGCCACCAGCACCGCGTTGTCCTTGATCGCCTGGTGAATGCTTGCGGCCATCTCGCGCTGTTGCGCGCGCGGGCGGAAGGCCGGGAGGGCCTGCGCCAGCAACCCGTTCTCGTCGAAGGCCTGATCGATGGAGGTCACGATGTTCGCTGCCGGCGCTCAGTCGACCCGGTGCGCTTCGGCAAGGTAGTCGCGGGTGCGCATCTCGATCAGGCGGCTCACCGTACGCACGAATTCATGCGCGTTGTGGCCCTGGGTGTACAAATCATGGGCTTGCACTTCGGCGCTCATGATGAGTTTCACGCGATGGTCGTACAGCACATCGATCAACCAGGTGAAGCGCCGTGCTTCCGACGCCTGCCCGGCGTCCATGCGCGGCACCCCGGAAAGCAGCACGGTGTGATGCTCGCGCGCAATTTCGAGATAGTCGTTCTGCGAGCGCGGACCGCCGCACAGGGTGGGAAAGTCGAACCAGATCACCCCGGCTGCCTGGCCGTGCACCGGCAGGCTGCGTCCGAGCACCTCGATGCTGCCCGGCTTCATCTCGTCGGCGGCCAGCCGCCGGAAGTCCTCACGCATCTTGCGGTCGGCCTCCGCATCCACCGGCACCAGGTAGATTTCCATGTTCTCCAGGGTGCGCAGGCGGTAGTCGGTGCCGTTGTCCACCTCGACCACGTCGAAGCGGCGCTTCATCATCTCGATGGTGGGCAGGAAGTTGATACGCTGCAGGCCATTCGGATACAGCCCTTCGGGGGGGTAGTTGGAGGTCATCACGAAGATCACCCCCCGCTGGAACAGCGCTTCAAGCAGGCGGCCGAGAATCATCGCATCGGCGATGTCCGACACATGAAACTCGTCGAAGCACAGCAGACGGGTTTCGGTGGCGATGCGGTCTGCCACCTTTTGCAGCGGATCGGGTTCGTTGTTGAACTGACGCAGATCGTTCTGCACCTCCTGCATGAAGGCATGGAAATGCACCCGACGCTTGCGCTTGTACGGGACGGACTCGAAGAAGCAGTCCATCAGAAAGCTCTTGCCGCGCCCAACGCCACCCCAGAAATACACGCTGCGCGGCAGCTTTGCACGCGAAAACATCTTGCGCAGTGGCGTGCGCCGGGCCGCCTTGAAGCCGATCAGTTCGGTATAGAGGTCCTGCAGGCGCTGCGCCGCAGCACGCTGGGCCGGGTCGGACTGGTAGCCGCGCAGCTTGAGCTGTGCGTCGTAGGCGTCCAGCATGCCGTGCTGGGGAACGGCGAGAATGCGATGGGGCATGGTGTGCGTCAATGAATGGCCGGTCATCCGGCGCATGGTTTCAGTCATCAGTGCCGGGCAGCATTGCACCGCCCGACAGCCAGCCGGCCTGCACCGCGCAGGCCGGCCATCGCCCGATCAGATCAGGCGTGCAGCGGGCGCTTGTCGCAGGCCAGCGCGGCCTCGTGCACCACTTCCGACATGGTCGGGTGAGCGTGGCAGATGCGTGCGATGTCTTCGGAGGCCGCACCGAACTCCATCGCCACCACCGCTTCGGCCACCAGTTCGGAGGCTCCGGCACCGACGATGTGCACCCCGAGGATGCGATCGGTCTGTGCGCAGGCCAGCATCTTCACAAAGCCTTCCGGGGCCGCCATGCCCATCGCACGGCCATTGAAGGCGAACGGAATCTTGCCCGCCTTGTAAGCCACGCCTTCGGCCTTCAGCTGCTGCTCGGTCTTGCCGACCCAGGCGATTTCCGGCGCGGTGTAGATCACCCAGGGAATGGTGTCGAAATTGCAGTGACCCGCCTGACCGGCCATCACCTCGGCCACCATCACGGCCTCTTCCATCGCCTTGTGTGCCAGCATCGGACCGCGCACCACATCGCCCACCGCCCACACGCCGGGCAAGTTGGTACGGCAGTGGTCATCCACCTCGATCATGCCGCGCTCGTTGAGCTTCAGGCCCACCGCTTCGGCGTTCAGGCCGTCGGTGTTGGGCACGCGGCCCACCGAGACGATCAGGCGGTCGGCGTCGAGCTTCTGCTCTGCGCCGTCCTTGTCGGTCCAGGCAATCGTGACGCCCTTCTTGCCGGTCTTGACCTCACCGATCTTCACGCCCAGATTGATCTTCAGGCCCTGCTTGGTGAACAGCTTGAGCGCTTCCTTCGCCACATCCTGGTCGGCCGCAGCAAGAAAATCGGGCATGGCCTCGAGCACGGTCACTTCCGCACCCAAACGGCGCCACACCGAACCCATTTCCAGGCCAATCACGCCAGCGCCGATGATGGCGAGCTTCTTCGGCACGGCATCGATATCGAGTGCGCCGACGTTGTCGCACACCAGCTTGTTGTCCACCGGAATGGTGGGCAGATGGCGGGCCTTGGAGCCGGTGGCGACGATCACCTGCTTGGCCACCACGGTGTCCTCGCCGACCTTCATCTCCCAGCCCTCTGCGACCTGCTTCACGAAGCTGCCGTGACCGTTGAGCTGGGTGACCTTGTTCTTCTTGAACAGGCCCTTGATGCCCCCGGTGAGCTGATCGACGATGCCGTTCTTGCGGCCGATCATCTTGCTCACGTCGATCTTCGGCGTGCCGACGCTGATGCCCTGGGCTTCAAAACCATGGCCGGCTTCCTCGAACAGGTGCGAGGTGTGCAGCAGGGCCTTGGACGGAATGCAACCCACATTCAGGCAGGTGCCGCCCAGGCGCGGCTCGCCCTTGGGGTCGGCATAGGGGTTGGATTCGCAGCAGGCGGTCTTGAAACCGAGTTGAGCGGCGCGGATGGCGGCCACATAGCCACCGGGACCACCGCCAATGACGAGTACGTCGAATTGCTTGGACATTGAGTTCTCCTTTCTGAGGCGACTCGGGGCGCGCCCGCATACAGGCCTTGCAGCCTGCCGCGAACGCGCCCCGGCGGTGATGGATCAGACGTCGAGGATCAGGCGGGCCGGATCTTCCAGCGCTTCCTTCATGGTCACCAGACCAAGCACGGCTTCGCGGCCGTCGATGATGCGGTGATCGTAGGACATGGCCAGATAGTTGATCGGACGCACGACGACCTGACCATTTTCCACCACGGCACGATCCTTGGTGGCATGGATGCCCAGGATGGCCGACTGCGGCGGGTTGATGATCGGGGTCGACAGCATCGAACCGAACACGCCACCGTTGGAGATGGAGAACGTGCCGCCGGTGAGCTCTTCCAGCGACAGCTTGCCGTCCTTGGCCTTCTGGCCGAACTCGGCAATCTTCTTCTCGATATCGGCGATCGACATCTGGTCGGCATCGCGGATGATCGGCACCACCAGACCACGCGGCGAACCGACGGCGATGCCGATGTCGATGTAGCCGTGGTAGATGATGTCGTTACCATCGACCGAGGCGTTCAGGATCGGGAACTTCTTCAGCGCGGCCACGGCGGCCTTCACGAAGAAGCCCATGAAGCCCAGACGCACGCCATGCGCCTTCTCGAACTTGTCGCCGTACTGCTTGCGCAGGGCCATGATCGGCGCCATGTTCACCTCGTTGAAGGTGGTCAGGATGGCGTTCTCGTTCTTCGACTGGATCAGGCGCTCGGCGATGCGCGCGCGCAGGCGGGTCATCGGCACACGCTCTTCCGGACGGTCGCCGGTGGGCACGGCCACGGCAGGCGCTGCCGGACGGGCCTGGGCGGCCACGGCGTCTTCCTTGGTCACGCGACCACCACGACCGGAGCCGGTCACATCCGCAGCGGCAATGCCCTTCTCGTCGAGAATCTTGCGTGCAGCCGGGCTGGCGGTGCCGGCCGGAGCAGCGGTGGCTGGTGCAGCGGCCGGAGCGGTCACGGCCTGCACCGGCTCGGCAACCGGTGCCGAAGCGCCTGCGGCCTTGGCTTCGGTGTCGATCTGGGCAATCAGCTCGCCCGAGGTCACGGTGTCACCGTCCTGCTTGATGATCTTGACCAGCACGCCATCGGCCGGGGCCGGCGTCTCGAGCACGACCTTGTCGGTCTCGATGTCGATCAGGTTCTCGTCGCGCGACACGGCGTCGCCTTCCTTCTTGTGCCACGACACCAGGGTCGCTTCGGACACGGACTCGGACAGCTGCGGTACTTTGACTTCGATCAGCATGGATTTTTCTCCCAATGTGTTTTATCAGTGCGGGGACTGCGGTGTGGTTTCCTGGATCGGGCCGAAGGCATGCTCGATCACCGCCTTCTGTTGCTGGTTGTGCTTGGCGTAATAGCCGACAGCCGGCGACGCAGCGGCCGGACGGCTGACGAGCAGCAGCTTGCGCTTGGTGCCGAGCACGTTGACCAGATGCTGGCGCGAGGCGAGCCAGTACCAGGCGCCCTGGTTGCGCGGCTCTTCCTGGCACCAGACAACTTCCTTGGCGTTCGGGAACTGCTCGATGGCCTTGGCAAATGCGCTCTCGGGGAAGGGATACAGCTGCTCCACACGCACCAGCGCAGTGTCGGTGATATTGTTCTCGCGACGGTGCGCCAGCAGCTCGTAGTAGATCTTGCCCTGGCACAGCACCACGCGCTTGACCTTCTTCGGATCGAGCTTCTCGATCTCCGGAATCACCGTCTGGAAGTGACCATTGGCCAGCTCGTCGATGGTCGAAATCGCTTCCTTGTGACGCAGCAACGACTTCGGCGTGATGATGATCAGCGGTTTGCGCAGGCGGCGCACCATCTGGCGGCGCAGCAGATGGAAGATTTGCGCTGGTGTGGTCGGCACGCAGATCTGCCAGTTGTTTTCAGCCGCCATGTTCATGAAGCGCTCGGGACGGGCCGAGGAGTGCTCCGGGCCCTGCCCCTCGTAGCCATGCGGCAACATCATCACCAGACCCGACAGACGGCCCCATTTGGCTTCGCCGGAACTGATGAACTGATCGATCACCACCTGGGCGCCGTTCACGAAATCGCCGAACTGGGCTTCCCACACCACCAACTCGTTAGGCTCGGCCGTGGAGTAGCCATATTCGAACGCCAGCAGTGCTTCTTCCGAGAGCACCGAGTCAAAACACTGGAAGCGCGCCTGACCGTCCTGGATGTGTTCCAGCGGCTTGTAGGTGCCTTCGTCCCAGCGTTCGCGCTTCTGGTCATGCAGGGCTGCGTGACGGTGGAAGAAGGTGCCCCGGTTGACGTCCTCACCCGAGATGCGCACACCGTAACCCTGTGCCAGCAAACTGGCGTAGGCCAGGTTCTCGGCCATGCCCCAGTCGAGCGGCAACTCCCCACGAGCCATCGCCGCGCGGTCGTCGATGATCTTCTTGACCCGCGAATGCAGCGAAAAACCGTCCGGAATCGTGCTCAGACGCTCGCCCAGACGTTGCACTTCCTGCGGCGGAATGGCGGTGACGGCCTCATCGGTGTAGGGCTGCTTGAGGAAAGGGGTCCAGTCGACTGCATACTGGCGGTTGTGGCCGGACAGCACCGGGTTGTACAGCAGCTCGCCACGGTCCAGATGCTCGCGGTACTCGGCGATCATCTTATCGGGCTCATCGGCCGTGATGCTGCCCTCGGCGACCAGGCGGTCGGCATAGAGCTTGCGGGTGCCCGGGTGCTTTTGCACGCTGCGGTACATCAGCGGCTGGGTCACCATCGGCTCGTCCTGCTCGTTGTGACCGAGCTTGCGGAAGCAGACGATGTCGACCACCACGTCCTTCTTGAACTCTTGGCGGAACTCGATCGCCAGCGCGGTGACGAAGGCCACGGCCTCGGGATCGTCGCCGTTCACATGGAAGATCGGCGCCTCGACCATCTTGAAGATGTCGGTGCAGTACAGCGAAGAACGGTAGTCGCGCGGATCGGAGGTGGTGAAGCCGATCTGGTTGTTGATGACGATGTGCATCGTCCCGCCCGTGCCGTAGCCCCGGGTCTGGGAGAAGTTCAGCATCTCCTGGTTTACGCCCTGGCCGGCCACGGCAGCGTCACCGTGGATCAGCACCGGCAAGACTTCGCGCTTGTCCGTATCGCCACGGCGCACCATGCGCGCGTACACCGAACCGGCCACCACCGGATTGATGATCTCGAGGTGCGAGGGGTTGAAAGCCAGCGTCAGGTGCATCGGGCCACCCGGGGTCATCACATCGCTGGAAAAGCCCATGTGATACTTCACGTCGCCGGCGGTCAGGTCGGCAGCCGCCTTGCCTTCAAACTCGGAGAACAGCATCGAGGGCGACTTGCCCAGGGTGTTGACCAGCACGTTCAGACGGCCACGGTGAGCCATACCGATCACCGTCTCGGCCACGCCGAGGCTGCCCGCCACGCGGATGATCTCGTCCATCGCCACGATGGCCGACTCGCCGCCTTCGAGCGAGAAACGCTTCTGGCCGACGTACCTGGTATGCAGGTAACGCTCAAGCGTCTCGGCAGCGGTGGTACGCTCGAGAATGCGCTTCTTCATTTCGACCGAGAACTTCGGCGTGCCCCGCACGCTCTCCAGGCGACTCTGGATCCAGCGCTTTTGCTTGATGTCCGAGATGTACATGTACTCGGAGCCGATCGAACCGCAGTAGGTCTGACGCAGGGCTTCGAGGATCTCGCGCAGCGAGGCATGCTCGGTGGAAAAACCATGGAATGAGCCGACGTTGAACTGCTTGTTCAGGTCGGCTTCGGTGAAGCCGTAGTAGGACGGCTCCAGTTCGGCGATTTCGGGCCGCTCGGTGCGCTTGAGCGGATCGAGGTTGGCCCAGCGGTTGCCGAGAAAACGGTAGGCATTGATCAGCTGCAGCGTGCTCACCTGACGCTGGTCGTCAGCGCCTGCAGCCACCGTGCGCACGCGCCCCTGCTTGGCCATTTGGGCAAAAGCTTCGATCACCGGGCCATGCGCCACGTCGCGGGAAGCCGCGCCGGCCTGTGCCTGCAACTTGTCAAAATACGCCCGCCAGCCTTCCGCCACCGAGGCCGGATCGGCGAGATACTGTTCGTACAATTCCTCCACGAACGGCGCATTGCTTCCGAACAAATGCGATGTGGATATGCTCTCTTTCATCATGTCTTGCCACCTGTTGGCTTTCTGGTGCTTCAAACGTTTCGGCGGATGAATGTACGTTCCGGTCAACGATGCGAAAACGGGATGACTGCCGAGGCAGCCATCCCGCAGCGATCAGATCCGGATTTCTCTCCCGACCCTCTCCGCCATGTTCTGATCAGCGCTGCGCGATCGACGGCACGTCCCTGCGGGCGGCACCGACGTAGAGCTGACGCGGACGGCCGATCTTGTACTCCGGATCGGTGATCATTTCTTCCCACTGGGTGATCCAGCCGACCGTACGGGCCAGGGCGAAGATGCAGGTGAACATCGAGGTGGGGATGCCCAGCGCTTTCTGCACGATGCCCGAGTAGAAGTCGACGTTCGGGTAGAGTTTCTTCTCGACGAAGTACGGGTCTTCCAGCGCGATCTTCTCAAGCTCCATCGCCAGCTTGAACAGGCGATCGTTTTCCAGTCCGAGTTCGGTCAGCACTTCGTTGCAGACCTTCTGCATCAGCTTGGCGCGCGGGTCGAAGTTCTTGTACACGCGGTGACCGAAGCCCATCAGCTTGAAGCTGTCGTTCTTGTCCTTGGCGCGCGCGATGTACTCGCCCACGCGGGACACGTCGCCGATTTCTTCCAGCATGTTGAGGCAGGCTTCGTTCGCACCGCCGTGCGCGGGGCCCCACAGGCAGGCGATACCGGCCGAGATGCAGGCAAACGGGTTGGCGCCGGAGGAGCCGGCCAGACGCACGGTGGAGGTCGAGGCGTTCTGCTCATGGTCGGCGTGCAGCGTGAAGATCACGTCAAGCGCACGCACCAGCACCGGGTTCGGCTTGTATTCCTCGCACGGCGTGCCGAACATCATGTGCATGAAGTTGGCGGTGTAGTCGAGGTCGTTCCTCGGATACATGAAGGGCTGGCCGGTGTTGTACTTGTAGGCCATGGCAACGATGGTCGGCAGCTTTGCGATCAGGCGATTGATCGACACGCTGCGATGCTCGGCATCGGAGAAGTCCATCGCATCGTGATAGAAGGCCGACAGGGCACCCACCACGCCCACCATGACGGCCATCGGGTGTGCATCGCGACGGAAACCGTTGTAGAAGCGGGTCAGCTGGTCGTGCACCATCGTGTGATTCTTGATGGTGGTCTCGAAGTCGGCTTTCTGCTGTGCATTGGGCAGTTCGCCATTCTTCAGCAGATAGGCCACTTCCATGAAGTTGCACTGTTCCGCAAGCTGTTCGATCGGATATCCACGGTACAGCAGCTCGCCCTTGTCACCGTCGATGAAGGTGATCGCAGACTTGCAGCTGGCAGTAGACAGAAAACCGGAGTCATAGGTGAACAACCCGGTCTTGCCCCCGAGAGTGCGGATGTCGATCACGTCCTGCCCGTGAGTGCCGGTCATCACCGGAAACTCGACGGTCTTGCCATCGACGTTTAGCGTTGCTGTGCGTTCTGTGCTCATAGCTTATCCCTTATGTTGCTTGCCCTTAAATACAAAACAACGAATCGCTCCACCCGACTGCCGCGTCATGTGCAACGCAGCATGTCGAGTATCTCCCTCCAGCGATCATCCTCGCATGCCTTGCTTCCGTTGACCATGGCCCAAAGGTCATGGTCTTCGGTACGCAATACCTCATCGAGAATCGCCAGCTGGCGCTCGTCCAGCTGATCGAAATCCCGTTCGAGGAAGCGCGCAAACACCAGATCGAGTTCGAGCAAGGCCCGTCGACACTGCCAGCGCACGCGCCCCCTGTTGATGGTCATACCGCCCTCGCAACCATCATGTCCTTGATCTTGCCGATCGCGCGGGTCGGATTCAGACCCTTCGGACAGACATCGACGCAGTTCATGATGGTGTGGCAACGGAACAGCCGGTACGGATCTTCCAGATTGTCGAGACGCTCGCCGGTGGCCTGGTCGCGGGTGTCGGCAATGAAACGGTAGGCCGCCAGCAGGCCGGCCGGACCGACGAACTTGTCCGGATTCCACCAGAACGACGGGCACGAGGTCGAGCAGCAGGCACACAGGATGCACTCGTACAGACCGTTGAGCTCCTCACGGTCTTCGGGCGTCTGCAGGCGCTCGCGCTCCGGCGCAGGTTCGTTGTTGATCAGGTACGGCTTGATCGAGTGGTACTGCTTGAAGAACTGGGTCATGTCCACGATCAGGTCGCGGATCACCGGCAGTCCGGGCAACGGACGCAGCACGATGGTGTCGGGCAGCTCGGCAACGCTGGTCAGGCAAGCCAGACCGTTCTTGCCGTTGATGTTCATTGCATCGGAACCGCACACCCCCTCACGGCAGGAGCGACGGAAGGACAGGCTGTCGTCCTTCGCCTTCAGGCGCACCAGCGCATCCAGCAGCTTCTTGTCGGTGGCTTCCAGCTCGACCGAGATGTCCTGCATGTAGGGCTTCTCGTCCTTGTCCGGATCGTAGCGGTAGATCTTGAAATTAACAGTACGCTTGCTCATTGTGTGATTCTCCGGCGATCAGTACGTGCGCTTGGCAAGCGCGATCGGCTGGGTGTCCTGGTTCAGCGGATTCAGGTTCACCGGCTTGTAATCCAGGCGGTCGCCTTCGCTGTACCACAGCGTGTGCTTCAGCCACTCATTGTCGTTGCGACCGTTCGGGAATTCGGCGGTGTCCGGCGCATCGTCACGCACATGTGCACCGCGCGACTCCTTGCGGGCTTCGGCCGACACGATGGTGGCGCGGGCCACTTCGATCAGGTTGTCGAGTTCCAGCGCTTCCATGCGTGCGGTGTTCCAGACCTTGGACTTGTCCTTGATCTCGGTGTGCTTGGCACGCTCGGCCACCTCGGCAATCTTCTGCACGCCTTCCTTGAGCAGGTTGTCGAAACGGAACACACCGGCATGCTTCTGCATGGTGCGGCGCATTTCCAGGCCCACGTCGAACACGCTCTCGCCGTTGGTCTGCGACTCCAGGCGGGCAATGCGCGACAGCGAGAAATCGGCTGCATCGGCCGGCAGCGGACGCAGGCTCAGGTTGCCACTCTTGAAGTCCTCGACCACGGTCTCGCCCGCCGACTTGCCGAACACCAGCAGGTCGAGCAGCGAGTTGGTGCCCAGGCGGTTCGCGCCATGCACCGATGCGCAGGCACACTCGCCTGCGGCGTAGAAACCAACCACCGGAGCGTTCGGGTTGCCGTCCTTCGGCACCACGACCTGACCCTTGTAGTTGGTCGGGATGCCGCCCATCTGGTAGTGGCAGGTCGGCACGACCGGAATCGGCTCCTTGATCGGATCGACACCGGCAAACTGGATCGCGATCTCACGAATGCCCGGCAGGCGCTTCATGATGGTCTCGGGTGCCAGGTGGGTGATGTCGAGCAGCACGTAGTCCTTGTCCGGACCACAGCCGCGACCTTCGTTGATCTCGGTGGTCATCGCACGCGACACCACGTCACGCGAGGCCAGATCCTTCAGGTTCGGCGCATAGCGCTCCATGAAACGCTCGCCGCTGCTGTTGCGCAGGATGCCGCCCTCGCCGCGCACGCCCTCGGTGATGAGCACACCCGCGCCAGCCACACCGGTGGGGTGGAACTGCCAGAACTCCATGTCTTCCAGCGGAATGCCCGCACGTGCGGCCATGCCCACGCCGTCGCCGGTGTTGATGAAGGCGTTGGTGGAGCTGTGGAAGATGCGACCGGCACCGCCGGTGGCGAAGATGGTGGCCTTGCAGTGGAAGATGCAGACTTCGCCGGTTTCCATTTCCAGCGCAGTCACGCCGAGCACGTTGCCTTCGCTGTCGCGGATCAGGTCAAGCGCCATCCATTCCACGAAGAACTGGGTGTTGGCGCGCACGTTGCGCTGGTACAGCGCGTGCAGCATCGCGTGGCCGGTACGGTCGGCAGCGGCACAGGAGCGCATCACCGGCGACTGGCCGTAGTTCATCGAGTGGCCGCCGAACGGGCGCTGGTAGATCTTGCCGTTGTCGGTACGGTCGAAGGGCATGCCGTAGTGTTCGAGCTCGATCACCACCTCGTTGGCCTTCCGGCACATGAATTCGATCGCATCCTGGTCGCCCAGCCAGTCCGACCCCTTCACGGTGTCGTACATGTGCCAGTGCCAGTTGTCTTCGGTGGAGTTGCCCAGCGAAGCGGCCACACCGCCCTGCGCCGCCACAGTGTGCGAGCGGGTCGGGAAGACTTTGGTGAGAACGGCGGTCTTCATACCCGCCTCGGACAACTGCAGTGCTGCACGCAGACCGGCGCCACCGGCACCCACGATCACTGCGTCAAAGGTACGCTTGACTACACTCACGCTCAAAGCCTCCAAAGAATCTGCGCAGCCCAGCCGGCGTAGCCGATGAGCAGGAAGAGAACCACAAGATGCAGCGCCAGGCGAATGCCGGTCGGCTTGATGTAGTCCATGAAGATGTCACGCACGCCAATCCAGGCATGGTAGAACAGGGCCATGAAGAACAGGAAGGTCAGGAAACCCATCAGGCCGCCGGAGAACATCGCCGACCAGTGCTCGTGACTCATTTCCGGCAGGGCCAGGGCCTTGAACGCGAAGATCACGGTGTAGATCACCATGAACATCGCGGTGGCGCGCTGACCGATCCAGTCGCGCAGACCGTAATGTGCGCCGACGACAATCCGCTTTACCATAGTTTCACCCCAATGATCAGGGTCAGCACGATGCTGACGATGAGAACGACACGGGAACTCTTGCGTGCAGCTTCGAGCTCCAGACCCTTGTGCAGGTCGAGCAGCAGGAAGCGGATGCCCGCACAGAAATGATGCAGGTACGCCCACAGCAGGCCGAACAGCACCAGCTTGATGAACCAGTTGTTGGCGACGCTCTTGTACACCTCAAAGGTCTCGGGCGAACCGAGACTGCGATCGAACAGGTACAACAGGAACGGCAGCATCAGAAACAGGCCGGCCCCGCTTACACGGTGAAGGATCGATACGATGCCGGGCAACGGCAACCGTATTTCATTGAGCGCCAGAAACTTTGGCCGCTGCTTGCGCACTGTGGCTTCAGACATTTTGCTTACCCCTAGTGTTGCGGTATGTCACCGCGTTTCTCCCAACTGCCCAACAAAAGGTCCTTGCCTGCGGCACGGGGCTTGGGCACGGACCGGATACAGAAAATCAATTCAACTCGTTAAGATAAAAGTGTTCGTCGGTCAGGTACAAGCCCCTTCTCCACTCCACCGGCTTGTCGCCATAGGTGTAGGTGACCCGCTCCACCGACAGCACCGGCTGACCTTCGGGCACCTTCAGCGCCTCGCTGGTGGAACGGTCGGCCGCCACCGCACGGATGCTTTCCTGGGCGCGGATCATGCGCAGGCCAAAGCGCGTCTCGAACAGGCTGTACAGAGAACCGTTCCAGGCCTGCAGCACCTCCAGCGTGAGCCCCTGGAACACCTCGCCCGGCAGGTAGATCTCGTCGATCACAACCGGCTTGTGCGAGAACTTCAACAGCCGCCGCACGATGATGATAGGATCGCCCGGCTTGATGTCGAGCATCCGCGAGGCTTCCTGCCCGGCCTTCGCCTTCCAGCACTCCAGCGGAATGCTCTCCGGGTGACGCAGGTCGCCATTGACCGGCACCAGCCTGAGGAAGCGGAAGAAGGAACGGGGATCGTTGTGCGAGGCGACATAGGTGCCCTTGCCCTGCTTGCGCACGAGCAGGTTGTCGGCGGCCATTTCATCGATGGCCTTGCGCACGGTACCCTGGGACACATTGAACCGCGCGGCGAGCTCCTGCTCGCTCGGGATGACCTGACCCGGGCGCCATTCGCCAGCCTCAAGTGCCTGAAGCATCAGGCCCTTGATCTGGCGATATAGAGGACTGAACGTCGGTGACTCTTGCATGATCCCGCTATTTCAGCACAAAAATTTCATATCGTCCAACAGTTGTCTGCTGTCTTATATAAGACAAAAGACATGATTTGACAGAAAGCGGACATGCTTCTACTATCATCAGGTTCAGTTTCCGGCCATCCTGCAGTGCCTTTCAGGCCGGATTGATACAATCGCAAGCGTTTCGCATCCTGAGCGTTCCGCATTCATTTTCTTTCTGACGTCACGTCGCTTTTTGAGGGAGTACCGAAATGAGCAAAGCCCCCGTTCGCGTTGCCGTAACCGGCGCCGCCGGCCAGATTGGCTACAGCCTGCTGTTCCGCATCGCCAGTGGTGAAATGCTGGGCAAGGATCAGCCCGTCATCCTGCAACTGCTCGACCTGCCTCAAGCACAGAACGCAGTCAAGGGCGTGATGATGGAACTTGAGGACTGCGCCTTCCCGCTGCTCGCCGGCATGGTCGCCACCGACGACCCGAACGTGGCCTTCAAGGACGCTGACGTGTGCCTGCTGGTCGGTGCCCGCCCGCGCGGCCCCGGCATGGAACGCGCCGACCTGCTCACCGCCAACGGTGCAATTTTCACCGTTCAGGGCAAGGCCATCGCCGAAAACGCCAAGGAAGACGTGAAGGTACTGGTGGTGGGCAACCCCTGCAACACCAACGCCTACATCGCCCGCGCCGCCGCCATCAAGGTCGGCCGCACCAACCCGAACAACTACCACGGCATGCTGCGCCTGGATCACAACCGCGCCCTGTCCCAGCTCGCCGCCAAGAGCGGCCGCGAAGTGTCCTCGCTCAAGAAGATGGTGGTGTGGGGCAACCACTCGCCGTCGATGTATGCCGACTACCGCTTCTGCACCTCGAACGGCGATTCGGTCAAGGAACTGATCAACGACCACGCCTGGAACAACGATGTGTTCCTGCCCACCGTGGGCAAGCGCGGCGCCGCCATCATCGAGGCACGTGGCCTGTCTTCCGCTGCTTCGGCCGCCAACGCCGCCATCGACCACATCCGCGACTGGGCGCTGGGTTCCGATGACTGGGTCACCATGGGCGTGCCGTCGGACGGCTCCTATGGCATCCCCGAAGGTGTCGTGTTCGGCTTCCCGTGCGAATGCAAGAATGGCGAGTTCAAGATCATCCAGGGTCTGGAAATCGACGAATACTCCCAGGGCAAGATCAACGCCACGCTGAAGGAACTCGAAGAAGAGCGTGCCGCCGTAGCCAGCATGCTGTAACACGCCGCTTGCGGCACATGCGACACGCCGGCCAAGCGGCCGGCGCTGTCGCCACACGAAAGCCACGGGGTACAATCCCGTGGCTTTTTCTTGGACTGACGATATGACAACAGGAGCTGCACGCATGTCCCGCCACCCCGACGACGTCCTGTTCGACGAAGACAAACCGCTGCCCGCCATGCCCGCAGTCGATCACTATGCCGGATCGGAAAAACTGATGCGCAAGGCGTTGCAACTGCAGACCGAGTTGGGCCCGGTGTTCGATCTGACCTGCGACTGCGAAGACGGCGCCCGCACCGGCGCAGAGGCCGAACATGCCCACATGGTGTGCGAGGTGGTCAATGCCGAGGACAACCGCTGGGGCCGGGTCGGTGTGCGCATTCATGACATCAGCCATGCACACTGGCGCAAGGACCTGGAAATCCTGATCGCCGGGGCCGGCAAACGCCTGGCCTTCGTGACCCTGCCAAAGGTCCGCTCGGCGGCCGATGTGCAAGAACAGATCGCCGAACTGCGCCGCCAGGAACGACAGCACGACACCGGACGCAGCCTGCCCGTGCATGTGCTGATCGAAACCCATGGCGCCTTGCGCGAGGTCTGGGAGATCGCAGCGACCGAAGGCGTCGAATCGCTGGATTTCGGTTTGATGGATTTTGTCTCGGCCCATCAGGGCGCGATCATGGGCAACGCCATGAGCAGCCCCGGGCAATTCACCCACCCGCTGATCGTGCGCGCCAAAACCGAGATCGTGGCAGCCGCACTGGCCAACGGCGTGATGCCCTCACACAACGTCACCACCGAACTGCAGGACGTGGCACGCATCCGTGCCGACGCCGACACAGCACGCCTTCAGTTCGGCTTCCTGCGCATGTGGAGCATTCACCCCAGGCAGATCGAACCCATCGTGCAAGCGATGCAACCCGACTTTTCCGAAGTGCATCTGGCCGGCGAGATTTTGCTCAAGGCCCAGGATGCGGACTGGGGGCCGGTGTCCCATCAGGGCCTGCTCCACGACCGTGCATCCTATCGGTACTACTGGAACGTACTGCGACGCGCCCAAGCCGTCGGCATGCACCTCGATGCACCGCTCGTTGAGCGTTTCTTTCCCGCTTCAAACACCTGAACCGGACACATACCGCCCTTCCGGCCCCGCCGGACGGGCGGGTCTTACTTGTGGCGAAAGCTGATGCGCGCCTTGGTCATGTCGTACGGGGACATCTCCACGCTCACCCGATCACCGGCCAGCACGCGGATGCGGTGCTTACGCATCTTGCCCGAAGCGTAGGCAGCCACTTCAAAACCGTTTTCCAGCGTTACCCTGAAGCGCGTATCCGGCAGCACTTCATTCACCACACCTTCCATTTGCAACAAATCTTCCTTGGCCATATTCGAATACCTTTTTCAATGAACAGAATCATGTGTCCGGCAGCCACCGCTCAGGGCGCCATCGAACGACGGCAGACACACCGCCCCCGATGAAGGGCACCGGGCCTGAATGTGCTGCGAAAAACCGGGCAACAACCCGGGACGGGACGCCCCGAAGGGGGTTGAAGGCAGTCATCGGCGCCTGACAGGCACACGAAACCGCGAGGACGTGCCGAGCACGAAAGAGAGGTTCAGAACGGATCTGAAGCTTCACGAATTGCGACATCTTACCACATCCGCCCGCACCCTGCCCGAACGACTTCGCGCATTGCTTGCACGTCCTGGCCATTGATGCAAATCATGTTATCCGCCTAGCGTACATTCCTTATAATTCAACACATGCTCACCCTCCCCTCCCTCCCTTCGGAGTGCACCGTGCTGTTTGCCGATCTGGTCGGCAGCACCCAGCTATACGAGCGCGTGGGCGACTCCTCAGCCTTCCAGGCGGTGGATGGCTGCATTCAGGAGATGAAGCGAATCGTCAGCGGGCGTAGCGGCCAGGTCATCAAGCACACCGGCGACGGCCTGATGGCCGTGTTTGCGCACCCCGACCAGGCTGCCGATGCGGCCGTGAGCATGCACCTGAAAGTGCGTGACCAGCCGCCGGGCGGCGGACAGCGTCTGGCCGTGCGTGTCGGCTTCCAGTACGGTCCGGTCATCACCAAGGACAGCGATGTCTTCGGCGAAACGGTCAACTTTGCTGCCCGCCTGGCCGAACTCGCCTCCCCCGGCCGGGCCATCACCTCACAAGACACCGCACGCCGCCTGTCGCCTGAATGGCGCGGCCTGCTCAATGCCCTGCCCCCGCGCGTGCTGCGCGGCGCCTCGCGCCCCATCGAAATCTACGAGTTGAAGTGTGAATCGGTGGGCGACGTCACCCTCCTGCAGGCCCCCAGCCTGATGCAGGAAGAGCAGCCCGAGTTGCGGCTGTACATGGGTAATCTGGCCTTCCTGCTGGACGCCCGGCGCCCGGTGATCCGCATCGGGCGCGACCAGAGCTCCGACCTGCAAATCGGCGACAGCCGCGCCTCACGCAAGCATGCCGAAATCGAGTTGCGGGGCGACAAGTTCGTCCTCATCGACCGCAGCAGCAATGGCACCTTCGTGGCCATCGAAGGCGAAAAGGAATTCATCCTGTCACGCGAAGAAGCCGTACTGCGCGGCAAGGGCCATATCGCGCTGGGCAGCACCTGCACCGCCAACCCCTACGCCATCAGCTTCGTCTGCATGTAAGCCGGAGCGGCTGTCCGCCCAGCCCCTTCTCGCCGGGACGAAATGTCAGGTGGCGCGAGCGGAAACGGAAATTGAACGAAAGGTGGCCGGGTTGAGCCAGAGCCAATCGACCAGCACCGATGCGGGCTATCACGCATCAAGGGCGAACGAACCGACAGCGACGTTCAACAACGGATCAGCGCCTCGGCCAGCAATGGCCGAAGTGACGCGGCAGAAGCCAGCAGCGGTCATAGTAGTCGGGCAGGTTGCGGTCGGCGAAGGACCCAACAACGAACCCGGCCTGCCCGAGAAACCGTAGCCCTTGAGGATCGAACAAGCACGCTACGGGCGCTCCTTCAATACACGGGTAATGGCCTCTAACTGACGACGGTGGATCATGGTATGTAATGCTGCCAAAGTATGCCAGCCGTGGCCATCCAATGGACCAAACCATGGGTGCGCATGGCGACGCGCCGTATGCAAATTCTTGACTGCCGCGACTTGCCTCAGATAGGCCTCCAGGGCACTTTCTAGGTATGCCAACTGTTCTTGCCCAGCATCGGGAGTTGGTTTGACATCGGCGATTCGCACTTCACGGTCAAAAGCTTGGTTTTCACTTAAAGCACTCAGAAGCTCGCCAATCCCGGAATCGACGATCACGAGATGCTGCAAGACCATGGCTGCTGACCAGTTTCGGCTACTGTCCTCAAGCCCCATGAGTCTCGGAATTAGCACTTGCCGCTTCATCTGCTCCATAGGCAGCTGTCGTATAAGAACCAAGACTTTATGAGTCTCAGAACACAACCAACCTTGAATACGGCGTCGGGTGAGAATGCCTCGTAGGACGCTGAAACCGGCTCTAGACAGCAAGAGCTCCGAGGCCGGTAGGCCGGCACCGGGTGGCGCCAAAAGGGTTTTGTCATCCATGGTTGGGCTGTCGCATTCGGTTGGAAGGGGTAGAGGGCTAACGAAGAGGGTGTATCCCTCGCGGCACGCAGGCGGATTCGGGGTCGTTGCGCATGTCGCGAGGAATAAGCCTTGTTGAACTGAACCGCCGTGGAAGCGGTGACACTGGGGATTCTACGCCCGGTTCATGCTTCACGAATAGGATGAATTGACATTGGCGTACCGCAGCGCGCTCAGTTGGCTGCTGCTGGGTGTGGAATGAGCCGCATCCGACCTCGATATGCGCGGCGTCACCGAGGTTTCGAAGCGTTTGGGTCGTCGATGCGGGTCACACACACAGCACCACTGCGTCAGCGGTTTATTAACCCGTGAGCATGCTGTCTCCGTTCGCCCTGAGCTTGTCGAAGGGCGCTGCCGGGACTGGGCTTCGACAGCGCCTGTCCTGAACTCGACGAAGAGCTCAGCCCGAACGGTTATCAGTGACTTTAAGGGCCAGGTTAATAGTTTGACTGTGTCACAAATTCCGCCTAGCCCTCCCGCAGCACGGACAGCGTGGCAGTACTCGAGCGATCCGTGCGGCCAGCATTTGTCTGAGCGTGGCGATCGAGTCCGGAACGTGTCGTTGCATCCGGACGGCTGCCG